>Ga0210384_10000238_pt1 | contig 87109 bp, 69 predicted proteins | sample IncBWH2MmetaG_FD_160574 | JGI IMG/M metagenome (GOLD analysis project Ga0210384, IMG submission 160574) | Forest soil microbial communities from Barre Woods Harvard Forest LTER site, Petersham, Massachusetts, United States - Inc-BW-H-2-M | ecosystem: Environmental > Terrestrial > Soil >... | reverse complement strand
TTCAACTTTCCGTGAGCGCTACCGTAGTACAAAAACTCGGCGTCGCTTTCCCACTCATTAAATGTCCAGCTCTGTTCTTGGGCAAATATGAAGCAATGTTCCCCCCGGTTCTCTATAAAGCGGTAAACGCTGATCCTTCCGGAAGACGGAACTTGCAACAAGGTAGCCTGTGCATCGGGCGGTTCGGGTGACAGGCCCAGGGGCTCAAGCAAAGTGGCGAACTCAGCAGGGAGTGTTGCGACGGTCGTAAATCGAACTTCGATGGCCTTTTCTTTCGCTCCATATGCCGGCGACCATGTCCCTTGCTCTAAAGTCCGCGACCAGCTAGATCCCGTTGGGGAAATTAAAGCTATTCCACGTCCTTCGCCCGGGGAAAAGAACGGGCCTTGGTCTGACTTTGCGCTAGTCAATTCGGGATTGAGATGCCAACGTAAATCGAGTTGATGCTTTCCGGCACCGAGCATCAAATCGCGAACCAGCCAGAATTTTGGCTTTAGAAAAAAGATCCATCTTCGATGGATGACGGGATTCTCCGGCAGAGAATAGCCGTCATGGCTCCCGACAAACAAATCGAAACTTTCTCCGCTGATCCAACTCTCGGCCTTGGTTTTGGTGAGAGATTTCCAGGCAAAAGGCCCCCGGGGGTCCGACTGATTCCGTCCATCCAATTGAACAGTATTGTGGGCGGCAGTAGCGCGAAACAGGTCGCGTTCCTTCGCAGGACCCACATATTCATAAGTGCCGGGATCTCCCAGCAACTCAACTCCCCCGGCATGCAGGGTCAGGCTCAGGGCGTCCGAATGTCCGTGACCGGCCCTGAGCGCGCCTTGCGGCCCCGCATCGATCACCGCCTGCAGTCTCCCTTCACTACTGCTCATTACGTACAAACCAGTCTCGGGCAAACTGACCGAATTCATGCTTGGTTTTTTGCTCTCGAGGCGATCGAACTCCCCGACGCCCTGGGCCCCTAATAGCCAGAGCGTCTCTTCGCGGAGCCCGCCGGCTAGGAATTTGAAATCGCCGCGGCTAAACAAAACAGCGCCCGTGGCCAGCGGATCAGACAGATGCTCCGGGCGATTCCGCCGCGGATCAAACACGCGACCGCCATCATCGTCGCCCCATCGCGGGGGAGCGCCGGCTCGGCAGAACACCACGAGCGCGTCCAACATCTGCTCAAGCCTGCGATTGAATTCTGGAGGAAACGGCACATCGTTCAGCGAGGCCAGCACGCGAGCGTGTAAAAGCAAGTCCAGAGCGTAGAGGTGGTAATAGGTGGACTGTTCGAAATGAAATCCGTCCGGCCTTACCTGCCGCTCCGATTGCTCTAGCACCATCTCCCATCCTCGCTGCTTCCACCGAGAAGAAGAGCGCAATTCGGGGCAAAGCGTTCCAATGAAAAAAAGGGCTACTGCTTCGCCCAGCAGGTGGGTATTTGGTGAGAAGTATGTCGAAAGGTAGAGTTCAATATGGCGTCCATTCAAGGCCATCCGACCGAGCCACAGTTCCCGCAACTCCGGTGTCAGGGCCGGGGTTCCCTCCAGCAGGAAGTACGCCCACAACCAGGAAAGGCTGCGAAAGGCGACTTCCAGGCTGCTGGCCCAATTAATTCCCCGAAGATAAGGATTCTCTATGTGCCAGTGCCGCCACTGGGCGATTAATTCCGAGCCAAACCTATCGTCACTGGTGAGCTGATAAGCCTTGGCTAAGGTGACCAGATGCTGATGGCGGTTGAGCTCCCAGGTGACCTTCGCATCCCCCACCGAAGTGAAATCCAGGTACGGGATCTTGAACGAAGGATCGCGGGGGGCCCGTTTTCCATGCACGCGGTCCAAATGCCAGTCGATTTCCCGTCCATAATCAAGATCTTCATAGCCCAGGAGGTCGAAACGATGCTGGCAAATTTTCTCGGCCCGTTTGACAATTGTTTCAACCTGCTGCGGCATTCGCTCCCGCAACAGCTTCATCAACCCGGGAATATCTTCGCTCTGGAAAAAGAACCTTCGGGATTGAGCCTTCTCTCGGCCGAGCTCGCCGCGGGAGGGATCGAGACCCAGCCCGAATAAAATCGCGTCTACACGTTTCTGAAGTTCCTGACGGATCCGATCCCGAAGTTCCGCCCGTTCCATCGATGCGATTCGTACCGGGATCGCTAACCAATGGTTCTTTATTGGCTTATCATCCGGCATCAAGGATCCTGGACTTTACCGTTGTCGGCCAATCCGCGCGAGTCCATTCGCCATCTGAGGTACAGAGCCGCAACTCCTCGGTCACGGGCATGGTCAGGGCGGTCCAGCCGCATAGTAGAGGAGGGACGTCAGTAATTTGTAGAATCTTTACCCTGAAGATCAAAATGGTACTCTTCCGAGCTTAGAAACCCATCGATTGAGCGCTTACGTTTATACTATAGGCAAGCTTCGCTTGGTGGACAGGGAATGGCGAGTTTCTCTTGCTTTCCAGCTCAAATCTTGGTTAGTTGCGAACTTGCTGAAAACGAACCGTTAACATTGGGGCACTCAATGAGAACGACCATTGGGAATTGAGCCAGTGATCCGCGGGGCAAGCGTCTCGGCGAGGAGATTCGAGCAAAGGCATGAATCGCTCTATTAGCGTATTCGGTTTGGGATACGTTGGTACGGTATCCGCCGCCTGTCTCGCATCTCGTGGCAACAATGTCATCGGTGTCGATTTAAACCGCGCCAAGGTCGAGGCCCTGGGTTCAGGAAATAGCCCCATTGTGGAACCCCGGGTGGGCGAAATCATTGCCGAGTCACATAAGGCCGGCCGCCTCACTGCTACCACTTCGGCGGAATCGGCGGTTCTGAACAGCGAGATTTCCTTCCTTTGTGTCGGTACGCCCAGCATGCGCAATGGAAAACTGAATCTGGGAAGTATCGAACCGGTTTGCCGAGAAATCGGCGAAATCCTGAAGAAAAAGAAGGCGTTTCATGTGGTGGTGCTACGCAGCACGGTCTTGCCTGGTACGGCGGAAACCCTCGTGGTGCCAGCGCTCGAAAAAGCCAGCGGTAAACGCCTGGGCCCGGACTTTGGCGTCTGCGTCAATCCGGAATTCATGCGCGAAGGAACGGCGGTGGCGGATTTCTTTGAGCCGGCCATAACCATCATCGGTGCAGCTGAGAAAACCCATGGCGCAGTGATCCGCGACCTCTATGCCTGGGCGCCCGGCCGCTTGTTCGAGACCTCCTTCCGTTCGGCGGAGATGGTGAAGTATGTCTGTAATGCCTGGCACGCAGTGAAGGTAACGTTTGCCAATGAAGTCGGCACGCTAGCCCACGAACTCGATGTCGATATCGAATCTGTGATGGACATTTTTGCCTCCGATACCAAGCTTAATATTTCATCCGCTTACTTGAAGCCGGGATTCGCTTTCGGAGGGTCCTGCCTGCCCAAGGATGTTCGCGCATTGAACTATCGTGCGAAAGAGCTGGACCTAAAACTGCCCCTATTCGAATCCATCATGCCGAGCAATGAGGAACATCTGGAGCGGGCGGTCGAGATGGTGTTGGGGACGGGGAAACTCAAAATCGGCATGCTCGGCCTCAGTTTCAAGGCGGCTACGGACGATCTCCGTGAAAGCCCTCAGGTTCAATTAGTAAAGCGGCTGCTCGGGGAAGGCCGTGAGATCCTAATCTGGGACGATAATGTTTCGCTCGGACGGCTGATCGGATCAAACCGCGAATACATCGAGCAGGTTATTCCTCACATCGGATCGCTTCTACACGCAAACCTGGAAGAGGTATTGAGGCGAGCCGAGGTAGTGGTGATTGGAACGCGCGGCCTCGATCGGGACATTCTCGAAAAGAACATTCGCCGGGATCAAAAAGTCATTGATCTGGTTAATCTCGAGAGAGCGAGCCGCCCCGAGACTACCGCGGCGTATAAGGGAATCTGCTGGTAACGCTTCCCCATGAAGATCCTGTGGGTCAAAGCTGGCGGACTGGTTCCTCCCGACACCGGGGGAAAAATCCGCAGCTACAACATTCTCCGCCAGTTGGCCAAGGACCACGCGGTCAGTTTCTTTTCGTTCTACGCGGCCCATGAGAATGATGCCCACGCAGAACTCCGTCAAATATTTCAACGAGTGATCCAGATCCCCTTAGACCTGCCACCGGCAAAGAGCCCGAGAGAGTTGCTGAATTATGCCCTGAATCTCTTCTCGCGCGATCCCTACAACTTGACAAAGTATTGCCGCCCTGTGGTTCGCGAGAAGTTGCGCGCCTTGCTGCAGGAAGAGACCTATGACGTCATCCTGTGCGACTTTCTGGCGACGGCTCTGGCTATTCCTTGGGACTGGCCGTGTCCAAAAGTGCTCTTTACGCACAACGTCGAAGCGGTCATCTGGCGGCGTCATTATGAAGTGACCAGAAATCCCTTGTGGAAGGCTCTGTCCTTTCGTGAATGGAAGACTATGGAGGCGGCCGAACGGAGGTATTTGCAAAAAGCCGACCACGTTCTTGCCGTCTCGGATAATGATCGGGAGGTGTTCGCCAGGTTTCTGGACCCAAAGAAGTTGACCGTGACGCCGACCGGCGCTGACACGGAATTCTTCCGACCCAGTCGGGAAAAGGAGATACCCAACTCGCTGGTGTTCACCGGATCGATGGATTGGCTTCCAAATGAAGATGCAATTCTCTATTTTGCCGATGAGATCTTCCCTCTGATCCGGCGGGAAGTTCCGGATGCTACCCTGTGTATTGTGGGCCGCAAGCCTTCGCGGCGCCTCCTGGATCTTTCCTCGCGTATCCCCAATATTCAATTGACCGGATGGGTCGAAGATGTGCGGCCTTATCTCGCGCAGCGTGCGGTATTCATTGTTCCCCTTCGCATCGGAGGGGGAACTCGCCTGAAGATTTTTGAAGCTATGAGCATGGCCAAGGCCGTAGTCTCGACCTCAATCGGAGCGGAGGGATTACCAGTAAGAAACGGCGAGCACCTCCTTCTGGCAGATGATCCTGCCAGCTTTGCCGAGAAGACGCTCTGGTTGCTTCGCAACGGTTCCGAGCGCGCCCGGATCGGCCGAGCTGCGCGACTTCTGGTCGAGGAAAATTATAGTTGGGCTACGGTTTCAAAGAGCTTCGCTCAGGTGCTTGAAAGCGTGGTCGAGCGGGCAGGCTAGATCCAGCCCCTGTTGAGAAACAATTGGATCATGGAACGCATCGGAATCGCATTTTCGAGTGAATCAAGCGGGTTCAAGTCTCAAGAGAATCGAAATAAGAGATGGCCATCGATGCCGTTTACATTCATCGCGAGGCTAAGCGAACCGGCTTCACTCAATGAGTGAGTTCATGAAAATCGTATTCTGGTTTTCTGTTTGCTTAGTCCTGTATGCCTACGTGGGTTATCCGAGTGCTTTGCTCTTTCTGCGCCTGTTCATTCATCGGCCCATCCGCAAAGACCGCAGCGAGCCCTCCGTGACTTTGGTAGTTCCTGCCTACAACGAAGGTCGCGTGATCGCGGCAAAGATACGCAATGCTCTATCGTTAGATTATCCGGTGAATAGGCTCGAAGTGCTGATCGCCTCCGATGGTTCGCGTGACGACACGGTCGAAGTCGCAAAACGCTTATCTGATGGAAGCCGCGTCCGCGTGTTAGCTTTCTCTGAAAACCGCGGCAAGATATCCGTTCTGAACGACGCTGTCCGGGAAGCCAGAGGAGAAATCATCGTTTTCTCCGATGCCTCAGCAATATTGGATTCGGATTCCATCCGAGAACTCGTAGCTAATTTCGCCGATCCAGAGGTCGGTGGTGTAAGCGGGATTTATCGAGTTCAACATGCATCCGAGGCTCGTTTGGGACCTCAAGAAGAGATTTACTGGAAATACGAGACGTTCTTGAAAACCCTGGAATCCAGTCTCGCGTCGGTCTTAGGCGGTCATGGTCAGATTTTGGGGGTCCGCAAGACTCTTTACCCTTATCCCCAGCCCGGAACGATTAATGACGATTACGTGATTCCCATGCGAATCCTGGCGAGTGGCAGTCGCGTAGTTTACGAGCCCAGGGCGGCCGCCTTTGAGGAAGCCAGTCAGATGGGCGGCTTCCAGAGGCGGGTTCGAATCATGGCAGGAAACCTGCAACAACTCCGGGAGATCCAGGGCCTTCTTTGGCCTCCGCGAGTGCTTCCCCTGTTCTTTTTTTTCTCGCACAAGGTGATCAGGTCCTTCGTGCCAGTCGTTTTGGTGTCTCTGGCAGTGTCCAACTCCTTTCTGTTGCACGAAAAGTTCTACCAACTAACGGGATTTTTTCAATTGATCTTCTATGGTCTCGCGCTCGCTGGCAGCCAGTGGCAGCTGAAACCGCGGGGTCTGCGCCTGCCCTACTACTTTTGTTTTGTCAACGCCGCTTATCTCTGGAGTGTGTGTCAAGCGTTTCAAGGACGGCGTAAGGTAAAGTGGAAATAGAAGGGTTCGTGACCAGCCATCGCTCTTGCACCAGGACGCATGAAAAAGTTTACGCGAGACAATAGATGCCGCGCCAGTTGGTCTATCCAACTCATGCGATGTTCAGGCGATTTTGCATCAGCACTTGGCTCACCGGATGAAGGTTCGAATTCCTAAATGCAGCCGTAGCGAATACTTCCTACCCTCAAACGCCGAGGCCCACTGCTTTGCCCAGGTGGAAGGCACCCGGGTCCCCCAGCAAGAGTTTACGATTGTTCTGGGTTTGAGATTTCAGGTAGCCAAGCGCTTTCCCAGCGGCTTCAGAATACATAAGAGCCACTCTCCTTCGGTAACAGTTGATGGTGACTTTCGCCCCGATTCTCTGTCCCTTCGCGTCCGGATCACAAGACGGGACACGGGTCAGGGGCGAACCATACAGCAAGGTTGAGCAGATCCATGTGTCCCTTCTCGCCGACGCAACAATCTTTCTCGCCCCAAGAAATATAGGAACCGTTGTTTGTCGTGGCGAGCGCGGTGTTAGTAAGCCAAAAGGCTTAGACAAACGAAAATATTGCTCCATACGGTCTGTGCAGCAATCGGCACCAGCCGTCAAATAGCTGATTTCAAAGGGCATCTCGAAGCCTGATTGGCACTGAATGTGCACTACCTAGCTGTGAGATTGTTCCGGATGACTGGAACTTGTTCGATCTGGAGGCCCAAAATGCGTTTTAAATTCGATATCTTCGAGCGACTCAGAGACGGACCGCCGCTTTGGATCGCCGCAGTCGAAGGGCTGGAAGAAGCGAGGAATCAGATAAAGCTTTTGGCTGTTGTCGGTCCTGGAGATTATCTGATTTACTCGGAAGAAAGGTGTCTCGTAGTAGAGCGCATGACCAGTTAATAAAAAGCATTGGGAGGTATGACCGCGAATAGAAAGCATTTTCCCCTGCCTCAATGGCTTTTTCGGTTCCCGCCCGGCCCCAGGAGAAGAACATGGGACATCCAAATACTCAACGGAGATCAATTGGATTGCTGGTGGCTTTCGCCAGTGTCCTGACGCTGCTAGCGATTTGGAACCTTCCCGAGCCTAAAGAAAGCTAATGCAGCGTTGCCGATTAGAATGGCCACGGTTGAAAAGGATTTCGCAGCCGTCAGGGGAGCGGAGCTATGCGCCGGATTTCGCCGAGAATCTATTGGTTTAAAGTACTTGAGGAAGAAAGAATGCTCTTTAGTAGATAGGCCGCGAGTATCCGATTGGCAAGCGCGTTGGGATGTCGATCTGCAGGGCTGAGCATATATCTTTGGGGATCGGTTTTATAGTCTGGGAGAATATCTTCGACAAGGTAGAGGGGGATTCCGGTGCTGGCCAGTCCGGCCCGCACCTTTTCATAGAGCGGTATTTCACCCTTGTCCCAATTGGGCCACAAGAGAATTTGAAACTGAAGCCCTGGGTACTCGGTTGTGAGAAGTTGCTTTGAACGAATGACAACTGCCAAGTAAGTAGGGAGATCAGCATCAGAATAGTCCGATTCGGGGGTAGAAAACCTTCGGTAGATTGAGGATCTGCGCAGGCGCTGAGTCAAAGCAGAAATCCGCCAAGGCTGGCCGGGAGCTGTTTCAGTGAAGTGACCTGCTTGCTGTAGATTCCCTTTATTATCAAGTACGTAGCGTGGTGTCCCCAAGTCGTAGGAAACCCGACCTGAGACGCGCGACACATGGTCGGGAATCGCGACATAAAATGCATAACGAGGCGTCTTTTCAACGATTCGCTGAACCCTACCATGCTCGATCATCGAGAGCATCTGTTGCGGTCCGTACCCGTGGAACGCAAAATTGAATGTGCGGTATTCCCCTCCTGACTGAAAACCGACCTGGTATGGCAGAGTTTGATCGTCGTCGAGTCCCTCACCGAATGTGAAAGAGCAGCCGAAGAACAAGACGCTCCCCCGAGAGCCTTCTGTTTTCCACGGTGGTGAGATTCTGAGGCCGTCGTCGTCAATCGTGTAAGTGACATCGTAAAGCACGTCACTTCCGCTCATCCTTTTGGAGTGGGCTTTCGTACCCTTCGCCGGGCCGAAACCAACCACATCATCGGTCACCCTATATCCACTAGAATAGGTCGGCTGCTTTATTTCAATGCGCGAGAAATATGATTCTGCAGCGCCAAGGCACAAGGCAAAAACTGCGAGATTTACAAGGATAGCCCGGGGCCACTCCCTCTTCAGGATGAAACACGCACCGAAGAAGGCGGCTGCCCAAGTCAGCCAAACCCACACAAGAGATGCCGAGTGTACCTTCAGGATGGCCACGGACAGGACAATCGCGATTACCAGGAGCGAAAGTAGGGGAGCCCTGCCGCCTGGTTTATTCGAACTCCGGAGTTCATCTTGGCGGCTGCTATTTGCCGATTGAATCCTCGTTGATTTGTTCACCTCGACCATCCTACGGTCGATGATCGATATTTGCCAACCCGATTGGGAGTTTCTGTACGAGATGTCACGCGAGGGAATTGATCCCTGATCGGACGGGAAAAAGTCCGACCGCACCAATCAACAAGATCCAGCCGGAGCTGATCGTGACGTTGCTGAGGTGGTTTCAAGAGGAAACCGCGAACGAAAAGACCATCCCACTTTCCTGCACGGAGGCCGAAATCACCCAACAGACCTACTCCGAAGTTTCCGGTTTGGAACTCTAACTCACACATCGTATGCTTCTCCCGCCTTGGACACAACGAAGATGCCAGGCAATCCTCGGATGAGTGAGCAAAATGATACGGAAGAGACTTCTCGCCCTAATTTGCGGATTGGTTTTGTGTGGCATTTTAGTGGCTGGACTTGCGCCCTTTCAGCGGCCCCGGAACGCGGTTTCATGGGTTGGAAACGAGAACGGCCTTCATTTTGGGAACTATGGAACCATATATAGCCTCGGCACCTTCGAACCGGCTGTCGAAGATGAGCCTTCATGCAGTATCGAGATATGGCTGCAACCCGCCCGCGCGAGCGCCGCAAACACGTTCCTTTCGCTTTACAGACCGGAAAATCGGACTCCGTTCACACTGCAACAATATCGTTCGAATCTTATCGTAGGTCGTGGAATCCGGGGTGAGCAGCATCGCAGCGACATTGTGGGGATTGAAGGCGTGTTCCGTGAAATCAAGCCGGTGTTTATAACCATCTCCTCAGTGGCACAAAGGACTTCGATATACATCAATGGATCTCTGGCCGAATCGTTCCCGCAATTCCGGCTCGATGAGAATTGCACAGGTCAACTGGTGATCGGGACCTCGCCCGTTCGAAGTGAAAGATGGTCAGGTGAGTTAAAAGGGCTAGCCATTTACCGATGGGAGCTTACTCCGGCGCAGGTTCGCGAGCATTACGAAAGCTGGACAACCCGGGGGCGCCCTGAGCTTTCTAGTGACGAACATGCCAAGGCGGTCTATCTTTTTGGTGAACGCTCTGGGAACGTTGTTCATAGCGCTGTCAGTCCCGGGATGGATTTATATATTCCAGCGCGTTACTTAATCTTGCATCAGAGATTCTTGGAACCATTCTGGAAGGAATTTAAACCTGGGCGGGCCTATTTGAAGGACGTCCTCATAAACATCGTCGGATTCATTCCTCTGGGGTTCTTCTTCTGCGCCTTTTGGTCATCCGTGCGACCGGTAAATCATGCAGCTTTGACCACCGTCGCCCTGGGATTTACTGTCAGTTTGACGATTGAAATTCTGCAGTCCTACCTTCCAACCCGAGGATCCGGAACGACAGACCTGATCACGAACACACTTGGAACGTTTATCGGGGCTAAGTTATACGCTTCGAAAATTGCACAAACCTTCCTCGCGAGAGTGCCTTGAGAACGATCGCCCGGGCCGAACCTCCTCATTGTTCAAACAGAGCCCGGCCACCGCGGAAACATCGCACCGTAACCAATCATATGAGGAGCGAGCTCGCTGCCAGATTCTCGGCGTCGCTTAAGCTAGACTGATACCCGAATGAATATTCTCGAACTCTTGCTGGCACGCTTGCCTGGGTCTTTCCGCGAGCGGCTTAAAACCGGATCGCTCGGGCACCGCCTGGCAAAGAGCACTTTCTGGAACCTTGCTGGCTCGGTGGCCGGACGTCTCGTAAGTATTCCGGCAGGGGTGTTGCTGGCGCGACTGTTGGGCCGCCATGACTATGGCGAGTTGGGAATGATTTATTCCAGCATCGAACTGTTTGGAATTTTCGGCGGATTCGGCCTTGGCTTGACGGCGACGAAATACATTGGAGAATTCAGGCGGCGGGATCCTGAACGTGCAGGCCGCATTCTGGCCATGTCGAACGTGACTGCTTACGTGACTGGCGGGATTTTTTCGCTCATCCTGTTTCTTTTTTCTCGTCAAATCGCTAGTGGTCCACTTGCCGCGCCACACCTGGCCAATCCTCTTCGGATCAGTGCCCTGGTTTTGTTTCTGACCTGCGTCGACGGCGCTCAAACCGGCGCCTTGGCGGGTTTTGAAGCATTTAATCATCTTGCGCGGCTCCAACTCGTCAAAGGATTGTTGAGTCTTCCTTGCCTGATCGGAGGATTTTACGCAGGGCACCTGCCGGGCATTCTCTGGGGACTTGCGCTCTCGAGATTGATCGGGCTCGTCTTGAATCGGGTTTATCTCAATCGGGAAGCCTTAGAGGCAGGCGTTCCTCTAATGCTTTCGGGATTCAAGAGCGAACTACCTATCCTCTGGAAGTTCAGTGTGCCAGCTTTCTTCGCGGGTGTAATGGTAGCTCCTGTCAACTGGTTTTGTTCGACGCTTCTGGTGCACCAGCCCAATGGATATCGCGAGATGGGGGCTTACAATGCCGCTAACCAATGGTTCTCAATGATGCTATTCATCCCCACCGCACTCGCGACCGGTATCGTGCCTATCTTGTCTGATACGCTTGGGGAAAAGGATTTGAAGCGTTCAACCAAGGTGTTGAACTTCATGTTGAAAATGAACGCTGCAACTATCTTTCCCTGTGTCCTAGTGCTGTCCCTCTTCGCACCGTACGTGATGCGGATTTATGGCCGGGATTACCGCGACGCGTGGCCCACGCTAATTATCCTTCTCATAACCAGCGGAATTTACGCCGTACTGACGCCGGTTGGAGACATCATTGCTGCGGCCGGCAGAATGTGGATTGGTTTTGCTTTGAATTCTGCATGGGCCTTGGTTCTAATTGTAGCGACTGCACTCCTGGTGCGCTGGGGGTCGTTTGGGTTCGCTTCGGCACGACTCATCGCCTATTTTCTACACGCAATTTGGACCTTTGCACTCGCGTATTTCGTCATCCTGCGCAAACCCATTTCGATCCAGCAGGTCATCGATTTTCAGGTTGCGAAATCGACCGCCGAATCAGACCCAGCAGAACCTTCCGGTGACTGACTGGCACAAGAGTCTGCTTTGAAGTCCGTCGATTGAAGACAGAGAGCGCTGGGTCGGCGGGGACATTTGGTTGTTCAATCCCAGGCGGGCAACAGGGGACCCCAAAAACGATTTGGTATGATATAAAGCGTGCGAGTTGAGAAAATGCCGCTAAGACAGATTCTCGAAGAAATCCGGGGTGGGCCACGTGCATTGATACGGTCCGCCGCAGGGAGGCTAAGAGCTTCCTACCATCGCTCACGCCTGCGGGCGCTTGGAGAGGAGCCTACATGGGTTCGCGTCCACGGCGGATTTGAGATGTTTATTGATCCCTCCGATGACCTCGATCGGGACTTCTATCTCGGCACGTTTGATCCCGCCATGCTTAAGATCATTTCCCGGACCGTACGTAAGGGTGACATTTGCATCGACATAGGAGCGCAAAAGGGCTATGTAAGCCTCACGTTAGCGCAATCCGTAGGTGAGAAGGGGCGGGTGCTTGCATTTGACGCCGATAAACGAGCTGCCGCAAAACTAGTTGCCAATATCGAGCGGGCCAACCAGCGGGTAATCGAGGTGTATCAGTGCGCCCTCGGTGAGAGAGAGGGCTCGTGCACCTTTACTCTCAGCAAGGTCTTGGGCTGGTCGAGCCGATTTCCGAACGAACAAGCGAGGACGGCAGTTGAGGAGACGGTCGAGGTCAAGGTTAACAGTTTCGATGAGATGGTCGCTCGCAAGGAAATTTCCATCGATCCACGTAAAGTCTCGTTTGTAAAACTGGATGTGGAGGGTTCCGAACCATTAGTCCTCAAAGGCATGCGAAAATTCCTTTCTACCGCGAGACCTGTGCTCTGCGTTGAGGTTAACCACGATTCCTTATCGGCCGCTGGTTCCAGCCCGCAGGAACTTCAGATACTTTTGGAAGAGCTCGGCTTTGAGATTTACGAGCCCGAGTATCACGTTTACCGTAGAAAGCTCCATTTGAGGCCTTTTGGCGATCTCGGCGTGATTAAGCCCTCCTCGGGAAACTGCATCGTTGACATTGTCGCGCTGCCCAAAGTGATTCCCCCTGGCCTCGACGGGTTGGCTCGACTGATTTCCAAATCATCTTCATCTACCAAGGTTTAACCACAGTGTATTCAATGAAGTGCCGAAATCTCACATAAGGTCCTCCAGGTCTTGTCCGGAGCGGATTATTGCGGGTCCTGCTTGACACTGAAAGCGGTGATAGGCTACGCTTGGGCAACGCGAGGTCGTCCCCCTCCGACTCGTGGCGCAGCTTGCCACGTAACTGTATGGATTAAAAGGTAAATACAGAGATGCAACGATGGGACCGCCTCCTTATCTCTGCACTAGTCTTCATTTCCTGTACAGCTGCCAGCCATGCACAATCCGCTAGCTGGTTGAACTCTGCATGGCTCTACCGCAGCACAGTGACGGTGGCAAATCCTGGTGGGACGACTCTCAGTTCCTACCAGGTTCACGTGGTGTTGGGTTCCTCCTTTGACTTCACAAAGCCTCAATCCAGTGGTGCTGATGTCCGATTCACGGCCAGCGACGGAGCGACGCTGCTTCCGTTCTGGATTGAGAGTTGGAATCCCTCGACTACTAGCGCCAGCCTGTGGGTGAATGTACCGTCCATTCCCGGAAGTGGAATCACGCTGTACATGTACTACGGGAATGGGAGTGCGGTGAGTGCCGCGAGCGGCAATACCACCTTTAATTTCTTTGATGATTTCAGTTCTGGGGTTATTGACACGACGAAATGGACAGTGAGCGGCGGGACCTGGTCGGTTGTCACGGGCACAGAGCCGAATGGTTTGACGGGGTCCATTGCACAGGGATCGACCGTGCGGCCGCCCAATGAAATCCTGTACAGCACCAGTTTCACTGGTGGGGATTACATTCTGGAAGCATATGGTCTGCAACAGAGTGGGCGGGAATGGGGTTTGGGGACGCGGGTCAACGGGCCGTCGAACTTTTATTCGACCAACTTGTACGCAGATCTGAATACGACCAAAAACCTGTACGAATACAAGTGGGTGAGCAACAACGGCAGTAATTTTGCGGTCCAGTTGGGATCGGTGGCCGTTGGTACGATCAATTTCAACACCTGGAACAAGCTGAGAGTGGCAGTGCACGGTACGACGCTCGATGTGTACTTGAATGACGTGCTGAAGATGACGAGCAGCGATGCACAGTTTACATCGGGTGGAGTGGCATTGTTTGGCGGGGAGAGCATGGTGGCGAACTTCGCCTATGTTCGCGTGCGACAATTTGCAGCGACGGAACCCACCACGGCAGTAGCTGGTGCCACGACAAATGGAATAGTGGCGATTTCGGTCGCGCTAAATCCAACCATCGTTGTGGGAGGGACAAGTTCACAGGGGACGGTCACACTGAGCGGGCCAGCGCCGAGTGGAGGTGCATCAGTCACGCTGACCAGCAGCAACACCGCAGCGGCGCAGGTACCAGCGAGCGTGACGGTGGCTGCGAATGCTACAAGCGCCACGTTTACGATCACAACGTCGGCTGTGGCTTCCGCTACAAACTCGACCATTTCCGCGAGCTTCGGAGGTGCTACCCCAACCGCTTCGTTGACCATCACCCACGGGACTCCCACGATAACTTCGTTCACACTCAATCCCACCAGTGTGGTGGGAGGAACGAGTTCGCAAGGTACAGTGACGCTGAACGGACCTGCGCTCAGTGGCGGAGCGACGGTCGCGCTGACCAGCAGCAACACGGCGGCGGCGCAGGTACCAGCGAGCGTGACGGTGGCTGCGAACACGACAAGCGCGACGTTCACGATCACAACGTCGGCTGTGATTTCCACCACGAGCTCGACTATAACTGCGAGCTACAATTCATCAATGCAAACCGCCACTTTGACTGTGACTCAAGCATCTCTTTCTACTGGGGTGCTGACGTATCACAACGACAACATGCGTACCGGGCAGAACGTGAATGAGACGATTTTGACCCCGGCGAATGTGAACGCCACAAAGTTTGGCAAGTTGTTCGCACTGACCGCGGATGGCCAGGTGTTTGCGCAGCCTTTGTATATGCCGGCGGTGACGGTGGGATCTCAAGTCCATAATTTGGTGTTCGTGGCGACCCAGCACGACAGCGTGTATGCCTGGGATGCGGATACGTTCTCTTCGAATCCCATCTGGCAGGTCAGCTTCATCAATCCGAACAACGGAGTGACGGCAATCCCGTGCGGGGAAGCAGCGGGAGGTGATTGCGCGACGATCTACCCGGAGTTTGGGATCACCAGCACGCCAGTGATTGATTCTTCGACCGGCACGTTGTATGTGGTGGCGGCCACCAAGGAAGTGGTGGGATCGACGACCAGTTATGTCTACCGCTTGCACGCACTCAGTATTACCAACGGTGCGGAGAAATTTGGTGGGCCGGTCGTAATCCAGGCTACCGCGGGGTCGGTGACCTTGGTCCCCAAGCAGGAAATGCAACGGCCGGGACTCTTGCTGGTAAATGGAGTGGTGTATATCGCGTTTGGGTCACATGGAGATATGGACCCGTGGTACGGATGGCTGCTGGGCTATAGCGCTAGCACGCTACAACGGGTGATGGTATTCAACACGGCGCCGAGTGGAGGGGGAGCGAGCATCTGGCAGTCTGGGTGTGCGCCGGCGGCAGACGCGAACGGGAACATCTACTTCATTACAGGGAATGGGGCATTTGATGCGAACACGGGCGGTCTCGATTACGGAGACAGCATCGTGAAACTGAACGCCAATGGGACGGTGGCGGATTACTTCACGCCGTCGAACCAAGCGACTCTGAGCGCAGCCGATAACGACCTGGGATCGAGCGGGCTGGTGTTAGTCCCGGACCAGGCAGGGACTTACGCGCACGTGCTGATTGGTGCGGGCAAGCAGGGAGTAATTTATTCGGTGAATCGCGACGGCATGGGGAAATTCAACGCAGCGGGGAATCAGAACATCCAGTCCCTGGCGGCGCTGACCTCGGGGCCGTCGAGCGGAGGCCTGTTTGGGAGTCCAGCGTACTGGAACGAAAATGTTTATTTCGTGGCGTGGAACGACAACGTGAAGGCGTTCCAGTTGAGCAACGGAATGGTCAGTTTGACTTCGATGAGTTCAATTCATCTGGCGTTTCCAGGAGCGACACCATCGGTATCGGCGAATGGGACGAGCAATGGGATCGTGTGGATCATCCAGGCGAATGTAGCGAACGACACAATACTTACCACGGTGCCGGCGGCGGTGCTGCGGGCATACGATGCGACCAACCTTGCCGTGGAACTCTACGACTCAAGCCAAGCAGCGAATAACCGCGATATCGCAGGCGGCGCGATTAAATTTGCGGTGCCCACGGTGGCCAACGGCAAAGTGTATGTCGGAAACCTCAACCAGCTCACCGTCTATGGTCTCCTGCCCTGACGAATAGACGTTAGTCATTCGGGGTAATCGTTCGGAACTAGATCTGTCAGCAAGTGTAACTTTCCGCGTCGGCAGGCGTCATAATTTTGTCCTGTTTCAGGCTGACTTGAGTCCTGAGCAGGTCCCGACGGGCATCTCTGACCTGTTTGTACCGCTGCGTGGAGTGGCCTCTCCAGGAGGATGGCTGTGCGATTTCGGGCAAACCTCTTCTCAATCCTCCTCGTGGGGACAAAACTTTTCTTTGGCTCCTGCGGCGGGGCCGGCAATTCGGGTACGACTCCTCCGCCGGTCACCGCCCCCACGATTACCTCTCAGCCTGCTAGTCAGGCTGTAACGGCAGGCCAATCAGCAACATTCTCAGTGACAGCGAGCGGGACATTGCCATTCACCTATCAGTGGTTCATGAATGGCGCCGCGGTCGGAACGAATTCAAGCACTTTTACGATCTCGCAGACGACGTTGACGCAAAACCGGGCGCAAATCAACGTGAAAATCAGCAACACAGCAGGCAGCGCCACAAGCAACACTGTGACGTTGACTGTGAACGCAGCGCCTGTCGCGCCAAGCATCACGCAGCAACCCATCAGTCACACCGTCACGGTAGGCCAGCCTGTAACATTTTCTGTGACCGCCGCTGGCACTTCACCCCTGACTTACCAGTGGTTCCTCAACGGTACTGCGGCCGGAACGAATTCAAGTACTTTTACGATCTCGCAAACAACTTCCGCACAGGACCAGGCGCAGATCAGGGTAACGGTCAGCAATACAGCCGGCAGCGCGATGAGTAATACCGTGATTCTTACCGTAAGCCCCCTGCCGAGCAGCGTGCTTACGTATCACAACGACAACATGCGTACCGGGCAGAACGTGAATGAGACGATTCTGACACCGGCGAATGTAAACGCCGCGACGTTTGGCAAGTTGTTCGCACTGACGGTGGATGGCCAGGTGTTCGCACAGCCTTTGTATATGCCTGCGGTGACGGTGGGATCGCAGATTCATGATTTGGTGTTTGTGGCGACCGAACATGACAGCGTGTACGCGTGGGATGCGGATACGTTCTCCGCAAACCCCATCTGGCAGACCAGCTTCATCAATCCCGCGGCGGGTGTTACCGCAGTACCTTGTGGTGAGGCTGCCAGTGGGCAGGGTAACTGCACATCGATCACTCCGGAGTTCGGGATTTCCGGCACTCCGGTGATTGATTCCTCGACAGGCACCCTGTATGTAGTGGCCTATACGAAGGAAGTGGTGGGATCCACGATCAGTTATGTGTATCGCTTGCACGCACTCAGCATCACGACCGGTGCGGAGAAGTTCGGTGGGCCGGTCGCGATCCAGGCGACATCCGGGACAGTCAGCTTAGTTCACATACAACACATGCAGCGGCCGGGACTGCTGCTGCTCAATGGGGTGGTGTACATCGGATTCGGTTCTCATGGCGACATTGGCACGTGGTACGGATGGCTGCTGGGCTACAGTGCCAGCACGCTACAACAAGTGATGGTATTTAATGCCGCACCGAATGGGAAGGAAGCCGCCATCTGGCAATCGGGATGTGCCCCCGCCGCCGACTCGAACGGGAACATCTACGTGATTACGGGGAATGGGACATTCACGGCCAATAGCGGCGGAGTGGATTACGGCGACACCATTCTGAAGCTGAATGCGAACGGGACGGTGGCGGATTACTTCACGCCGACCGACCAGCTGACGCTAGACACTTCAGACGATGATCTAGGTTCTGGGGGACACATCGTACTTCCGAACCTAACGGGGACGTTTCCGCATTTGCTGATTGGGGCGGGCAAGCAGGGGGTGATCTACGTCATCAATCGGGACAATATGGGGAAGTTCAATGCGAGTGGGGACCGGTCGGTACAATCACTAGCGGCATTGACGTCGGGGCCATCGAGCGGCGGGTTGTTTGGAAGCCCGGCGTTCTGGAACAACTTGGTGTATTTCGTGGCCTGGAATGACTTTTTGAAGGCCTTCCAGCTGAACAGCAACGGGACACTGAGCCTGTCATCGACGGGTCCGATCACCTTGGCATTCCCGGGAGCCACGCCGTCGGTATCGGCGAACGGGACGAGCAATGGGATTGTGTGGATCATCCAGGCGAATGTAGCGAACGACTCAGTGCTGAACACGGTTCCCGCAGCAGTGCTGCGAGCCTACGACGCGACGAACGTTGCCGTGGAACTTTACGACTCAAGCCAAGCAGCGAATAACCGGGATATCGCAGGCGGAGCGGTGAAATTCGCTGTGCCCACGGTGGCCAACGGCAAAGTGTACGTTGGAAATCGCAATCAACTGACCGTCTACGGCCTACTTCCTTGAAGGATAGACGCTGTGATGGTGTGGCCATCGCAAGCGACATCGAGTAGGTGAACCGTCGCTGGTAGGCGGTGGCGCTCGAAGTGAAGTGCAATGGATTTTTCAATGGTGTCAAAGTAAGCTGTTGCGAGGGCGATTACAGTGGGGCCAGAGCCGCTGAGGGCGATGCTTAGCCGTCCCCGGGCCCTAGGTATGGCGGCCTCTGCAGTTTGTTTCTCTGCACTGGCTGTGGTGTGCGCGGTCACCCGGGTCAATTGTTCTGCGCGGATTGCGCGAGTACTTTCCTAATTTCGTCGGCGTGCGAATACTTGGGGTCTATCTTAAGAGTCAGTTCGAGCTCCTGCTTGGCCTTGAGAAAGTTGGACGATTTTTGATAAGCCATGCCAAGGTGATAGTGATAGGTAGCATTATCCGGACTTGCCTTGGAAGCCTCCTGCAACAATTCAATCGCCGAACTGTAAGCGCCTTGAGAGTAATAGGCCCAGCCAAGGGTGTCTGCGGAATTGGGAAGTTCGGGTAGGCCCTTGCGGCCGGTCTGAGCGAAACCGAGAGCAGTGTTGATATCGCCCCCGTGCTCAAGGAGCAAGTAGGCGAGATTGTTCGCCGCCACCGGGTAATCGGGCTGAACCTGCAGCGCCTGTTGATACTGTTCTTCTGCTTGCTGCCACTGGCCGCGCGTTTCGAACAAGCTGCCGAGAGAAATGTAGAGGCGCAGATCGCGCGGATTGTTTTGGAGGGCGCGCTGATATTCACCGATCGCCTGGTCCACCGAGCCGCGTGCGACTTGAGTGCTGGCGAGGAGAAGAAAAGCAGGGACATTGTTCTTGTCGAGTTCGATTGCCTTTGAGAAAGCTTCTTCGGCCTTGGTTGCATTTTGATTCCGGAGTTGAACCTGGCCGAGAAGCACATAGAAAACTGCATTGTTGGGGACAAGAGCGATTTGAGTCTGGACGCGGCTGGAGGCCTTGGCTGGCTGTTTGCGGATTAGATCGATATTGACGAGTCCGGTGAGCGCGTCAGAGGCTGAGGGGTTCCGTTTAAGCGCTTCTTCAAAGAATTTCTCAGCTTCGTCGTGCCGTTTTTGAGCCATGCGTAGATCGCCCATGCGGGAGTAGCCGGCGGGATTATCCGGAGCCACGGAGATGGCTTTCTTCAGCTCTTTTTCTGCGCCCGGTTGATTACCCTGACGGAAAAGAGCTTGCGCGTGAAAGACATAGCCTTCGGGAGCATTGGGTTCAATGTTTATCAATTGAGCGGCGGCGTCGGAAAGAAGGGTCACTTCTCCTCTGCGCAAGGAGAGAGTTGCCAGGGCGCGCTGCGGCTCAATCATTCGTGGCTGCAGGCGCGCAGCCTGCTGCCATTCTGTGACCGCTTGAGCAAAGTTCCAGTTTGTAGCATAAGCGACGCCGAGGTAGTAATGGGCCGCGGCATTCTCCGGGGAATCTTTGACAGCCTTCTCGAGAACATGAATCGCGTCAATGGGATGTCCCTGGCGGGTGAGAATGTCGCCGCGGAGGATTTCCGCGGCTGGATCTGAGGGTGAAACCTTGAGAACGGCGTCCACGACCGTTGAGGCTTCATCAAGGCGATTGGATTGGAGGAGGAGTTGAGCATAAGCTCTGCCGACGGCAGGATTTTTAGGATGTTCGGAATAGAGTGATGAGAATTCCGCAAGGGCTTTGACGGTCTGGCCCTGCGTGAGATAGAAGTCGCCAAGCAAGCTGTAACCGGCGGGGTTGTCCTTCATTGCGTTCTTGGCATCGCGCATTACTTGCTCGGCCATGTCCTTCTGCCCTTCGTTCAAGTACAAGCCGGCAAGATTTATGCGCGCTCCGGTATTCTGCGGATCAATTGTAATGGCAGCCTGAAATTGTTTTTGCGCATCTGTCCAGCGTTTCTGGCGTTCATAATATCTGCCAAGAGCGGTGAGCGCGGGAACAGACTTCGGGTCCAAGGAAATCGCCTTTAGATAATTCTGCTCTGCGGCCGGCAATTCGTTGTTCCGGTCCTCGAGGAGGGCGAGGTTGACGTAGGACTGAGAACGATTGGGATCGAAGCGAACCGCTTCTTTCGCTGCTTGCACGGCGGAGGGGAGATCACCCTGTGCCGCATCCACGTTCGCAAGAAGCAATTGAGCTGCTGCGTCCTGCGGATTCGATTTAAGGACCGTTTCTGCCCTTTCGCGAGCTTCGGGGAATTTGCCGCCCGCAAGATAAAGATTTCCCAGGTCCAGCTGCGCCTTCCAGTTCGTGGGTTCGAATTCGACAGCGCGCATGAGTTCCTGGTAAGCATGGCTGAAATCGGACTGCTTCATCAGGGCGAGAGCGAGGCCATAATGAGCCTCAGCGTAACGAGGGTCGATCTGAATGGCGTTCTCATACATGATCGTGGCTTCGCGGTATTTTCCCGCTTGGTAGAAAGCTGCTGCTTTGTCCACATATTTTCGCTTTTCTAATTCCGGGTTGCGGCGGCATCCTGCGAGGAAAACACAGATGGCGATCAGAATTGCCCAGAATGACGGTCCACGGCGAGAATTCATCTTTGGATCCTTCCCACGCGGCCAGCCTAGTCCCCGAGTTCGAGGATTAGGGGCTGCTTTTAGCATTGCAATCCAATGTCCGGTCTACGGGTACCGCATAGGGTCAACTGAGAAATCGCAAGTCAAGCAATCTAATCGGTTTATGGGGTGAATTGTCTCATTCCCTGGTCTGTGTGTAAAGAGCTGAATCAAAGTGAGATAGCCTAAACCGCGAGGGACATGGGAACAGTGTTTCCACCGCGGCCCGCCTTCGACAGGAGTCTCATGAGCAGCTTCGGCTTGATCCCCGCAAGTGACAATGGCTGCAAGAGGTTGTGTGGCATGGATGAATGCCGCGAAGATGGGGACAAATGGAAAGTTTCTTTCTCATTGATGGAATATCAATAGGATTCCCGATAATGGTAGGCGTGTCTAGAAGGACACGCTAGTCTTCATTATATTGCTGATTATCAGCGACTTAGCATAGAAAGAGGAGGTATCACCAGGCGACTAGAGGCTGGCATTCGCCGTGCAACTTGAGATGCGGGAACGAGTGGGTATCGGTTTCGGCGAACGCGACCGACTTGGGGATGGCAGAAGTACTGACGGCTTAGGAAATTATGACAACGAACACCATAGTGGGGATCGGATTTGAAGATCGCCGAGGTTTCGTCCCAGGGATGAGCGCGGCGATGAGAACGCTTGAGGGTGTGGTCACGGAAATTGCCACCACTAACATCCCGGTCCTTTTGATCGGCGAGAGTGGCACGGGCAAAGAAATGTTTGCATATCGTGTCCATCAACTCTCGCACAGGAATCTGGAACCGCTGAAAAGAATTGCGTGCGCTTCGATGAACTCCGCGACATTTTCTGCGGAGCTGGGGCTGAGCTCGAAGGGCCAAGCGGAGGTCTCGAGAGAGGGTGCAGGAACTGTCTTTTTCGACGAAATCAGCGAGCTGGATGCGGCATGCCAGCGCACTCTACTCTACGCGCTCCCTGACGGGAATGAGGAACCGCGTCACGGTTTGCTCAGAGCTCGCGTGATTTCGGCGACCAGCCGAAACCTCGAGGAGGAGATGCGCGCGGGGCGATTCCGGAGCGAATTGTATTACCGCATCAACGGCGTATGCCTGCGACTGCCGCCGGTTCGAGAACGCAAAGATGACATCCCGCTACTGGTGGAATCGATGCTGAGCAAGCACGCAGCGCTGTTGGGACGCCCCCGCCCAGTGCTGAGTCCGCGAACCCTGCGCATGTTTTTGGATTACTCCTGGCCGGGAAATGTCAGGGAGCTCGAAAACGTCGTAAAGAAAATCGTCGCACTGGGCGACGAACAACTGGCGGTGGCGGAGCTGGAAAGCCCAGTTCGCGATGTGGCGACGTCAGTGGACGCACCTGAAGCGCGCGGATATTCGCTGAAAGCCGCGGCGCGAGCCGCCTCTCGGGAGGCGGAGCGCGGAATGATACTGAAAGCGTTGGAGCGTACACGCTGGAACCGGAAACGGGCGGCGCAAGAGCTGCAGATCAGCTACAAGTCGCTGCTCTACAAATTGAAACAAATCGGCGTGCAGGACACGGAAGCGAATTAAGCGCAAGGAGAACAGGATGTTGAGGCGACTGCAATTTGTGACTGGTATTTTGCTGATGACAGGTGCGATTCCCGCGCTGGCCCAGGACGCCGCGGAAAATAAGAAACCGACGAAACCGGCCGCTCCCGTCGTGGCGGCAAAATCGGCGACCGATGATCCGAACTATATCATCGGAGCGCAGGATGTTTTGGATATCAGCGTATGGAAAGAGCCGGAAGTGTCACGGATAGTTCCCGTGCGGCCGGACGGAAAGATTTCCTTGCCGCTGCTGAATGATGTTCAGGCGGCCGGGCTAACTCCATCGCAACTGGCGACTCAGCTCACCGAGAGTCTGAAAAAATTCGTGGCGAGTCCACAAGTCACGGTGATCGTAACGACCATCAACAGCCAGCGAATTTACATCATGGGTGAGGTAGCGCGCGCGGGGGCTTATCCATTGTTGCCCGGGATGACGGTGCTGCAAGCACTCTCCAGCGGTGGCGGATTTACCCCCTATGCCAATTTGAAAAAGATATATGTCCTCCGGCTGGAGAACGGCAAACAAGTGAAATACCCATTCAACTACAAGGAAGTTATTGGCGGGAAGAATCCACAGCAGAACATTCCGTTGAAGGCGGGCGACACGATCGTCGTGCCATAGAGGAAAAGATGCGGAGTATACGCAAAACAATCTGGGCGACTCTCTTCATCATCTGGATGATTGCGCCCATAGCCCAGGCTCAACAGCAAGGGGAGCCCCCAGCGCCAGCGCCGGCGGATCAAGCTGCTGCGCCGATCCCGGCGTATCGCTCACCGCTAGCTTCGGCGGCGGACAATGGTGACGATGGAGGACTGATTGCCGATCCAAATAGATTGATACCAGACACCACTTCGCTGACAGGGGCGCAAACTCTGTCGCTCGGGCAGCTGGCTGGCCGCCACAGCTTTTGGCAACCGCACGTTGATTTCACTTCTACACTTTCTTCGAATGGGTTGAGTTCCACGACCAATACCGGATGGACGACCTGGAGCACAATTTACGGCGGGATCGATTTGCGCCGGATTTCCGGCAACTCGGACTTGGGCCTGCTGTACTCGGGCGGGGCCTCGGTTTCAAACGATGGCAGCTCGAACAACGGAATCATCCAAAACCTAGAATTTGTGGAGAAGCTTGCGTACCGCCGGGCGACCATATCGATTCTGGACCAGCTGAGCTACCTGCCAGAGAATGCGTTCGGCTCGCAATTCGGGAATATCGGAACTCCTCTGGGGAGCGGGTCGATTGGCTTGCAACCCGGGCTAGGACTAGGACCAGGACAATCGATTCTGACGGCCAGCGGCCAGCGGTTGAGCAACGCGCTCGTGCCCGAGGTCGATGTGAGACTAACGGCGCGGACATCGCTTACATTCGTGGGAGACTATTCAGTTTTGCACTTCTTCGACAACAACCTCCTCAATTCCTACAATGCGGGGGGGCAAGTGGGCTACAACTACCAGCTGACCCGCAAGGACACAGTTGGCGTCTCGTACATTTTCAATGCCTATCGCTATTCGAATTTCAATCAGTCCATCAACGATAACGTTGTGCATATTTCTTATGGCAGGCGAGTGACAGGCAGGCTGGCATTTCAGATTGCCGCGGGTCCGGAGTACACATCATTTCAGACGCCTATTACGAACACAACGGTGAAGGGGACGATGCCGAGTTCCAGTTCAAGCTTGTATTGGTCGCTAACCACTTCGCTGACTTACCAGTTGAAGCGGACAGTGCTCGGATTGAGCTATGCACATGGTGTGAGTGGGGGATCGGGCGTGCAGGCTGGAGCGGTGACGGATACCGTGAGTGGATTTGCTACACGGCAACTCTCGCGAACTTTTTCTGGGAATTGGAATCTGTCGTATGGGCGAAACAACGGACTGACAGTGAATGCGCCGGGCTCCACAACAACGGCGAATCAGATCTTTAGTTATTGGTCGAACAACATCGGATTGAATCATTCGGTGGGTCGCACGATGAATCTTTCATTAAATTATTTGTTGCAATATCAGAACTCAAACTCGGCGTTCTGTGTGGGTCCGAAGTGCGGATCATGCTTTGTGGTCCATCAAGTACTTTTTTCCTTGGGATGGCATGACCATCCGATTCCATTCTGAAGGCGGCACTAAATAAGCAGCAGGTAGAAGGCGACGAGGGGACGGAATGACTCAACGTGAATTGACTCCAGCAGATTACCTGGCGATGTTGCGCCGGCGGTGGGTGTTGATTCTGGTTTTGGCAGGGGTAGGAGTGCCACTGGCCTATGGATATTCGCGATTCCTGCCAAACCGGTATAAATCGACAACGCTGGTCCTAGTGCAGCAGCCATCGGTTCCATCAGAGATTGTGAGACCTGTGGATACGACGGATATCGGTCAACGATTGGCCAGCATGCAGCAGCAGATTCTAAGCCGGACCCGTCTGGAGCCGATCATTCGGCAGTTTGGATTGTATCCTGGGGAGATTAACCGCGTATCTATGGAAGACCTAGTTGCAAGGCTCCAAAAGTCAATTGAAGTGATACCCCTCAAGCCGATGGATGAGACACGAGCGCGCGATCTGCCCGGATTCTCAGTCGCCGTGACTATGGATTCACCACGAGCGTCGCAACAGGTGTGCACGGCAGTGACCTCGATGTTCATCGAAGAGAACCTGCGGGTTCGTCAGCAGCATTCTGAGGACACCACACAATTTATAGTTCAGCAACTGGCAGATGCGAAGGCCAAACTGGATGAACAGGACAGCAAATTGGCCGCATTCCAAACCCGTTACATGGGCATCCTGCCAGACGAGGAAAAGACCAATCTGAATCTGTTGATGGGACTGACGTCGCAACTGGATGCGGCCACCCAGGCCCTGGCGCGTGCCCAGCAGGACAAGACTTTTGCTGAATCCATGTTGACGCAACAGATTGGAGCCTGGGAAGCGGCGCAGAGCGGGCGCAGCCCGGAAACCATGGACCAGCAACTGGCCGCGCTGCAAGTCCAACTGGCCAGCTTGCAGTCACGCTATACGGACGACTATCCGGACGTGATCAAGACGAAAAATGATATTGCGACACTGAAAAAAAAGGTTGCAGAAAATGAGGAGCAAAAAAAGCTGGCTGTTCCAGACAAGACTCCGAAAAGCACTATCGAACCGCAGCAAGTCGCTCAACTGAGGGCCCAGATACACAACTATGACCAAGTGATCGCGGAGAAGACGCGCGAGCAGGACAAAATCAAAGACCAGATTCGCGTATACCAAGAGCGCGTGCAGTCTAGCCCGGCTGTTGAACAGCAATTCAAGGAATTGACGCGCGATCACCAGACGGCCCTCGACTTCTATAACGAGCTCCTTAAAAAGCGCGATCAATCAGCAATGGCGACTGACCTCGAACATCATCAGGAGGGCGAGCAATTTCGCGTTTTGGATCCCGCGAATTTGCCTGACAAGCCCTCGTTTCCGAACCGCCCGCTGTTTGCGCTCGGTGGTTTGGCCGGAGGGTTAGGCCTGGGCTTGGCGATCGCCTTCGCGCTGGAGATGAAGGACACTTCGATGCGTAGTGAGCGGGATGTTGAATTCACGCTGCGTTTGCCGGTCCTCGCGATGGTCCCTACAATCGAACCCCTCTCAGAAAAGAAGCCAGGCGCCCCAATTGAGCCGGAGCGAGAAGAAGCCGGTGTCGGGATAGGTGGGAGCGCCTAGGGGCACTATGTACCAGAAATTCTTTGGACTACGCGAAAGCCCGTTCAACGTCAATCCGGATCCTCGCTATCTTTTCCTGACGAAACAGATTCAGGAAGCGCTGGCGGGGCTGACGTATGGCATTCAAAATCGCAAGGGATTCATCCTGCTGACGGGCGAAGTGGGGACCGGCAAGACCACTCTGCTCAACCGGCTACTCGACTGGCTGCACGGACAGCGAGTGGCAACTGCGTTCATTTTCAATTCGCAACTGGACGTCAGCCAGCTGTTCGATTTCATCATGGCGGATTTCGAAATTCCGTGCGACACGCGTGAGAAAAGCCAGGTGTTGATGCGGTTGAACCAATGGCTGCTCGAACGTTATCGCGCGGGCGAAACGGCCGTATTGATCGTGGATGAAGCGCAAAACCTGTCACTCCAAGTGCTCGAGGAGATTCGGCTGCTGACGAACCTTGAGACTTCGACGGAAAAACTGCTTCAGATAGTGCTGACCGGCCAACCGGAGCTGGAAGAAAAGCTGAAACTGCCGCAGCTGCGACAGCTTCGCCAGCGAATTACGCTGCGCTGCCGTACGGCGCCTCTTACGCTGGAAGAAACATTCGGGTACATCGCGGAACGACTGCGAATCGCAGGAGCCAACAGCGAGCCCATCTTTTCAAAAGAAGCCATTCAGACCGTACACATGTATTCGCGGGGCATTCCACGCGTGGTCAACCTGCTTTGCGAGCATTCGCTGATCAATGCGTACGTAGATCACCTGCGGCCCGTTCCCGCTCACCTGGTGGAAGAAGTGGCACGAGAATTTCAATTGGATGAAATCGAGCCAACAACGTCCGCGGGATCTCTGCCGCGGGTCGCCCAAGCCGCCGATGCACAGGCACTGTTGCAAAACCTGGATGAATTGCTCGGGCGGTTGCGCCAGTCAAATGTTGTGCTCTCTCCCTCGCGGGAAAGGAAACCATGAGCCGCATTCACGAAGCACTCAAGAAGGCAGAGCAGGAACGTGCCGGTGTTCAGGCAGGGGATCGCGTGGTGTTTCCGGCAGACGCAACCAGCGCTCCTGCTTCGCTGCCCGGCGTCCCCCCGACCCATGATGCCGAATCAACTCGCCGTACCAGCGCGATGGCTCCTCTATCGGCCAATTATCTGCGCTTCGAAGATTTGCGGACTCATTGCCAGCATCCGCAGTGGCACCTGGACCCGAATGTGAATGTATTTTTCAATTCCTCCCTGAGCGAGCACGGCGCAGAACAGTTTCGAACTTTGCGATCACGGCTGTATCAACTGCGTGGGACGCAGCCGGTCCGTACCGTGCTAGTGACGAGTTCAGTGCCGGGCGAAGGTAAGACGTTTGTCACGAACAATCTCGCTCAAGCGATCGTGCGGCAGCCTGACCGCCGCGTGCTGATGATCGATGCGGATCTCCGCTGCTCCCGTTTGCATATACCGCTGGGCGCGCCTTCGACGCCTGGTTTGACCGATTATCTTCGTGGGGAAGCGGACGAAATGGCCGTAATCCAACACGGGCATGAGGGGAACCTTTGCTTTATTCCGGGTGGCAACGAAGTCACAAATCCGAGCGAGCTGCTGTCGAATGGCCGGCTGAAGGCATTGCTCGAACGTGTCACTCCTGTTTTTGATTGGGTGATTCTGGATTCTCCGCCCTGTCTCCCGGTAGCGGATGCAAGTGTGCTCGCCGATCTTACTGACGGAGTCCTCATGATAGTCCGAGCCGCCTCGACGCCGGCAGAGACTGCCCAACGCGCGTGCCAAGAGCTTCGAGGACGGAACTTACTTGGAGTAGTCCTGAACGCTGTTGAAGAGGCTCACGCGTATGGCTCGTACTACTACTCGGGTTACGGATATGGCTACGGCCGCCAAAATGACAAGTCAGCCGAGAAATGAGGTATTTGGCCTGGACCCAACGCTTTTCAGAAAGTGAGTTTACATCGAAGTTTCATAGGGCTTTCATGACATTTTGTGCCGACTGGCCGAAAAATGGCGATGACGAGACCTCGGGAGAGCGGACAAAGCAGCCAGCTCACAAAAACGGAGTATCGTCCAGCTACAGCCTTTGTTTTCTGGTGGTTAGACTTAGGAAAACTATTGCAACTCTGGGATAGCAATGTTCTTGCACGCACACTGCAGGTGTCTCAAATTGGAACAAGCACTGGTTAGTTGCTCAATTTAACCTATTTACTGTCATAGAGTTACTAAATATATGGACAGGTCTTGGGGGTGGCACTCATCGTGCAACCACCAATAATGGGTTCAGGGAAATCACCCCTGGGACTTTTGTGGCGGTAGCTTGCAGTAATTGAGAGAAATTGACTCATACCCTCCAATCCGAGTTGAAGACGATGGGGCCTCTAGCCATCGAAGCCTCGGCTGTCAAATTGCCATGGTTTGCTCTTCAAGTTCGAGCGCGTTACGAGCAAGGCGTAGCGGATCAACTGGATGGCAAAGGTTATGAGCTATTTCTGCCTATCCACAAATGCAGAAAGCGTTGGTCGGACCGGGTAAAAGAAGTCGAAGCACCTTTATTCCCCGGATATCTGTTCTGCAGACTAAACCCGCAGGACCGGCTGCCGATTTTGAAAACGCCTGGCGTCATACAGGTTGTTGGCTCCAACCGAACACCGACTGCGGTGGATGAAGACGAGATTCGAGCGATTCAAGCGATGGTAGCTTCAGGAATTCCCAATCAGCCCTGGCCGTTTCTGGCAACCGGCGACCGCGTGAGAATTGAGTCAGGTCCGCTGAGCGGGTTGGAAGGAATTCTGATTGAGTTTAAAGGGAATCACCGGCTGGTGCTTTCGGTCACGCTGCTGCAACGCTCCGTAGCTGTGGAAATAGACTCGGCGTTCGTTGCTTCCCTGCGTTCTTCCTCAGGGCCGCGCCCGGAGAGAGCGGCCTCACGAGTTCGAGAAATTGCGGTGGCAGTGTAACCGTAGTTGTTCGGGTTTTAATTCCAAAGAGCTGTCCTAACTAGGATCATGGGTCTCCCAAGCATGTCAAACCAGAGAGCGTACGAAGAAGTGAAGACTCCCTCCAATGGTGCGGAGATCGTTCGCACCGGCGTCGTGGCGGGGATGATGTCAGAAGAACAGTTTCGACGGATGCTATGCCGCGAAAGAAAGCGGTCGGAACGGTCGCGCAAGCACCTCCTGCTGATGCTGATTGATAGCAAAGGGATGAAGCATCGGAAGGGCGACGCGGCGTTGATGTCTAAGATCGCTGGCGTCCTGAATGAGACGATCCGAGAAACTGACCTGGCTGGATGGTTTGAGACCGGAGCGGTGCTGGGCGTGATCTTCACGGAATTGGGCGGCGCCGAAGTCAGCGCCGCAGTAAAGATTATCGAATCCAAAGTCACCACAGGACTTCAGAAGGCATTTAAGCCCGCACAGTTGAGCAATTTTCAACTCTCCTTCTATGCCTTCCCCGATGGTTGGGAAGGCAACGGACATGGGCGCCCCGTAGACGCGGCTCTTTACCCCGATCTATTTGAGGTAGAAAAAAAGAAGAAGCTGTCGCTGCTTATCAAACGCGTGATGGATTTTGGCGGCAGTGCCGCCGCGCTGCTTGTCCTTTCTCCCGCATTTCTAGCCCTTGCAGCGCTCATTAAGTTGACTTCCGAAGGCCCCATCTTCTTCCGTCAGCAGCGCGTCGGCCAGTTCGGCGTGCCATTCGTATTCTTGAAGTTCCGCTCGATGGTTGTCTCTACCGACGCGACGATTCACAGGGAATTCGTCCGAAAGTTCATTGCCGGACAAGCCGCGGATTCAGGGTCCAGAGCGAGCGAAAAAGTAGTTTACAAGATCACGAACGATCCGCGGGTTACCTGGATCGGAAGAATCATGCGGCGGACCAGCCTCGATGAAATCCCCCAATTCTGGAATGTGCTCGTGGGTGAGATGTCGCTCGTGGGTCCGCGGCCACCGATCCCTTATGAAATAGAAGCATACGACATCTGGCATCGCCGGCGCTTGCTCGAAGCGAAGCCGGGGATCACGGGACTGTGGCAGGTTCACGGGCGGAGCAAAACGACCTTTGATGACATGGTCCGGTTGGATCTGCAATATTCCAGGACATGGTCGCCCCTTCTGGATTTGAAAATTCTTCTGCAAACCCCACGCGCGGTCTTTTCCGGTGATGGCGCTTATTAGGTTGATGCGGTGCGCCGGAAACAGCTCACCCGTGGCGGTCAAACTACGCATCACGCTGATGTTTTAGCCCCTCGCTCTTTGGCTCGCCTGAGTGATTTTTCACCCGAGGCGGCCGACGTTGGCTTCCTCTCAGAGATTTCACGACCAAGGTGGAGAAAATGGCTACACGTCTAGGCGTCGGGCCTTCGAAAACCCACGTGAAAATGGAAACAGGAAAAGAAATGATTCGAGTTGGAGTGCTCGGGTATGGCTACTGGGGCCCCAACATCGTGCGGAATTTTCACGGACAGGAGCGGTCGAAGGTGGTCGCGGTATGCGATCAGAGCGCAACCTCGCAGCGGCGGGCGCATCAGGCTTATCCAAGCGTGCGCGTGATGGGTGATTCAAAAGATCTGCTCACGGCAACGGACATTGACGTGATAGCGGTCGTCACTCCTGTGTGGACCCACTATGAACTGGCGAAGGCGGCTCTTGAGAATGGCAAGCACGTGTTCGTCGAAAAGCCCTTCACATGCACAACCGCGCAAGCGGAGGAATTGATTGAACTGGCTGAGCGCAATCATCTGAAAATCATGGTGGATCATACGTTCTTATTCACTGGCGCGGTGACCCGAATGCGGCAGCTGATTGACGACGGAACTCTGGGCGATTTGTACTATTACGATTCGACGCGCGTAAATCTGGGGTTGTTCCAGCACGATGTGAACGTGATCTGGGATCTGGCGCCCCACGATCTTTCGATCATGGATTATTTGATTAAGGAAAAACCCGAGGCCATCGTGGCGACCGGCGAGCGGCACTTGAACGGTGTTGCCGACGTGGCGTTCATCACGCTCTATTATCCGAACAACATCATCGGACACATCAATGTGAACTGGCTCTCGCCAGTGAAGGTTCGAACCACGCTCATCGGCGGCGAGAAAAAGATGCTGGTGTGGAACGACCTGGAAGTGGATGAAAAGATCAAGATTTACGACAAGGGCGTGCAGATGTCGAGCGGCGAAGGGATGTACCAATTACTGGTGAGCTATCGTTCCGGGGACATGTGGTCACCGAAAATCGAGCAGGTGGAAGCGCTGAAAGCCGAAGCCGCGTACTTTGTTGATTGCATCGTCAACAATAAAACGCCGTTCAACGACGGCCGCGCCGGATTGCACGTGGTGAAGATGCTGGAAGCGGCGGACGAATCGCTCAAGCACAAAGGGAAAATCATCCAGCTATGAGCGACTACGCCTGCATCACTCCCGACGTAAAGCTCGGCCAGAACGTGAAGCTTTCGAAGTTCATCAACTTGTACGGCTGTGAGGTCGGAGACAACACCAAGATCGGTGCGTTTGTCGAAATCCAGAAGAATGCTCGAGTGGGACGGAACTGCAAGATTTCGAGCCATACATTCATCTGTGAAGGCGTGACCATAGAAGATAACGCTTTCATCGGTCACGGCGTCACGTTCGTCAACGATTCCTATCCGCGTGCCACGGCATCCGGAGGGCAATTGCAAACCGAGAAAGACTGGAAGGTAGAGCAGACGCTGGTGAAGAAAGGTGCTTCGATCGGTTCTGGAGCGACGATTCTGTCAAAGGTAGTGATCGGAGAAAACGCAATCGTGGGAGCCGGGAGCGTGGTGACCAAAGACGTGCCCGCAAATGCGATTGTTGCAGGAAATCCCGCGAAGGTATTGCGCACAATCCCTGAGGAGTTGAGGACCGCTTAATGACAAACGATGGGTTGGCCCACGGCAAAATTCCATTCCTTGATCTTGTAAGCCTGCATCAGGAGTTGGAAGCGGATTTGGTTCCAGTCTTCCAACAGGTCTTGCGGACGGCCGGTTTTGTGGGCGGCCCCATGGTGGAAGAGTTCGACCGCGAATTCGCGAAATTCTGCGATACGGCGCATTCGGTAGGAGTTGCGAGCGGCACAGACGCAGTCCGTTTCGCGCTGATCGCAGCAGGTGTGCAAGCGGGTGACGTGGTGCTGACTGTTCCCCACACGTTCATCGCAACCACGGAGGCGATCACGCAGGCGGGCGGGCGCCCGGATTTCGTGGATATCGATGAGCGCACCTACAACATGGATCCGCAAAAGCTGCAGGAATACATTGAGCGAGAGTGCTATCTCGACCGTGAAACCGGGAAACCCTACCACCGCAAGTGGCGAGCTCCTGTGACGGCTGTGGTCCCGGTGCATATTTACGGGCAATGCGCAGACATGGATCAAATCCTCGAGTTGGCGCGGCGCTACAACCTGATTGTGGTCGAAGATGCGTGCCAGGCGCACGGCGCGGAATATTTTTCGAAGAAGGACAACCGCTGGAAGAAGGCGGGGTCCATGGGCCATGCCGGCGCGTTCAGTTTTTATCCAGGAAAAAATCTCGGTGCTTGCGGAGAAGCGGGCGCGGTCGCGACGAATAACGAAGGGATGGCGCGAAAGATGCGCGTCTTGCGCGATCACGGTCAGGCCAAGAAGTACTATCACGATGTGGAAGGTTATAACGGGCGCCTCGACGCGCTGCAAGCCGGCATCCTGAGCGTCAAGCTGCGTCACCTTGCGGTTTGGAATGAGAAACGGAACCAGGCCGCCCGCCGTTATGATGAATTGCTCTCCGGAGTCGAAGGCGTGATCGCTCCGTTTTGCCCCGAGTGGTCCCGCCCGGTTTACCATCTCTACGTAATTCGCGTGCAAGACCGCAAGGGGCTGCAGAAGCACCTTGCGGACGCGAAGATCGATACCGGCATCCACTATCCGATTCCCCTCCACATGCAAAAAGCCTACGAGGGCTTCGGCTATCGCGAGGGGGATTTTCCGGTCACCGAGAAAATCGCTTTGGAAATCGTGTCGTTGCCGATGTTCCCGCAACTCATGCGTGAGCAGCAAGAGCGAATTGTTAGCGAGATCGTGAGTTTCCTAGGAGCCGGATTGGCGCCTGCTCAAGTCGCTAACCGTTCCGCGCGGCTTGAGGTACACAAAGGAATCGCTTGAATTTCCGCTGTTGTTGGCCTCAGTCTCTTTTCTTTCCTGCACGCGCAATCTCATCCTCTGCCTTAGATCAAAAATCTCGGCACCTTTCAGGGAGATTTTCGCAGGTTTGCCATAGGCTTGTGCGGGCAATGCGGATCACATTGATGGATCGTGAGTGCCGGTGAAGGTCGTATCCATCGTCGGAGCGCGGCCGCAGTTTATTAAGGCAGCGGTAGTGAGCCGGGAATTGCGGAAACGACATACGGAAATCCTGGTTCATACCGGCCAGCACTACGATTATGAAATGTCGGGAATTTTCTTTGATGGGCTTGAGATACCCGCGCCTAATTTAAACCTTTCGGTGGGATCGGGAACACACGGGGTTCAGACCGGCGCCATGTTGAAAGGAATCGAAGAGGTGCTGGTTTCTGAACGTCCGGACTGGCTGCTGATCTATGGGGACACGAACTCAACGCTCGCGGGTGCGCTGGCGGCCTCTAAACTGTCGGTGCGCGTGGCTCACATAGAAGCGGGGCTACGAAGCTTCAATCGTCAAATGCCGGAAGAGATCAATCGCGTCGTGGCGGATCATCTGTCAAACTTGTTGCTATGTCCGAGCGACACGGCGGTGAAGAATCTCGCTGCCGAGGGAATCAAGCAAAATGTCCACCAGGTGGGGGACGTAATGCTGGATATATTGAATTGGGCGAAAACTCGTGCTCGCGCCAAGAGCTCAGAAATTCTGCAGCGACATGGCTTGCAGAAAAAATCCTATTTCCTGGCGACCGTGCACCGCAGCGAAAACACCGATGATTTGTCGCGTCTCTCGAACATCCTGAATGCTTTGAATGCCCTTGAAGAACCCGTCATTTTCCCAGTGCATCCGCGCACGCGGCGCGTAATCAGCAACGGAGCCTGGCGACTGAAGCCAAACGTGAAGCTGGTCGATCCTGTGGCGTATCTGGAAATGGTAAGCCTGACGGATTCCGCGGCGCTCGTGCTCACCGACTCCGGCGGCTTACAAAAGGAAGCGTACTGGCTGGGGGTTCCCTGTCTGACGCTGCGGGACGAAACCGAATGGGTCGAGACGGTGGACGCGGGCTGGAATATTCTAGTGGGTTCTGATTCCGATAAGATTGTCCGGACAGTTCGATCATTTGCGCCGCAGGACTCGCATCCGATGCTCTATGGGGACGGTTGCGCGTCTGCCAAGTGTGTTGAACTGCTGGGATAAGTCTCCAGGTCGTGGGAGGCGGTGATGCAAAAAGCACAAGCGGGAAAATCCATGAGAAACGTCGCCGTGGTGGGAGTGGGCTACTGGGGTAAGAACCTGGTTCGCAACTTTTACGAGTTGGGCGCCCTGGGCGTGCTCTGTGATGCCCAGAAATCCGTCGAAGCGAGCTGCAAGACCGATTATGAAGGTGTCAGGTTCTGCGCTGAATTCAGCGCTGTGCTATCGGATCCTTCGATCGCCGCCGTGGCCTTGGCGACGCCGGCTGTCACCCATTTTGAAATGGCCAAAGCTGCACTCGAAGCCGGGAAAGACGTTTTCGTCGAGAAGCCACTTGCCGTTGACGTAAAACAGGGTCAGGCCCTGGTGGAGTTGGCCGGGGCGAAGCAAAGGATCCTGATGGTCGGGCACATCCTCCGGTACCATCCCGCAATCCGGAAGCTGCAAGAATTGATTCAAGACGGTTCACTTGGACAGATCAATTACCTGTATTCCAACCGTCTGAACATCGGGAAAATACGCAGTGAAGAGAATATACTTTGGAGTTTTGCGCCTCATGACATTTCGGTAATGCTCGCCCTGCTCAATGAATTGCCAACACAGGTCACCTCACAAGGCGGCGCTTACTTGAATCGCGACGTGAGCGACGTCACCTTGAGTCATTTTGAATTTCCAAGTGGTGTCCGGGCGCACATTTTCGTCAGCTGGTTGCACCCGTTCAAAGAGCAGCGGCTTGTCGTTGTTGGATCTGAAAAGATGGCCGTCTTCGACGATACCGCGGAGCACAAACTTGTCCTCTACCCTCACAAGGTTGAATGGAAGAAGCGGATTCCAACGGCGGTGAAGGCGAAGGGCGAAGTGGTTGCATTGGATGATCAAGAACCACTGCGAGCTGAATGCCAACACTTCCTGAACTGCATTGAGTCCAGAACTTCCCCGGTGACGGATGGAGCGGAAGGCCTGCGCGTCCTGCGGGTGCTCGATGCTTGTCAGCGTTCCATGGCCAACGGAGCCATCCAGCTGGAAACGCCCATCTCAAAAAATGAAAAGAAAGAACTGTCCTACTTCGTGCACGAATCCGCCTATGTGGACGAAGGCGCCGAGGTCGGAGAAGGGTCAAAGATTTGGCATTTCTCTCACGTCATGAAGGGCGCGCGGATCGGGAAGCGCTCCATCATTGGCCAAAACGTGAACGTGGATGGCGGGGCAACTATCGGAAACAATGTAAAGATTCAGAACAATGTGTCGGTCTATACAGGTGTGGTGATTGAGGACGACGTGTTTTTGGGGCCTTCGTGCGTTCTGACCAATGTGACCAATCCCCGATCTCAAGTGAACCGGCACTCTCTCTATGAAACCTCCCGACTGAAACGGGGATGTACGATTGGCGCCAACGCTACGATCGTGTGCGGCGTCACCATTGGCCGTTACGCATTTATTGGAGCCGGTTCGGTAGTCACCAAGAACGTGCCGGACTATGCTTTGTTCATCGGAAACCCGGCACGGCAGGCTGGATGGATGAGTCGCCATGGCCACCGATTGGGGTCTGCCGATGCGAGTGGCGTGATGCGCTGTCCGGAAAGTGGGTTCCGCTACAAGGAAACGGATTCCGGCACTCTAAAATGTCTTGATCTGGATGAAGAAGCTCCGCTGCCCGCGGAGCTGAGCAAAGGCACCAAATCGTACGATGAACTGAAAGGGGAAGCTGAGTATGAAGGTACCGCTACTCGATCTTAAGGCGCAATATCAAGCGATCAAGGCCGAGGTCGACGCCGCGATTGCGGAAGTGATGGAATCCCAGCACTTCATACTGGGTCCCAAGGTGGAAGAGTGCGAGAAAGCGATTGCGCGCTATTGTGGCTGCCAGCACGCGATTGGAATGTCTTCCGGTAGCGACGCTCTGCTTGCTTGTTTGATGGCCGAGAATATCGGCTCGGGCGATGAGGTGATCACATCTACGTACACGTTCTTTGCGACTGCCGGGGCGGTTGCCCGCCTGGGTGCGACGCCGGTCTTCGTTGATATTGACCCATCTACTTACAATCTCGATACAGCGCAGACGGCATCGTGCGTGACGAGCAAGACGCGCGCCATCATTCCGGTGTATCTCTATGGTCAGGTAGCAGACATGGATGCCGTGATGCAGGTGGCCGAGAGACATGGCTTAATTGTCATCGAGGACGCGGCTCAGGCTATTGGCGCGACGTATCGCGGGCGGCAGGCTGGAACTTTCGGTCATTACGGATGCTTCTCGTTCTTTCCGTCAAAGAATCTCGGTGCTGCAGGAGATGGAGGGATGGTGGTCACAAACGATGCGCAGCGCGCGGAGAAATTGCGCGTCCTCAGAGGCCATGGAGCGAAGCCGAAATATCATCACAAGGTGATTGGTGGTAATTTCCGTCTGGATGCGATTCAGGCCGCTGTTGTTTCTGCAAAATTGCCCCACCTGGATGACTGGACTGCTGCTCGCCAACGCAATGCCAAGCAATACGATCGATTACTTGGCGATGCCCGCGTGCCAGTGGGGCTCCCGAAAGTGGCGACCGATCGCCATATCTTCAATCAGTACGTGATCCGCACCGCGAAGCGCGATCAACTGCAAACATTTCTGCAGACGAAGGGTGTTGGCACGGAAGTGTATTACCCAGTGCCTATGCATCTACAAGAGTGCTTTGCCTACCTCGGCCACAAGGCTGGAGCATTTCCTGAAAGTGAGCGGGCCGCGAAGGAAACCTTGGCCCTTCCGGTTCATCCAGAACTTACCGAACCGCAAGCGCGCTACGTCGCGGATTGCATTCGAGACTTTTTTGCCGCTGACCCTTCGACAGAGGGCGTCTTCGCTCAGACCGGCGCTGCGTCGCGAACGGGTGGGAGCAAGTAGGTTGATTGGGGTCATCGCCAAACTCGATGAGAAACCCGTCGTCGAGGAATTCTTCGAGCTCTTCAAAACACCCTGGGAATTCCACCGCCCGGGGCAACGATACGACGCCGTAATTGCCTCTGCAGACGAGATCCCGCGAGTCGAGACGAAGCTCCTGATTGTCTATGGCTCGGGGAAGAGAAGCGTCGACACGCAGAATGGCATTGTCGTAGGTTCGCGGTATCACGGGGGGGCACTAAACTACCAGCAGCGGCTGCTACCTCTTTATGGCGAGGTGTCAGCATTTCTAGAGAACAGTCCAGGATTTCCATGCGCAACAATAGAAGGCGGAATCGCAGGTCTGAAGCTTACGTCGGGTGATTTCACCACATTGCGACTCGGATATGATTTGTTTCAGGAGATCCGCCAACTGCTCACGGGCGGTCAGCCCGTCAAGAACGCAGATTTCCCGGCCGTTGATTTTCATATCGCGATGCTACGAGATTGGATTCTGGAAGCAGGCATCTCCCTTTTGGAAATACCCCCCACTCCTGCAGGATATGGGTTTGCCGTCTGCCTGACCCACGACATCGATTTTGTGGGAATCCGAAACCACAAGTTCGATCACACCATGTGGGGTTTTCTCTACCGGTCCACCATCGGCGCGCTTCGTAACTTTTTCAGGAGAAGGATTTCGTTTTCGCGGCTTTCCAAGTCATGGCTCGCAGCCCTTTCTCTCCCGTTTGTATACATTGGCTGGGCGAAGGACTTTTGGGACCCATTCGATTGGTATTTGCAGGTCGAAAAAAACCTGCCGGCAACTTACTTCTTGATTCCCTACAAGAACCGAACTGGGGAGCGCGTTCCTGGTCGAAATGCATCTCGACGCGCAACCGCTTACGATGTCACTGATCTTCCAAAGTGGACGGAGATACTCCTAGAGAAAGGCTGTGAGATTGGCGTTCATGGAATAGATTCCTGGCACAGTGCAGAAAAAGGGCGCGCTGAGTTTAATAGAATCGCCGCCATCACGGGAAAAGCCAACAGTGGCATCCGCATGCACTGGTTGCTGGGCGATGAAAATACCATCCGCGTTTTGGAGGAAGCTGGATACGATTTCGATGCAAGTGTTGGCTACAACGACACGATCGGCTACCGAAGTGGAACAGCTCAGGTGTATCGTCCTTTGGAAGCACAAACACTGTTGGAGCTCCCTTTGCACATCCAGGACGGGGCGTTGTTTTATCCGCAAAAGCTTGATCTATCGGAGCCTGAGGCATGGGATCGTTGCGGGGCCCTGATTGAGAACGCGAAAAAACATGGTGGGGTGCTCACTGTGCTTTGGCATGACAGAAGTCACGGGCCCGAACGATTTTGGGGGGGCTTCTATATCAGGCTTGTTCAAGAGTTTAAGTCGCTGAACGTCTGGTTTGGCGGCGCTCAACAAATCGTCGACTGGTTTCGGAAACGACGGCAGGTTCGATTCGAACGGGTAGGGAACTCAGGAGCCACGCGCATGCGGCTGTGTTATGAAGGCGCGGAAATCCAGCCGCCACTGAGAGTAAGAGTTTACGGAAGTTCGCCGAGACCGGGTGACAATGAATCCGTGAGTGCGGCGAATACAGAGTTTGTTGATATTTCATGGAATGGAAAGTCCGCTGAAGAATTGCAGCTCCGGCTGACTTCTCAGTTTGCAGAGAGACTTCCCGATTTCGCGCTAGGTTCACTCTCATGAAATCTGTTTGCATCCTGCTCCACAATCACTACGAAACAGATTTACGCGTGAAACGAAAGGCCGAAGCATTGATTGCCGCTGGGTATGACGTAGATCTGCTCGCTCTTCGTTCTAAGTATTCAAAGTCAAAGACCTATGACTTGGGAGGGGTCCACGTTTATACGATCTCTCTTGGGAAGAAGCGGGGATCGCTGGCGCGTTACGTGTTTGAATATCTGGCGTTCTTTTTTTGGGCTTTTTACAAGGTTTCCATCCTAACTCGCAAGAAACACTACGCTGTAATTGACGTAAACAACCTTCCTGATTTTCTGGTCTTCGCCGGGATCTATGCCAAATGGAAAGGCGCCAAGATCGTTTTCGACATGCACGAGATTACGCCGGAGTTTTACATTTCGAAATACGGGATCAAAACAGATTCATTGCTGGTCCGCGCATTACGAACCATCGAGCGGTTGAGTTTCAACTATGCCGATTATGTGATCAACATAAATCAACCGATCGAGAACCTATTGATCCAGCGCGGTCTGCTAGCATCAAAATCAACCATTGTTATGAATTGCGTCGACGAGGAGTTCTTCGCCGCAGCCGGGGCCGGTCCAGAAACAGCCGTGATGCAAACTTCTCAACCAAGCTTTGTGATGATGTATCACGGTACGGTTACTCACATTTATGGACTGGACATAGCGATTCAGGCTTTTGGCAAAGTGCATCAGAACATGCCCGGGGCAGAATTTTGGATTATCGGTAAAGGACCAGAATCGGAACCTCTCGAGACCCTGTCCCGCAATCTGGGCTTGGAAAAGAAAGTGAAATTCCTCGGCCTGGTCCGCCCCCAGGACATTCCCCAGTGGATCAAGAAATGCGATATTGGAATTCTGGCCACGCGCCAGGATGTTTTTCTAGATTTATCGTTTTCAGGCAAGCTGTCGGAGTACATCATCATGGGCAAGGCGGTCGTCGCATCACGACTCAAGACGATACGGCATTACTTCTCTGAAGAGGCGCTGGCATATTTTGAACCACACAATCCGTCAGACTTGGCTAGCCAAATGAGTCGCCTTTACCAGGACCCGGCACTGCGGCGTCGGATGGCCGAAAGAGCCCGACAAGAGTACGCACCGATACGGTGGGATGTGATGAAGCAGCGGTATCTAGAGTTAATGTCCACCGCCACCGGAAGCGGTTCAGAAGTTCCTAGCAGGATCAAGGTCAATGCAAGTCTCCGCTCGGAGATGGTCTCTGTGAATGAATCGGCGCGGAAAGATTAGACTCGCAGGGTAATGGTGCTCTACCGAACACGCGTCTCGCTTAATTGCAGTGGGTTTAATTTCTTATGAGAATTGTCCTATTAGCCGTAGATGACGAGTTCGCGGGCGAGATGCAGAGATTCCTTTATCAGACCCATCCGGATTGGATCGTTGGGCTAGTCACCTCCAGTTCCATGCTCTATAAACAATCCAATTTCAAGGCAGTTTTCACGATTCTGCGCAAATCCGGCCTTATTTTCCTTGCCGAAATGGTCCATATCAAGATGGTGCGATACTCTGTCGACAAGCGAAAAGAGCTCCTACCGTCGCGCCTTGCCAAACGGCACGGCGTCGAGGAGTTCAAGTGTTCAGACATTAATGACCCGCAGAATGTGGCTAAAGTGCGATCCTGGAATCCCGACTTAATTATTTCCACAAATTTCAGCCATTACATCGGCAAGACAATCCGAGAATCTACGGCCCGACACGGTTGCTGGAATCTGCACAAGTCTTTGCTGCCTCACTACCGGGGAATGTCCCCCAGTTTTCATGCACTTCTCGAAGGCGTCCCCAAGGTAGGTGCGACCTTGCACGTTGTGGCTAAGGGATTTGACACCGGGGATGTGCTAGCGCAGGCTGAAGTTCCGGTCTCCAAAGCAGACAGCGTGTACAGCCTCAATCGCAGGACATCGAGAGCTGGCGGAAAACTTCTGGCATCGTTCTTAGAGACGTTTGATCCACGATCCACTAAGGCGATTCCGCAGCCCGAAGGCAACTGGAAGAATCATACCTTTCCTACACGCTCGGAGCTAAGAGCCTTCCGCAGGCAGGGGTTACGCTTTTATAGGCCCTACAACGATGAAGACTGAGGCGCAATTCAGCACCGAACTAGCGGGCGGACCGAATTTCCATCGCGCCTTTATCGATCACATGAAGTGTCCTCAAGTGTTTGCGGAGCTCGTTGATTGCTCCGGGACGGACGCGGTGGAGGGGTTTTTCCGACTCGGCGATCTGCGCTTGTACGGAAGGATAAATGGAGGGCAGGTTCGACCGTCCTACGCTTCAGATCTTCCGAGAGTTGACGACCTTGTGGTCCGCAAGGGCGGAACAATCCGATTGCCTTTCAATCCGACAGAAATCATCGAGAATCTCCGTCTGGAGAGGTACGTCGATGCGGTCAGCGGGGAAACCACTCACGTAGCGGATAACAAATCGCTCGTAAGAAAAATCTACTATTCACTCAGGCCCCTTTTCCCAGTTCCTTTCCGCAGGATCTTGCAGCGAATCGCCCTCCGGAATTGGTCGACCATACCTTTTCCTGCTTGGCCGGTTGATACCACTGTAGAGAATTTTATGAACTGGCTATTTTCACTCATTCTGGAAGCTTCCGGCGAAAAGGAAATCCCTTTCATTTGGTACTGGCCCAGAAATCATATGTCCTGCGCGATCATGACTCACGATGTGGAAACAGGCGAAGGGCAGGATTTCTGTCCGACTATGCTGGAGATGGAGCGAGAGTATGGGATCAGGTCGGCGTTCGAGCTGGTTCCCGAGGTGCGATATGTAGTATCCGAAGCAATACTGGGCGCTATCCGCGACGCAGGCAGCGAAGTTTGCATACATGGACTGAATCACGATGGCAGGCTTTTCAGCTCTGAAGAACTTTTTCGAAGCCGAGCCGAGGCCATCAATCAATACGCATTAAAATGGAAAGCAAAGGGTTTTCGGTCACCCATCATGTACCGGAACCAAAATTGGTACGACGCTTTTAAGTTTTCTTATGACATGTCAGTGCCCAACGTTGCACACCTGGATCCCCAACGTGGCGGTTGCTGCAGTGTTTTCCCTTACTTTATCGGAAATATATTGGAATTACCTCTGACCACCATTCAAGACTACGCGCTATATAACATCGTAGGCTCTGATCCAATGGAGATGTGGACCAGGCAAATGGATGCCATCCTCTCCAAACACGGCCTAGTGAGTTTCATTATCCATCCCGACTACACAACGGAGCGAGAAAAGCAGGCTCTCTATCGTCGACTGCTCGGCTTGTTGAGAAAACAAAGTGATGAGCGAGATGTGTGGCTGGCTTTGCCCGGTGAGGTGGACCAGTGGTGGAGGGAACGCGGTGCCATGTCGCTTGTACAACAGAACGGCAAGTGGGCAATCCTTGGGAAGGGCTCAGAGCGGGCGGCTTTGGCCTACGCCAGACTTGAAGACGGAGCTCTGACCTACGTCCTTCCCAACGGCAGCTCGGAAAAAGTCTGAGTATGGGATCAGCAATGAAGCACGACGCAGCTATTGATAGCCGGACAGCTGACTTGGAACTAGAACGGGCTGTTGCACTCGAGCTATTGGCCTATTGCGAATCACGTGAATGGGCAGGGGTAGATCCCTACGACGGCTTGAACAGCAAGATTTTTCAGGCGCTACCGGTCCTCGACCGCAGGCTCCCTCGCTTGCTACTGACGCAAGCCCTCAAGAGAAGTCCGATCAATATCCGGCCCCTTTTGCGGGTGCCACCCACGCAGAATCCGAAGGCCTTGGGACTTTTCCTGATGTCATTACTTAAATTCACGAAACTCGGCCTCTTAAACCGGGAGGACCAATTATGGAGTGTGGTTGAAAGACTGGAAGCTCTTCGCTCTCGGGATACTTCCTACTGGTGTTGGGGTTATAGCTTCGCCTGGCAAACGCGAACGCTACTGGTGCCCCGGGGGTTTCCGAATCTAGTCTGCACGACCTTCGTGGCCAATGCCCTGCTGGATGCGTATAAACAAACCGGCGAATCCCGTTTTCTGGTGATGGCGTGTAGCGCCGCCGAGTATCTTTTGAATGAGCTCTATTGGACTGATGGGGGGTCTGTGGCTGGCTTTGGGTATCCGCTTCCCTCCATGCGAAACAATATTCACAATGGGAATTTCCTTGGCGCCGCCCTGTTTTGCCGGGTGGGCAAAGAGACCGGTGAAGGGAAGTTCATAGAGCCGGCGCTAAGGGTAGCTCGCTACTCGGCATCGAGGCAGAAACAGGATGGTTCCTGGGCTTATGGCGAAGCGCCGAGCCAAGAGTGGGTTGATAATTTTCACACTGGATATAATTTGTGCGCCCTGCGATCCATCGCGCGCGACCTGGAAACGCCGGAATTTGACTCCTGTGTCCGACGGGGTTTTGAATTTTACAGGAGCCACTTTTTTCTGAAGGATGGAACGCCCAAATACTTCCACGATCGCACCTATCCCATCGATATTCACTGTGTGGCGCAGAGCATCATCACGCTCTTGGAGTTCAAGGACCTCGATCCAACCAGCCTCCCGCTGGCTCGTTCCGTGCTCAGTTGGGCCATAAAGTACATGTGGGATGCTCGCGGCTTCTTCTACTACCGAAAGCTTCGCACCTGCACAATTCGTACCTCCTACATGAGGTGGTCCCAGGCGTGGATGTTGCTCGCAATTTCAAGCCTCTTGTGCGAATCAGAGGCCGAAGCGAAGCGGTCGCATACCGACGATTCCCTATCCTCACTGAAAGCGAAGGTATGTTGAATCTTCCTAGCTATGTTCTCATTACTCCGGCTCGGAATGAGGCGCAGTTCATCGAGCTGACCATCACATCCGTAGTCGGGCAGACGGTCCGACCAGCTAAGTGGGTGATTGTCAGCGACGGTTCGACGGACGGCACGGATCTAATTGTTAGCAAATATGCCGCTGAAAACCCTTGGATTGAGCTGATTCAAATGCCACAGCGCCAGGAACGACATTTCGCCGGGAAAGTTCATGCTTTCAACGCCGGCTACGCCAGAATGAACGATGTGGAGTATCAGATGATCGGCAGTCTGGACGGCGACATCTCATTTGAAAAAGATTATTTTTCCTTCTTACTTCGAAAGTTTGCTGAAGATCCCAAACTGGGGCTTGTGGGAACGCCTTTCCAGGACGAATCGAGCGGGATCTACGATTATCGCTTCGTGAGCATTGAGCACGTGTCCGGCGCTTGCCAATTATTCCGGCGCGAGTGCTTCGAAGACATTGGCGGATATGTGCCGGTGAAGGGCGGCGGTGTCGATCACATTGCGGTCATCACTTCGAGGATGAAGGGCTGGAAGACGAGGACATTTACCGAAAAAGTCTGTCTGCACCACCGTAAAATGGGATCGGCCGAGAGAGGGGTCCTGAAATCGAGGTTCAAAGTTGGAGCTTTGGATTATGCTCTCGGAAGCCACCCCATTTGGGAGTGTTTCAGAACGATTTATCAGATGACGAAGCGGCCGTTTGTCGTGGGAGGCTTACTTTTGGGAGCCGGATATTTTTGGTCGCTCATTCGACATGAAAAAAGGGCAGTGTCCGATGAATTGGTAATATTTCGCAGGCGTGAGCAGATGGGGCGCTTGGCGGCATTTCTCTCCGGCAACAGTTCCCGTGACAAACAGGCATTGCCGCGTCCGTCTCAAGGCTCGTGATTCAATCCTCACTGCAATGCCAACTTCCTCTACTAACCGCTCCATGCCCCTGACTGCGAAGGCTTCAGGAGATTGCGTGCCAACTGCGGCACCAGCGCGATTGAACAGTGAGAAGGCTCATTCCGGCCTTCTAATCGTGAACGCTGACGATTGGGGACGAGACCACGAGACTACCGAGCGAATTTTTGAATGTCTGGTTCGGGGAACGGTGTCTTCGACGAGCGCGATGGTCTTCATGGCAGATTCGGAGCGAGCAGCAAAGATTGCTCAGGAGCGAGGAGTCGATGCAGGGCTGCATTTAAATTTTACGACGCCATTTTCGGCGCCAGCCTGTCCTCGTCGGCTTGTGGAAAAGCAGCAAGTGGTCGCAACGTACTTGTTGCGGAGTCGGCTGAATCAGGTAGTTTTTCACCCGGGCCTCGCTCGCTCCTTCGAATACATCGTTGCGGCTCAACTCGAAGAGTTTGGCCGCCTCTATGGTGCACCACCCGCAAGGCTAGATGGCCATCATCATATGCATCTCTGCACCAACGTGCTTTTGGCTGGGTTGCTGCCGCCGAATACTATCGTCCGGCGAAATTTTTCATTTCAGGCTGGAGAGAAGAGCTTAATCAACAGGCTCTATCGTCAGATCGTGGATCACGGGTTGGGCCGCCGGCACCGTCTCGTCGACTTCTTTTTCTCGCTGCCACCGTTTGAACCATGGGGGCGATTGGAGCGGATCCGCGTGTTGGCCCGTCGGTTTGTTGTTGAGGTGGAGACGCACCCAATCAATGCAGATGAGTATCGGTTCCTGATGGGAAGTGAGGTTGCTCGTTGGACGGAGGATGTTTCGATCGCGCCGCGCTTCTCAATGCCCCGGCGTGGCGATCGAGTGACGGAAGGAGAGAAGCCATGATGGCCTTTTTTAAGAAGAAAATTACCAAGGACCAATCTCGCGACACAGGCATGGCGATGGTCCTGCTGCTTCTGCTTTTGTCAATTTCTCCGAAACGGCAGCACGGCTACCTGATCGCTGCGATTGCGGTTCACGTCGTGAACATGATTTTGCCACAAATATTCCGGCCCATCGCGGTGGTGTGGCTGGGATTTTCGAATCTTCTGGGAGAGATTGTTCCTAAAGTTTTGCTCTCCATCGTCTTCTTTCTGGTGGTGACGCCCATCGGGATCCTGCGGCGGTTGATGGGCAAGGACGCTCTGAAACTTCGCGTTTTCAAGGGAAGCCAGGATTCAGTTATGCTGGAGAGGAACCACACGTTTGTCGGGCGAGATATTGAAAAGCCCTACTGAGCCCGAGAGAGAGGGAGAAGTTAACCGTGGATTTCCTAAAAGATTTGTGGGGTTTTCTGAACCAGCAGAAGAAATTCTGGCTGTTACCCCTGATCGTGATCATCTTGATGCTTGGGGCCCTCATGGTATTTGTAAGCGGATCCGCGATGGCGCCGCTCATCTACACATTGTTTTAGCCTGGAATCTGTACAAGAAAACGGAGAGGGAATCTGAATGAAAAGTGCAATTCTTGAAGGATCCGCAAGCGCAGCGCCCGGCACACTGGGCGAGCCACCTCGTCGAGGTCGCCAGGGCATCCTTCTCAATGTCATCCTTCTAGTGGGCACTCTCCTGTTCAGCTGCCTTGTGATGGAGTTGGCGTTGCGAATTGTGTTCGCCCGCAGCATGGATTTCTCGATGGAAATGTGGAAGTATGCGACACAATTGAAGCACGCGGTTGCAGATCCTCAGCTAGGCTTTGTCCATGCACCGAACCGCACCGCGTTTCTGATGGGCGCACCCGTTTCCATCAATTCCCACGGGCTACGCGATCGTGAGTACTCGGAGGCGAAGCCGGCGAACGTCTTTCGAGTCATGATGCTAGGAGATTCCACGACATTTGGCTGGGGTGTGCGCGAAGAGGATACGGCCGCGAAATTCCTGGAGCGAAAACTGAATGCGAATTTGCCGCCGGGATTTGACAAGGTTGAGGTGATGAATGCCGGTGTCGGGAACTATGACACAGTCCAAGAAGTAACGTACTACGAAACTCGGGGCAAAGTGTTCCATCCGGATCTGGTCGTGTTGGTGTTCTTCATCAACGATCCCGAGCCGGTGCCGGTGGAGGGGAAGGGCTTTCTGATCGATCGGTCCTACCTCATCGCTTTCGTTACAAACCGCTTTGACGGAGTGCTTAGGCACATGGGAATGCGCCCTGATTGGAAACAATACTATTCGTCGCTCTACAATGATGAGAAGCCGGGGTTTCAAGCTTGCAAGAAGGCCCTCGCAAGCCTCGCCGATGCGACTCGAGCAAATGGCGCAAGTGTCTTGGTGGCTCTCCTTCCTGAGTTGCACCAGATTAACGATGACAGCTACCCCTTCAAAGCCGCCCACGCGAAGATCAAGGACGTGCTGGCGGCAGAGAACATGCCAGTCGTGGAGCTGATTGATGGGCTCAAGGACCACGGCCCCGAAGATACACTCTGGGTTACCCGCCAGGATGATCACCCGAATGCCAAGGCGAACGATCTGATTTCGTCCCAGTTGCAGCAGTGGATTTTGGCAAACACGAGCAAGCGAGCTGGCAACTGAGCAGAAAATCTTTGTGCAAAGTCTTTTCTCCCGCCAGTAGAAAGCGTAGAGGAATGCTGAATGGCGCCCAATAGCGCTGTAGACCTCGATACCCCAGCTGGACTAGAGACAAGCAGCCGTGAGAGCAAACTCCTCCTGCTCATGGGAGGGGTGTTTTTTTTCTCGGGTTTCTCTTCGCTCGTATATGAAGTGGTATGGATGCGGCACCTGTCGCTTTTTTTTGGGAGCGATGTTTATTCTGCGGCACTGACCCTAAGTGCTTTTATGGGCGGTCTTATGATCGGCAGCCTGCTTGCATCTAGATACGCCGATCGCGTCCATTCCCCTCTGATCTGGTACGGGATTCTGGAAATTTGTATCGGTGTGTACGCATTATTCTTTCCCACTTTTTTGAATATGTTTGCCCGCGAATACCGGTACATCTATCAGACTTATTTCGTCACCGCACCCTGGATCTACAACTCATTTCGAATCTTGGTTGCGGCCATCACTTTGTTGATTCCAACGACGATGATGGGTGCAACTTTGCCCCTGGTGGTCAAACGCTTTGGTAAACACAAGAAGATCGGAAAATACAGCGGCTTTTTCTATTCGATCAACACTTTCGGGGCGCTGGGTGGGGTTTTGGGAGTGGGGTTCGCGCTATTGCCCTACCTCGGAATTCGCACCACCACACTGCTGGCCTGTTGCATCAACGTGTTCATTGGTTCTCTCGCCATTTCGTTCGGCCTTGCCTGGCGGCGCGGTGAAAGAGATATTGTGGAAGATTCGGTCGGGGTCTCCGGTCAGGTGGCGGAAGAGAATTACGACCCGAAGCTGGAACGGGCCGGTTTGCTCGGCATCGGTTTGTCAGGGCTTGCGGCCTTGGCTCTCGAGGTGGTTTGGATGCGCATCCTGGCGCAGTCCTTCAGCGGTGCCGTTTATTCATTTTCGATCATGCTGTCCTGTTTCTTGTTCGGTATTTACTACGGGAGTAAAAAGATTGCCGATTTCGTGGATCGGCAAGTTCACCCGGTGCGGCTTTTCGGTTTTTTGGAGTTGGCCATCGGAATCAGTGTTGCCGCCCTGGGCATCCTCAGCTACTTCGTGCCGCGCTTTTTCAGCAGCTTGCTGTGGGTACTTACTGGCGTCTCGAAAGGAAAGTTCGGCCTGGCCTGCACCATAGCCCAGTTTGTAGTGTCCGGGATGTTGATTGCTATTCCGACGATTTTGCTAGGGACGACGTTCCCGATTGCGGTCAAGATTTGCACACCGGCGATCAAATCCATCGGCCGCGGGACAGCGAGGGTTTACGCCGCCAATACTGCGGGTGCGATTGTGGGTTCCCTACTGGGAGGGCTGATTCTAATTCCCGCGTTCGGGAACCGACAGAGCTTGCTCTTGATCGCTTCGATCTTCGTGGCCACGGGACTATTTCTACTTCACAAGACGTCGAACGGAGTGAAAGAACCTCAGATCGCAGTCATTCTCGTGTTGTTTGCCGTCCTCTCGGTCGGCGCCCTGTTGTTGCCGAAACAGATCGTTACCAATTTCTACTATGCTGGCAACGAGAAAGCCCAGCTTATTTACCACGGCGAAGGGATCGCTCACACAGTTGACATCATCAAGACACCGGAGAACGTCGTCATCATGCAGGTCAACGGAACCCTGGAAGCCGATACGACATATTCGCAGCGGCGGCATTTCATTTTGAAAGCACATCTGCCTTTACTTCTTCATCCCAAACCGCGCGAGGTCGCGGTGGTCGGACTGGGCCTGGGCATCACGTTGAGCGCCACGAACCGGCATCCTGATATTGACCGAATCCAGGTGATCGAGCTAAGCCCAGAAATGGTGAAAGCCCAACGCTATCTCGGAACCGTATCGGGCGGCGTGCTGAACAGTCCCAAAGTACAAGTGCGTATTGATGATGGGCGGAACTTCATGGCGATGTCTAACCAGCAATTCGACATGATCACCGCGGACCCAATCCATCCTCGCGTTTCCGGAGTGGGTTATCTTTACACCAAAGAATACTATGAAGCGATCAAGCAGCGATTGCGCCCGGACGGTGTCGTGTGCCAGTGGATGCCGATGTACCGGATTTCGAAGAAATCATTTGATGTGGCGTTTCGCACTTTTGTAACTGTTTTCCCCAATGCGTCTTTCTGGTATGTGCGCGGCCACGGCCTGTTCGTGGCCACCCAAGAACCATTCAGCATTGACTTTAGGGATCTCGAAAAGAGGCTGCGGGATCCAGTTGTCGAGGCAGACCTTGCGTCTATCAACATCAAAGGCCCTGCTGAATTCCTCAGTTACATGCTCATGGGGCCTGATGAAATTCGCGCGTATTTGGCAAGCACACCGGTTCGCCTGATCAACACAGACGACAACGCTTATTTGGAGTACCACACACCGTTCGAATTCCTCGAATCGACTAAGACCATAGTAGCGGGCCTTATTCCATACTCTGCGCTTGACTTGGGTGTCATTCAGGACGTGTCCGATGACGAACGCAGCCAAGTGCAGCAAGCATGGAACCTTCGCAAAGCCGAGCTTCTGCCAGAACTCAACACCAAGCTAGACCAATAAGGGTAACCGTGACGATAAGGCAAGTTGTGAGCTGCCCCCGAATATCTCGTTTCGGTGGGAAAATGAGTACGCAGGACTTTGCAATACAGAAAAGGAGGAGGCGAGTATGGATTTCCTAAAGGATTTGTGGGGTTTTTTAAAGCAGCGGAAGAAATTCTGGCTCTTACCCCTGATCGTAATCATCTTGATATTTGGCGCCCTCATGATATTTGCCAGTGGATCAGCGATCGCGCCGTTCATTTACACTTTGTTTTAGCCGCTTGCTATAGAATCAAACCAGGGGTTTAGGAAGAAGGAATTCACGATGAAAAAAAAGGCAATCCTCGGGATATCAGCTTATTACCACGATAGCGCCGCGGCGCTCCTGGTTGACGGCAAGATTGTGGCCGCGGCGCAGGAGGAGCGGTTTACCCGGAAGAAGCACGATTCGTCGTTCCCTATCCATGCTTGCCGCTATGTGCTCGAAGAGGCGGGAATCGCTTACAAAGATCTTGAGGCCGTAGCATTTTACGACAAACCTTTTCTGAAATTCGAGCGGCTGCTTGAAACCTACCATGCATTTGCGCCAAGCGGCTTCCTGAGTTTCCTTGCAGCCATGCCGGTGTGGATCAAAGAGAAACTGTTCATGCGGCGAATGCTTGGGGAACAACTGGCGGAGCTCGGTGAGGGCAAAGTCCCGATTTACTACCCGGAGCACCACCTGTCTCATGCGGCGAGCGCTTTTTATCCGTCGCCGTTCCCTGAGGCGGCCATCGTCACGGTGGACGGCGTCGGAGAATGGGCCACCACGACCATCGGGCGCGGTCGAGGGAAAGACATTGAAATACTGAAAGAATTGCAGTTCCCTCACTCGGTAGGGCTTCTCTATTCGGCGTTCACTTACTACACCGGATTCGCAGTCAATAGCGGGGAATACAAGCTCATGGGCTTGGCGCCGTACGGCAATCCCGACTCGCAACGGACAGAGGAATTTAAGAAGAAAATTACAACCGACCTCGTTGATGTCCGGAAAGACGGATCGGTGGTCTTGAACATGGATTATTTCGAATACGCCACCGGCCTCAAGATGGTGAATGAACAGAAGTGGGAGCAACTGTTCGGATTGCCCCGCCGAAAACCGGAGTCCGAAATTTCACAGGAATATATGGACATGGCGCTGGCCATCCAGCAGGTGACGGAGGAAATTGTACTTCGTCTCGCATGCACGGCACGCCAGTTGACTGGCTGCAAGTATCTGGTGCTGGCAGGTGGCGTGGCGCTGAACTGTGTGGCCAACGGAAAGATCCTGCGAGCCGGTATTTTCGAGGATCTATGGATTCAGCCAGCTGCGGGTGACGCTGGCGGCGCGGTCGGCGCCGCTTATGCTGTTTGGCACATCCACGAAGGAAACGAACGGCACGTGAGTGGCCATGGGGATGCGACCAGTGGCACTTATTTGGGGCCGGAGTTCTCGGATAAAGAGGTCCGGCGCGCACTTGAAAGGTACGATGCGAAGGCCCGCCACTATGATGATTTCCAGACACTGGCTTCCGACGTAGCCGGGAAGCTCAAGAATGGAAACGTGATTGGTTGGTTCCAGGGCCGCATGGAATTCGGCCCGCGCGCACTGGGAGGCCGCAGCATTCTGGGAGATGCGCGGAACCCCGAAATGCAGAAAAAGTTGAATCTAAAGATTAAATACCGCGAAGGCTTCAGGCCCTTTGCGCCTTCGGTCTTGGAAGAAGATATTGCCGAGTATTTTGATCTCGACCGGCCGTCCCCATACATGCTTTTGGTTGCGCCGATCCGAGAAGACAAGAAAATTCCGCTTCCCGAGGGATACAACGATAAACCCCTCTACGAGCGGCTTTATTTCCTCCGGTCTGATCTTCCCGCGATCACTCATATCGACTACTCGGCTCGCGTTCAAAGTGTGAGCCGGGAAACTAATCCGCGCTACTGGGAACTGATTCAAGAGTTCAAGAAGCAAACCGGTTACGGCGTGATCGTGAATACCAGCTTCAATGTTCGTGGCGAGCCGATCGTTTGTACCCCCGACGACGCCTATCGGTGTTTCATGAGAACCGAAATGGATTTTCTCGTAGTTGGCAACTACGTCCTCGACAAGAAGGAGCAGCCAGCGTTGTCCGAAACAGGCGATTGGCGGACCGAGTTCAAACTCGACTAATAACCGTAGAATTGAAATGTCCTTAATTATGAAGCTGAAAAAGGTTCTAATTAATCTCGGTGTAATTGTAGTGTCAGTCACCCTCGGCTTGCTCCTTTGCGAATTCGGTTCTCGGTTGGTGCTAAACCCTGCTGACTATCTGAATGTGGGCATGGTGAGGGACCCGGTCTTCGGAGCGGTTCCTTCGGCGACCGCAAGAGGTGGATTTGACGCTTTGGGTTTTCGGAACCGGGCAGTACCTAAAACTGCTGATATTGTCGCGATTGGGGATTCTCAGACGTACGGAAATACCGCAACTATGGATGACTCGTGGCCCTACGCCCTCGGACGTCTACTGGGTCGCCATGTGTACAATATGGGGTTGGGTGGATACGGACCCAACCAATATTTTGAGCTTTTGAGAACCAAGGCGCTTGGCCTGAAGCCTCGAATGGTCATTTGTGGTTTGTCTGTGACCGACGATTTCGACAATGCGTTCCACCTTACCTATGGGCTCGACTATTGGGCCCACTTGCGAACGTTACCAGGTGTAAAAGTCGATTTTGACACATGGGATACCGCGGATGAGCCAGCCCCGGGTTGGCAAAAAAAGAAGAGAGAATGGCTATCCCAACACAGCGTCCTTTACCAATTGGTTTTTCACACAGGTCTCGGCAACCGTGTGAAGGGCGAGCTCCAAATTAGAAATGCCGCACAGCTTTACCCTGGCTCGGGCACCTCGTTAATCATTCCTGACAAGCACATTGAAGAAGCATTTCAGCCGACCGGGAATTTACATGGACTCGACCAGGGGCGTGAGAGCGTGCGTGAGGGGATGCGCATTACGTTTGAGCTATTGAAGGAGATGAACGAAACCTGTCAGAAGAACCATATCCAGTTCGTGGTAGTGGTCATACCAACCAAAGAAATGGTCTTCTCCGATTATCTGGAACATAACAGCAAGATTGCGCTTGGTGACGTCGTCGACAAACTTCTAGTCAACGAGCGCATGGCTCTGGACCGAACGTTCAAGTACTTGACCGATGCGAACATTACTTATGTCGATCCATTACCCTTGATGCAGAAGTCTTTAGGAGAGGGGCTGTTCGCAAGGAGTGCCAGCGACATGCACCCCAACAAAAACGGATACGAGATTATCGCTGAAGCCGTCGCCGAGCGTTTGAAGCGGGTTGAAACCGAAAAGCAACCCACGGCATCGGCTCGTTGAGTAGGGCGGCTGCGATGCCTACGGTCGCCCCGCGCTACATGATCTCGTTTCACGCCCCCTCATGTCACAAACCACAGTTCTCGTAGGTTTCGCGGAAGCCATAGCAGCTCCAGAGGTACTGTGGAGTCTCGTTGATGAGGATTTTCGTGTGGTTGCCTTTGCTCGACGAGGGCGACGATCCGCCTTGCGCCACAGTCGATATGTGGAATGCCACGAGATTTGCCCACCAGAACTAGACCTGGAAGTGTCCCTCTCTGACCTGCAGTCCCTCCTAGCCTCCCTCGGTGGGATGGCTGGTACTGCGCAGCACATACTCTTTCCATTGGACGACAAAGCAGTCTGGCTAAGCAGCAGAGTGAAACTTGAAAAAGGGTGGGTCTTGGCAGGTCCTGCCGGGGCCCATGCTGAACTGGCTTTAAACAAATGCCTGCAGATTCAGATGGCACAAGAAGCGGGGTTCGCTGTTCCCAAGACTGTGTTAGCACGAAGCGCGCAGGACGTTTTTACTTTCACTGCGAGCGAACCATTTCCAGTTATTCTGAGGCCTGCCGAGTGTGTTCCAGTGAGGGAAGGGCGTGTGCGCAGCTGCCGGACATGGATATGCGCAAACGCACACGAACTGGAAGGCGCGATTCAAGAATGGGGAGAGCATGTTCCATTGTTATTGCAGCCATTCATCTTGGGAACTGGGGAAGGTGTTTTTGGCCTCGCAGCATCAGACGGTGTCCGGGCGTGGAGCGCGCACCGGAGATTGAGGATGATGAATCCCCAGGGCTCGGGTTCAAGTGCCTGCATCTCCCAGCCTGTTTCAGAGGATTTAAGGGCCAAGGCGGAGGAGTTCATTAGAATCAACGGATGGCACGGTGGCTTCATGATCGAGCTCTTGCGTGATGTTACGGGGAAGACGTGGTTTGTTGAAATGAATGGCCGGCCCTGGGGGAGCATGGCTCTTTCCCGCAGCCAGGGACTGGAGTATCCCGCCTGGCAAGTGCGTCTTGCAATGGATGAAAAGTCGCGAGTGGGATTGGCGCCGACCCCAATTCCTGGCTTGGTTTGCAGACACGTAGGCCGGGAGTTCATGCATCTTTTGTTCGTGCTGAAGGGCGGGAAATCGAAAGCTCTTACCAACTGGCCACCGTTTTGGAAAACGATGGGAGAGGTCATCGGCATTCACCAAGGAGATGCTTATTACAATTGGCGGAGCGATGATCCGAAGGTCTTCTTCGCTGATTGCTATTACACGATTCACGACAACGTGTTCAAATCCAAAAACTGAAATCCTATGGAACATCTTGCCGCTTGTCATGTGCACTCGAAATGGTCATACGACGGGAGCTGGTCGCTCGAAGCTTTAAGCACTAAGTTTGGCCAGCAGGGCTGCCGGATTTTGATGATGACCGAGCATGATCGCGGGTTCACGGCGGCAAGATGGGATGAGTACCGGGAAGCTTGTGCCCAGGCAAGCTCCGGCGAAATCCTCGTCGTGCCCGGAATGGAGTACAGCGACGCGGTGAATCGGGTGCATGTTCTGGTGTGGGGACCGGTTCCTTTTCTTGGTGAAGGCCTGCATACGAGCGAGATGTTGGACGCGGTTCATGCCTCTGGCGGCCTAGCTGTGCTGGCGCATCCATCCAGACGCGAAGCCTGGAAGTCCTTTGATCCACACTGGACCAAACGGCTCTTGGGAATAGAAACTTGGAATCGAAAGTATGACGGCTGGGCCCCAAGCAAAACGGCGCCAGAGCTGATCGACACGGCCGGTGCGATCCCATTCGTGGGTTTAGATTTCCACACCCAACGCCAATCATTCCCACTGACCATGGCGCTGGATATGGATGGTAACGTTTCCGAGGAAAGCATTCTCAAATGTTTGAGGCTGCGGCGATGTCGCGCCCGCGCTTTTGGATTTCCGCTGAGTGAAGGTCTAGTCCGCAAGGTTTTGCCCGTCCTAGGCATGGCTGAGCGAAGCAGGCGGATGGTGGCCTCGGTTGCGAGACACTCAAGAGTTTTTGCTCGGTCATGAATGCCGGTCAAACAATGGATAGCTCTCGTCCACAATCAGGCCTCGTGGCCATGAATACCCATCATATTTCGGTATGCATTTGTACTTTCAAGAGAGCGGAGCTATTGAAGGCGCTGTTGGGCCGATTGGACCATCAACGAACAGACGGACTATTCACTTACTCGGTGGTTGTGGCCGACAATGACTCTCAGGCGTCTGCGCGTCAAATAGTGGCTGAGTTTTCCTCAGCCGATCACATGTCCGTGACTTATTGTTTTGAACCGGAACAGAATATTGCACTTGCGCGGAATAAGGCACTGCAGCACGCCGAGGGCGACTTCATCGCTTTCATTGATGATGACGAGTTTCCCCCAGACGATTGGCTCTTCAATTTGTTCAAGGCCTGCATGGCATTCGGAGTGGACGGGGTCCTGGGTCCGGTAAATCCGCATTTCGAGACCGACCCTCCGGGATGGATCAAGAAGGGCAAATTCTTCGAACGACCGACTTATTCGTCAGGGTATATGTTGAACTGGAGTCAGAGTCGCAGTGGCAACGTGCTGTTCAGGAAAGAAATTCTGAGCAGTGTCACCACTCCCTTCCGATCCCAATTTGATACTGCAGGTGAAGACGTAGACTTCTTCCGGCGAATGATGGAGAAAGGACATAGGTTTGTTTGGTGCAATGAAGCCGCCGTCTATGAGATTGTTCCTTTATCACGCTGCACGCGCAGGTATCTTTTGAGACGGGCCTTGCTCCGCGGCAGCAATTTTCCGAAACATCCGACAGATCAACTCACGAACGCAGTAAAGTCATTGATCGCAGTCCCGTGCTACACGCTGGCTCTGCCCATTGTTGCCCTTTTCGGGCAGCACGTGCTGTTGAGGTACTTGATTAAACTCCTTGACCACACCAGCCGACTTCTCGCATATCTCGGATTGAGTTTGGTAACTCATCGACAGACGTAGGGTGAGCGGTAGCGCGTCAAGGTAGATTTTCGTAGATTGTGAAAGGGAGTCAGGCATGCCTTCATTGATAAAAATCTTCGACACGGAGATCCGGATCGCGGGGCGTTTGCTTCGAACGGCACGTCTTGAAGCGGATGGGTACCATTTTCTGAACGATCCTGAGTCGATCATTGATGGGTTGCGGCGAATCGGAACCAGAGTTGATCTATTTACGTTTATGCAGCGGTTGCCGGAAACGTCACCGAAATATGACTACCCTATGGAGTGGGACAACTTTGCAGTCCTGCCAGTGACCACTTTCGAGCACTGGTGGAATGATCAGATTAGAGTCAAGACCCGGAACAAAGCTAAATTAGCAGAGAAGAAAGGAATAGTCGTCCGGGAGGTTGCCTTCGACAACATCCTCGTGAAAGGCATTTGGGAGGTCTACAACGAGTCCCCCATCCGCCAGGGGGCGCCCAACAAGCATTACGGGAAGGACCTCGAGACCGTCTACCACGATGAGGCGACCTTTCTAGAAAGCAGTATCTTCATTGGTGCATTTCTGGAAGACAGCCTGATCGGCTTTATCAAGTTGGTTCACGACGAGACACGAACGCAGGCTGGCCTAATGAATATCGTCGCTATGATCTGCCACAGAGACAAGGCGATAACGAATGCGCTCCTTGCGCAAGCCGTTCGATCTTGCGCTGATCGGGGGATCCCTCATCTGGTGTACTCGCGCTTCGCATACGGCAAGAAGGAGCACAGTAGCCTCAGCGACTTTAAGGAACGCAACGGGTTCCAACGGATCGATGTGCCTCGCTACTATGTTCCCTTGACTCGTACCGGCGGGCTGGCCGTCCGTTTGGGCCTGCACAAGAGGTTCGCAGACCATTTTCCGGAACCTGTACTCGCAAAGCTCCGCGAGTTGCGCAGCGCCTGGTACAAACGCAAATATCAGTCTGTGGCGGAAGGATCCTAGAAGAATCAGTCATGCCGGGGATTGTCGGTTTGATCACAAGAATGCCACGTGCTTGGGCGGAGCCGCAGCTGTTGAGGATGGTGGAGGCGCTTCGCCATGATTCGCGCTATGTGTCAGGGACGCGGGTTGATGAGTCCATGGGAGCGTACGTTGGATGGATGGCGCGCAAGAATTCCTTCTCCGATGGTATGCCGCTTTGTAACCAGCGAGGTGATGTGTCCCTCATCTTTTCCGGGGAGGAGTATCGCGAACCGGGGGCCCCACTCCGCGTTAAGCTCGAGGGACAAAACCTCGCAACGGATGGCTCCTCCTACCTTATAAACCTCTACGAGGATGATCCGAAATTTCCGAAGGGTCTCAACGGCATATTTCACGGGGTCGTGACAGACCGGACACACGGTATCGCGACGCTTTTTAACGACCGGTATGGGCTGCACAGGATTTACTACCACGAATCGAAGGAAGCGTTCTACTTTGCAGCTGAAGCCAAGGCTATTCTAGCAGCCCGTCCAGAGCTCAGAGATGCAGATCCTAACAGCCTCGGCGAATTCGTTTCCTGCGGGTGTGTGCTAGAGAACCGGACGATCTTCAAGGGCATCCAAGTGTTGCCGCCGGCGTCGGCGTGGGTTTTTCGGAACGCCAACTTGCCGCAGAAGATCACATACTTTCAGCCGGAGGAATGGGAGAATCAGGAATCCCTGGACCCAGAATCATATTATCAGGAGCTTCGTGCCACCTTCTCGCGCAACCTTCCTCGTTACTTTAATGGGCGAGAACGGATCGGGATGTCTCTTACAGGAGGGCTTGACACGCGAATGATCATGGCATGGCACAAGTCACTGCCAGGATCTCTGCCCTGCTATTCCTTTGGCAGCATGTTTCATGAATGTCAAGACGTGCAACTGGCAAGAAAAATAGCCAGAATATGTGGCCAACCCTTCGAAGTGATCCCCGTCGGCAAAGAGTTTCTATCGCGTTTTCCCTTCTACGCCGAGCGAGCGGTTTACCTGACGGATGGATGTGTTTACGTCAACCGTTCTTCCGACCTGTATGTGAACCAGCGTGCCGCTCAGATCGCCCCCGTCAGGATGACGGGTAACTATGGTGGTGAGATACTTCGCCAATTGCGTGCGTTCAAGCCTGTGAAACCAGCAGTGGGGCCATATCGGCCGGATTTTCTCTGTCACGTCCACGAGGGTGCGCGGACCTATGCCGCACTGGTGAAGGGTCACGCGTTATCGTTTGTTGCATTCCGACAAACCCCCTGGCACCACTACGGCCTGCTAGCACTCGAGCAGACCCAGCTCTCACTTCGGTCTCCCTACTTGGACAATGACCTTGTCCGGACAGCCTTTCGCGCGCCAAATGCAGCCGTTGCAGGGACCGACGTTTTCAAAGACAGCAAGGAGTGTTCCCGACTGATATCTGATGGAAACGCTTCACTCGGTGGAATCCGAACTGACAGGGGGCTGGCTGGCGACTCCGCAATTCCATTGAAAGCGATCACGCGATGGTGGCTCGAACTCACATTCAAGGCAGAGTACGCCTATGACTATGGCATGCCCCAGAGCGCCGCACAGTTGGATCATCTTCTCTCGCCGTTCCATCTGGAACGTCTGTTTCTCGGAAGACACAAATTCAATCATTTCCGAGTATGGTATCGGGACGCCTTATCCGAATACGTCAGGGAAATCCTGCTAGACCAACGAACATTATCGCGGCCGTATCTGAATCGCAGTGGAGTTGAAACCATAGTACTGACCCACCTGAAGGGAACCCGAAACTACACCACCGAAATTCACCAGTTGCTCACATTGGAACTCGTGCATCGACTCTTCTTCGATTCGAATTAGAATGAGTCGTTCCTCAAAAGCAAGGTTCAGCCAGAGGCAAATCGAATTGTGCATCGCGATCCTCGGTCCTGTAAACAAGCCCTTCCCGGTTGGGGTGGTCTTAATAGAAATGTGTCAGACTAATCGGTCGGTGGCATGGTTCGGAGGCCGCCAATGCCACGCCTGATTGCCGCTACCGTATGCGCATTATTGATCTGGGAGCTTTTCCGCCTCAATCGAGAAGCGGGTGTCCGGACTTCAAAGGCGCTTTGGATTCCCTGTACGTGGTTGTTTTTCGCCGCGTCGCGAAACGTATCTGAATGGCTGCGGCGCGGTCCGAGTGGTTCATCTGAGTACACCGAAGGAAGCCCTCTGGATCGGGCCGTGTTCACGGCAATTCTGGCGCTCGGCGTAATCGTGCTCTTCGGCAGATCCCGGCGAGTCGGGAAGCTGTTACAATCGAATTTTCCAATCCTGATCTATTTCCTTTACTGTGGCATAAGCATCTTTTGGTCTGACTTTCCCGACGTGTCTTTTAAGAGGTGGTTCAGGGCTTGGGGTGATGTAGTTATGGTTCTAGTCGTGCTGACCGATGCAAACTGGCTCGCCGCGTTCAGACGACTTTTTGCGCGGGTGGGTTTTCTGCTCGTGCCAATCTCTATTCTGTTTATCAGATATATCCCTGAGTACGGGCGTTTCTACAGCCGCGGCGGAGAGACCACTTGGACAGGCGTGGCGACAGACAAAAACGCTCTTGGGATGCTCTGCATGATTTTTGGGCTGGCAGCTGTATTTCGTTTCCTCCAAATCTACCGAGGCGAAGAAAGTACCCGCAGAACTGGGCCGTTGTTCGCCCAGGGGACAATTATCATGATGGCGATATACCTGCTTCTGACAGCCCATTCGGCCACGGCGCTCTCTTGTTTCTTCCTAGGAGGTGTGCCGATGGCGTTGACCTATCTGTATGGATGGGCTCGAAAACCAGCGTTCGTGCATCTGATGGTATTCGGGTTACTGGGAGTTGCCTTTTCTGCACTTTTCCTCAACGTCGGCACTGGTATGGTGGAGGACCTGGGGCGAAACTCGACACTCACCGGCCGGACCGCCATCTGGAGCGGCGCCCTCGGGATTGCGCAGAACCCTTTACTCGGAACAGGCTTTGAGAGTTTCTGGGTCGGGCCGCGGCCTATTAAGCTGGAATCGGTGATCCACATGAGGCTGAACGAAGCGCACAATGGTTACATCGAGGTCTTCTTGAATTTGGGATGGCTAGGGGTCACATTGCTGACCGTCCTTCTCGTTACTGCGTATCGCCGAATCGTTTTTGCAGTGCGTTCGAGAGCGCCGGTAGCTAGTCTTCGGCTGGCGTTCTTCATCACCGTAATCGCCTACAATTTCACCGAGGCCGGATTCAAGGTGATGCATCCAATGTGGATCATCCTCCTCCTGATTACAATGATGATCTCGGAAGATCCCTTTCCTAAGTATTTGTCCCCACTTGGCCTTGATCGCGCTGATGATCTCGCAGAGCGGCAACCGGAGGATGCCAGATCCTATATACCTTCCAAACTCGGCGGACCTCCGCGCAGCGTATTCATCGCGAAGTTCTGCAACAGCGCCGATAGGTTGAAGCACACTTTTCAGAAGCGATTGCAGATCCCGCTGCCTGCTCCGGGCCTATCACGCTGGGATGGACCCAGCTGAGGCGAGCCAATGACAAAGTGTTGCATGACCCAGTGCAGGCGAACTGAATTAACAACATGCAACATCCGCGATCAAGTTAATTGACAACGACAACGATATTCGTTGGAGCACTTGGACCCTGCGAAGAGAACGACCCGCCGTAACAGGCGGTCGCATCGAACGCGAGCGGGGTGTTTGCACGACCATTGATTGTGTCTCCGGTTGTACCATTCGGATTCCCACCCATTGTGTTGAGGTAGCAATCCATCGCGGGAATGCTCACAGCGTGGCTATTCCACCCTACGGCGAAAGCCCCGCCTGCGCATTGGCCGCTACTGAGCGCGAGTGAGGAGGAATAAGTGCCGCCCGTGCAAGTGCCCACATTGCCGCTCGTTACATCCGGGCCGATCGGAGGCCACGCTTTGCCGTTAGGCCACCACGCGGGCATTGAGGCGTAGACCCACGAGGCAGGGAGCGTCGATTGGCCCGCTCCTGTGTCACCTTTCGTAGGAACCGCGTTGCTGTAAGGAGTAATCCCGGTGGGAACTTCTGAGGTGCTGCTGCAGGTCGTGGACCATCCCGTGTCAGAGCTATTGCCGCAGAAGCGATTCGCACCGGTCACTGTATCGTAGTTCGCCCAGCGCAAAAGGGTCGTCAGTGAGGTATTTGCAACAAGCGTGTCGTCCAGCGGATTCGCCACGCCGTTTCCTGGAGCACAATTTCCTCCATAGCCGATGGCATAAATGGAAAACTGGCAATTCGCCGACCTATTCCCGCCGACGGTCTGGTAGGTTGTATGGAAACCAGGGAATCCCAAAACGTTGCCGACAAAGTTGAAGTACCGATTCAGCCCGTAGACGAACACAGGAACCGTCTGCTCACCCTGGTTCGTGTTCCCAGATTGTTGCATACCGAAGAACAGGTTGCGAAAAGCCGTGATGAAGAAGCCCTGGCCGAAATAGTTCTCAAACTCCTGCCCAAACGCGATGTTTCCCTCGGCTAAAGCATAGTGTTCGTCTGTGCCGTGCCCGTAGATAGACCCTTGCATCCAGCATGGGGTCGGGTGAGGTGAGCAGCCACCATTTGACCCCCAATTGTTGTTCACGGTGAAGTTATAAGTCCAAACATTACCGGAACCTAGCTCGGTCATCAACGGGGTGCCAACGTTTTGAATGATGTTGTTCTCGGCTAAATTGTTAAAGGCGATGTAATAGTCGATGCCATAGTCATCCCGACCCGCTTTGCCGACCAGGTAGCTATCTCGGATCGTAAAATTATGGACGGACTCAAGCTTTATTCTTCGATTGGTGTTTCCGCTCCAATTTGCTGGGGCTGCGACTTGCATCACCCGTACACGCCTGACCCAAGAATTCTGCACGCTAAAGGCTGCGATGACCGCTGGAGTAGCACCCGTATTTGCACTCGAGTCGACAGACAAATTTTCAAGGCCCATGCCCGAACTAAAAACCGCATTCGGCCATTGAACCTGCGGAGAATGGCCCGAACTCCAATTTGGGGCATAGAGGCCGGGAGAAATCCCCACGATATAAGGGCCCGTCCCCGAAACCGACGTGACAGTGACCATTTCCCATTCGGCGTAGGCGATTCCAGCTTGGCCCGCTTGCGTGCAAGCAGGCGCTTGAGTACAATAAAAAACTTGATTTGTATCCGAGGCTCGCGTGCGTCCATCTGCACGTTGCATGATGAACATGGATGCTCCGACAAAGGGTGCTATGGAGCCTCCGGTCTGAGTGATGGTGATTTTCTTCGAGCCCTGGGAAAAGCCTGCCGTCCAGTTTCCTGTATTATGCGGCGCATCAGGGTCAGCGTATGCTGCCCCACCCCCGGTCGGTGGTGAAATCAGGCAGATGCTAGGATTTAGCCCATTGCATCCCCCCCAAGCACCACTGCCAAAAACAAGGAATGTGCTGTTCGCTCCTTGGCCGCGTAGGACGACCTGGCTTCTCTGAATCCTGAGTCCATTTCCAGTGGTGCCACCAGAGGTTAGATTGAAAGTTCCAGCCCCCAGAACTACGGCGTAGGGCGGGTTGCAGCCCGTGAAGCCGGCTCCAGTCCCATCGAGAGCTTTATTGATCGTGTCAGCGTTCCCGTTATAAGCCGCGATCGTCGGGCCGCACTGCACGTAGGTCGGGATAGCACCCGCACCAGCGAAGGTCCAGTCAATCGCGCGGGTCGAATCCAGAACGCCCGACGACAACTGCGCGTGGGCTACGACTGGAAAGAACAGGACCGTGATGAACACAAACCAGAGTGGCTGGATGCGTTTCATAATTTAGCTAAGCTCCTTAAATCCTCGAAAGAACACTCTACTTCTCACGCAAACTGCGCCCAAACGATTGATCCTGAATCATGTCTATTCTTCTCAGCTATATTAACTCTCGCCTCGAGCAGAAGCATACTGGCCATGCGGACAGGTTTGGACCAGTACGACAGTGTTGGCCTGCTCCCTGCAAACTAATCCAGTTGGGAATAACTCTGGCGGCCCATCGTAAACAATCAGTCAGACGTCGTCAGGGCTGATCCGAGCAACGTAAATTCAAAGAAACAGCACAATGGCTGGAAGACGAGTTGCACTAAGGATCGACGACCAGAATCCACTACACCATTGGCGATCGCACAGCGGCTCGAGGATTTCTCGAAGCAATCTGCTATTTTTCTTTCAATCACGTCAGCTCTAAGTGGCAAGCCCTCCGGGCGGTGTACCGTCTACAATTGCAGCAGAATAGCCATGAATAACCATTCAGACAGGCCAAATCTTCGCATACTCTGCATTAGCCCATTATTCGTACCGCGCGCCGGAGCTGAGGCATTCTGCGGAGCCAAAATGGTACATGCGCTGCGGGAGGAAGGCGTTTCCGTCACGGTGTTATCCAACAGCGGTATTTGGCCTGGTTCCCCTCTTGACGACTCCCGGGTGTGGGATTCGATGGGGGAAGTCTTTGACATTCCCACTCCTTCGCAGCCGAACCGCCTCAACTCGCTTGTGATGGCATCACGGTTCCAAACGCCATTCTACTCACGATGGATTGGCCGTGTAGTTAGTGCAGCAGAGTCACTGCACAAGGCGACCCCGTTCGACTTAATCTACAGCCGATCCCGCCCTAGCGTTGCTCATATGGCCGGGTTCTGGTGTGCGAGGAAACTCGGGCTTCCGTGGATAGCGAATATCAACGACCCTTGGATATTCGAGTTCTTCCTCGAGAGAGCCGACACAATCGGGTACATCCCCCCCGCGGGTACTGACACAGAGTGCCCTAAACTTTCGCCGCTCGAGGCTCGGGCACACCGCTTTTGGTTAAAGCGAACGCTACGGAACGCTGACTTGATCACATACCCTTGTAAACGCCTTCATGATTTTCACATCAGCCTGGCAAAATTGGATCATGCTGCGGAAATTATCCCCCATATTGGCTACAGGCCAACGGGATCAAGTCGAGAGCCGAATGGCCACTTTCGTCTCGTCCATGCTGGCATCCTCGGCGCCTCCGAGGCAACCGCACGCTCCACCAAGTCCCTCCTATTAGGACTAAGAGCGTTTATTGAAATGTCGACTGACGCCGCGGCGCAGGCAACGCTCGTACTCGTCGGACCTGAGGACCCGGAAACTCAAGCTTTGATCCGTGAGCTGGGTTTACAGAGAAACGTTCAAAATGTGGGAAGGGTTAATTATGAGACGAGCTTGCATCACATTCTCTCTGCTTCCGTTTGCCTCTTGATAGAAGCCAGCATGAACGAAGGCATTTTCTTTCCTTCAAAGCTCGCCGATTACCTTGTATGTGGGAAACCAGTACTGGCGCTCAGCCCCCGGATCGGCACTGTCGCAGATTTGGCCAAACGTGACGAATTGATACGTGTCGACCATGACCCCGAGGCGGTCAGGAACGCGATCTATGCACTTTACTCAGACTTCAAATCTGGAACACTCGGCTCGCGGAACCCGAGTGCTCAACTGCAAGGTGAATTACAGGGAAACAGAGTCGCAAAAGAGTTTCTCGCTGCATGTCAAAGCCTCATCTTTAAGCCACACAAATGACAACAATACCAGTGACGATAGATAACATTATCTTTCGCTTTCTGCTTAGAGGGATTGCTGATTGCATCACAGCGGTTCGGTCTGCCCGCTGGATTGGCGAAGAACTCTCTGGGTCATACTGGGCGCTGTGACGGCCCACGTGCTTCGGATGCCGATATCCATTCATTTGGCCGGCTTAGTGGGCCCGACGGATTACGGTGAATTGGGTATAGTCAGTGGGAACATCGATGATTTTGGGACTCTTACGGGGTTGGAATGGCTCTACCGCAACAAGATACGCCGCCGAGGTTCGGATACTGTACCAGCTGCGGGATGGAAGGATTTTCGCGGTGTCGACAGTTGTCAGGGTTTTGTCGGGTACGATATCCGCAATCGTCCAATCGGGAATGACGCTCATGTTGACTCAAACACTCGCGAATCATCGCCTCATTGTTCCCCGGCGCATTGGAGCAGTGGGTACGTCGTTGTCCGCGACGAACTGGCTGCTCAGATCTCCGTGCACGGCTTGGGGTATTCTGACGCGGTCACAAGTAGATTCAGATTGTAGGCGAATGCAACCTATTGGTTTACGGAGATGACCTTGCAAGCTGGCCCATTGGTATCCGTTGTCATGAGCGTCTTTAATGGCGAACGATTCCTACGCGAAGCGGTTTCGAGCATTCTCGAGCAGAACCTCCGCGAGTTCGAGCTCATTATCATTGATGACGGCTCAACGGACGGCTCCGGGCTAATACTCGATTCTTATCAGAACAGCGACGTTCGTGTGGCCGTCTACCACCAGGAAAATAGGGGCTTGATCGCATCCCTGAATCGAGGCTGCGCGCTCGCACGAGGCAAGTATATTGCACGAATGGATGCGGACGACATCACTGTGAGGGGCCGACTGCAACGGCAGGTGGAATTCATGGAGGATCACCCCGAGGTCGGTGTCCTTGGCGGTGCCATCGAGTGGATCGATACTACAGGCAAGTCATTGCTAAGGTGTAGTTTCCCCACTAGCGATCGGGAGATCAAATCAGCCCTCAGGCGGGGGGACTGCCCACTGGCGCACCCCACCGTCCTTATGCAGAAGGAAGTCTTTGCTTCGGTAGGAGGATATAGGTCGGCTATGGTCCACGCTGAGGACTATGACCTATGGTTGAGAATCGCCGATCGCTTCCAATTGGCCAATCTTGATGCGGTCGTACTCAAGTATAGGGTCCACCCGAACCAAGTATCTGTCCGCAGGTGTGGACAACAGGCTCTTAGCAACCTCGCCGCTCGCATCGCTGCCTCATCAAGGAGAAATGGAGATCCGGAACCATTCGACTCGGCCGAAGAAATTACGCCCAAGATGCTAGCCGGACTCGGTGTGAGCGAGGCTAAGCAGCAGACTCTCGTGGTGAGGGGATGTCTGTCGTGCATCAGAAGTATGTGTGATGCTGGTGAATACTCGGTCGCCCTCGATCAGTTGGCTGAAGCGCTTCGGTGTTCTGACATGAACCTCGTCGAGAGCCCGGAGATTGCTGACCTCCGACTCTTGGCGGCTCGGCTGTACTGGCACCAAAGGAGAATAGCAATGAGCATACTCAGCGTTGGTCAGGCGGTCATTGCTCGGCCGAAAATATTAGGACGCCCTCTTAAACCACTGATGCGCTGGCTAGGGCTAGCAGATGCTCCATCCGAAAGAATAAGCAGGTGCTGAACTCTGGATATTATGGCATTTGCCAAGACGCTCAGGATGCGGATTTTCCTATGAATGTGAACGTTAGTTTCCAGCGAACTTAAGGGACCATTTTGGATGCACCAATCGAACGAGCTGTCAGAAGGTCAGATCTCTCACGGCGGAGAACTTGTCGTCCCGCCAGGAGCTCTAGATGGCGTCACGATCATGCGGTATGCGGACATCACTCGAGGGCGTGCATCCGGGGGAGTCGAACAGTACTTGAGGCATTTGGATCACGGTCTCCTCCAGAGGCATCGCCTAACGGTGTTGCAGACCTATATGACGACCGGTGACGCTAATGAGCCGATCGAGATTGAGAATGTGGGGATGGGTCGCATCTTGTGGGTGCCAGTAGCCATTCGGCAGATGGGCGGTGTACTCACCGATCAGCCGAGGAGAATGGGCATCCTTTGCCGGCGACTGCTCCATCTGTGGCATCAAGAGGGGAAGGGGCACTACCGGGCCAAGCTATCCGCGATATGGAGTGTGTTGCGTCACGCCGAAGACCATCTGCGATATAAGACGGCGGTATTAGGTGATCATCTTTCTCAGCTGCTCGTAACTCACAACGTCGATCTCCTAGCTCTGCATTGGCTCAATTATGACACAGGCCCCTTGATCTCGCGCGCAGGGAGAGCAGGCATCCCGTATGTTTTCATAAACCATTTTAGCAACACGCGATTTTCGATGCGACTGACGCGGAAGTGGATAACCAATGCTGCAGCGCTTGGTGGAGTCTCGGACGAGGGAATTCCTGATTTTATCAGGACCCAATTCGTTAACCTGTCTGATGCGGTGGATACGGAATTCTTTAGTCCTGAGAGTGCACAGCCTGCAGGGCGTTCTCTGCATCCACTTGTTCTCTTGCCGGGCCGAATCGAACACGGCAAAGGCCATCATGACTTGATCGAGGTTGCACGCTTACTAAAGACAAAGAATCCTGACTTTCTCCTTTGCTTTGCTGGCGCGGTGGAATCTGAACCTCTCCACCAAGAACTTCGCAAGTCAGCGGCAGTGATGGGCCTAGAGGGCCGTGTTCTCTTTCTAGGCGAGCGGAGCCCAGCAGAGATCAGAGACTGGTACGCAAAGAGCAGCGTGGTTGTGCTTCCCACCTATTCAGAGGGCTTGGGACGAGTTCTTCTCGAGGCACAAGCCATGAAAAAGCCTGTCGTGGCCTATGAATCTGGGGGAACATGCAGAGCTCTGTTGTCAGACGAAACCGGATTCCTGGTGAAGACGGGCGACGTGAACGCATTGGCGGCAAAAATCAGCCGCTTGTTGGAAAATGACGAGGAAAGGATTCGTATGGGCGAACGAGGGAGGGAGTTCGTGTCCGCACGATTTAGTCTTGCCGCCCTCATTCAACGACACGAAGCCTTTTACCTCAGCGTCCTTGCCAGCGGTCGTGCGAAACGTAACCGTACTGTGGTGCGCGGGAGGAGTACCGTAGAGTAATGCGGGAAACCGCGTCAACGGGCATACAGAAACCCTCGGTGTCGATCCTCATCCCTACCTTCAATGCGGAGAGGTGGGTCATTGGGAGCGTGAATAAGTGGGTGAGGGTTGACTAGCGAGTAGCTATTTATCTGGGGTACGATACAGCAGCAGCGCGAGGAGCCAGATGGCATTCCGGAACCCTTTGTCCAGACTACACGGACACTTTAAAAGAACGGCTGGGAGTCTAGTATTCAGAAGACCGTTCTTGGTGAGACCGCAACGGCCTTTGATCTCATTTACCTTTGATGACTTTCCGCAATCGGCCTTGCTGACGGGCGGTGCAATCCTGAACCGTTTCGGCCTAGCTGGCACCTATTATGCGTCATTCGGCCTCGCAGGCAAGGAAACGGCCACCGGTCAAATATTTTCTCCGGAGGACTTGACAACCCTTTTCGAACAGGGCCACGAATTAGGCTGCCACACATTCTCACACTGTGATTCCTGGGAAACATCAACGGAAACTTTTGAGAACTCTATCGTACAGAACCACGCAGCCCTCAATGAACTCCTCCCTGGTGCCAAGTTCGAGAGTTTTGCCTACCCAATCAGCCTTCCTCGACCGCTGACAAAAGAGAGGACGGCTAACTATTTTCTGTCTTGCCGTGGTGGCGGCCAAACCCTCAATATAGGGAAAGTAGATCTCAATCAGCTATCGGCTTACTTTCTTGAGAAAAGCCGAGACGATTTTGAAGTTGTTAAAAATGTCATCGACAACAACCGACGAGCTTGTGGCTGGCTGATCTTCGCTACTCACGATATTTCTGAGCATCCCACTCCATTCGGATGCACCCCCCATTTCTTTGAGCGCGTCGTCGAATATGCGGTTGGCACTGGCGCGAACATTTTGCCGGTAATCGAAGCCATGGAAGTACTCCGGGCCCCGGGCTGTGAGACTGTGCGCCCCGCCCGCCGTCGTGTCCGCTCTAAAGCCAGAGTTTTAAGTGGAGTAGCTACCGGGAACCCTCTGGTGTCCATACTCATACCTGCTTTCAACGCACAGGAATGGATCGGAGACACGCTTCGTTCTGTAACTGCGCAAACGTGGGAACCGAAGGAGATCATTGTAGTTGATGATGGCTCTACAGATCAAACGCTCGCGATTGCACAGCAGTTTGAATCGGATAGTGTCCATATTGTCACACAGAAGAACCAAGGTGCTGCCTCTACCAGAAACAAGGCTTTCTCTCTTTGCCAGGGAGATTACATTCAATGGTTGGATGCGGACGACCTTCTAGCGCCCGACAAAATTGCCAGGCAGATGGCACTAGCGGACTGGCCCGGAGGCAGGAGAACTCTTCTTTCTTCAGAGTATGGGAAATTCCTATATCAATGGCAGCGTGCGCAATTTGTCCCGACAAGACTATGGCGGGATCTGTCTCCAACCGAGTGGCTCATGCGCAAGATGGGAGAAAATCTATTAATGCAGACCGCGACGTGGCTCGTTAGCCGCGAGTTGAGCGAAGCATCTGGTCCCTGGGACACTCGCATGCTTTCCGATGATGACGGCGAATATTTCTGTCGCATTCTTCTCAATAGCAATGGCACGCGATTCGTACCGGGTGCAAAAGTGTATTATCGTAATTTTCGGTCCGACAGCCTGGGCTTTTTGGGTAAGTCGGTCGCGAAGCGCGAAGCCCTGTGGCTGTCCATGCAATTGCATATCGCTTATCTCCGGTCTCTCGAAGACACTCCAAGGACTCGAGAAGCCTGTCTCGCCTATCTGCAACGAAACCTAATTAACTTTCATCCCGAGAGGGCTGACATCGTCGGGCAGATGAAACAGATGGCGGGAGAGTTGGGGGGGGATCTGGGGGCCCCGGATTTGTCATGGAAGTACTCATGGATCCAGACGGCCTTTGGTTGGACCGTCGCCAAAAACACAGCGCTCCAAATGAGGGAACTCAGGTGGTCGCTTGAGAAGTCATTTGACAAGACGATGCTTCGGGTAAAAAACAGAAATGATCGGTTGCCAATTTCAGCCACGCAACTCACACCCGCTCCCAGGGGCATCTCCGAGGGACGCTAAATTTAGATGAGCACCCGATCGCGTACGAGCAAGAAAACGGTAGTCCAGATCCCTCGCATCTTGCCCGGAGGCTATCGGAACGCCTGGAGCATCATCATAGACATACTCATTTCAAAGCCATGATCGATAAACTGTGCTGATTGGGCTGCGCGCAGAGCAGGAGCAACCGGACCTCAATGTGACAACGAGTTTGTAGCTCTGAACTGTCAGAAGTCTGTGTTGGCACCGAAACTCCAGAGGCAACGCCGATGAGAGTTTACGAACTTGACCCCACACAAGATTTACGGTGGGCAAGGTTCGTGGATAAATATCCCAGGGCGTCGGTTTTTCACACCGTACCGTGGCTTGAGGCGCTTCGTCGCACGTATGGGTATGAGCCAGTAGTCTTCACTACATCACAGCCGCCCGGCGAGTTGAATAATGGGTTGGTATTCTGCCGAGTTAAGAGCTGGCTCACCGGGCGCCGCCTAGTGTCGCTACCATTTTCAGACCATTGTGAACCGCTTTGCGATTCCGTCGAGGACATGAACTTTCTGATCCGACATTTGCAATCTACGCTAGAAAATCAGGGTTGGAAGTATCTGGAGCTGCGTCCACTCAATGGGAATTTCAGCGAAATTGGCGGCGGCCTTGGCCTACTACCCGCAGCGATGCACTTTCTGCATATGCTTGATCTTCGGCCAGACTTAGATGATATTTTCCGGAGTCTCGACAAGGATTCTGTACAGCGCCGAATTCAGCGGGCCGAGCGTGCTGGCCTGGTTGAGAAATGTGGCACTTCCGAGGATCTTCTGAGAGAGTTCTATGGTCTGTTTGTAACTACGCGAAGCCGACACTCGGTCCCACCGATCCCTTGCGCCTGGTTTCAAAACCTAATTCAGTGCCAGGGGAAATCGCTCGAGATTCGCTTGGCATACAAAGAGGAAATTCCCGTCGCCGCTGTTCTCACCTTGCAGTTCCGGGACGTACTTTACTTTAAATACGGGTGTTCAGATGCACGGTTCAACAGATATGGTGCAACGCCCTGGCTTTTGTGGAGATGTATCTCAGCCGGGAAATCGAATGAAGCAATAGCGTTTGACATGGGACGGACTGCGGAAGACAACGCCGGACTTCTTGCTTTCAAGAACCACTGGGTCTCCCGACCCCAACCATTGGTCTATTGGAGGTCTCCCCACGCTTCTTCTCTTGATTTGGTCCAGGGCTGGAAACTGAGGATGGCGAAGCAAATGTTTTCATACTTTCCGAAAAGTTTGCTGACGATGACCGGGAGATTGATCTATCGCCATATTGGGTAGGCAGCAAGCCTTCGAACGAACCAGCCAGCGCCAGGGGTTCCACCGATCCTCTGAGAAGGGAACCTCGAGAAAAGCTAACGGCCTAGATTTGCAACCCGCGAATTAGAATTGAGGCAACTCAAGCGTATCGCAACCTGTCAAACCAGTTTCTCTCTTCTTCGAAAGTTCTCCGCAGTCGAAAGAAAAGCCGATCTCGATGGGTGGCTGCTTGTTTGCAAGTCGCGCTACCAGTTGAAAAGATCTGGGGCACAGTAACAGGAGAAGTGATTCAATGGTAGAGAGAGAGCTCGAAGGCAAATTCTGTCCTTAGGATCCCATGGATTCACAAAACAGCAGCATAGATTTGGGCAGTGTTTCAGCTGTCGGCACGAGGGTGGCGCATCTTCGCTTCCTCGCATTTTTTTTGTCGTGCTTGCTGCCTTTTGCCCTGGCCTGGGAATCCATGGGAGTCTTGTTTGCACTTATCCTCGGCAACGAAACGTTTTCGCAAATTCCGCTCATTCCGTTCATCAGCTGTTACCTTGTTTATGGAAACCGAAAAGCAATTTTTTCTGAGATCTCCTACGGATGGAAATTGGGGCTGGGGCTGATCATTCCGGGGATTGTCAGTCTGGGTGCGGGACAATTCAACCTCTTGTCGCTCAGGTCAACCAATCAAGTCGTCCTGGTCGTACTCGGGATGGTTCTCATTTGGATGGGAATGTTTGCGGTGTTCTTCGGTACTCGCGCGTTTCGGATCGCTACATTTCCGTTGCTGTTTTTGCTGTTCACCATCCCAATCCCCGAGCCTGCTCTCTCCAACTTTATTGTTTTCTTGCAGAAAGGGAGTGCCAATCTTGCCGAAATGTTCTTCGGACTCGCGCGCGTTCCATACTTCCGGCAAGGGTTCATTTTCGAGTTGCCGACAGTTACGATTCGAGTGGCGGAGGAATGCAGCGGCATTCGCTCCACTCTTGCGCTTCTGATCACAACGGTCCTGGCAAGCCACCTCTTTCTAAGAAGCAATTGGAAAAGATTGCTCTTGGTCCTTTTGGTTGTGCCGGTCGCGATATTCAAGAACGGCCTGCGGATTGCGACGCTTTCAATTTTGGCCATTTATGTGAATCCCGGATTCCTCCAGGGGAATCTTCACCATCGCGGCGGCATTGTGTTCTTTGTGATCGCGCTCTTGCCGATGGCGTTACTTCTCTTGTGGCTGGAAAGGAGTGAAAAATTCAGTTCGGCTGCGATCAAACGAACATGACCATGAAATCCGAAATTGCCGTTCCGCTGGAGGGCACGCCGCCCTTCTTTGTCGCTGTTGTTCTCTCGACTCGTCAACCGTGAAGTACTCCGGTTAATAGGAGCAGGTAAGAATGCTGACTACTGATGTCACGATCCTGGGTGCTGGGCCATATGGGTTGGCGGCCGGCGCGCATTTGCGTCAGATCAAGGGTCTAGAAATCCGAGTCTTTGGCGAGCCCATGGAATTTTGGAGCTCGCACATGCCGGAAGGCATGCTTTTGCGTTCGCCCTGGGAGGCGTCGCATATTTCGGATCCCGAGACGGCACTCACCATGGACGCATTCGGCGCTAGCCTCGGTAGCAACATTCCCAAGCCCATACCCCTTGATCGATTTGTCGAATACGGACTCTGGTTTCAACGAAAAGCCGTGCCAGAGATTGATCGCCGCAAAATCACACGTATCGAAAACAGCTCGAACGGCTTTCGTCTGAGTCTCAACGATGGCGAGCAATTCAATTCTCGCCGTGTCGTGATTGCAGCCGGTATTGGATCCTTTGCTCGATGGCCGCAGCAGTTCGAAGGGCTTCCGCAGGAACTGGTGACCCACGTCTCAAACCAACGAGACGTGCACCGGTTCAAGGGAAAGCGGGTGGTGGTTGTCGGGGCTGGCCAGAGTGCTTTGGAATCAGGCGCTCTAATACACGAGGCAGGCGGAGATGTGGAGATCATCGTCAGGGCGCCCAATGTGCATTGGCTGGGTTGGAGAGCAAGGCTGCAAAAGCTTGGCCCGATTGCCAAACTCTTATACTCGCCTTTTGATATTGGGCCCGCGGGAGTGAGCCGGATCGTTGCTATTCCCGATTCGATGAAGTTTTTTCCGCGTTCCATTCAAGATGCATTTCGCAGGCGCGCTCTCCGCCCTGCCGGAGCACGCTGGTTAGCGAACCGCTGCAAGGACATTCCAATTTCGACCGATCGCTCCGTCGAGTCTGCGACTCCCGTCAGCGGGAAGCTGCGCATACGGCTGAGTGATGGGAGCACCCGTGAAGCGGATCACGTCCTTCTTGGAACCGGCTATCGTGTCGATGTGACGCGCTACCCCTTCTTGCCGGCCGAATTGAGCGAACGTCTGAGCCTGGTAAACGGGTTCCCGAAGCTCGGATCAGGTTTTGAATCTTCGATCCCCGGTCTTCATTTCCTCGGCGCGCCATCCTCGTGGAATTATGGCCCGGTCATGTACTTCGTGTGCGGCACAGACTTCGCAGCGCGAAGGCTCGCGCGGTATATCGCAGCTTCCGCATGCACGAATGGAAGCAGGTAAGAATTGAAGTTCCCCCGTGAAGTACAACATGGCAAATAACACGCCACAAACAATCCCGCAGAACTCCAAACGAGTTGGTGCCGTGGTCATGGGTGGCGATTTCCATGGGTTGGCGATCGTTCGGAGTCTCGGCAGACACGGAGTGCCAATCGTCATTGTGGATGACGAATTTTCCATAGGACGTTTTTCGAGATATGCGACGCGCGCAGTCCGGGCCCCCACTCTCCGCAGAGATAAAGAAACAGTGGATTTTCTTCTCGATCTGGGCCCAAAAATGGATTTGAAGGGCTGGGTACTGTTCCCTACACGAGACGAGCACGTGGCGGCCTTCTCTCGGTACAAGGCACCCCTGTCGAAGATGTTTCGCGTTCCTACGCCGGAGTGGGACATTACCAAGTGGGCGTGGAACAAATGGAATACCTACACCAGGGCGCAACAACTGGGTATTCCGATTCCCCGCACCTGGTGTCCGCGTACGCTTGAGGACATCGACAAGATCGATGCCGAGTTTCCCCTGGGCGTCAAACCGTCTGTCAAAGAGGACTTTTTCTACGCCACGAAAGCCAAGGCCTGGCGCGCGAACAACCGCGAGGAACTTCGGGATCTGTTCCAGAAAGCCTCAGGCCATGTTGGGTCAAACGAGGTTTTGGTTCAGGAAATCATTCCGGGAGACGGCACTTGCCAGTTTTCCTGCTGCATGTTTATCAAAGATGGGGAGCCAATCGGAACGATGGAAGCGCAGCGTTGGCGCCAGCACCCTCCTGAATTTGGGCGGGCGGCGACGTTCGTAGAGAGCATCGACCTTCCTATCATCGAGGAGCCGACCCTGCGTTTTCTGCGGGCCATAAAGTACTACGGCCTGGCGGAAGTTGAATACAAGCTCGACCATAGAGACGGGAAATACAAACTTCTAGACGTGAATGCCAGGACTTGGGGATTTCATGCCCTGGGCTCCCCTGCAGGAGTCGATTTTTCCTACATGTTGTATGCCGATCAAGTGGGGGAGCCGGTTGAAAGCTGCCGGGGCCGTTCGGGTGTCGGCTGGATCCGCATGGTTACCGACATTCCAACAAGCCTGCAAGGGATATGCGCAGGGCGGCTCGACATGAGCGCCTATTTAAGATCCCTCAAGGAGTTCAAGATCGAATCGGTATTCAGTCGAGAAGACCTCTTGCCGACTTTCGCTGAAATTGCTCTGATACCATACTTGGCTGTCAAGCGTGGCTACTAAGCCCTGGTAGCCTCCGATCGCCCTAAGCCGAGATTGTCGCGCCCTTCTAAGAAAGCCCGCTCGGTTCTGCTAAGATTCACAGAGACATTATTTTTCTTGAGCAAGTGGCCATGATATTTCAAGAAACAAGGATTCCGGGAGTTTTCGAAATTAATCTCGAACCGACACTGGACGAGCGCGGTTTTTTTGCGCGCAGCTGGTGCCGCACGGAATTCGAGAGCCACGGATTGAACCCGAAATTGGTACAGTGCAGTGTTTCCTTCAACAGGCGCAAGGGAACTCTTCGCGGTCTGCACTATCAAATGGCCCCCTATGCGGAGACGAAATTGGTGCGCTGCACCAAAGGGGCAATCTACGACGTTGTCGTGGATTTGCGCTCCCAGTCACGTACCTTCAAGAATTGGTTCTCAGCACTTTTGACCGCTGAAAGCCGGAACGCGATCTATGTGCCTGAGGGATGCGCACATGGTTTCTTGACGCTGGAAGATGAGAGTGAGGTTTTCTACCAAATGTCAGAATTTTACAATGCTGAATCGGCCAGGGGAGTTCGCTGGGATGATGCTGCATTCGGGATTAGTTGGCCAGAGAAAGTAGAAGTGATATCCGAGCGCGATCGCGCGTTCCCGAACTTCCTATAAGACTGATGAGTTTGCTCAAAGAATTCGATCAAAGAGATTCGGCAGAATCTGGGCAAGAGCTCTACCGTCTGGCAACGGAACTCTATCCAATTTGCCGCAGCATCACCGGCAACGGGATCAGGCGGACTCTCGAACTGATCCAGGGGCGGATTCCGCTCGAGCTCCGTGAAGTTCCGAGCGGGACCCCGGTGTTTGATTGGACTGTGCCCAAAGAGTGGAACATCCGGGATGCATATATTAAGAGAGCTGATGGGAAACGGGTTGTGGACTTCCGCCAGCACAATTTACACGTCTTGAATTACAGTACGCCTGTTCACGCAACGATGCCGCTCAGTGAACTGAAGCCGCACCTGTTCACTCTTCCAGAAAAACCGGATTTGATTCCTTATCGGACCTCGTACTACCAGGAGAATTGGGGGTTCTGTCTCGCCCACAATCAAATGCTGGCTCTCGAAGACAGCAAATACGAAGTGTGCATCGACTCTACTCTTGAAGACGGACACCTGGTTTATGGAGAATGTTTTTTGCCCGGCCGCTCGAGGGAGGAAGTTCTCATCTCAGTACACGCGTGCCACCCTTCACTTGCGAATGACAATCTTTCCGGGGTGAGCGTGGCAACCTTTCTTGCAAAATTCCTGTCAGGCAGAGATCTTCGTTATTCCTACCGGTTCTTGTTCATCCCCGGCACCATCGGGGCAATCACTTGGCTTGCGCGAAACCGTGAAGCCGCCGAAAGAATCCGACACGGCCTGGTATTGACATGTCTGGGCGATGCGGGCGGCTTCCACTATAAGAAGAGCCGCCGGGGGAATGCCGAAATTGACAGTGCGGCGGCGCACGTTCTTCGTCACTCGGGCGAGCCGCAGGAAGTATTGGAGTTTTCACCCGATGGTTATGACGAACGGCAGTATTGCTCTCCGGGGTTTAACCTTCCTGTTGGCTGCTTGATGCGAAGTGTTTGGGGAAAGTTTCCGGAATATCACACCTCAGCCGACAACCTTGACTTCATTCGGCCCGAGCAATTGGCGAGATCGCTTCGCGTGTGCGCCGCAATTGTGGACGTCTTGGAGGGCAATCGCCGCTACCGCAATTTGAGCCCCTTCTGCGAGCCACAGTTGGGACGGCGAAATCTCTACCATTCTGTTGGCGGTCATGCACCCGGCAGGGAGGTTTCTGCGCGGCTCTGGGTGCTAAACCTTTCCGATGAAGACCATTCCCTGCTGGATATTGCAGAGCGCTCCGGTCTCCCGTTTGCGGCAATCCGCGATGCGGCGGACTTGTTAGAAGCGAACAAGCTTCTAACCGTAGTGCATGACGGCGTTCGGGCGTAGTCACCCGGTCCCGAGTCAAGTGCCGCAGAGAGAGTTCGTGCAGTTAACTCCAGGACTATGAATGTGCCTCGCCGGCATGAGGCATTTGAAGAGCTTGTTTTTTAGAAATCTAGGCGATGGGTCCCGCAGCGCTGTTGCAGAGGAACATTTTCCCGCGACATTCGCAGGGTAAGATTTCAGCGTGGTAAGCTCGACTCATATTCGCGGAGGATCAAGATGCGAGTACTTTTGACCGGCCATAAAGGCTATATCGGCGCTGTGGCGGCGCCGATATTGTGTTCCGCCGGTCATGAAGTGGTTGGGTTCGACTCTGATCTCTTTGCCGGTTGCGACTTTGGAAAAGCGGCACCCGAGATTCCGGAAATCTCGAAGGACATGCGCGACTTGGCAAAGCAAGATCTCGATGGTTTTGAAGCGGTCATGCATTTCGCCGCGTTGTCGAATGATATGCTGGGCGACCTCGATCCGGAACTTACCTACGATATCAATCATCGCGCCTCTGTCCGGTTGGCTGAATTAGCCAAAGCGGCAGGCGTCGAGCGCTTTGTCTTCTCATCCTCCTGCAGCACGTATGGCGCGGCGGGGGACGATTTTCATGACGAGACCGCTTCTCTGAATCCCGTGACACCATATGGCGAGTCCAAGGTCCTGGTCGAGCGCGACCTTGCGAAACTGGCAGATGAACATTTCAGCCCGACTTCCATGCGAAATGCGACCGCCTATGGAGTGTCCCCGCGCATGCGACTTGATATCGTCCTGAACGATCTGGTGGCGTCCGCGCACACGACCGGCCGAATCTACGTGAAGAGCGACGGCACACCTTGGCGTCCCATTGTGCACATTCGCGATATCATCGCCGCGGCCATTGCCGCAATGGAAGCTCCGAGAGAAGCCGTTCACAATGAGGTCTTTAATGTTGGGCGAACGGATGAAAACTATCGTATCAGTGAATTAGCTGCCATTGTTGGGGAGGTTGTTCCTGGCTGTCGAGTGGAATATGCACCCGATGGCGGTCCGGACAAGCGCTGCTACCGCGTCAACTGCGACAAACTTCGCCGCGCAGTGCCAAGCTTCCGCCCCGAGTGGACGGCGCGCCAAGGTGCCCAAGAACTCTATGACGCCTACCGTTCCGTAGGCCTCACTCTTGAGGACCGGGAAAATGGCCGCTACGTCCGCATCAGCCATATCAAGCATCTCTTGAGTTCCGGTGAGCTGGATAGTTCCCTTCGTCGGAAAGTACCACTATGTGGAAATGTTTTTCCCATGAATAGCCGCTAGACGTCCTTTCCCAAGTTACTTGCCTACCAGCGTCAGACTGCCTCTCGTAAAGCAATATTTCTCAATCACTTACAAGAACATGGAGCAGGTGAGTGAGCGCGTGGGGTCTACTTTGGCAGGGTGATTGCCATTGTTGAAGGGGGAAAGACTCTTGGTGTGTGATTTTTCTGGCGGTAGCCTATCTGGGCTATCTGCCCTAGAAACGGCAAGCTTCGAGAGGCCCGCCAAGGTAGCGAGGCTTTCCAAAATTAGCTTCGAATCCGCGTAGAGCGAAATGGCCACGACTACATTGCCGAACAATATTCAGGGGCAAACGGCGATCAAACCCTGCCGATTTTGCGGTGCAGCGTTGCGGCGGACGTTTGTCGATCTGGGCATGTCCCCACTCTGTGAGACCTACCCTTCGGCGGCGGACCTTAATCGTGGTGAGGTTTACTATCCCCTTCACGTTTACCTCTGCGAACGATGTTTTCTGGTGCAGTTGGAGGAGTATGAGACCCCCGATAACATCTTTAGCGACTATGCCTACTTTTCCTCTTACTCCGACTCCTGGCTAAAACACGCTGAAAACTACTGCGAAGCAATGGTCCGTCGCTTTGACCTCGGTCGAAAAAGTCTGGTGATCGAAGCGGCCAGCAATGACGGATACCTGCTGCAATACTTCGTTGAGAGAAACATACCAGTGCTGGGAATCGAGCCGGCCGCAAATGTGGCCAAAGTCGCGGTCGAAAAAGGTGTTCCCACACTGGTCAAGTTCCTTGGCACGCAGTTGGCAAACGAGCTCGCGGCCCAGGGCCAACGTGCCGATCTGGTGCTGGGGAATAATGTGCTGGCGCAGGTCCCGGATTTGAATGATTTTGTCGAAGGACTCAAGATTCTACTCAAGCCCGAAGGAGTGCTGACGCTTGAGTTTCCGCACCTTTTGCGGCTGATCGAACACAACGAGTTTGACACCATCTACCACGAACATTTTTCGTATTTCTCAATGCTCAGCAGTATGAAAATCATGGAAGCTCACGGGATGAAGGTTTTCGACGTGGAAGAATTGCCCACACACGGCGGTTCTCTGCGCGTCTATGCCTGCCGTCAAGACGCAACCACACATCGCTCCGAGCCCAGAGTCTCGCAGCTAATTTCAGCGGAAGAAAAAGCTGGGCTAGCTTCCGTGAAAGGTTACGAGAGTTTTGCGCGCGAAGTGCAAAGGACCAAGCTCGCGTTGGTCGAATTCCTGCTGGGCGCCGCGCGGTTAGGCAAGAGTGTGGCAGGATACGGAGCGCCGGGCAAAAGCGCGACTCTGCTGCACTACTGCGGCATTGGGAAAGACCTGATCGAATACACGGTAGACCGCAGTGCTTACAAGCAGGGCCGTTTTCTACCAGGCACTCATATCCCGATTTATCATCCGGATCGCATCCGCGAAACCAAACCTGACTACGTCATTATCCTGCCCTGGAATCTGAAAGACGAAATCATGGAGCAATTGCAATACATCCGCGAGTGGGGCGGCAAGTTCGTCCTGCCGATTCCGAAAGTTACAGTCTGTTGAGCGAATTGCGAAGGGAGCAACCATGAAAGTCGTATTGTTTTGCGGCGGTGCCGGAATGAGGCTCCGAGGCTATTCGGAAGATGTTCCGAAGCCCATGGTGACGATTGGGTCGCGGCCGGTGCTGTGGCACGTGATGAAGTACTACGCGCACTTTGGCCATAAGGACTTTATTCTCTGCCTCGGTTATAAGGCGAACGTGATCAAGAACTATTTTCTTGAATATGAAGAATCCGTATCGAACGACTTCGTATTCTCACAAGGCGGCAGAAAGCTCGAGTTCATGCAGAGGGACATTGACGATTGGAAGATAACCTTTGTGGATACGGGATTGCGTTCAACCATCGCGGACCGGTTGCGGTTGGTCGAGCCGCACTTGGACGGGGACGACATGTTTCTGGCCAATTACAGCGACGGCCTTACGGATTTTCACCTGCCGCGGATGATTGAAGAGTTCACTCGGCGAGACAGTTATGCGTCATTCCTCTCCGTGCAGCCGCGATCGAGCAGCCTGGATATGGTTCAGGCGGATGAGGATGGCTCGGTTCGGGCCATAAAATGCATGAAGGACTCGAACATCTGGATCAACGGAGGCTACTTCGTCCTGCGAAAGGAAATCTTCCGATACATCAAGCCGGGAGAGGAACTGGTCTACGAACCGTTCGAGCGACTGATCTCCGAAAAGAAGGTTTGGTCGCACCGTTACGACGGGTTCTGGCAGTGCATGGATACCTTCCGGGACAAGCAGATCCTGGATGAGATCGAAGCTGCTGGCACAGCTCCCTGGCACGTCTGGAAGAACGGTCAAGCTGCACCACGAGTGGTTGCCTAAGCATGGATCAGCGCGGCCAGGCCTCTAGGAGTTCCGGGTATTGCGTATCGTCTTCTAGGGTTTCTAGATTCACCGTCTTTAGCAAAGACACAGGAATAGCCAAAGTGAAATTTCGTGCCCAACTACAACCGGCCAGGAACAGAGGTCGGAAAACCATCGAAGGGGTTCAAAAATTGAACATTTATGTCGATTCAAGAATCAACGACGATGACCGTAGGAAACAAATTTTCCAGGGCGCGATATTTTTCCACTCGCCCTGCGCCAGTGCAGTAAAGCTTTGTCAGCTCGCGCGGGACTTGGTCGAGCGGGCACTGGCACCGCTTGATCCGCGCAAGGTTCAAAACGCCCTCCAGGCCGAGCGAACTGCAGAGATACTTTCGGTGTTAAAGCCGAAATTTATCCACCATCCCAAGGCGAAGGAATACATTCAGGGGATGCTCGCTGAGCTGGGCTGCCATCTAGGGAAAACCTATTTCGACGTTCCCCGGCTACGCACCGCATTTCCGGGCGACTACCTGAAGTCGGGAATCGCATATGCGTTTCATCCTCATCGCGACACCTGGTATTCAGCTCCGTTCAACCAGATCAATTGGTGGATGCCCATTTACCCGATCAACGCGGAAAACTGCATGGCGATTCATCCGCTCCATTGGGGTAAGCCCATCCGAAACGGTTCCAGCCAATATAATTACTTTCGATGGAATCTGGAAAGCCGCAGTAGCGCAGCGCAACACGTGAAATCCGATACGCGCGTTCAACCGCGACCGGAAGAACCAGTCGACCTCGAACCACAATTCCGATTGATCTGTGAACCAGGAGCGGCCTATCAGTTCTCAGCCGCGCAACTGCACTCGACGGTGCCAAATACATCTGACTTGACCCGTTACAGTATCGACTTCCGAACCGTGCATCTGGATGATGTCTGGAGCAAGACTGGTGCGCCGAACATAGATTCGGCTTCGACCGGCACGTCGATGGGTGATTTCTTGAGGGGAACGGATTTCTCCCGGCTCCCGTCCCAGGCGCTCGCGTTGTATGATGATGGCACTGAATCCCAATACCGTTCTCCGGCCGCAACCCCTGAGAGAGCCCCAAGGCTTGAAACCTGAAGCACAGGACGGAGGAAGGCTGTGCATTCGATTTTAGCGCTCAAGTGCCGGGGAGCTGATATCAGCTAGGGTATGCTCGATCTCAACCTATCGAAACAGGCCAATGCAGAGCTGACCGTTCTGTGTGTGGGCGCGCATTGCGACGATATCGAAATCGGATGTGGCGGAACTTTGTTGTATCTGAAAGCAGGGTTTCCGAGAATAAGATTTCACTGGGTCGTTCTCAGTGCTGTAGGTACTCGCAGCCAGGAAGCTGCAAAGTCTGCGGAGTTGTTCACTGCCGGCTGCCAAAAAGAGCTAGTTCTCAAGGACTACCGAGACGGATTTCTGCCCTACAGCGGCGGCATGGTGAAGGACTTTTTCGAGGAAATGAAGCAGCAGGTAAATCCGGACCTCATCTTTACTCACTGGCAGGGAGATGCCCATCAGGATCATCGCCTGATCTCAGAACTCACCTGGAACACGTTTCGCAACCACTTGATTCTTGAGTACGAAGTTCCGAAGTACGATGGCGACATGGGCCGGCCAAACCTGTTTGTGCCTCTCGAGGCGCCGCTCTATGAGCGCAAGGTCGATCACCTGTTCGAGGCATTTGCATCTCAACGGGAAAAGCGCTGGTTCGACCGCCAGACTTTCCTGGGCCTGATGAGGCTCCGCGGAATGGAATCAAATTCCCCCAGCGGCTATGCTGAGGCGTTCCATGCGCGAAAAATGGTTTTTTCCCCGGTTGCGTGAAGGAGTAACCGAAGTGGCCAGCGCCAAACATAAGTCCAGCAATCCGCCGGTTGCGACAACTGGCGTGCAGGACTTTTCGAAATCGCGCGCCCTACAGCCCAAGGCACACCGGCTCATTCCTGGGGGCGCCCATACGTACGCCAAGGGGGACGACCAGTATCCGGAGCAAGCTCCTGGTTTCATTGTTCGCGGCAAAGGTTGCCGTGCTTGGGATTTGGACGGCAATGAGTTCATAGAATACGGAATGGGTCTGCGGGCGGTTGCGCTGGGACACGCCTTTGAACCGGTTGTGGAAGCTGCTTATAAGCAGATGCAGCTGGGAATCAACTTCAACCGGCCCGCGAAAATCGAAGTCGACCTTGCCGAAGCTTTGCTTGAATTGATCGATGGGGCCGAAATGGTTAAGTTCGCCAAGAACGGCTCCGATGTGACGACGGCGGCCGTCAAACTGGCGAGGGCCTACACGGGCCGTGACCTCATTGCAATTTGCGGTGACCAGCCATTCTTCTCGACAGATGATTGGTTTATCGGCACGACCGAGATGAATGCCGGCATCCCGCAGGCGATCATCGGTATGACTCTGAAGTTCCGTTATAACGATCTAGAGAGCCTGCGAGAACTATTCGACCAACATCCAGATCAGATCGCGGGCGTGGTGATGGAGGCAGAAGCCGTTTCCCCTCCCCAACCCGGCTATCTCGCGCAAGTGAAAGAGCTTTGTGAAGAGCGCGGCGCCGTCCTGGTTTTCGACGAATTAATCACGGGCTTTCGCTGGCATCTGGGGGGAGCTCAGAAGTTCCACGAAGTAATTCCTCATCTCTCTACTTTCGGCAAAGCCCTGGGAAACGGGTTCGCCATCGCAGCCCTCGCCGGGAAGCGCGAGATCATGCGCTTAGGGGGTCTTGATCACGATCAGAAGCGCGTTTTTCTGCTCTCGACGACACACGGCGCAGAGACCCAGGCACTGGCTGCATCCCTAGAAACCATTCGGATCTACCGCGAATGCCACGTGGTCGAGTTCCTCTGGAAACAAGGACAGCGGTTGCGTGTCGGGATCAATCAAGCCATAACGCGTCACAAAGTTGCAGCCCAGATTGAACTGTTAGGACGACCCTGCAACTTGACCTATCGGACTCGAGACGCCGATGGCCAACCTTCACAGGCTTTTCGTACCCTTTTCCTCCAAGAGCTGATCCACGGAGGGATCCTGGCTCCCTCTTTTGTTGTTAGCTTCTCGCACTCGGACGAGGTCATCGACCGAACAATCGATGTTGTGGATCAGGCTCTCGCGAAGTACACAAAGGCACTCGCGGACGGGGTCGACAAGTATCTGATCGGGCGCCCTGTCAAGCCCGTCAACCGAAGATATAGTTGAGGGTCCCCTATTTCACTTGCGAGCCGCACGCGACGAATGTTCGATCGCGCACTGCTCGCGAAGATAGCCGTGAATGCTTTCATTCTGCGGGTGCTCCCGCTATCGATCGACCGATAAAAGTTTGCCCCCTCGGATCAGGACCTCTGGGAATTATGAGGGGGGCACCTAGAGCTCATCTAAGGTAGTGGATGCGTCTTTCGAGAAACGATCTTGCTAAATCAATATGGCCGAGATCCGATCGGTATGAACGCTCGCCGAATTTGCGGCTGTCACTCGAGTGCACGACGACCCACTGCCCCGAGCTCACCGATCACGGATGTGATGGCGGAGGCATTCCGGACTGCTGTCTTCTGCGTCACTTGGCTTCCCGCAGTAGGGTCGACCTTCATTCTTTAGGGGGGGCAGTTCCCGTTTCGCAGCTAGATGCTCCTGAGTGTTGTCGAGAGACTCGTTCGAAGAGGCGTCGACTAGACGAGGGGACGAAGACTCGCTCGCGTAAATGATCGAAGTTCTTGTGGCTATTCTCATCAGATGAGAAAGGCAGACGCGGGAATCGCGATGATGAAGTCCTCAAGAGTGTGGGCGCACTGAACTTTTATGGACGCAAATGCGCCTTTCGTTACTGTCGTAACACCTTTCTACAATACCGAGGAGTATCTCTCGGAGTGCATCGAGAGCGTGCTTCAACAGACTTACAAGAACTGGGAATACGTGCTTCTGAACAATTACAGTACGGACGGGTCCGTCCAGATCGCGGAGCACTATGCAAAACTCCATCCCGACAGAATCCGCCTCGAACACAATTCAGTGTTTCTGTCGCAGGTCGAGAACTACAACCAAGTCCTCCGCTTCATGTCCCCGAAAAGCAAGTACTGCAAATTCGTTCAAGCCGATGACATGCTGTTCTCGCGGTGCCTGGAGCTGATGGTTGACACAGCGGAACGCGATTCGTCGATTGGTGTGGTGGGATCCTATGCACTGGAAGGGTCGGCGGTCGAGTTTGACGGTCTTCCATATCCCTCTCCGATGGTGAATGGGCGGGAGGTCTGCCGGCTGCTTTTCCTGGACGATCTTTACCTTTTCGGCTCTCCTACCCAACTTCTGATCCGGTCTGACCTTGTTCTGGCCCGCACACCGTTCTTTAACGAGTCCTATTATCCTTTTGAGGATGCAGTCGTTATGCTCGAAGTGCTGGAGCACTGCAATTTCGGCTTCGTTCATCAGGTTCTGACATTTAGTCGCCGGCATGACGGTTCGGTCATGAAATCGCTGTTGGCATTGGATTGTCTGATCGCCACCAGGCTGTTCTTGCTGCGCGAATTTGGACAGAGATTTCTCGAGCCGGAGGAGTACCAGGTAGAACTCAAACGGAAGGAGCGCAGGTACGCTCACGTTCTGGTTGATGGTATGGTTGCGTTGCGGGGGAAATCGTTTTGGGAGTTTCACCGGGGCATGCGGAAACGCATGGGTTACACCTTCAAGTCCACCAGGACTTGGTGGTTGTTCTTCGTGGGCTTATGTGACGTTCTGCTGAATCCAAAAAGGACCTGGTGGTTATTTTATAACGGCCTCCGTCGTTCGAAGCAGTAGCTCGACGGTGCTCTTGTTTCTGGAAATAATCCAAGCACGAAGGATGAACATCAAGACATGATGGAAGAACTTCGGGAGTTGTACAAATACCGGGAGTTGCTGTACATGATCACCTACCGCGATATTAAGGTTCGGTATAAGCAGTCGATCATGGGTCTCCTGTGGGCTGTCCTGATGCCGATCCTGATCGTCATGGCAGGCATCATAGTTCGCTATGCATACGCTCTGGCTGCGCACGGGCGATTGCAGACGGCCGACATCGCCAGTGTTGCGGTGAAATCGCTTCCCTGGGCATTTCTGGTTTCCAGCATACGGTTTTCGTGCAACAGCCTCATCGGCAACCAAAGCCTGGTAACTAAAATCTATTTCCCGAAAGAGATCTTCCCCATGGCGGCCGTGCTGGCGAGTCTGTTCGATCTCTTCGTGGCCTCTGGAGCCCTGATCATCTTCCTGGTAGTGATCCGGGTCGGCTGGAGCGTATATCTGGTGTGGACACCGCTGTTGCTCTTGACCATGGTGTTGCTAGCCACGGGAATCGGTATGATCGTATCTGCTGCCAGTCTGTTTTTCCGCGATGTGAAATTTATAGTCGAAGTGCTGCTCACGTTTGGAATCTTCTTCACTCCAGTTTTCTACGATGCCTCCATGTTCGGCGATAAAGGCAAATGGTTGCTGCTCAACCCGGCGGGCCCGATACTCGATGGGCTCGGCGCCTGTATCGCGCGTCATCAATCTCCGAATCTGGCCTGGTTTGCATACAGCTTTGTATTTGCTCTCGTGGCGCTTTTCGGCGGATTCATGTATTTCAAATATCTGGAACCGGCGTTTGCGGAAAGCATATAACGGGAGAACTGAATGTCCGACATCGCCCTCCGGATGGAACATGTTTACAAGAAGTTTCGAAAAGGCGAGATGTACAACTCCCTCCGTGATCTGCTGCCCGCATTGACGGGTCGAATGTTCCAACAGCGGGAGTTGAGTGAGAACGACCAGCGAGAATTCTGGGCCCTGCAGGATCTTTCATTTGAGGTAAAGCGCGGAGAAGCATTCGGTATCATCGGCCACAATGGCGCGGGCAAGAGCACTGCCCTGAAAATCCTCAGTCGGATCATGAAACCCACGAAGGGCCGCATGGTGGTCAATGGGCGTCTCTCGGCACTGATCGAGGTGACTGCGGGTTTCCACCAGGATCTCACGGGGCGAGAAAACATCTTCCTGCACGGTACGATTCTGGGCATGAGCAAGCGCGAAATTGAGTCGAAGCTCGACCAGATCATCGCTTTCTCCGGAATCGAGGAATTCATAGATACGCCGGTAAAGCGCTACTCCTCCGGGA
>Ga0210384_10000237_pt1 | contig 87300 bp, 75 predicted proteins | sample IncBWH2MmetaG_FD_160574 | JGI IMG/M metagenome (GOLD analysis project Ga0210384, IMG submission 160574) | Forest soil microbial communities from Barre Woods Harvard Forest LTER site, Petersham, Massachusetts, United States - Inc-BW-H-2-M | ecosystem: Environmental > Terrestrial > Soil >... | reverse complement strand
GCACTCGGTGAAAATTCCCGTGATCGGCATGGGCGGCATCTCCACCGCCGCCGACGTCGTCGAGTTCATGCTCGCCGGAGCCACCGCGGTCGAGATTGGCACCGCCAGCTATTGGGATCCCTGCGCCACTGAAAAAATTATCGACGAGCTGCAACGGTGGTGCAGCGAACACCAAGTCACCCGACTCGCCGACGTCACCGGCGGAATGCTGCTGGAGTAGGCGCGCTAATTGTTGAGCTTCGGGCGTCCACAACTGGCCGTGCCCCGCTCCAGCATTCTTAAGGAATCGATGCGGACTGTTTTCGCTTGCAGATCCATCTGGCCCGCGATTTCAACGTAGTCGCCAATGTTCTTCCTGGCGAGATTCTGATTGGCGATCTCGAAAATCATTTTCCGGTCCGGGTCAATGAGTACGATCTTCTTACCCTTCGCGACGCATTCTTTGGCACACGTCGGATTGGTCGCGGTGAATGTGCCACTCTCCACCCGTCCGCGGGCGCACGCTTCGTCGGAAAGCCAGCCGCGGATGGCTGTCTCAGATTGGCCCCCGGTCTGTTGAGCCAGGCCACATACCGCGAGTGCGAGCACCAGGGCCAGCGGGAACAAGCGAACGGAATTGCGCATCGTTGCTCCTCCGAATTTAAATCGCCGAGCCTTAATAAGCGACCAGACGCGACGACCTGAATTCAAGTCTAAACCTTCTGTCTATCTCCACCCGCCCAGAATCGCTCCCATCGCCAGATAGCACACCGCCTGATACCCCGTGTTGATCAGATAAAGTTTGAACGGCTGCCGGCTGAACAGAGCGCCGGTAAATTGAACGGTCGTTACGATTCCCAGCCAGATAGCCAGCCCGATCTCCATGCCCGACAGCGCCGTCGAGACGTTGGCCACCACCAGAATCTTTCCCAGCACGATCGCCGCCAGAATGCTCGCCACCATCGACATGGCATACGACGGTCCTGCGCTCTTCTGCAGTTCGGCCATCTTGGCTTTGTCGTTGGGATCGTAGCCCATCAACACGGTCCACGGTTTGGCAAACAGCGCCGGCGAGTACCACACGAAGCCAGCCACCATGTCGGCCAGCGCACACACGAACACCGCCCACAGATTCACGCCCATCACGTGCATCGAATCCTCCGTTAGTCCACCGATTGAACTGAAACGATTGAAGTGAAGCGATTGAACCAAAGCGACTGAATGCTTTAAGGCCACACGGCTGGTTCGCAATGCCGTTAAGAAAGAAACTGCTGGTAAGAATTCAGATCGGAAATAGCGTGACCGCTATCGGCCGTGAGTGTACCAGATCGAGCCGGGAGACTTGTAGTCGCGGCCTTCGCCCCACACCGCGTGCGTCGCGCCTTCGCTGTCGATCGCCAGGCCGAAGTAGTCTCCGAAGGGGAAGCGGAACCCTCCCCGCAGAATGTAGTCGTAGCCGGGGGCGGGCCCGGAGAGCCGCGTTAACTCGCTCCAGGTGGCGCCACCGTTGGTCGAGCTTCGGTAGAAAGTATTCCACAGCGGACGGCTAAGGTGGTCCTCGTCAAATACCCTGGCATCCATCCATGCGATGCGAACATCGCCCGAAGCCCCCGCCACAATCGCCGGGAACGCATGCTCCACTCTTGCGTCCGCGTTTGAAACATTGACCCGTTGCGACCAGCTGGCTCCCCCGCTGGTCGAAGACGAGAAATAGATGCGCTCCGGCCCGCCGTTCGTGGCGCCTGCATTCCACAAGGCGTAGAGTGCGCCCGCGGCGTCCGACGCCAGCGCGATCTGCGCGCCCAGGTACCCGGTTTCACAATTCTGCGCGTCGCACTCTGGAGGCGCGCTCGATACCGCGAGCAGCGCCGTGTTCCACGTGCGCCCACCATCGGCCGAGTGGCTGAGATAAACCCCGACCGGGCGTGCCGCTATTTCGTGGCGAGCGTAGGCGGTCCAGCCAAAATAAACGTTGCCCGCTGGATCGATCGTGGCCCCACCCGCCAGCGACGATCCCGGCCCGGCGCTCGGATTTACCTGCACTGTGTGGAAGGTCTGTCCGGCGTCATGCGACGCGGCCACAAAGAATTTCTCGTCGTGGTTGAACCCGATATAAACGTCGGCGCCGCGAACTGTCAGCACCGGTTTGTCGGCGTCTTCCGGACCACGCTCCGCCCACGAGAACGACCACGTTCTCCCGAAGTCGAGCGACCGCGCGACCACTATATCGCGCCGGTTGTTCTGCAGCCACGAGGCGTAAACCGTCTGCCGGTCCATTGGATCCACCACGATCTGCGGATCAAACTGTCCCGTCGAGAAAGGAAGCACCGCCTTCGACGGCTCCCAGCTGAGCCCATTATCGCTACTGACGAGCAGGGCGACACTCGGAACTTTACAGGTTGCACAATCGGGAACATCACCATACTGCGGATAGAGTACGTAGAGATGCCCGCGCCCGTCGGCCGCAATCGCCGGCTCCCATTGATCGCCGGTGTGGTAGCCAAGGCGCCTCTGCGCCGCGAATTCAGAGTCTGCCAGCGCCGCCGTCGTAATCAAGGCGAACAAAACCACGAGCGCAAGCTTCCGCGCAGTCCTTGCCCCGAAGCTTGGTCCGGCTTGGAATCGGCTGGTGCAGAAAACCACAGAACGTAACCCCTGACGTAACGCCTGGCACAACCCTGCCTCCGGACTTTATCTTGATTCCAGAGGAGCGTCAATGTTCATGCAGGTAATCCGCATGATTTTACCAGTCTGTGACTTTCTTGTGGTTTCGTCATCAAATGAGTGACAATTTAGAAACGAACGTAATCATCGTGATCCAGCCCAGAGGAGAACATCACTATGGAAAAAGCCACGTTTGCCGCAGGATGTTTTTGGGGAGTCGAAGCCACCTTCCGCCAGATTCCAGGCGTAGTCTCAACCCGAGTCGGCTATACCGGCGGCCAAACCGAAGATCCGACGTATAAAGAAGTCTGCACCGACCGCACCGGCCACGCTGAAGCCGTGGAAGTCGAGTTTGACCCCGCCAAGGTTCGCTACGCCGATCTGCTCAAGGTTTTCTGGGAGAATCACGACCCCACCCAGGTCAACCGCCAGGGACCGGACTGGGGCACGCAGTACCGCACCGCGATCTTCTATCATTCGCCCGAGCAAGCCAAACAGGCCCAAGCCTCAAAGGAAGCCTTGGAGAAGGCGCACCGCTACTCCAAGCCAATCGCCACTCAGATCGTTCCAGCGGTGACCTTCTATCCGGCAGAAGACTATCACCAGCAGTATCTGGAAAAGCGCGGCCTGGCCAGTTGCCACATCCCTTGAAATAGGGCTTCAGTGTGTGCGTGAGAACCGGCTTTGCGGGAGGACGGTGGTCCGGAGTCCGCCAAAATCCAGCCGCCGAGCGGCGACATATTTTAGCCCAGGGCGTAAGCCCTGGGTAAAGTGCGAACAATAGAACAAGTCCCGGAGGGACGGCACAGGTTTTCGCTCACGCTCCATAGCCCCTTGACACGCAAAGTTCAAGAACGCTTTCCTCCAAGGTTCGCTCCACGCCACCGCCCACCGGCGGCTCGACCGAAAATGAACTCCTTCGTGAACCTTCGTGCTTGAGGCTTTTTATCAGGCGCTGGCCATCGGTTGCCGCGGCCGGAAGAAGAACAGCAAAGCAAATCCGCCCAGGTAGTAAAGCGCGCTTTGCTGCAAACTGCAGCCCAGAAAGCGCTGCACCAGTCCGAACAAAGCCAGCGCCTCGCACAAGGCGTACGTCGCAAGATACCCCGTTCTCCAATGGTTGAGACTGAGGCTGTCGTCGGGATGGCTCGCCAGACTTTCCCCAGCCCGCAGCACCAGCGTGCGCCGCACCACAAAGATCACTCCCACGATCGCCACCGCCATCGTCGAGAACAGGTAGCTGAGAGCCGGGTCCACCGCTCGCGCGTTCCGGCCCACGAGTTCACCCGCAATTCCGTACAGAAGGATGCTGGCCAACATCGACCACTGCACCGCCCGCAGTGTCTTCAGGGCCCTGGTCATCGAAGTGAAGTCATAGCAACGTTCGTGCGCGAATTGGGGAAGGCTTTCAGAACTTCATTCTACGGCGGAAACTGTCCGCAACAATACTGTTTTTCCTGCAGTGTCAGTGGCTGTGATGTTGTTGCGATCGTCCCGGCCGCATCCGCAGGAATATTTGAAACGATACCGGACGGTTCCCGTAGCTCACATCAAGCGCGGCCGGCTTCGAGTAGAAAGTCAAATCCCCGCCCAGCCCTAGTTGCCAGGCCCGGTTCTGGATCAAGTCCCGTACCCCCCCGAACGTGTACGCCCCGATCCGGTACGCCGGATGCGCGGCCGCCTGCGGAAACAATTCGTCCTTGTCGACCAGCTCCAGCCGTGTGAACGCATAGTTGCGGCGCCGAAAGTTCAGCGTCGATTCCAGCAGATAGCTGTTCAGGTTCGTATCGGTGGCGATTTTGTGAACCCGCCCCCAGATCAGCGACGTCGCCCAGTTGCCCCAATCTTTGTCAGATCGGGCCAGCGGCCGGTTGTATTCCACCGATGCCGTCTGCCGCCACTGGCTGCCCGGCTCCAGCGCTTCGGGATGCTCCAATCGCCCAATGCTGTATTGCGCCGCCCAATTTCGCGCGGGCGCCACCAACGCCCGCCCCGACCACGAATCCAAGGCCGCCAGCTGAATGCTCCAGCGCTGCTCATTCGGCTCGCGCCCGTTGAAAGCTGAACCCTCCAACTTAACGCGGTCAATCACGAATCCTGTCGTCACGACGCCGAAGCTGGTGTGCGTGGAATCCTGCAAATGATGGCTCAACGGAGCCAGCGGCAGTTCCGCCGCAGAAGCGCGGTGGATGTATGTCACCGGACCAATCGCCGGCTCCGCCGACGGCCCCCCATAGAACTCCCACGAAAGTTTCTTCGTCAGGGGCAGCATATACAGCAACGAAAGCTCGGCAAACACATTGTGCGGATGCTGATGATCGACCAGTTGCTCGCCATGGTAAGTCTCCCCCGTCTGAAAAAGCTCCGGAAATCCCGGATGCGGCGACGTGAGCGACTCCGCAGAAAACATCTGCCGGAAAAGAATCGTGCCTGCGCCCAGCCGGTGCTGTTCCATCAGCATGCCCACGTTCACCGACTCGGCCTTGCCCTCGCCGCGCGGGCCGCCCTGCTGGTTGTAATCCACGAAGATGACGCCATGCGCCATCCATTCCCAGCCGCCGCTCATCCACATCCACGCCGGTGCCTGCACCGAAGCCGGCTGCCACGCCGTCCCCGACCCTTCATGCGGCGAAGGCAGCTGAAATACATTCTGCTCGTCCATCGGCATCGGCATCTGCATGCCAGCCATGGATGTGTCTTGCTCCTGGGACGGATGCTCGCGCGACGGATGTTCGCACGGAGAAGGAGTGGGGCTCTGCTGCGCACAAGCCCAGACCGCCGACAGCACGAACAGAATCACTCCCCCAGACAAACCAATTTTCACGAAATCCTCACTGCGGCATTCACCGCATGTTGCGCATCACTCAATCTGAAAGTCTTGTTGCTGAAATACGCGAGATCACACGAAGTACACCTTGCCCTCAAGGCCTTCGTGCACCTTCGTGTCCTTCGTGGTTGATGCTGTTTCTAGATGCGCAACGGAGCAATCCCGGGCGGGCTGCTCGCAATAACGGCGCTCAAGGAAAAATGCGCAGAGAAAGTTGAGGCCAGCGAGAGGTCCTCGCCGCCGTCCAATGTGGCGAACTGCGCCAGCAGCAGCCGCTCAGAGAAAGAAAACGACACGCCTGGAATCGTCCAACGGTGACCGTTCACGCAGCACTGGTAGCTGGTAGGCGACGGAGTAAGCGGAGTGGGCCGTGGGCTGTGACATCCCGCCGGATGACCCGTCTGTGCTACCGGAATCGTCACCGCATGCGCCCCGGGCAACGCAGTGGCCATCGTAAGCGCCACCAACACCGCGATCATGCGCCACAGCCGATGCATCACTTTATGTCCCGGTAATTCGGATGCGGATTTCTTCCGGGAGCCGCTGCCGGATTTCTTCGGGCAAGCGGTCGTGCACGCGCCGCGCGCCCTCCTTGGCGGCATCGAGAACCGTGACCGGTGCGGGCGTCGCTACAGCTACGCCCAGCCAGATCAAAGCGGAAAGCCCGAAGCCCGCGAGCGCGGCAATCTCCATCCAGAAAGCATGCCGCGGCCCCAGGTGCCAGATCACGCCAAAGGCCAGCAAAAACACTCCTGCGGAAATCGAGGCCAGCGCGATCAGTCCCACATCGATCATGCGATGAATCTGCTGCCGGCTGCGGCAGTGTTCACACTCCGCAAAATGGCTTTCGTAGTCGGCGCGCATCTCCGGCGCCAGGCCGGAAATGTCATACCGCCAGCCCGCCAGAATCTTGCCAACGATTGGATCAATGCACTGCTGACTCATGGGTAAGACGCACAAACCACCCAGGCGAAAAACGCTCGCTACAGGCGAATCGGCTCCAGCGCCTCGGTTTGCGATGCCAGAAGCACGCGGTTCGAAAATAATCCACCCCGCGTGGCCAGCGCCTTTTCTGCCTCTCTCCGGGCGATTTCCGGATGATTGTTCTGCTCTGAGAGATGCGCCAGCACGACAAAGGCTGCATTATTATCATAGTCGTTCGTAAAGAAATCGGCGAGCGCCAGGTTCGAAAGGTGCCCCACCCGGCTCATCACCCGCTGCTTCACCGACCACGGATATGGCCCCACCCGCAGCATCTCCAGATCGTGATTCGATTCCATCACCAGCACATCGCAACCGCGCAGGTGATCGCGCACGCTCACCGGCAAATATCCCAGATCGGTCGCGACCCCAACCTTGATGCCCTCCGTGCGAAACGTGAACCCCACCGGATCGGCCGCATCGTGCGGAATGGTGAAAGGCCTGACCTCAATGTCTCCCACTTGAAAGCGATGCCCCGACTCGAACGGCTCAAATTTTTCCAGCCGCGGCCGTTCGCCTTTTTCGTTGCGCAGCGCCCGCGCCCATGCCTGGTGCGTCCCCCCAGTCATAAAGACTGGGATGCGCAGCTTCTTGGCCAGTGTTGCCAGCCCATAAACGTGATCGGAATGCTCGTGGGTAATAAGAATTGCCGAAAGCGAATGCGGATCTTCGCCCAGCGTCTTCAGCCGCTTGAAGGTCTCGCGGCAGGAAATGCCCGCATCGACCAGAATCCGGGTGCGCGCGCTAGCCACCACCGCGCAATTCCCGCGGCTCCCCGAGGCCAGCATGGTCACACTTACGCCCATGATCGCATACCCATGATCGCAGCATACGCGTAGTTGCTGTGGAATCGGGAGTAACTTTCTGGGCAGATTATTCACTTGACACAAATAGGTTCCCGGTGTAGATTTGTTCCATGACCGAACGAATCCATCCCAAGCCCGTAAACATTAGGGAAATCTTCATAAAGTTCTCCACAGAAGAGCAGTGCCTTGAGTATGTCGAAAAGATGCGCTGGCCAGATAGAATTGTGCGCTGTCCAACCTGTGGCGATAGGAACGTCAAGCGCGTCTTGCGGACGGCGGAGTCGAAGAACAAGCGCCCATGGTTTTATCTCTGCCTCAACAAAGACTGTCACCAGCAGTTCTCTCCGACCGCTGGCACGCTGTTCGCTGACTCGCATTTGCCGCTGATAGTTTGGTTCCACGCAATCGGCCTAATCTTGAATGCCAAAAAGGGAATCAGCGCGAAGCAATTGCAGCGCGACCTAGGGATCGGCGGATATAAGACCGCGTGGTATCTCAATCACCGCATCCGCGAAGCAATGGCAGAAGGCGACCCCAAGCCGCTTGGCGGAATCGTGGAAATCGACGAAACCTATGTCGGAGGCCGTATCCGTGGCATGGGAGTGAAGTACGCGAAGAAACAGAAGAAAGTCGTGATGGGTGCGGTACAGCGTGGAGGCAAAATCCGATTGCAGCACGTGCCAGATGCGAAGCTCAACACAATCACTGGTTTCGTGCGAGAGAATCTGTCAGCCGATGTTGAGCGCGTAATGACGGACCAGCACCATGGTTATCCAGTGGCCCTAGCGCCGGAGTTCACGGATCGCCATGAGCGCGTCAACCACATAAAGGGCGAATACGTTCGCGGCGACGTGTACACGAACACAATCGAGTCCGCATTCTCCCTGCTCAAGCGCGGAGTGATAGGCCAGTTTCACAAGCTGTCGGGGAAGCATCTGCATCGGTATCTCGCAGAATTTGAGTACCGTTTCAATCACCGCACAGATGCGGATGTCTTCATAGGGACGGTGCAACGGCTCTGCGGTTTCAAGCCTCTACGCTTCGCGGCGCTCACTTCTGAGAAGTAGTTTTGCGCGGGGCCTTCGGCCTGCCCTTTATGTCCGAGGTTTTCTGCGGAGGCTTTTGGAGCATCCGGCTGAGAACTTCGTCGAATTGGCCTTTGTCTGTTTTCAAGGCTCGTTTAAACCGCCCCTTCCACAGTTTATCCACAACATAGCCACTATATCTAGGGTAGTTGCCAAAAACCCCATTGCTATGGTGGTCTCTACGTGATTATAATCGGTCTGCGCTCAAGTTGGTTAAACTCAACTTGAGCGGGAATTTGCGAATAAAAACCGAAAGGGGACTCGTTAGCAGCGAGTCCCTCTCGGCGAGTCTTTAAGATGTGACTTCGTTGATAGCGATTCCCATCCTAGAGCAGTTCTCAAACTCCGTCAAGAAAAAAAGTGTATGTCGTCATCGGGAGAAGTGTGTTTATGCTCAAAATAGCTATAGCCTGATTCCATCACAGCCTCACCGTGGCATCAGGCGAAAACACGAAGGCCCCAATCAGGATTCTGTAGGAGGAAGCACTGACCAGGGCCGTGGTGAGTATTCAGTTTTGCCCCAACCGGAGGGCGACTAGTTGGCACTAGAACCCGCCTTATGAGCGGGAGTTCCTTCACTGGAACGGGGTCCGATCCCCCCGCCCTCCGCCATTATAAGGGAAATTTTCGCAAATTTCTCAGGCTCCCCTAATTCCTTGCGAATCATGGTGTTTACGTATGCGTTACGTTGGCCGCTGACCATCGTACCTAACGCGCCATCTTGCATTCTCGCGAGAGAGGACTTAATATAATGACAAGTCAAGGCAAGAAGCCGAAGTCGTTAGAGCAGGGCGCTGTTCGCAAAGTTGTTCTGACGGCTCTATCGAATGATGGATACTATGTTGAATCATTCTCCTTGCACTCTCGCTTCGATCATCCAGAACGCCATCTTTCAATTGATGACATCCTCAACGGTCTCAAGATCGAATGGCGCGGCTGTAAAGTTGACGAGTTTAATGACGAGGAATGGCAATGGAAATATTTGATTAAAACGGCGGACATTGAAGGATTCCCCCTAGTAATAGTCGTGGCCTTAGATCCAAAGAACAATAGATTCACCGTGGTGACTTCCTTCTATGATGACTGATCACAAGTGTAAGACTCGCGCACACGAGCTACGTTCCACAACGGATCACCCGTACAAGTTCTGGGATTCCGGCCTTTCAAATGTCTATCTGGTCGGTGTTAGATACTGGGTTTGTGAAGAATGCAAAAAGCAAGCGGCGGAAATTCCTGCTCTAGAGCAATTGATGTCAGTGATTGCCAAAGCGGTTGTGATGAAGCCTGCGCTTCTAAACGGAGAAGAAATCCGCTTTTTGAGGAAACGGTTAGGCAAGAAGGCTGCAGACTTCGCAGAGCTTATCAACAAGACCCCAGAGCATTTCTCGAAACTGGAGAATGACCAACTCCCCCTGCAGGAAGATACCGACAAACTGATTCGGTTAACTTATGGGATGCTCAATGGTGATCCCAAGCTGCTGGCAGAGATTGCGGCAAAAGCGGAGCAATGGCTCCGCTCAATTAGCAATAGGCACGAGGGCGACATCACCTTCAAGAAGAAAGCTGGCGTTTGGAAGCCAATGGCCAAGGCTATGACCGCTTAGGCTAGATGATGTCCCCCTGTGGTATAACGTTCGCCTTCCCTTAGAAAGTGAGTCTCTATGGACATCAAGGTTCTAGAATTGGCTACCAAGCTAACGGACAAGGCTATGGGGGCCGATGCCTCAGCAACAAACTGGATCGGTAGTGAGGACAAGGTGCTTAAGTTCCTCGAAAGCACGGCTAAACTGCTAAACCGCTTGTACCGTGAGGCGCCCGCAGATCACTGATTGACTGACGGGTCCAATCTCACGGTTGCCACAAACACATTCTTAAAGTCATCCCCGAAGGCGCTCTTATAAATCTCGATGAGCGCCTTTGTCGTGTCAATCAGTTCTCTGTTTTCGTGCGTGGTTTCTGCCCTGTCACGGCTATTTAAATCTTTCATTTCTCCTCCGTTTGTGTCAAGTGAATAATCCTCCTTTCTGGTTAGCCGATACCTAAGAGCAGGCTTCCGGCTTCCGCACGCCGGCTTTCGCCAGGTTGCAACTCAAAGCCCGGACGCCGAAAGCCGAGAGCCGGAAGCCGGAAGCCGCTTGTCACTTCCCCTGCCGCAAATTCTCCACTACGCCGCGCATAAACGATCCCCCATAGGCCCCCGCAATCCCCGGCAGCAATGCCAGGAACGATCCATAGATCTGCGCCCGCGTCGGCTTGACGGTAAGCACTACGTGAGCAGCCAGTTCAGTCAGCGGAATAAACACTCCCACCGTCACCACCCACCGCCAGGGCCATCGCGGCCGCAGCAGTCCCAGCAGCATGCAGGCCGACAACACCAGCAGCGCCGTAAACAGCAGATCGTTGATCGCGACGTCCGCCCACCCCGCCCCAACGCCGCAAAGTGCGGCCAGCAGGTAAGCCCTCGCGTCGGTCTGCGGCCGGAAAGTCGAGCCTGGTGATTCCGTGCCGGATGACGATAAATTCGTCTTGGCTATTTTTAGACCTTCTGACGCCCAACTAACTTGATATCAACCAGAGTAGTCTTCTTCCCGTCACTCTTTCCGGTAACCAAAACCTCTGCACCCCACATTGGGCGCACGATGTCGTCCATCATGCCTTCCGGCACATGGACGATTTGCTTTGTTCCGCTGAGTTTTATCTGGTGTTTTTCACCGAGAGCATCCGCGAAAGACAATCGTCCTTTGATGCGGACGGTCGTGGTGCGCCCTGCGGTAGTGCGGACAAGTAACTCCTGCGGGACCTGACGCTGCTGCGTAGTAAGAGCCACCTCTACCGTTTTTCCTACTCGTGAAGTCGTGAAACCGACCAATTTCACAGCCTCTCCGTCGGGTGCAAGATTGCGCGCAAGCCCTACGAAATTCAAATAGTAGGCGGGATTCGTTATCCTAGTCCTCAGGGTCTTCTGGTCCAGCTTATTGAATAGTTCCAGACAGCCGAGCAGTTCGTCCACGATCTCTGAGCTAGTATCCATCTCTGGAAATTTCATCTGGTCGCGGTGCCCCATCCTGAAAGAGACTGCCATACTCGCGGCTCTAGGCACCGTCATATAAAGTTCAACGTCGCCTTTGATAAACCGCTGAGCGGGCCCATGTTCGCGGTAAGGGCGGCCGGCCTTCCTCTCCGCAGTACGATAGAGGAGTTTCTCTGTTGTGAGAACACGACCGACAAACTCATCCGTCGGGGCTATGCCGAATCCTACATCGCCTCCAGAAATCGCCATCTGAAACTCGTTCATCTCGAGCCTGACTCCCCGAAGTGCCAGGTGCCTGCGAAAGTTAACTTGCTCCAAAAGGTCGCGTAGTTCTTCAGCGATTTCCTCAGGAGGGTTACCCAGAAGGCCACGGCAAACCAACCTTTCCGCGAGGAGAAGATCCCCGCAGTCAACAGCAATGGAAGCGGCACTCCTGTGTAACACCGAACGAGTCGGCTCGAACTCCTTGTCTTCTGCGACCTGATCAGCAGCTGCGGTCTCTTGCTGCAACGCGCGTTTCATTAGCGCGAGGTATTTCTTCTCCTCGCCGTGCTGGCGTTCAGCGAGCGCCTCATCCACTAATCCCATGGCTTCGCGATGTAATTCCACGGTGCTCACTTCCTAACCACCCTTGCCTTCGGTCTTCCAAATTCGACGATAGCGACGTATGTTGGCAACCTTCCCTTACCTTGCCTGACCTGCTCAAGCTTCTGGGTCGTTCGCATCTCGACCTTCTTGTCGTCACCGTTTAGGATTCCAGACACCTCAAGGCGCGCACGGTCTTGAAAAAGCTCACCCTTGCCCTCCGAACCTACCCAATAGTCGAAAAAGGTCCCCTTCTTGGACCGCTCAACCACCACCTTTCGAGCTGCATTCTCGACGACAATTATTGCGACGCCGCATGCTCCGTACTCAGTTGCCTCGTGGAGGTCCGCATGTGTTCGTCGCTGCTGGTCGCTGACCCCTCCCCAGGTCAGCCGTATAGTCCTGCGGTATGATCCATCAACGGATAGCGAGATTCCCTGTATGTGCTTCCGATCCTCAAGGCAGGCCGCTGCTGCTTCAGCCAGATAGCCGCCCGCAGCCGAGGTTAGGCCAGGCATCCCTTTACGAAGCCGTTCGAGATCACACGAGTAAGTCTTTTTGGCCATCGAAACCTTGGAGGGGAAGTTTAGACCTGGGCGAACTGCAAGTCTACCTAAGTACGTCAAGCCTACCTAATACGTGTAAAACCCTCTCCCGCTTTTCCGCCCCAGCCACCCCGCGTCCACCATCTTGATGAGCAGCGGACACGGCCGGTACTTGGGATCGCCCAGTCCGCCCTGTAGCACGCGCATAATGTCGAGGCAAACATCGAGCCCAATGAAGTCCGCCAGCGTCAACGGCCCCATGGGATGATTCATCCCCAGCTTGAACACCTCATCCACAGCCTCTGCCGTGGCCACGCCCTCCATCACCGTGTACATCGCTTCGTTCAGCAAAGGCATCAGCACGCGGTTGGAAACAAACCCCGGCGCGTCGTTGACTTCCACCGGAGTCTTCTCCAGCTTCACCGCCAGGTCGCGCACCGTCGCAAAAGTCTCCTGCGAAGTCGCCAGCCCGCGAATCACCTCCACCAACTTCATCACCGGCACCGGATTGAAAAAATGCATCCCAATGACTTTCTCCGGCCGCTTGGTCAGCGCCGCCAGCTTGGTAATCGAAATCGAAGACGTATTCGACGCCAGAATAATTTCCGGCCGCGTCACCCGGTCCAGATCGCGAAAAATTTCCGTCTTGACTTCAAACTTCTCGGTCGCCGCCTCAATCACAAAATCGCACTCCGCCAGCTGCCCGCGCTCGGTCACCGGACGAATGCGCGCCAGCGCCGCCGCCTTGTCCCCGGCCGTAATCTTGTTCTTGGCAATTTCGCGATCCAGATTCTTGCCGATGGTCGCGACCGCGCGCTCCAGAAACCGCTCCTCCACGTCGCACAGCACCACGTCAAATCCGCCGCGCGCGAACCCATGCGCAATCCCGTTGCCCATCGTCCCCGCGCCCACCACTCCCACTTTTTTTATTTCCATAATCGCCTCGAGGAAAACGTTCGAGTCTACCACCGTCGACGCTGCGATGACAGGCGCCCAGCGATATGGCATGCACTCTTGGGACGGCTTCTGATCCTCGCACCACAGCGACCGCGGAGCGGACAGAGCTTGAGCGGCGAGCTTCTCAGCCCCCTCGAAACGTGCGAAACTTCTCTTGTTTCTCCGGGTTAAGAAAGCACGGTGTTGTGTTTCCGCGTCCGCCCGCGGTCTCCGGGGCGGCAAGCACAGCCAGGAGGGCTCCATGCACCAAGGTAAAGTTTTCGCGGCCTGCGCCACCATCCTTCTCGTCGCAGGATTAGTTTCCAGTTGCGGCAGCGGCCATGAACTGCACTCCCTTTCCATTACTCCGTCTACCGCTGACGCCAAGAATTTTCCCAATGGCGCAGTGCAGTTCACGGCCATGGGCAGCTACGGTTCGGGTCAACCCGTCGTAGCCAATACTCTGTGGTGGAGCTTCACTCCCTGGACAATTCCTCCGCCGTCCCACGCTCCCACCCCGCCCACCCCTCCCACGTTCAGCATCACCGCCGAGGGTGTCGCCACCTGCTTTGGTGTGGGCACTTTCACTCTCTGGGCAACCGCCCCCGCCAATCAAAATGAGCCCGTATCCCAGATGACGCAGCATACGGCACAGGTCTCTGCCACCGCGCAGTTGACCTGCCCCTAAATTAGACAACCACAAGGCCACGCCGCAGGCATCTATGACAACGACAACGATTCGTCTCCTTGCTCGGATAGCCATAGTCCTGATCGCCGCCATGCTGGCAGCCTGCGGCACCAGTCACACTCCGCCACCGCCTCCACCCCCGCCCGCCTTCACGTTGCTGTACTCCTTCACCGGCGGTGCCGACGGCGGCAACCCATCCACGGTCACGATGGTTCAGGATGCGCAAGGCAATCTCTACGGCACAACTCAGTTCGGCGCCGACGTAAACTGCAACGCCTCCCTTCACCCCGGTTGTGGAACCGTATGGAAGCTGGACACCATCGGAAACCTGACCGCGCTCTATACCTGGTCCGGTGGGACCCTGGGAGGTGGCGGGTCAGGATTGGTCGAGGACGGCGCTGGCAACTTATTTGGCACTGCCGGGTACGGCGGCCTGGGCAACGGGTTCGTCTTCGAGCTCAACCAGAACGGCACGTTCACCGACCTGTACGATTTTGCCGCAGGCTCCGATGGCGATGCACCCACCGGAACCTTGTTCCGCGATGCGAATGGAAACCTTTTTGGCACCACGCTTCTCGGCGGTGGCAGCACCGATCCCCTCTGCCCCAATGGCCAGGGTTGTGGAACCGTCTTTGAGCTGGCTGCCAATGGTCAGTACCAACTGCTGTACTCCTTCCTCAATAATGCGGACGGAGCGGAGCCGCAAAATCTCGTCGCCGATAGCACCGGCAATCTGTATGGCGTCACCTCCGCTGGCGGTCAAGGATGTCAGCCCATATCGGGTTGTGGAACCGTTTTTCAGCTCGACGCCTCCGGCCACAAGACCGTGCTTCATTACTTCACTGGCGGAAGCGACGGTGGTACTCCCCTGGGAAGCCTGTCCCTCGACTCTGCCGGCAATCTCTATGGCAGCACCCAGGCGGGCGGCGACCTGACCTGCCCCATTAACGGTGGGGCAGGGTGCGGCGTCATTTTCAAAATTGCCCCCACCGGCGCGGAGACAGTCTTATATGCCTTTCATGGCGGTTCCGACGGCAGCGTTCCGGTATCCGTGATTCCCGACGGCTCCGGCAACTTCTATGGAACCGCCCAGGGAGGGCCGAATCCGAGTCCCTGCGGAACCGTCTTCAAACTGGACGCCCAATCAAATCTCACCAACCTGTACAGCCCAGTGGGAGCAAACGGATGCGGGCCCATCGGTGCACTCGTTCGCGACTCCGCCGGCAACCTCTTCGTGGCCACCGCGTTGGGCGGTGACGAGAACAATGGCAATGTCTGTTACAACGGCTGCGGAACCGTATTCAAGATCAAGCCTTGATTGTTGGCCCCGCGATCGAGTGGGAATTCTTGCGGAAGCCGGAAGCCGAAAGCCGAGAGCCGGACTCGAGGTGTAAAATAACCAGGCAATCCCTCGAAAGGATTCTTCCCATGGCAACGCTAGAAGCCCCCGTCCGGCCGCGCACGTCCCTGCATCAGGGACCATTCGTCACCGAGCCTTTTTACGATTTCCGCAACGAAGAGAACGCCCGCCGCATGCGCGCCGCTATCGCCAAAGTCCGCGGCCAGCTCGGCCGCGAGTATGACCTCATCATCGGCGGCAAGCGCATCAAGACCACCGACAAGATCAAGTCGCTGAACCCGTCGCAGCCCTCGCAGATCGTCGGCATCCACCAGAAGGCTGGCAAAGACCACGTAGAATCGGCGATGAAGGCCGCGCTCGAGGCTTTCGAATCCTGGAGCCGTACCACGGTCGAAGAGCGCGCCGGACTGGTCTTCCGCGTCGGCGATCTCATGCGCTCGCGCAAGATGGAATTCATGGCATGGCTGGTCTTCGAAGTCAGCAAGAACTGGGCCGAAGCCGACGCCGACATTTCCGAGACCATCGACTTCTGCGAGTTCTACGCGCGCGAGGCCCTGCGCTTCGCGAAGGCCCACACGCCCATCCAGCTTCCCGGCGAGCGCGACACGCTGATGTACGTTCCCCTCGGGGTCGGCGCCGTGATTCCTCCGTGGAATTTCCCTTGCGCCATCATGGCCGGAATGACCCTCGCTTCGATCGTCAGCGGCAACACCGTCATCCTGAAGCCGTCGAGCGATTCGCCCACAATCGCGGCGAAGTTTATGGAACTGCTCGAAGAAGCGGGCATGCCCGAGGGCGTGGTGAATTTCTGCCCCGGAGCCGGAGCCAGTTTCGGCGACGCCGTCGTCGCGCATCCCAAAACACGCTACATCGCCTTCACCGGATCGCGCGAAGTCGGCCTGCACATCAACAAAGTCGCCGCCACGCAAGCTCCCGGACAGGTCTGGATCAAGCGGACCATTTTAGAAATGGGGGGCAAGGACGCGATCATCGTCGACGCCGACGCCGACATCGATTCCGCCGTCGAAGGCGTAGCGCAAGCGGCCTTTGGTTTTCAAGGGCAGAAGTGCTCCGCCTGCTCGCGTGCCATCGTCGACGAGCGCGTCTACGACAAGTTCCTCGAACAACTCAAAGCCCGTGTCGAGAAGATTCAGGTTGGCGATGTCACTGAGAACGCCGCCATGGGCGCGGTGATCAACGAAGGCTCCATGAAGACGATCCTCGAATACATCGAGCAAGGCAAGAAAGATGGACGCCTCATCACCGGCGGCTCACGCGTCACTGCAATGGGCGAAGGCTACTTCATCCAGCCTACCGTCATTGCCGACATTCCCGCAAAGTCGAAGCTGGAGCAGGAAGAAATCTTCGGCCCGGTGCTGGCCGTGATCAAAGCTCGCGGCTTCGACCACGCGCTCGAAATCGCCAACGATACCGAGTTCGGTCTGACCGGGGCTATCTATACGAAGTCACGGGATAAGATCGACCGCGCCATCCGCGAGTTCCACGTCGGAAACCTTTACATCAACCGCAAATGCACCGGTGCAATGGTGGGTGCGCATCCTTTCGGTGGCTTCAATATGTCGGGCACGGATTCAAAATCCGGCGGCCCGGATTATCTCTACCTCTTCACGCAAGCGAAGTCGGTAGGAGAGAAGATCGTATAGGCGGATCGCCGTTGGCATCAGTCGGAAGGCGATGTCCATGATCCAGTTGGAGCCTCGATCGGATCGCCGCGGCCGAAGGTTGTGTGATCTCGGCCCGCTCGAGCGCGCCCGCTACTATGGCTGGTGGAGGCAATACACTCTTCTCAAGCGCACGGCGACAATCGGCATTTTAGCGTGGGCTGGGCTCATGCTTCTCGCGTACGTTGAACCTCCACTGAGTTCGGTAGCGAGACTGTTTGCCTGGCCCTCGTTGTTGATAGCCGTGGGGGCCGGCGTCTGGAGTGCCTTCCTGGACTGCCCGCGCTGCGGAGAGCGCTTCCACGGAGCCGAAAGTCCGCTCAACGATGAATGCTACAACTGTGGCCTGACTTACAGGGAGCTTTCGGCGGTCGCGAAGCCGCGAGAACATGCGTAGGGGCGAGAGCGAAGCTGGCCTCCGTTCTTGCGGGTTATTTCGCGCCAGGCGCAGCCGCCGCGGGATTCCGCTCCGTAAATTGCCGCTGATGCCAGTACGGGTAAATCGGCGTCACGTCGCTGGCGCGATCCAGTTTCGCGACCTGCTCCGCCGTCAGATTCCATCCCGCCGCGCCCAGGTTCTGCCGCAACTGCTCTTCATTGCGCGCGCCGAAGATCACGGTCGAGACCGTGGGCCGCTGCAGCAGCCAGTTCAGCGCGACTTGCGGCACGCTCTTGCCGCACTCTTTGGCCACTTCATCCAGTGTGTCGACGACCTTGTACAGATGCTCGGCAGAAACCTGCGGCCCCATATCCGCGGTGTTATGCAGCCGGCTCTCCTTCGGCAACGGCTGCCCGCGCCGGACTTTCCCCGTGAGCCGTCCCCACCCCAGCGGACTCCAGATCAGCGCGCCCACTCCCTGATCGGCGCCGAGCGGCATCAGTTCCCACTCGTACTCCCGGCTGATCAGCGAGTAGTAGACCTGGTGCCCCACGTAGCGCGCCCACCCATAGCGGTCGGAAACATCGAGAGACTTCATCAGGTGCCAGCCGGAGAAGTTCGAGCACGCGATGTACCGCACCTTCCCGCTGGTCACCAGATTGTCGAGCGTGCTCAAAACTTCCTCGACCGGCGTCAGCGCGTCAAAGCCGTGCAGGTGATAGATGTCGATGTAGTCGGTGTCCAGCCGCCGCAAGCTGGCTTCGCAAGCCTGGATCAAGTGATGCCGCGACGATCCCAGATCGTTGGGACCCGGCCCCATGCGGAACGTTGCTTTGGTCGAGATCAGAACCTTTTCGCGCCGCCCGGCGATCGCCTTGCCGAGGATGGTCTCGGAGAGTCCGTCTGAATAGATATCCGCGGTGTCGAATAGATTTACGCCGGCGTCGAGGCAGATGTCGACGAGACGAGTTGCCTCCGCCACATCGCTCGCCCCCCATGCCTTGAAGAACTCGGTCCCGCCGCCAAACGTGCCCGTACCAAAACTCAAAACCGGAACCTTCAAACCAGATCGTCCGAGCTGTCGAAATTCCATATCAGCCATAGATGCAACTCGCCAGCGGGATGATTCGTAGCGTCGTCGTAAGTGCAGGTACCAATAAGAAAGGCCGCCCGCAGGCGGCCTGATCTCATCCCGATTAATCCTACTGCGCGACCCCAGCCGGCGGTTGTGCTACCGTCCCCGAAGTCGTCGCCGCGGCGGCTTCGTTCAGAATCCGGTGATGGATGGTGAACAGCGCCAGTTCCAGCCGGTCCGAGACGCCGATCTTGTCATACACGTTGCGCAGGTAGTTCTTGATGACCTGCTCGGTGGTGCCGAGCTGCGTGGCGATTTCTTTATTCTTGTACCCCTGAACAATCAGGGCCACGATGCGCAGTTCTTTCGCGGTGAGCCGGTCGCGGACGCGCAGTCCGACCATATCGTTCTCGGTGAGTTCGCTGGGCACGGCGACGTCTTGCACCCAGGTTTCGCCGCGCGCCACTTTGCGCACGCAATCGACCAGCGCTGCGCTGGTCACATTGCGATAGACCACGCCGTGAGCGCCATTCGACATGTGCCGCTGCGCGCTCTCCCCGGTGTCGGCCAGTACGATGACGCGGGTCTTGGCCTTGTTCGCGGCCACTACGATCGCGGCGAAGTCGCCGTGGAATCCTGCGGCCACCACCAGCACCGCGGCGCGGAACTTGTCCAATGCCATGAACATCTGTTCAGGCGTCTGGGCCTGGGCCACAATGCGCATCTCATCTTCCACCGCGAGCACTTTGGCGATGCCCGCCCGGAAGATTGCCTGGTTATCCGCCAGAATCAGTTTGAGCATGTTGTCAACGCTCCAAGAAAGTCCGCTTGCAAAACGATTATGAGTTCCTCACGAACTCGTACGTGTCGATCACGCAGGCCACACCGCGGCCTTCTCCACCTTCGCCCGTTGCGTCGGCGCGCACCACCCGACCCTTGCACTGGATGGTCACATTCTCCTGACCGCCCGTCATCTCCGGAGGCAGTGTGATTTCAAATTCCACGGGCGAACCAATTTCCATCGAGGAATCGGCGCGGATGTAGACTCCCGCCGCACTCAGATTCCCGGTTATTCCCTCGGCGTCTCCGCCGGTCTCGCCCTTGTGTATCTTGATCGGCAATTCCAACGGGAACCGTTTCCCGGTCCGTGCTTCTTCGCCCACGGTACCTCCTCTAGACTGGCCTGCTGTTTGTTGCTCGTCTGCGAATGAGGCCAATGTCGTCAAACCAAGCTCCCGGCGGGCGCAGGCCCACTTTTATGCTCAGGGGCGGTTATATCACGAAAGACACTCTTGTAAAAGCCTGATTACGGGTTAGTTAACGGTAGCAACTAGGTTCCCCCCGCCAGAAGTCGGGTGTTCGGGGGAGCGGAACCGCGAGGCGGCCGGCATTTCCGGGTGCGAAAACGGCGAACTCCTTACTGGTAGCGGCGGTCGAAATACGGTGGCCAGTCGCCCCGCTTGGCGACGGCAATTAATTCTGCGCCAAATTGGCCGCCCTGATTCACGCCAAACAAGCGATGCCGCACCTTACTCTGCTGCAGGAGCGGCCAGCGCAAAGCGTTGCCCAGGCGCTGTTTCAGCGAAGGTGCAGGATCGCGGAACTGCACCAGGCGAACGTCGTCGAAGCCGCAGATGTCGAGCAGCGACACAAGATTGGACCCGGCAAATCCGTACTCGTGCGCCAGCGTCACGTAAAAGCTGGAATTCGCGCACGGGCCCTCCATATTGGGCGTGCGCAGCAAGAGCATTCCGCCGCGCTTGAGCGCCTGATAGAGTGCGTCCACCAGCCAAAGCAGCGAGTACTTGGGCACGTGCTCGATCACGTGCGACATGTGGATGAAGTCGTACTGTTCCTGCTTGTCGCTCAGGAATTCTCCAATATTGTCGTGGATCTCATGCAGAGTGATGCGGTCGGGCGCCCAGTCGCGGACGTAGTCTTTGTTTGCGATGGCGAAATCGGCGCCGGAGAGATTGCGATAGTCCAGTTTCAGGCACGCTGCCAGGAACCATCCGCTGCCGAAGCCAATATCGAGGATGCGAGCTGTTTTGTCATGCGGCAAGTACGGTGCGTATTGCTGCACAGCCTCCATGACCACCGGATCCGTCTCGGTTTCACTCCACGTCGGACGCCGCTTCTCGGTCGCGTGGCGCTGCGCCATGCGACGATAAACCTCTGCGATGAAGGCGTGCGGTTCCATGGGAGCGGGCGTTTCACCGGCGCGGCGAACCCCAATAGTAGCAAAGTGTTCGCCAGGCTCCGTTCGTCATTCTCCGTTCGTCAGAGAGGCTGGAGTTCTGGCAGAATGCAGAGACGCGAGATGTTCGAGAAGGAGGAAGTCCCATGCCATTCATCCCCCGGGGAGATGCTGGTTGTATTCACGCTGCGACGGCACCTGCACGAATGATTCTCTGCACGCTGTTTATTCTCTCCGGCCTGTCGCAACTGGCCTTGGCACAGTCGGCCCCGCAATCTACGCCTGCCGGCGCCCAGAAAGGGCAGCCGGACAAGAATACGGGCAAATCCAAGGCCACCGCCTCCGAGGCCAGCCCCGCCGATGCCGGTAACACGCTGGAGAAGCTGAACGCTGATCTGGAAAGGCTAGCCGCACGGGTTTCGCCCGCGGTGGTGCAGATCCTGGTCACCGGATATGGGCCGCTGCGCGAGCGCGACGACGAGCGATCGCAGACGGCGTATATCGTCCGCCAAAAAGCGGTGGGCTCGGGAGTCATCGTCGACTCCAGCGGCTACATCATGACCAATGCTCACGTGGTGGAAGGCGCGCAACGCATTCGCGTCGCCCTGCCGCTGCCTATGGGCGACTCTGCCGGACAAGTGCCGATCGGCAAGCGCCGCATCCTGGAAGCGCGCCTCGTTGGCCAGCACAAGGAGACCGATCTCGCGCTGCTCAAGATTGACGACACCGATCTGCCCACGCTGCCTCTCGTCAGCCAGCAGCGGCCCCATGTTGGCCAACTCGCGTTTGCCATCGGCAGTCCCGAAGGCCTGCAGAATTCAGTGACCCTGGGGGTGGTCAGCGCGCTTGCCCGCCAGGCCGATCCCGCGAAGTCGCTCACCTACCTGCAGACCGACGCTCCCATCAATCCCGGCAACAGCGGCGGCCCGCTGGTGGATATGAACGGCGTGGTGCTCGGAATCAATACTTTCATTCTGTCGCAAGGCGGAGGCAGCGAAGGCCTGGGCTTCGCCATTCCGGCGCGCGTGGTCGATTTTGTCTACCACAGCCTGCGCAAATACGGGCATGTCCATCGCGTGGAAATTGGCGCGGGCGCGCAAGAGATCACACCGACTCTGGCCGAGGGTCTGCACCTTCCGAAGCATTGGGGAGTCGTGGTCGACGACGTGAAACCCGATGGCCCGGCCGCCGCCGCTGGACTGCAGATTCAGGACATCATCCTCACCGCCGACGACCGCCGCATCGAAACTCTGCCGTCGCTGTCGGCAGCGTTGTACCTGCACCGCCTCGACGAGGTCGTGAAGCTGGAGATTCTGCGCGGCAACGAAAAGAAGATTCTCTACGTCCCGGCGATTGAACAGCACGATCACATGGACGAACTTCTGGACTCGGTCAATCCCGAAAACAGCCTGATCTCTCGCCTGGGAGTGCTCGCGATCGATCTCACCGACAACCTGCGTTCCAAGTTGTCGCTGCGCATTCCCACGGGAGTCGTCGTGGTGGGGCGCGCGGCTGACCTCATTCTTCCCGATACCGGCCTGCAGGCAGGCGACATCGTCCACCACCTCAACAGCACGTCCATTGATTCCATGGACACACTCCGCACGACCGTGGGAGCTCTGAAGACCGGCGATCCCGTGGTGCTGCAGGTCGAGCGCGAGGGCAGCCTGCTGTATGTGAGTTTCGAGATGGAGTAGCGAAAGAAAGAAGGATGTGACGCTGGCGCCCCCGCCCGCGTAAGCCGACCCCTAAATCTGCTGGACGAGCGCAACCTCTTGCGCTTCCGCTCATGGTTAGCTAAAATATGGTTAGCTAGAATATGGTTAGCTAGAGGAACCTCGATTAACTACTATGAAAACCGTCGGCATTCACGAAGCCAAAACCAGCCTCTCTCGGCTCATTGAAAAAGCGTGCCGGGGAGAGGAGGTCATCATTGCGCGTGGCAAAGAACCAGTGGTGCGGTTGGTTCCGATCGGCGGCCGCAAGGGCCGTCGCCAACTCGGCATTTTGAAAGGGAAGCTGGTGGTCGGGCCGGAATTCTTCGAGCCCCTCCCTCCGGATGAACTTGAGCGCTGGGAATGAGCCATGCGTTTTCTCCTCGATACGCACACGCTGCTCTGGAGCTTCAATGATTCTCCCTCTTTGAGCCCGCGAGCGCGAAAACTAATCGAAAACGGCAGCAACGAAATTCTCATCAGTGCAGCTTCCGGTTGGGAAATTGCCACCAAGGTTCGCTTGGGAAAGTTGCCCACCGGCGCGGACCTTGTCGATGAGCTCGAGCGCTACCTTGCTCAACTCGGTTGCGATGCTCTGCCCATTTCGCTCGACCATGCCGTCCGGGCGGGCAGCCTTCCGGGGGAACATCGTGATCCTTTCGACAGAATGCTGATCGCTCAAGCGCAGATGGAGAATCTCAGAATTGTCAGCAATGATCGCATCTTTGATGCCTACCACGTTGAGCGTGTCTGGTAGAGGTTGGTAGCTAGGCAGAATTAGATCGACCCTGCGCCCGTTGCCGAAGCCTTCAACTTGCCGGCGCACTCGATTGCCAGCCCCAGCCCTGAACCGATTACCTCCACCACGCGAAGATCGTCCGCCGTGAACGCATCCTGACCGGCGCGATACAGAGCCAGCACCGCCGCCACTCCCGTGCTGCCTTCGAGCGGCACGGCCAGCGCCGAACGCAGCGTGCTGTACTTTGTGGGATCGTTTAGGTAGCCCGGCTCGACCGACGGATTCCCGTTCAGAATCGCCTTATGGTTTTGCGCCACCCATCCCGAAAGGCCTTCTCCCTCGGGAATCCGCAGAGAAGAGAACAGCCGAAAATTTTCGCCGCTCACAAATTCCGCGGCCAGCGTGCCGTTCCTGGGCAAGTACACGGCCATGGAGTCGTGCGGCACCAGCCATTTCAGCCGCACCGCGAGCAGCGAAAGAATGTCTTCGGTGCGCAAAGAGGCGCCGGAAGAAGCGCTGGCCTGGCGGTTGAGTTGGATGATTTCTTTGCCGTGCTGTCGAGCCGCGACCAGCAGCGCTTTGACATCCGCAGATGATGTCGAGGCCGGGCTGGCCGGTTCGCCCGATTCCGCGAACCCCGCCGCCGGCGCCAATCCGCGCTCGACTTTAATATCCGTGGACAATTTCGGCGGAGCTTGCAGCGGCTGTTCCTTGGCTAGCTTCTCCAGTTCGATGTAGCGGCGGCGCAGAATCTCGACCACCTTCGGATCAAAACTCTTGCCCGCATCCGCCACCACCTTAGCCATGGCATCATCGAGCGGCAGAGCCTTGCGATACTGGCGATCCGAGGCCAGAGCATCCAGGCAATCCACCGCGGCGAGAATCCGCGCCCCGATCGGAATAGCCTCCCCGGCCAGCCCGTTGGGATACCCGCTGCCATCCCATTTTTCATGATGCGCGCGCACAATCGGCACTACCGGATACGGAAAGTGAACCTGCTCCAGAATCTCGGCCCCAACAATGGGATGGATCTTCATCTTCTCGAATTCTTCCGGCGTCAGTTTCCCCGGCTTCGAAATAATGTGCTCGGGCACTGCCAGCTTTCCAATGTCGTGCAGCACCGATGCGGCGCGCAGCGCCTCGGTCTCGTCCTCGTTCAAGCCCAGTTCCTTCGCCAGTTCCATGGCGTAGACACGCACGCGCTGCAGGTGTTCGCCGGTAGTCTCATCTTTCGCCTCGATGGCCAGCGCGAGCGCTTCAATCGTCCGCAGGTGAAGATTAGAGACCTGCTCGGCGTGCCGTTTCTCCGATTCCAGCTTGCCGAGGTAGAGACGATAGGAGCGGTACATCAGGTAGATCGGCGGCAGAATCAGCAGCGACGACTGCCATCCGATATGCCCGTTCAAGAAGTGCACCAGCCCCGCCACCGCGGCGCCCACCATGAAGTAGGGGAACGACCAGAGGCAGCTGTCGTTCCAGACTTTCGGGATGGGCTTATTCTCGGTCAGGCCGATAACGGTCGACATCGCCACGGTATTGCATCCGAAGTGGGTGATCGCCGCCGCCAGAAGAGCCACTGGTCCGGGCGCGTGCAGCACGCGCGCCACCACCAGCACATAGGCGCCATAGGCCAGTGTGCTCGACACCGTCAGCTGCGCCCAGTTGAAGACAAAGTGCACCAGTTTCACGCTGTGCTTTCGTCGCAAGAAAGCCTGGCCCAGCGTGCTGGCGAGCACAATCAGAAGCGTCTCGGGCAAGCCGAGTTCCTGAATTCCCAGCAGAGTGAACAGGAAGTTGACCGAGAGCGTGGCATCCTGGTCGGGAAGCGTGACTTTCAGCGAGGACGCCAGCAGCACCGCGAGCATGTAGCAAACGAACTTGACCGGATCGTTCGATCGCCAGTGCAAGAAAGCGAAAGCAAAGCACGCGGCTCCCGCCAGAGCCATGCCGGCGATGTACGCACGTGCGCCAATGGAACGACCCCACGACATGATAAGTACTTAAATTTTCAACGAATTGCGGGGCGCTGTCCCGGCAAAAAGAATTCGTCTGGTTACGATGGTTTTCTCCCGATAAATCAGTCAGTTACAAGGCGGCCACCCTGGGTCTTTCCCACAGCATCTTGAGACAAGTTGTCCCACGCCCGCGCCATGGGACAAAGTGGCCGCCGAGTTCCGCAACACAGGCTTCTAAGTGATTGATAAATCGACTACATCCTCTCCCATTTTGGACCTGCACCTGCACTTACAGTCGTCACCGGGGCGAGGTAACGCGCCTGTGGGCGCGCTTAACGTGAGGGAACCAATGAAGAAGCTTGTGCTACTGCTGTTGATAGTCATTCTGCCGGTGGCCTGCGTCGCCGACCCAACGAAGCTGTCTCCCGACTTGCAGAAGTCGACGGCGCCAACGGCCAGGGTGATCGTGCAGTACAACAGCCAGCCCGGTCTGCTGGATCTCAATCTCCTTGGGACGCTGGGCTCAATTCTGAACGCGCTGCCGTTGGTGAATGCGATTGTCGCGGACTTGCCGCTGGCTAACATCCTTTCGCTCTCGAATCAGTCCAACGTGAGATACATCAGCCTGGATCGCACGCTTACTCCTACGCTTAGTAATGCTGCTCCCGCGGTGAACGCGTTCGCGGCATGGCAGTCCGGCTACACCGGCGCGGGAATCGGAGTCGCCGTGGTCGATAGCGGAGTCAGCAGCCATCCCGATTTGAACGGCGGCTTCCTGGGATTTTCGCGCGTGGTATGGAGTCAGAGCTTTGTTGCCGGCAACGCCAGCGCTAACGATCAGTTTGGCCACGGCACGCACGTCGCCGGCCTGATCGCGGGTAATGGCGCCAGTTCCACAGGGTGGCAGTATTCCCGCCAGTTCAAAGGCATCGCCCCGCAGGCCAATATCATCAACTTGCGCGTGCTCGACCAGAACGGCCAGGGCACCGACAGCGCCGTGATTTCGGCGATCAATACCGCCATCTCGCTGAAATTTCTGTTCAATATCCGCGTGCTCAATCTTTCACTGGGGCGCGCCGTCTTCGAAAGCTATACGCTCGATCCGGTCTGCCAGGCGGCCGAGGCGGCATGGAAGAGCGGCATCGTGGTTGTGGTGGCCGCGGGCAATAACGGACGCTATCTGCCGACCGAGGGCTACGGAACCATCACGTCGCCGGGGAACGATCCCTACGTGATTACAGTGGGCGCGATGAAGCCCATGGGAACGCCCACCCGCGTCGACGACTTGATCGCCAGCTACAGTTCCAAGGGACCGACTGCCATCGATGCCGTTGCCAAGCCTGACCTGGTCGCGCCCGGCAACCTGCTGGTCTCGCTCGAAGCTCCGGGTTCGACGCTCTATAGCGAATATCCGGGCAATCACGTTCCGAACGGCTTTTACGTAAACGGTGGAAGCACCGCTGCTTCTTCCAAGTACTTCACCCTGAGCGGCACCAGCATGGCCACGGGTGTGGTAAGCGGAGTCGTTGCCGATCTGCTGCAGAAGAGTCCAGGCCTCACTCCTGACCAGGTGAAGGCCCGCTTGATGAAGACCGCGTGGAAGTCGCTGCCGGCGTACAGCAGCACTACTGACCCGACAACCGGCATCACTTACACCGACCAGTACGACGTCTTCACCGTCGGTGCCGGTTACGTCGACGTAGAAGCCGCTCTCAACAGCACTGACGTCGCCAAGGGGACCGCGATGTCTCCGGTGGCCATGTTTAACGGAAGCACCAACACCGTCAATCTGAATGCCAGCCCGTCGGCGGTCTGGAACACGTCTGCCACGTGGTCTTACCCGAACGTGTGGGGAAGTTCTCAGTTCGTCGCCGGCTCGGCAGCTTCCGTGTCCTCCTCTGCCAGCAGCGCAACCTCCGCCAGCAATGTGATGTGGGGGAGTAACGTCATGTGGGGGAGTAACGTGATGTGGGGCAGCAACGGAATATGGGGAAGCAATGTCATGTGGGGAAGCAACGTGATGTGGGGCAGTAACGTGATGTGGGGTAGCAACGCTTCTGGCGGCGAACAATAAAGCGCTGGGCTAATTAAACTGGGCTAACTAGACTGGTCACCCAACCAAGGGCCGCGATCCCAAGCCGCGGCCTTATTTTATTGCCGCAAATTTCTTGGAGCCAGCTCTACCGTTTCGCGGAACTCAGTGCTTTGTAGCGAAAGCAATCCACAACGTGATCGTTCACCATTCCCACCGCCTGCATGAATGCGTAGCAGATGGTCGATCCGACGAATTTGAAACCGCGCTTCTTCAGGTCCTTGCTCATCGCATCGGATTCCACGGTACGCGCGGGAAGCTGCTTCAACGACTTCGGCGAATTCACTCGCGGCTTGCCGTCCACGAACTGCCAGATGTAGCGGTCAAAGCTGCCGAACTCTTTCTGCACGCGAAGAAACGCCTTGGCATTGCCCACGGCCGAAGCGATTTTGAGTTTGTTGCGGACAATGCCGGGATCGCGCAGCAGCCGTTCGATCTTGCGCCGGTCGTAGCGCGCGATGCGCTCCGCATCGAATCCGTCGAACGCCTGGCGGTAGTGGGCGCGCTTGTTCAGGATCGTGATCCAGCTCAGGCCTGCCTGCGCGCCTTCGAGGATGAGGAATTCAAAGAGCGTGCGGTCGTCGTGCACCGGCACGCCCCATTCCTCATCGTGATAACGAATCGACAGCTCGCCGCTGGCCCACGCGCAGCGAACCGGGTCCGGAAAACCTTTCACCACAGAGGTCACAGGATCTCACAGAGAATAACGAATAACGAATCGCGAATCCTACTCCAGCGACTTCGGGTCCGACTTGTTGACCGGGGACTTGGTATCGAGCAGCGCCACGAGTTCATGCGCGCACCGCGGAGTGCTGACTCTGCCTTCGCGGATGATTTCTTTCGCCGTCAACTTTTTCCCGTACAGTCTTTCGTTGGCGCTACCATCGGAACGCAGCGTCGAGCCCTCCAGAGAAATTCCGGCAAACAGGCCCTTGTTGCGTGAGTAGGAAAGGATCTCGGCATTCATCACGATGTCGGTCGCGCCTTCGGCGGTGCGTCCCTTGGGTCCGGCGGCGGCCGAGGCATCCGCTCCCAGCTTCACTTTGCTGTAGAGCAGCGACTGCGCGCCTTTGGGATTCATCACCAGCAGCACAAAGTCGGTGGCCTGTCCGCCCAGCTGAAATCCGATGCTGACGCCTTCCAGCGCGTACAGGGCCGGAGCGCCCCACTTGCCCTTGTAGTGCTCGCCGCTGCGGCAAATCATGATGCCGCGCCCGTAGCTGCCGCCGATGCCGAATGCTCCCTTCTTCACCGAAGGCAGAATGATCACGCACTCGGCTTTGTCGAGCAGGTCCTGCGGAATGTCCTCCGGGATGTTCAAGACTTCTTTGAGGACAGTACCCGCATCTTTCACGCGGTCCTCTTCGCGCTCGTCGTCGGCAGCGAACGCGGTCACAGTCGACATCAGGACAACGATGAAACACACGATGAATTTCTTCATGAATATCCCTCCAGCAGAAATTTTAAGAAAAAAGCGATTGATTCCGTTTCACGATTCCGTATCACTATGTTAACCCCTGAATCCGCTTGGCTGCCGGGGCCTCGACGCCGGTAGTTCACGCGCGGCACCTAACTGGTAGAATCCGCACGTTTTATGCCATGACCAAACGTGTGCTCCTTTTGTAACTTGGCACTTTCCCGGCGCGCTCCTAAAGTCAATCACATAGCGGGGTCCGGGGTGGACCCAATTTTCGGCACCCGGCGTGCATCCAATAGCTTGGGAGTGTGCTGGGACGGGTTTAGAGTGAAAAAATTGGATTCCTTGGGCATGAAGTACACGAATTCGAATCTTCGACTGCTGACGCTTTTACTGGCAACCATTCTCTCGGTGGCGCAATCGCGCGCACAGTCCGGCCACGCGCCCGCGGCGCCCAGCCTGACCGCTTACAATGCCGGGAACGGCTCGGCTGAGAATTCGGCTGAGAATTCTGACGATCCGCAGAGCATGATCACCCTGCACGCCCGGGTGAATGAAGTTAACGTACTCTTCATCGCGACCGACAAGCATGGCAAGTTCGTGCGCGACCTGAACCAAAACGATTTCAATATTCTCGACGACCACAAACCTCCGCAGGCCATTCTCAACTTCCGCCGCGAAACCGATCTGCCTATGCATCTTGGACTGCTGGTCGATGTGAGCGGATCGGTCGACGGCCGGTTTGATTTCGAGCAGAATGCCGCCACCAGTTTCCTGCAACACACGCTGCGCGCCGGATTCGACAAGGCGTTCATCGTCGGCTTCAACAGTCACAGCCTGATGGCCCAGGATTACACCGACAACGTGCCACTGCTCTCGGCTGCGGTACACAAGCTGCACGATAGCGGCGGAACTGCCCTGTACGACGCCGTCTACCACGCGTGCAAAGAGAAGTTCCTCAAAGACCGCTCCGATCATCCGGTACGGAAAGCGATCGTGATCGTCAGCGACGGCGAGGACAATCAGAGTGAGTTCTCGAAAGCGCAGGCTATTGAGATGGCGCAGCGCTCGGAAGTGATCATCTACGCCATCTCCACCGACGACAGCGGCCTGGTCATGCGCGGCGACAAAGTTCTTGAGCAATTGGCCGAAGCCACCGGCGGACGCGCGTTCTTTCCATTCAAGATGAAAGACATTACGCACTCGTTCGCCGCGATTGAAGACGAGCTGCGCAGCCAGTACGTTGTCTCCTACAAGCCGGCCAATTTCGACGCGGACGGGCGCTACCGCTCCATCGAAATTTCTTCCCTGAAGAAGGATCTGCAGGTGCGGGCGCGCAAGGGATACTTCGCGCCGCAGCAGTAGGGCCGGCTTCCGGCTCTCGGCTTCCGCGCGGTCCTCACACTTCCTCGAATCCCTGCAAAGTTCTTATCGCAGAATGCAAAGGCAGACGCGCGTTCGCGTTTGCGAGAGCGCTCCCACTGTGTTACCGTCCCATTGATTTCCCGTTCATCTTTCAGACTTGAGCCTAATGAGGAGGCCTCGTGACTGGCATCATTCTTCTGGTCATTCTGGTGGTCATCGCCGTGGTGCTCATCGGCATGTACAACAGCCTGGTGCAGTTGCGAGTGCGCTGCGATTCGGCCTGGTCCGACATCGATGTGCAGCTCAAGCGGCGGCACGATCTGATTCCCAACCTGGTGGAGACGGTCAAGGGATACGCCTCGCATGAGAAAGGCACGTTCGAAAACATCGCCAAATTCCGTTCGCAGGCCATGCAGGCGACTTCACCCGCCGACAAGGCCGTCGCGGAAAACCAGCTCACCGGCGCGCTGAAGAGTTTGTTTGCCGTGGCGGAGAATTATCCCGAGCTCAAAGCTTCGGAGCAGTTCACCCAACTGCAGGGATCGCTCAGCCAGACTGAAGACTCGATTCAGAACGCGCGGCGCTATTACAACGCCGTGGTGCGCGACCTGAACACAAAGATTCAGTCGTTCCCCACAAACATTCTGGCCGGGATGTTTAACTTCACGGCGCGGCAATTCTTCGAGACCACCGACGCCGACCGCGAGCCCGTGCAGGTGAAGTTTTGAGAGATTGAGTAATTTTGTAATTGGGGAATTGGGCAACTTGAAAATCGCAAGGACTATTGTTCTCGCACTGCTCATCTGCCTCCTCACGGGCGCATCGCAGGCAAAATCCTGGCGCGTCGGCGACTTTCAGGACACTATCACTGTTAACCAGGATGGCGGCGCCGTGGTGACCGAGCGCATCACGCTGGTGTTCGAAGGCGGATTTCACGGCATTCACCGCACGATTCCGATTGCATATCCCGGACCCAATGGGACGAATTACGAACTCTTCATGGCTGTCACCAGCGTCACCGACGGCAACGGTGGCAAACTCAAGTATGACTCGACGACGTCTAACGGTGCCCGCGAGCTGACGATCTATATCCCCGACGCGGTGGATGCAACCCGGACCGTCGAGATTGTTTACCGGGTGCGCAACGCGACGCGGTTCTTCGACGACTACGACGAGTTTTACTGGAACGTTACTGGGAATGACTGGCAGGTACCGATCGATCACGCGGCCGCGACGGTGCAACTCCCCGCTCCGGCGGCGGGTTCGCTGCGGGCCCAGGCGTTCACCGGCGTATACGGCTCGACCGAACACGATGCTACAGCCACGGTCGACGGCGCTACGGCGCAGTTCCAGACCACCAACCGGCTGCCTATGCGCGGCGGGTTGACCATTGACGTTTACATTCCGAAGGATATTCTCAAAGAACCCAGCGCGCTCACGAAGTTCTTCTGGTTCGTGGGCGGCAACCCGATCGTATTTCTGCCGCTGGTCACTCTTGCCGTGATGTTCACGCTGTGGTGGTACAAGGGACGCGACCCCGATCCGGGCGTTTCGGTTGCGCCTATGTACGATCCGCCGCCTGGGATTTCTCCCGCCGAGGCGGGCACGCTGCTCGACGACAGCATTCATTCCCGCGACATTACATCGACCATCATCGATCTGGCGGTCCGGGGATACATCAAGATCGAAGAGACCGCCGAGAAGACTCTGGTCTTCACCCACAAGGATTATGTCTTCCACCTGCTGAAGCCGCGCGAGCAGTGGGGCGCCGATCTGGCTCCGCACGAGCGCGTCATGCTGGAAAATGTGTTCGCCGACGGAACCGATACGCGCCTCTCCAGCCTGAAGAACCGCTTCTACACGGCGGTTCCGGTGATCCGCCAGGACATTATGGCGGCGCTCAAAAAGAAAGGAATCTATCTGCTCGACCCGGAGTCGGCCAACGGATACAGCATTGGAGCGGCTGTCGCGATTCTCATCCCGTTCGGCATTCTCCAATACGTGGGATGGGCGAACTTTTTCAACTCGGCGCTCTTGCTGGTGGTGTGCTTGCCACTCTCGGCGGTGGTCTGGTGGTTGTTTGCACGAGTCATGACCGCCAAGACGGTGCAGGGAGGGCGAGTCCACGTCGCAGTGCTTGGCTTCCAGGAATTTATGAATCGCGTGGATGCGGACCGCCTCAAGGTCATGCCTCCGACGACATTCGAAAAATTTCTCCCGTACGCGATGGCGCTGGGCGTGGAGCACCACTGGGCGCAGGCGTTCTCCGGCATCGTCAAAGATCCGCCGCAGTGGTATGTCGGGCCGGGCGGCTACGTGGGCGGCTTCAATCCGATTTTCTTTTCCAGTTCCATGCACAGCATGGCCAGCGATATGCACCAGGTCTTCGTCTCCGCCCCGCGCGCGAGTTCGAGCGGGTCCGGCTTCGGCGGCGGTGGCGGCGGCGGAGGTGGATTCTCAGGGGGCGGTTTCGGCGGCGGCGGCGGCAGCGCCTTTTAGGGCGTTCCAGACTTGCTATGGGCGTGGTGCCTGCAAGTTAGGCGCGACGGGATCGGCTGCACTCCAGCTGGAGAATCTTCAGCGGCGGGCGAGGATACCGGCAGTCATATAAACCACCGCCAATCCCAGCAGCAGCACGGTGACTTCGACGCGCGTCGACCAGGCATGCAGCGCGTCGAACTGCATGCGCGCGGCATCGTTGAGCGTGGCGGTGGTGTCAAAGTTGGAGACCTGGGCGCGCAGCATATGCATCCGCGGAGTAATCCAGAATTGCGAAAATAGCGTGAGCGCCAGCATCAGGCAGATCAGCAGATGGCGGATGGCAAAGACATGAGCTGTGCCGTCCGTGAAGTTGCTGTAGGCCAGCGAACTTATCAGATACACAAGGCCGGAGCCGATGGCGATCCAGTGCAGCTTGGTCAGCAGGTTTCCGACTAGAGTTCCGGCCAATAGCCTCGTGGGCAGCACATGAAACGCCGTGGGTGCCAGAACGGCGAAGAAGATGATCCCGCCAATCCAGATGACGAGCGATAGCAGCATGAGGAAACGAAGGAAGGACATGTCGGGAGAATTATAGCGGCATCGTCAGACCGAATCGGCATTCATGTCTACGGCACGCCGATCGGCCTATAATTCCGCCATGAGGTTCTTACGGACCACTGTTGCTCTGCTGCTGTTTTCACCAGCCGTACTGGCCTGTGATTTCGAGTTCAGTCCCGCCGCAATTCCACGATTCTATCGGGCGCAAGGATGGATTCTGCCCGGCACGACAGACTTCAATCCTCGGGCTACTCCCCGAAGTTACGGAGCCCCGGTCCGAGGCGAGGTCCCCGGAGCAAAGGCTCGCCTTCTCTCTCATGACGAGGATCCCTACATCATCGAGTTTCCAGCGCAGGAGTTTATCCTGGACGGCGCGCGAAACCGAATGCATTCCATTCAGGTGAAAGCCACAATTGTTCGGTGGGATGTTGGCGATCGAGTGGTTGCTTACTCGTATGGGTTGATCCCAGTTGTGGCACACCGGAAGAATGGGAAGTGGGTTGTTACATCTGAGCTGGGTTGCATTTTCGACGCAACGTTCCTCGACGATAAAGGCGACGGCATTTTTCGAGTCCTAGTCCGGGGCGTGCTTACGCCAGACTTGGTTCCACTCTGGGCGAAGCGAAATGAGAACTAGCTAAACCGGCACCGGAACGTTCTCGATAATCTCCTTCAACACCTGATCCGACTGCTCGGACTTTTTCAGCGTCGAGGCATAGAGGCCGCTGACCACGATGCGGTGGGCGAAGACGGGAACCACCAGCGGCTTAATATCTTCGGGAGTGCAGAAGGTGCGGCCCTCCAGAAACGCCATGGCCTGCGCGGCGCGATACAGGGCTTGCGATCCACGCGGCGAAACGCCCAGCGACAAAAATTCCGACTCGCGCGTGCGGCGCACGATCTCCAGGGCGTAGCTCACCAGTGACTCGTCGACGCGAATCTGCTTCACCGCATGTTGCATCTCGAGGACATCAGCGCCGGTGAGGACGGGGCGAAGCTCCGCCAGTTGCGACACGCCGGCTTCGGAGCGCAGGATCTGGCGCTCGGCCTGGGCGTCGGGATATCCCATGCGCACGCGCATCAGGAAGCGATCGAGTTGCGATTCGGGCAGGGGGTACGTGCCGTGATGCTCCACCGGATTCTGGGTGGCGATCACGAGAAACGGCTGCGGCAACTCGTGAGAATGCGCGTCTACGGTGACCTGGCCTTCGTTCATCGCCTCGAGCAGCGCGGACTGCGTTTTGGGCGTGGTGCGGTTGATTTCGTCCGCCAGCAGAACGTTGGTGAACACCGGGCCGCGCTTGAATTCAAATACCTGTTCGGCCGCGGAATAAATCGAGATACCGACCACGTCCGACGGCAGCATGTCGCTGGTGAACTGCACGCGCTGAAAGGTGCAGTCGATGGCGCGGGCGAGCGCCTGTCCGAGCGTGGTCTTACCAACGCCGGGAACGCCCTCAATGAGGAGGTGTCCGCGCGCGAAAATACTGACCAGCGCGAGGCGGACGACGTCGTCTTTGCCACGAATCACGCGGCGGAGGGCGGTTTCCAGTTCGGCGGCTTTGTGAGCGACGGCGCTAGCGGTCTCGGGCGACATTGTTTCGATTCTACTATCGGGCATGGAGTGGGCGGAGTTACGTACGTCATGCGGCTCTTGGCTCTTGGCCTTTGGCTCTTGGCTTGTAGCTTTTTTTCTCCCGCGATTTCCAGCAACAAGCTTAGAACGTTCACACAGCGCGAACTTGCGTCCGCACCCGAAAGAATCCGATCCAAGCCAAAAAGCCAAAAGCCAAAAGCCAAGGGCCAAAAGCCAAGAGCCAAAAGCGTCCTTATTGCGTAAACTCCGCGGGCCGTCCCGTCAGGCGCTCGATGCGTTTCGCGATTGGCGGATGGGTGGAGAACAGGCCGCCGAAGTTGATTCCCAGCAGCGGCTGGATGATGAACAGGTGCGCGGTCGAGGGGCTGGCTTGCATCGGGATGCGGCGCGAATACGCGTCGAGTTTTTGCAGGGCGCTGGCCAGCGCATAGGGATTGCCGGTGAAATGCGCGCCGGTGGCGTCGGCTTGATATTCGCGCGAGCGCGAGACGGCGAGTTGAATCATCGACGCGGCGATCGGGGCTACGATCAGCATCAGGAGGCCGGTCAACCCTCCGCCTCCGCCACCGCCGCGGTCGCGGTCGCGGCCGCCGTAGCCGCCGAAGAGCATGGCCCAGCGGCCCATGCTGGCGAGCATGGTGATGGCTCCGGCGAGCGTGGCGGCGACGGAACTGATCAGGATGTCGCGGTTGTTGACGTGGCCGAGTTCGTGGGCGAGCACGCCTTCGAGTTCTTCGTCGGTCAGCAGGCCCAAAATCCCATGGGTTACGGCGACCGAAGCGTGCTGCGGATTGCGTCCGGTGGCGAACGCGTTGGGCGATTCGGTCGGGATCACATAAATCTTCGGCATCGGAATGCCGATCTTCTGCGTGAGGCGCTCGACAGCGGCATAGGCGCGGGGCAGCTCTTCGCGGGTGACGGGCTGGGCGCGATACGCCGCAAGCGCGATCTTGTCGGAATAGAAGTACGAGACGAAGTTCATGACGATGGCGATGGCCAGCGCCAGGAACATCCCATTCTGGCCGCCGAAGTAGCGGCCGATGAACATCAGCAGCAGCGTCATCGCAGTCAGCAGGAACGCGGTCTTAAACATGTTTCCCATAATTTTGGTGGAACTTATTTCGTCGAATCTACCTGATTGGATGTTACGCCGAGTGGGGCGATGCAGGGGCCGGCTTTGGGAAAAATCCGGTCGTGAAGGGGGTACCCCCTCCCCCCCCGGTCTATTAGAATCATTGAGTTAGGGTGAAACCGATGGAAAATCCATGGGGCTCAATGAGTTACGGGTAAAATCTTGCGGAATAAGGAGTTAGGTTGGGTTGATGGCTGGGGCTCACTGTGGGGGCTCACTTTTTTCGTGAGCGTCCGGTCACTCAAGCTGGGGATGTGCTGGCCTCCGGGAGTCGTGGTGGCGACTCGCCTCGCTGCGCTTGGCGGGACGGGCGAAGGCGCCCGTCCCCACATAAATCAAAATCCAAATAGATCAAAATTCACCACGACCAAAACCCACCGCACTTACGCTTTTTGGGCTTCGCGTTTCAGGGCGCGCTGCAGGGTTTGATCCAGGGCGGACTTGGCGGTTTCGTACTCCTGGTGCGAGATGCGGCCTTGCTGGCGTTCGACTTCGAGGTGGAAGAGCTCTTCTTTCAAGCCTTCGAGCAGCATGGAGGTCGGCGAGCTGCGCGGAGCGGCAGGCTGCGGGCGCGTGTCGCTGGGACGGGCGGCGCTCGCAGACGTCGCGCGCGCGGGGGCTTCGCCAGGCGCATATTCTTCTTCTTCGTCGTCTTCGTACTTGACCGACGCCAAGCCTTTTCCCTTGGAATGGGCGGCGCGGTTGGCGGCTTGCTGACGCGACGCCACGAAGATTCCACCAACGACGAGAACCGCGGCGAATCCGCCAAGGATCCACCAGCGATAACTGAGCCCCAGCCACTTGCCTTGCTGCAGCGGATCGGGCGCGTCGATGGGCGGTCCGAGGCCGCCTCCGGGGCGATTGTCGCTTTGGGCGGAGGAACCGCCGCCCTGGCTGGGCTGGCCGCCATCTTCCGCGGGCGGGGCGAGCATGCCTTCTCCGGAGAGTTTGAAGGCCAGGGGCTGGCCGAGTCCTGCGCTGGACGCCACTTCTACGTTGGCATCGGGCTGGCCGGGAAATGGCGCGATTTGAAAATTGGTTCCGGGAGCGGCGGAGAACTCCATCGACTTGGGCGCGATGGCGACGAAATGTTCCAGCGGGTAAACGCTTTTGGGATCGACATTCACGCTGCCGGTGTAGGGAACGGTGTAGACGACATTAAAGCGCGTCTCGCCCGGGCGCAGTGGAAACAGGAAGGCGTATTTGTTTTTGGCATTCGCGCCTTCAGGCACGGGCGCGGACTTCACCGGCTGGCCGCCAGCGGTCATGGCCTGGGCCTCGCCGATGGTTGCGCCGTCGGGCACGTAGAACTCCAGGTTGTGCTCGTTCATCTGAGTGCGCGGCGGCTTGGAGTTGTTGGTCACCGCGAAGGTGCGCTCGACCTGGAGCTGCCCTTGACTGGCCTGGAAGCGCATGATGTCGGCGACCACTTCGAGGCCTTCGACCTTCTTGCCGACATCGTAGACTTCGACCTCGACCGACGTGGTTCCGGGAGGGGCCATGCGGTGATAGGTGACTTCCTGGTGGATCACGCGGATCAGGTGCGGGCCCTGGGCGTCGAGCTTGAAACTGAAATTGCCTTTGGCGTCGGCCTTGGTGCGGCCGGCTTCCTCCATGCCTTGACCGAGGCTGAGGAGGATGACTTCGTCGCCGGCGCCGGGCTTGCCGGTGGTGGAGTTTTTTACCGTGCCGGTTAGGGTTTGGGCGGAGGCCAGGGAGGCGAGGAGGAGGATGAGGATGCTTAGGACGCGTGGAGCGCGGGTTCTGCGTGAGAACTCCTTGCGGGGGCAGTGGGTGACGCACGCGAACACGGGGTCCTTCGACTGCGCGGGAACTGCGCTTCGCGCACTTCCCGCTACGCTCAGGATGACAGGGGATTGGGTTCTTTTCATGATCTCGCTTTTCTTGGGGCTGAGGCGGCTTTGGCTTCGAGGCGGGCGATTTCGGCCAGGAGCGTGGCGGCTTCGTCTTGCAGGGACGATTTCAGCGACTGGTAATCGGCTTCGGGCATCTTGCCGGCCTTGAATTCGAAGTTCAAGTCGCGCAGATTTTCGTAGACGGCGTCTTTGCGTTCGCGCAGGTACGAGGCGCGGGTTTTCTCCGGGCCAACCAGGAACGTGCTGGGGGAGAAAATGTAAAACAGCGCGGCGGCGGTCGCTAGTAGACAGCAGGCCAGTTCGAAGCTCATAAGTCGGTCTCCTTGCGCGCCTGATCACGGAACTGTTCGAGCTCGGCGCCGCGGACCGGCCGCAGGCCGTCGGCAAGGGCGGGCACGGGACGATTTTTCCAGGAGCGGACCACCATGACGACGATGCCGAATCCCAGGAACAGCGCGGCGAAGGGGACGATCCACGCGGTGCGATCGAAGCCTGCCTTGGTGGGGGCGGCAAGCACGATCGGTCCGTATTTTTGTACGAAGGATTGCTCGACCAGGCTGTCGCTGTCACCGCGGCTGATGGCGGCCATCAGTTCGTTGCGCATGCGGTCGGAGTCGGGGCAGCCGACGTGATTGCACTCCAGAAGAATCTGGTTGCAGCCGCAGATGCACATCATCTGGTGGCCGAGTTCGTTGAAGCGGGTGGCGGGATCGCCGGCGCCGGTGAAGGCGAAGACGGCGAGACAGAGTGAGCCGCATTGCAGGAGGCGGCGGAGGATTAGATTGAGTTTTGTGGTCATTTGTGTCGGTACGCGTCTTCGGTGCGAGCGCAGCGGCCCTCAGCGGCTAAAGCCGCAATTCCGCGCCGCTCTTATGGCACGACTAGAAGTCGTGCCCTTCCCGGTCGTGCTCCCTTCCCATTCCAATATGCTTCCCTGAGCCGGGCTGCGCCCGGTGGACAGCCGAGGGCGACTGTTCCCTACATATCTTAATCTCCTGTCGCCACTGGGGCGGCGTGTTGCACCAGTCTTGCTGCTGGGACGCGAACGGGGGCTGGGGCGTTCGGAATCAGCGCCAGCACTGTGCCGCCGAGGATGATCCAGACGCCGATCCAGATCCACATGACCAGCGGGTTAAGGTGCGCTTTGATGATGGGCTGTCCGGCTTCGTTCTGGCCTTCGTAGACCAGGTAGAGGTCTTCTTTGAAGGTCGAGCGGATGCTCGGTTTGGTGGATGCCTGCCGGCTCGCCTTGTAGAACAGGCGTTGCGGTGTGACCGTGTCGATCAGCTTGCCATTCTGATACACGTCCATGATCGCCCATTCGCTGGCCACGTTCGGGTTGTCGTCCTGCGTATAGGAGCGGCAAACCATGTCGTAGCTGCCGATCGTCATGTGGTCGCCGTAGGCCAGGCCTTTTTCCGATTCTTTGTCCTGATTGAAGGCGGAGCCGGCGAATCCGATGATGACGACCACCACGCCGAAGTGCACGATGTAGCCGCCGTAGCGACGCGTGTTGCGATGCGTGAGCTGCACCATCGACGCGAACATGCCCTGGCCGGTGTGTCCCGCGATCACTTTGCTGCCGCGGTAGTACTCGCTGGCGATGGTGAGCGTGACGAGGACGCAGAGGCCGATGGCCATCAGCGAATAGAAATACGAGATGTCCTGCCAAGGACGCAGGCCGAAGGGCGATCCCCAGGACGGCGGCGTGATCATGAGGAGCGCCATCACGGCAACCGCGCCGACGGTGGGCCACAGGAAATTCCGCTTGAGGCTTTCGAACGAAGTCTTGCGCCAGGCCAGCAGCGGGCCGACGGCGGTCAGGATCAGCAGCAGCAGCGCAACCGGAACCGCGACGCGATTATAAAAAGGCGCGCCCACGGTGACTTTGTTGCCTTGCACCAACTCGGAGATTTTCGGGAACCACGTTCCCCACAGCACCACGAAGCAGAGCAGCACGAAGAGAAGATTGTTGAACAGGAAACTCGACTCACGGGAGATGAGCGACTCGAGTTTGTGCTCGCTGCGCAGGTGGTCATGGTTCTTGATGAAGAAGAAAAGGAACACTACGAAGGAGATGGCGAGGAACCATCCGAACCAGGGGCCGATTGACGACTGCGCAAAGGCATGGACGGAGGCGATGATGCCGCTGCGCGTAAGGAATGTTCCGAGAATCGCCAGCCAGAACGCGGCGAAGACCAGCCACATGTTCCAGACTTTCAGCATGCCGCGTTTCTCCTGCATCATGACCGAATGCAGGAAGGCGGTGCCGACGAGCCAGGGCATCAGCGAGGCGTTTTCGACCGGATCCCATCCCCAGTAGCCGCCCCAACCAAGGACAGCATAGGCCCAATGCGCGCCGAGGAAAATTCCGCAGGTGAGCAAGCCCCAGGTGACCATGGTCCAGCGGCGGGTGATGTGGATCCATTTGTCGCCGGGATACTTCATGATCAGCGCGCCAAGCGCGAAGGCGAAGGGCACGGTGGTTCCGACGTAACCGAGATAGAGCATGGGCGGATGGATGACCATCTCGGGGTACTGGAGCAGAGGATTCAGGCCGCTGCCGTCGGCGCGCATGGGGCCTTCGAGCAGGCCGAACGGGTTGGCGGCGAAATTCACCAGCGCGAGAAAAAAGATCTGCACGCCCGCGAGAACCACCGACGCATAGGCGAACAGGCGGGGATCGGTCTTGTAACGCAAGCGCAGCACGAATCCGTATCCGGATAAAAGAAGCGCCCAGAAGAGGATTGAACCTTCCTGGCCCGACCATAATGTTGCGAACTTGTAGGGAGCGGGCAGGTCGCGGTTGCTGTGATGAAAGATGTAGGCGATGGTGAAGTCGTCGTGAAAGGCGGAGACGACCAGGGCGATGGCGGCGAGAAGAACTCCTCCGAAAACTACAACGCCGGCGCGACGAGCGGTTTCGCCGACACGCTCCCACATCGGGTCGCCGGGAAAAAAGAGGGCGATCAGGCCGGCCCCGAACGAATAAATGCTCAGCGCCAGTGCGAGGAGCAAGGCAAAACTACCAATCTGCGCCATGTGGGAGAACCCTAACGTATTTTTTCAGAAACCCAAGGTAGAGGCAACCGGGAGAAGCAGAAAGCGCGTGCCGGAAGGACATTGCGGGAACGGGCAAGTTTCGTCCGTCAGAGATGTGAAGTGAGATGCGGAGGTGAAACGAGGCAGGCGTAAACGTTTCCACCGGAGAGCGGCGGCCGGGGCTCGGCCGCCTGGCGGTTGAAGAGCGAGGCGTTATGCGCTGTGCTGCTGGTAGCGCTGGCGAACCTCGTGCTCCGCAGTCAGCCAGTCCTCGGTCTCGTGGCCTGATTCGAATCCGCGGCGCTCGGCCAGCAAGTAGGCGAGCTGGCGGATTTCATCCTCCAGGTTTATGGGAAGAAGATTGGCCCGCGGTTCGCTTCTGACGATCTCGGGTTTGCGCGGGGCCCTTTTTGTTTCCGTCTTCTTCGTGTTTCCGTTGGTTGGGATTGCAGACGACGCCTCTGCCGTCTTGATCGCGGCCTCAGGAACGGGCGTTGCGCTGCTGGTGGAAGCGTCTTTCACGGGGTTCGTCTTCTTGGGGATTTTCGCTTTCGCCATAATGGGATACTCCTTGCATGCTCCTAAGTGTAGGAATGTATGGATTTGTTGATGAATGAACAACATACACGTTGCCTCTGCTTGGTTCGTGTTGAGTAAAAGTTTCGCTTTGCGGGTTACCACTACTATATTCCCTGTGAGCCTGTGGAAGGGAATGAGTTGCACAAAAAAAAGCGATGGGGCTGTGCAAAATTCCAGAGATGAAAGCGGAAGTCAGAACCGGAAGTCAGAAAATAAGTCAGAAAATTAAGAAGACGAGAATCGAGCGGACGAGGGCGCCAATCCGGCGATGGCATGCGCTGAAAACCGGCGCGGCTTTGTTATAATTTGAACTCGTCGCGAGGCGCTATCGTCTAGGGGTTAGGACGGAAGATTCTCAATCTTCAAACACGGGTTCGATTCCCGTTAGCGCTACCAAACCTTCCTCGTCGCGTATTGTCTTGCCGGCCTCCCCTCCGGTTCCCTTTACCATGGCCTGATCCGGCTGTTTTCCTGCTTTTCTTCTTTTCCATGTGGTGGTATGATGCCCAACCAATCCCCCCAGGGGCAGATACTGCCTGCCCCTAATACTCGTTTTCCGCTGCAGACCGGAAAAGAGACGGCCCTGATTCAAACCCATTCACCGCGGCCTGAGCGCCGTGGTTGCACCTCTCTGATGGGAGAGCTTGCGAGATAAGCCGGAGGATCACAATGCGCATCGACCGTTCGAAGGTATTCGCAGCCGTCTCAGCGTGCCTGGTGTTTCTGGCGTCGGCGACATTTGCCCAGGCCGCCAACTTCACCATCGGGGGCACCGTCTCAGGATTGAACACCGGCACATCGGTGACGCTGCTGGACAACGGCGGCAATGCGCTTAAAGTCACGGCCAATGGCGCGTTCACCTTCACGATAGCTTTGGCCACCGGCAAAACCTACAAGGTTACCGTGGGTACGCAGCCCACGGGTGAGACCTGCACGGTGACGAACGGTACGGGCACGGTGGGCACCGCGAATGTGACCAACGTCGCAGTCGCCTGCAAAACTACCTACAGCATCGGGGGCACGGTCTCCGGATTGAACACCGGCACTTCGGTGACGCTGCTGGACAACGCCAGCAATGCGCTGAAAGTGACGGCCAACGGCGCGTTCACCTTTACCACGCGATTGCTTAGCGGCGCTGCCTACAAGGTTACGGTCAGCGTTCAACCTACGGGCGAGACCTGCACGGTCACGAACGGTACGGGCACGGTGGGCACGGCGAATGTGACTAACGTCGCAGTCGCCTGCAAAACTACTTACAGCATCGGGGGCACGGTCTCAGGGCTGAACACCGGGACCTCTGTGACGCTGCTGAACAACGGCGGCAATCCGCTCAAAGTGACGGCCAACGGCGCGTTCACGTTTACCACGCGATTGCTTAGCGGCGCTGCTTACAAAGTTACGGTCAGCGTCCAACCCACGGGCGAGATCTGCACGGTCACCAACGGTACGGGCACGGTGGGCACCGCCAATGTGACCAACGTTGCGGTCGCCTGCAAAACCACTTACAGCATCGGGGGTACGGTCTCGGGGCTGAACACCGGGACTTCGGTGACGCTGCTGAACAACGCCACCAATGCGCTCAAGGTGGCGGCCAACGGCACGTTCACGTTTACCACACGTTTGACGAGCGGCACTGCCTACAAGGTTACGGTTAGCGTTCAGCCCACGGGGGAGACCTGCACGGTCACGAACGGTACGGGTACAGTGGGGACTGCCAATGTGACCACGGTGGTTGTGTCCTGTGCTGCCAAGACCTACACCATAGGAGGCACGCTTTCGGGGTTGAACACCGGAGCTTCGGTGACGCTGCTCGATAACGGCGGCGATCCGCTTACGCAGACTGCCAACGGCAAATTCACCTTTAAAACAGCACTGGCCAGCGGCAAGACCTACGCCGTCACGGTCGGGACGCAGCCCACGGGCGCAATCTGCACGGTGACGAACGGTTCAGGCACCGTGGGCACAGCCAATGTGATCAACGTCGTGGTCGCCTGCAAATCTACCCCAACGTTCACGATTGGCGGGACTGTGTCAGGATTGAACACTGGCGTTTCGGTCACGCTGCTCGATAACGGCGGCGATGCGCTTACGGTGACCGCGAACGGCGCCTTCAAGTTCAAAACAGCTTTGGCCACCGGCAAGACCTACGCCGTCACGGTCGGGACGCAGCCCACGGGCGAAACCTGTACAGTGACGAACGGTTCGGGCACGGTTGGCACAGCCAATGTGACCAATGTCGCGGTGGCCTGCACAGCCCCGACCTTCACCATCGGCGGCACAGTCTCGGGATTGAACAGCGGTACTTCAGTGACACTGCTCGACAACGGCGGCGATGCGCTTACGCAGTCCGCCAACGGTGCATTCACGTTCAAAACAGCTTTGGCCAGCGGCAAGACCTATGCCGTCACGGTCGGGACGCAGCCCACGGGCGAAACCTGCACGGTGACAAACGGTTCAGGCACAGTGGGCACAGCCAATGTGACCAATGTCGCGGTCGCCTGCAAACCCGCTCCAACCTTCACCATCGGCGGCTCAGTCAGCGGGTTGAACAGCGGTACTTCGGTGACGCTGCTGGACAACGGGGGCGATTCGCTTACGCAGACCGCCAACGGCCCGTTTACCTTTAAAACACCCATCGCCAGCGGCGCCACGTACAACGTCACGGTCGGGACGCAGCCCACGGGCGAGACCTGCACGGTCACAAACGGTTCTGGCACGGTAGGCTCAGCCAACGTGACCAACGTCGTGGTTGCCTGCTCATCCGGTACCGGCGGAGGTGGCGCGTATTGGATCCCCTATTCCGCGACCCCCGTCCCCGGCGTAACCCCGACCGGAAAGAACGGCCTGTTCGTGATTCCTTCGGACAAGCTGACTTCGGCGCCCGCTCCAGCTTTTGTCACCACAGACAGCACCCAGTTGCTCGGGCTCGGAACGCAAATTTCCACGAAAGGTGGGTTAGCGACGTACTCGCCGCAGCTCATGATGTACGCCGACACCACCTCCACCGGAACGACCAAGATATTCGGCCTGGCCTTGGCCAACACGTCGAGCGTTCCGACGCCGGCCCAGATCAGCAATCTCTCCCTGTCTTCGACCCAACAGGTTTGCGGAGCGTTCTCCTCGGAGACGGACGTCACGCAGCCGACGACGCTGTTCATCGTCATCGAGGTCGGCACCGCAACGCAGTGCAGTGGTGGTTTAGGAACTTTCGAGGTCATCCACTACACGGATTCAGCGACCACGGCGCCGGCGGTAGTGACCATCAACACAACCGAGATCCAATCGGTGTACCAGAACGGCAAACTGACTGCGCTGCTGCTGTACGATTCAACCACGAAGTCGTTTAACGCCTATACCGATAACACGTTCACGTCCCCCACGCAGAAGATCACGGGCCTGAGCGGCTCCGCCTATGTCACGGGCGTCTTAGACTCAGCCACCTTGAGCATTCCCGAATTGTTCTTCACCGTGACCACCTCCGCAACCACCCCTGCGAATGAGCTGTACCGCATCGATGGGGCCACGCTGGCGGCTACGCTGATCCAGAACATTGGGAGCAGCACTCTCGACTACTCCGCCCCACAGGACGACACCAACCTGTACTACCAGGTGCTTACCGGCACCACGAGCGTTTCCGCTGCGTTCTATCAGGTTGCGCTCGTCGGGGGCACTCCAAAGCTTCTCTACACGGCGCCAACCTACACCTTGAACGGGACGGCGGTCATCAACTACAGGCTGATCGGCAGCAACGATTCGGTTGTGGTTTTTCAATACTCCAACGAACCGTACACCAACGGCTCGCCCGACCCAACCAAAGCAACGGCAACGCTCTACACCATGCCGGTTGGAGCATCCACAACCACGCCGACCACGCTCGCCAGCTACGGCACTGGCGACACGCTGCAGGTAGCTTTCCTGGCTGTGCCCAGCGGCGGCGCCCTTTCCAGCAGCGTGCTGTTCGCGACCGTCCAAAACGCTAAGGGAACGTTTCCGGCACTCGCGTATGCGTATTCCGCGGTGTCGATACCGCTCAACGGAGGCACCGCGCCGGCTCCGATTGCAAATTCCATTTACGGAGCGCTGGCTATCGTCTCCAACCGGCTCACCGACAGCGTATGGCAGGTGACCGGCATCACCGACACCGATGGCGGCTACGGCGGCGGCACGGCCAATACGGTGAATGTGGCCAGTCTGGCAGATACTCCGTTCACCACCACAGGCGGCGGGAACTACGTGTTCTCGACCGGATTTATCGGATCACTCTTTGCCATCTCGAGCAATAACATTGCCATCGGCGACTTCTTTAATGAGCCGGCAGTCATCTTAGGCGGCCCGCTGCAGGTGGAGGGCGTTGCGGCTGACTTGAGCAAGAACTTCTTGTATCCGATCGCGATCACGAATACCGAGGTATTTCCGTATTAGGCAGGCGGTATAGAAGCTGGCCGAGGATGATTCGGTTATTCAACTCCGCGGAGGGCGCCGTGCGGCGCCCTTCACTTCCTTTATGGTGCTCAGGGAACCCCGTCTGCATCGAGGTACGCCTTTAGAGGTTGCTGAAAGACGCGCAGGGAACAATCGAAACAGGGGCTGAAGCCCAGACTGACTTCCACATGCCTTACGCGGCCCTGGAAGGGCCGCTCTTCCACGTTGGTGTACGCATCTTCCGTTCTTCCGCAGCCTCTTTTGCGTGCACTGGTTCGGCGGATCGCAACCTGAAAAGATTTTCATCCTGAGGCGCTGCTTCGCATCGTTTAAACTAAGCGCCTAAATCTAAATCGGAAAATTCACACGCGAGGGTACGTATGCGTTTGGGCATCGGCAGGATCGTCCCGGCTGTTCTTTTTTCTCTTCTTCCGCTGGCCGCTGTGCAGGCGGCCGATAAACCGTTTCATGACGCACCGGCCTCGGCGAAGGCGCAGAAGAATCCATTTGCCGGGCAGCAGGCGGCGGTGGATGCCGGGAAGCCGCTGTACGCCCGGAACTGCCTGGCCTGTCACGGAAAAGCCGGCAAGGGAACCGGCAACGTTCCTTCTCTCGTGGATGGCAAGTTGACGGGAGTGGCGGCGGGCGAGGTGTTCTGGTTTATCACCAAAGGGGACCCGGAGAACGGGATGCCCTCATGGGCGGCCCTGCCGGAGCAATCCCGATGGCAGATTGTGACCTATGTGGAGGCGATGGTCTCCGGAAATGCGGGCGCCACCGCGAAGGCAGCTCCGGCCCCGGAAGTCGATACCGGGGCGGTGAAGGACGCGTCTCCCAACGCGCCGTTCACCGATTTCCGCTATGAGAAGCCCGGAACGACGCGCAAGATCACGGTGAAGGATCTTCCTAAGCCCTATGCCACCGATTCCTCGAGCAACGGCGCCGAAGTGGTGGCGCGGCCGGAGAACGCGTGGCCGGTGGCGCCCGCCGGGTTCAAGGTGGAACTCTTTGCAGCTGGACTCGAAAATCCACGTCTGCTGCGCACCGCTCCCAATGGCGATATTTTCCTGGCTGAGAGCGACCCCGGACGAATCCGCGTGTTTCGCGGCATGACCGGTGACGGCAAGCCGGAGCAGTCTGCGGTTTTTGCGGAGGGCCTGAAGCAGCCGTATGGGATTGCGTTTTATCCGCCCGGTCCAGATCCGCAGTGGATTTACGTGGGCAATACCAACGAGGTGATTCGCTTTCCCTATCACAATGGCGATCTGAAGGCGAGTGCGCCGTCGCAACACATCGCCGACCTGCCAGCGGGGGGTGGTCATTGGACGCGCTCGGTCGAATTTTCTCCGGATGGCAAGAAGATGTTTGTGGCCGTGGGCTCGGCGTCCAATGACGACGATGTGGATACTCATCCCAGGGAGAAGGATCGCGCCGACATCCTGTGGTGTGATGCGGCGAACTGTGAGTTGAAGGTGTACGCCTACGGCATTCGCAATGCGGGCGGCGGGATCGCGATGAATCCGCAGACGGGCGAACTGTGGTGCTCGGTGAACGAACGCGACGCGCTCGGCGACAACCTTGTGCCCGACTATATCACGCACGTTGAAGAAGGCGGATTCTACGGTTGGCCGTGGTGGTACATGGGGGCGCATCAGGATCCGCGGCAGCAGGGCAAACATCCGGAATTGAAGGATAAGGTGCTCGTGCCGGACGTTTTATTGCAGCCGCACAATGCATCGCTGGAGTTCACGTTCTATCAGGGCAAACAATTTCCCGCGGAATATAGCGGCGAACTTTTTGCGTCGGAACATGGTTCGTGGAACAAGAAGGTGCGCGTGGGCTATGAAGTGATCCGTGTGCCGCTGCATGGGACGGGGCACGCCACCGGCGAGTATCAGGATTTCCTGACCGGGTTCGTGCTGCCGGATGGGCACGTGTGGGGGCGTCCGGTGGGAATCGCCACCGCTCCGGACGGTTCGCTGCTGGTGAGCGACGACGGGTCGAACTCGATCTGGAGGGTGAGCTATACAGGCAAGTGAAAAAGACAGTGGCTAGTGGTCAGTGGTTTGTGGGAAAAAAGGTCGGAGCGTCTTTTACTAACCACTAATCACCAGCCACCAACCACTGCTAGTGAAAATCGTGCGAAACGGTTTCGGCTTTCGTGACGAACAGGGGCTGCACGCGTTCGGCGCGGACGGAAATCACGTTGTCCTGATTCTGCAAAATGCCTTCGATGGCGAGGAATTTCTCGCTGGCCAGCAGCAGGCGATTCTGGTGGAACAGGTCGGGCGTGATGATGGCGTTGGCCACGCCGGTTTCATCTTCCAGGCTGACAAAAACAAAACCTTTGGCGGTTCCCGGACGCTGGCGGACGATAACGCAGCCTCCGATGCGGAGACGCTTGCCGCTGGGAATATCGCGCAGTTCGCTGGCGCGGCGAATGCCCATGGCGTTAAGCCATTCGCGGCGGTAGGCCATGGGATGCGGGCCCACGGTCAGTCCGGTGCCATGAAAGTCGGCGACCAGACGCTCTTCGTGGTTCATAGGCTGGAGTGGCGAAGGCGAGTCGGGTTCGGGCTGTTGTTCGAGCAGCGGTCCTGAGCCGCGAACGGCGCGCTCGACTTGCCAGAGCGCGTCGCGGCGGTGAAGCGAGTTGCGAGTACCGGGTCCCGAGTGCCGAGATTCCTCCGCCCCTCGCGTTCGCTCGGGGGTAGGAATGACAAGGAATTTTGAGATCGCGTTCAGGGCGCCGATTTCCGCCAGCGTGGTGAGTTCGTCTTTGCGTAATTCAGGAACGCGCCGGGTGAGGTCGTGGATGGAAGTGAAGGGAGTGCGCAGGCGTTCGCGCACCAGCGCCTGGCCAGCTTCTTCCCGCAGGCCGCGGACGTAACGCAGGCCCATGCGTAGCGCGATATTCTGGGTCGTGCGGACATCTCCTTCGCCATCGATTTTCTGGCCAACGACCAACGACGAACGACCAACGACTTCACTGGCAACTGGCAACTGGCCGCTGGCAACTGCCTCTAAATTGCAATTCCATTCCGAGCACGTTACATCCACGGGCAACAGCTTCAGACCATGGCGCTGCGCGTCTTTGACGATGGTGGCGGGCGAATAAAATCCCATGGGCTGGTTGTTGAGTAACGCTGCGGTGAATGCGGCCAGGTAGTGGCATTTCAAATAAGCGCTGGCATAGGCGATCAGCGCGAAGCTGGCGGCGTGCGATTCGGGGAATCCGTAGAGCGCGAACGAAGTGATGGAGAGAATAATTTCTTCCTGCGCTTTGGGAGAGATTTTATTTTGTGTCATGCCGGCGCGCAGCTTGGCTTCGATTTCTTTCATGCGCGCTTGCGAGCGCTTGAATCCCATGGCGCGCCGCAGTTCTTCGGCCTCACCTCCGGTAAAGTTGGCTGCGATCATGGCCAGCCGCAGCAGTTGTTCCTGAAACAGCGGCACGCCGAGGGTGCGGTTCAACACGGGTTCGAGCGAGGGATGCGGATAGGTGACCGCTTCGCGTCCCTGGCGGCGCTGCAAAAACGGATTCACCATCTGCCCGACGATCGGCCCGGGACGGATGATTGCGACTTGCACCACGATGTCGTAAAACCGTTTCGGACGCAGGCGCGGCAGGCACGACATTTGCGCGCGGCTCTCCACTTGAAACAGGCCGATGGTGTCGGCCTGCTGCAGCGAGGAATACACCGGCGGGTCATCTTGCGGAAGGTGCGCCAGGTCGACTTCTTCGTGATAGTGATCGCGAATAAGTTCGATGGAATCCTTAAGGACGGCCATCATACCCAGGCCAAGCAGGTCGACTTTGATGATGCCCATGTCGGCGCAATCTTCTTTGTCCCATTGCACGACGACGCGGCCCGGCATGGAAGCGGGCTCGAGCGGCACCACGGAATCGAGTTGTCCCTGGCAGATGACCATGCCGCCGGAGTGCTGGCCAAGATGGCGCGGCATGTCCTGCACGGCGAGGCAGAGTTCGTAATATTTGCGCAGGCGGGGATGGTTGAGGTCGAGTCCGGCGTCGCGGAAGCGGTGGTCGAGCGCGTCGTTCTCGTCGCGGAATTCCCAGGTCGCGACCGCGGCGGAAATTCTCTGGAGCGTTTCGGGATCGAAGCCCAGCGCCTTGCCCATTTCGCGCGCCCCCATGCGGTTGCGGTAAGTGATGACGTTGGCGGTCATGGCGGCGCCGCGTTCGCCGTATTTTTTGTAGAGATACTGGATAACTTTTTCGCGCTCGTCGCCGCTGGGCAGGTCGAGATCGATGTCGGGCCACTCGCCGCGTTCTTCGGAAAGAAAGCGCTCGAAAAGCAATTCCATGCTGACGGCATCGACGGCGGTGATGCCGAGCGAGTAGCAGACGGCGCTGTTGGCGGCGGAACCGCGTCCCTGCACGAGAATATTTTGCTCGCGGCAGAAGCGGATCAGATCCCAGACGATAAGGAAGTATCCGGCGAGTTTGAGTTTTTCGATGAGCTTCAATTCTTTTTCGATTTGAAGACGAGCGCGGGCTTGCAGGTCGGGCGGCTTGCGGCCGTAGCGATCGCGAAAACCTTCCCAGGAGCGCTCGCGCAGAAATGAATTCATGGTCTCGCCTTCGGCCACGGGATAGCGCGGGAACTCATAGCCCAGATCGTTGAGTGTGAATTCCAGGCGGGAGGAAACTTCCAGCGTATTAGCGATGGCTTCCGGCAGGTCGGAGAAGAGTTGCTGCATTTCCTGCGCGGATTTCAGAAAACGTTCGCAGTTGCGGGAGAGCAGGCGTCCGGCAGTAGACAAAGTTCGGTGGTGCCGGATCGCGGTGAAGGCGTCGCAGAGTTCGCGGGCTTTGGCGGTGGCGTAGCAGACTCCGTTGGTGGCGAGCAACGGAAGATTCAGCGAGCGGGCGATGTCGATCGCGGCGCGGTTGCGGGATTCTTCTTCGCGCTGGAAATGGCGCTGCAGTTCGACGTAGACGTTGCCGGGGCCGAAGATGGCGATGAGCCGATCAACTTGGCGGCGGGCCTCGTCGATGCCGCCTTGCTGCAGGGCTGCGGCGATCGGGCCTTCCGCGCCGCCGGTCAGGCAGATGAGTCCTTCAGCATGTTCTTCGAGTTCGTCTTCTTCTCTGCAGACCGCGCCTTCGCTTTTTTTGGCGCGCAACTTCATTTTGGTGATCAGGCGGCAGAGATTCTGATAGCCGGCGCGCGAGGAGACGAGGAGGGGAAGACGAAAAGAGTTCGCAAGCCCCGCCGATTTGTCATTCCGAGCGGAGCGAGGAATCTGCTTTCCTGTCGCAGCGTTCCGCGGGTAGGGATCCTTCGACTCCGCCAGTGCTGCACTTCGTGCAGCACCGGCTCCGCTCAGGATGACAGGATGAAGGGGACCGCTCTGGATGACAGAGTGGAGAGAATCGCAGGTGACTTCCGCGCCGATGTGCGCCTTGATTTCCATTTTCTTCGCGGCCAGGTGAAAGCGCGGCGCACCATACACGCCGTCGGCGTCGAGCAGTGCCATGGCCGGCAGTTTGAGTTCGGCGCACACGGCGGCCAGTTCCTCGGGCAGAGATGAGCCTTCGAGAAAGCTGAAAGCAGAGCGGGCGTGAAGTTCGACGTACATTCTGGGTATACGGCAGTCATGCGAAGTTGTAGCGCTGCCGTCCCGGCGGCTGTCGTCGCGGCGTCTCGCCGCCACTGCTTGCAGCGCCTCAGGATTTGCCAGCTTTTTGCGTCCGGCCAGTGCGCGGGCGAGGACGCCCCCGCTACAGCCGGCGAGACGCCGGCGCTACTTAACCTTCAGTCATAGGTTCCTTCCACGAACCAGCCGCCGCCCAGCAGATCGTGCACGAGGCGGTAGAAAGAGACGGCATCGCCATTTCGCAGGGCGCCGTCACGCAGAGCGTTGTTATGCAGAGCGTTGTTTCGCAGAGCGTTGTTTCGCAAAGCAATGTCCCACTCGTCGCGCGACCAGGCTTCGCGCTCCCACCAGTCGCCGGAGGAGCGCCAGGGGCCGGCTTTCCAGAGCACATCGCCCTGCACTTCTTTTTTTCGACACACCAAATGCACAGGCTGACCGTTTTCCAGAGCCACGCTGGCGCGCAGCGGCGGACGAAAACGGCGCAGGGCGGTGACCGCCGATTTTTCTTCTGCCGTGGCGGGAGTTTTTTCGCGCACATTTTTTTGCGGAGCTTCAGCCACAAAGCGCTGCATGCGAAAGCCTTCGGGATGATGCGTGTCGAGCAACTCCAGCGCTCCAACTTTGTTTCCGCCGACCATCCCGGCGATGCGGGCGAGGGTGAGTTCCAGTTTCTCCGGTTCCGGTGATGGCGGCAGGAACAGGCCGCCCTGCGCCGATCGCGGGCGTGCCGGTTCGGCGGCCAGATGAATCTTCACGATGGGCGCGCCCGGCGGATGCGCGTTCAAATCCAGTTGCAGCAGCTTGAGAAAAACTTTGGTGTCGAGCATGGGTAGGGGCAGGCGCAGGGTGCGCACGAATTGCTGATGATTGATTGCTGATTGTTGATTGAGTGCAGAAAAGTTTTCCAGCTCCAGCGTTAGGCGCAGTTCTTGCGTGGCCAGGGCCCGCGAACCTAACCGCGCGCAGATTTGCTCGAGCAGGCGATTCAGCAGGAAGGCAAGGGGCTCGAGCAAGACAATGGGATGCTCCAGTTCGACTGCTTCTTCAAATACCGGCGGCGCTTCCAGGGGCACAAGAGTGCGAGAAGCGGCGCCTCGCGCCAGTTGCTGCAGGCGCAGGCCTGCTTGTCCCAGACGTTCGCTGAGCGAAACTTCCGGCAGAGCGGCCAGACCGTGCAGGTTGCGGATGCCCCAGCGGTCGAGGGTTTCGAGCAGGCGGATGGCCGCTTTTTTTTCGTCTCCATCGGGACGGTCTTCTTTGATTTGATCGGCTCCGAGATGATCGGTTCCGAGTTGATCAGTGAAGAGCACTTCCACCGGCAAAGATCCCAAATGCTCCGCTTCTTTGCTTGTAGGAATAACAGTGACGCCGGAAAATCCACGGGCGGCGAGCGCGGCCGCGTCGGGATTGGAAGCCACGGCAACGTTGGCCTCGAGTCCGAGCGCGGCCGCGCGGTGGTAGAGGGCGCGGGAAATTTCCGACAGCGATCCGAACAGAGATTCCATGCCCGCAAGGTCGAGCAGGACGGTGTCGCAGGCGGCGTCCTCGACGCACGGCGAGAACGACTGGGCGCAGTCGAGCAAGGCGGCGTGAGCGGCGGATTCCTGCAGCGCGGAACGCGGGCGCAAGGCGAGTTCTGAACACAGTTCGGCTTGCGCCTTGGTCATGCCCGGTGCAATGCCCATGCGAGCGGCCTTTGGATTGACCGCAATGGTTTTTTCCAGCGGAGGTTTGCCTTCGAGAATGGCGACGGCGCGCGCCTGCAATTCCGGTTCGGCGCGCAGGGCCGTCGCCACGGGAAAATTCGGCACGTAGATGCAGGCAAACGGCATGGCGAAAACATTGACTCATTGAGTGATTGAGTCATTGAGAGATTGAACCGTCATGCAATGACTCAATGATTCAATCCTTTCATCCCGCCCAGGCAGTTTTGGTTTCGAACGCGACCGAACGTGTGGGTTTGCGGTCCAGGCGCGAGCGGATCAGTTCGGCGGTGATATTCAGTCCAGTGAGCAGTTGCGCGTGCGCGGGACGGGAAATTGCGCCAGAGGTTGTGCCGTCCCTACGGGACTTGTTGGTTTTTTCCACGGCTACCCGGCACTGCCGTGCCGGGCTATCCCATGCCGCCGCTTCGCGGCTGGATTCTGATGGATCAAGCATCATCGTTTCTTCCTGATTGCCTGGCGCGCTCAGTTGCAGCAGCAGCGACGAGCAACTGCCGGCGATGGGGTGCTGCTCGATGGCCAGCAGGATCGTGGGCGTGTACTCTACCGCGCGGCGGAAGCGGAACCACGTGGTCAATGGAATATGGCGCGCTGCCTGCGGCGGCAGATCGCCGAGATCGAGGACGATCAATCCGAAGCCGCCGCTTTCGAGCAGCAAATCCGTGGCACGCAGGACTTGCTCCAGACGATGCTCGGATGGGTTTTTCCCTTGGGATTGAATTTGATCTTTCAAAGAATTCTTCTCTGTGTCTCTGTGCCTCTGTGGTGGGCGCTCTTTTTGCGGGGGACTCTCGCCGCAGCGCACCCACAGCAGCCGTTCCAACTCCACCCCGGCGGCGGCCGCAGACTGGGGATCGAGTGCGTCACTGGCGTCGACCACGACGCAGAATTCTCCGCGGCGCGTGGCGGCGGCCACCGCGGCCAGAAGCACGGTTGTGCGACCCGAGGAGGCGGGACCGCAGATTTCAGTCAGACATCCGCGCGGCAGACCCCCGGTCAGGGTATCGAGGGCCGAGACGCCGCTCGAAACCATTTCCGGCGCGGGACGAATGTCGAGCTGCGAAGCCGGGGTTACGCGGGCGAGGATTGCTGATTTTTGATTGTTAATTTTTGATTGAAAAACACTTATGTGGGGACAGCCGCCCTCGGCAGTCCGGTCGAGCGAAGCTCGACTGGCGCTCGTGAGCGAGCCCACTTCAGGCTCAGTGTCGTCATCAAAGACGAAAGGGCGGCCCAGGGCCGCCGGAGTGGAAATCACTGCGGAAGACATAACATTCCTCGGAAGAATTTCAGGGAGCGCCGGGGCTGGTGTTCAGAATGGAGCCGCGGAGGCGTTTTCGCTTTTTATTCGCCTTTAAAGATTCTGCTCCGGGGGGCGAGGTTTGTCAAGAGGGATGGTTTGGCGCCGGTTATGAGTGAAATGGGGATTTTTCGCCACCCCCCTTATGTTCCATCAGGGCATTTGCAGGGAGTCGGTGGCGGCGGTGGTGGCGGCGGTGGCTGTAGTAGGACCGCATTCAACTGCGCAGTTGGAAGCTCGTAGAGAACGCCCACCCTCAACCAGCAATACAACGCAAGCGCAGCCACCGGAATGCCGATCAGCAAGGAGACAGCAAGTCTCTTCGAAGGCAGATGAGCTGGCTCGTTTGCCTTCCTGGCTATAAAGAACCTCCCCATCGGTAGCGCCAATCCGACTACCATCACAAAAAACACGAGGATCGACCTGACTATCTGCGTGCTCATTCCAGGCCCTGAGATCGCGTCATAGAAAAACTCTGGGAACGTAAGCATGAATTCCCCACGGGCCAGCGCTACGACAGGGGGAAGGATGAAAACTGGAAACGCCCAGAACCACACGATGGCAAACATCACGAACCACGCCGGGCGAGAGCGCTTCGCATTCCCCGTCCACACAACAATCAGCCCGATGAGAATAATTGCCAGGCACGCAACCCCGAAACGGTGGTCCGCATAAAGTTCTCCCTGAAAGCCTGCATCCAATTGCGCCACCGCAGCGCGGTCACTCGCGGCACCGTAATACCACAGCGCTGGTCGGACAAAGAAAAGAAGAGCAATCGTATGAAGGATGCTGGAAACAAAAACCGAATCAGGACGTACTCTCATGGCGGTCCTCCCTAACGAAGGTGCCTACGAGACCACTTTCTACTCCAAGATGCGACGATTTGCTAGTCAGGCGGACGTAACCAGGCCATTCTCGCTCATCACCCGCCGCTCTCGTTCTCCGCGCCTTCTCGCTCACTTCCCTCCTTCACGTCCGTCCAATCCCAACAGTGTCGCGATAGTTTGTGCTCAAGCCCAAGTTCAAAAATCCAGGTTCTGACTCGTCGACTGCCCATCCCGGCAGAAAAAAGGAGTTTCTCTATGCCCAGAGTTCGTCTGCTTGCCTTGTTCTCAGGCGTTTTGTTGATCGCAAGTCTTAGTTCCGCTCAGACTGCCACGAGCGAAACCTTGATGCTCGATCTTCCGCGGCAGAGCCAGCACGCCCGCGTGATGCAACGCATCGGCATCACCGACATTACCGTGAACTATCACCGGCCGCTGGCCAACGGCCGCCCGATCTGGGGCAAGCTTGTTCCTTACGGGGAAGTGTGGCGCGCCGGGGCGAATGAAAATACGACCATCACGTTCAGCGATCCGGTGACGATTGAAGGCCAGCCGCTCGACAAGGGAACCTATGGGCTGCACATGATTCCGGGCGAGAGCCAGTGGACTGTGATCTTTTCCAAGAACTCGACCTCGTGGGGAAGTTTCTCTTATGAGCAGGGAGAAGATGCCTTGCGCGTCAACGTGAAGCCGCAAGCGGCCGATGCCCACGACGCGCTGGCCTACGATTTCGACGATGTGAAGCCGGACTCGACCGTCGTTACCATGCGGTGGGATAAAGTCGCGGTCCCGTTCAAAGTTCAGATCAAAGTGAACGACATTGTTACCGCCAGCATCCACCGGCATTTGTACGGGCTTAATCAATATTATTGGGAGGGTTGGGACGATGCGGCCGGATACTTTCTGGCGAACAAAATCAATCTCGACGAAGCGCTGAAAGATGAAGATCAGTCGATTCAGGCGGAAGAGCGATTTGACAACCTGATCGGCAAATCGAGGATCCTGGAGGCGTTGGGACGCAAGGAAGACGCTGCGGCGTTCCACAACAAGGCGCTGGAGAAGGCCAGTGCCGTGCAACTCTACTCCTATGCCCGTCAGTTGCAGGTGGAGAAGAAACAGGATGAGGCTCTGGCGCTCTACCGTTCCAGCGCGAGGAAGTTTCCCGAGGACTGGACCTCGCATCTGGGCCTGGCCCGGGTGCACAGCGCGCAGGGAGATTTTGATGGCGCGGTGAAGGAAATGCAAATTTCTCTCACCGGCGCACCGGACGCCAACAAGAAAGCTTTGGAAGGCTATATCAAGCGGTTGCAGGCGAAGGACGATATCAACCGGTAGCGCATTGTCATGCTGAGCGGAGTCGAGAGGATCGCGCAGCGATCCTCTCGGCGGAGCCGAAGCATCCCTACCTGTTCCGATTCCTTTCGGGCGGAATCGCAGTGCGGAGTCTTGCTCGCGAATGGCGTCATTTCTTTAGCTGGAGATGAGCTGGGTATAGGGATGCTTCGACTGCGAACGAGTTGCGCATTCGCGCAGCTCGTTCTTCGCTCAGCATGACAAAGGGTCGTGCGATCTGAAGTCGAGTCTTCCGAGCCCGTGTTCTGGAGGCCGGCCGGGTGCCCCATTTCTCGCGCGTTCTTTGCGCGGGAATTGGGGGGATCTTCGACAGAGTTTGCCCAAGGACGGCGCGTGAGCAGGAATACGGGCGGCGCGATCTGTGACATGATAGAGGGATGAAGAAACAAGCGTCCGACCAACAATCTCATGATCGCCGGTATCAGGAGCGGAAGCGGGCTGAAGCAGCCCGGCAGCCTGTGAAGAAGAAAACCGCCAGCGAAGTCTCGAAACCAGCGCCTGCCGGCGATGCGCCGAAGCAATAGCCGCTCTGCGGAGGTGATGTAGCTTTCAGATTTCAGATTGCAACTCGCTGATGGGCTCGCGGACGCAGGTGTTTAATCTGCAATCTTCAATCTGCAATCAACAATCAGAAATCATCAATCATCAATCATCAATCATCAATCCGTTCCTACCCCGTGTTGTGCAGGCCGGCGGCGATTCCGTTGATGGTTGCGCCGAGCGGATATTCCAGGTCCGCGCTCTGCTGTCCTTGCTGTTTGCGCCGCAACAGCTCCACCTGAATCAGGCTCATGGGGTCGACGTAAGGATTGCGCAGGCGGATCGACCGGGCCAGCACGCGATTACGGCTCAATAGTTCACGCTGGCCGGTCACGCGCAGAATCATGCGGCGGGAGCGCAGGAATTCCTCTTCCAGCATGGAGAACACGCGCTTGCGGAGCGCCGCGTTCCCGACCAGACCGGAATAGTCACGCGCGATGCCGAGATCTGCCTTGGCCATGCCCAGTTCCACGTTGCGCAGCAGTTCGGAGAACGCCGGAAATCCGCGCGTGATCTGGCGCAGAAGCTGCTCATGCGCGGGCCCGTTGTTGGCGAATTGTTCCAGCGCATAGCCCACACCGAACCACGCGGGCACGGCGTGCCGGCTCTGCATCCAGCCGAAGACCCAGGGGATGGCGCGCAGATCTTCGAGCCGTCTGCCTTTTGTTCTGCGAGATGGGCGCGACCCGATGCGCGCCGTGTCCAGTTCGTTGACCGGAGTGGCCTGCTCGAAATATTCCAGCACGTCGGGATTGTCAGCAATTTCGCGGCGGTAGAGGCGGTACGCCTCCTGCGACATTTCTTCGATGGCTTCTTCCCAGCGCGCGGGATGCTGCGACTGCTGCTCTCCATGGAGCGTGAGAGTTTCGAGACTCGCAGCGATCATCAGTTCCAGATTCCATTCGGCGAGCACCGGGTCGGCATATTTCCAGTTGAGAACTTCGCCTTGCTCGGTGATGCGAATCTGGCCGGAAAAGCATCCCGACGGCTGCGCGAGAATGGCGGCATGCGTGGGACCGCCGCCGCGACCCACCGTGCCACCGCGGCCGTGGAAGAGGCGCAGCTTCACTCCAGATTCTTTAGCAGCCCGGTGCAACTCGCGGTGAGCTTTATAGAGTTCCCAGGTGCTGGTGAGCATGCCGCCGTCTTTGTTGGAGTCGGAGTAACCGAGCATGACTTCCTGCCAGCGCCCCCAGGAATCAAGCAGAGGCTGATATTCGGGATCGCTCCACAGGCGGCGCATGACGGCGCCAGCCGCGCGCAGTGATTCGATGGACTCGAACAGCGGCACCGGCATCAAGCCAGGATCGTTTGTTGATCCTGCCACTTGAACGTCGGCCACTTTCGCCAGACGGACGACGGCCAGCACATCGTCTTCCGATTCCGCGCCGCTGATGATGTAGCGGCAAATTGACTGCGCGGGATACATGCGTTTCAGTTTGGCGATGGTGCGAAAAGTTTCCAGCAGCTCGCGGCTCTCGGCGGAGTTCGTACTGCGCTCAGGCGTAGGCCCAAGTTCCTCGATCACCCGCGCGTGCACGCGGGCGTGCTGCCGGATGTCGAGCGTGTGCAGGTGAAAGCCAAACGTGCGCACCTTCCGCAACAGGGAACTGACGTAGGTCCGCGCCAGGCGTTCTCCACGATGGGTCTGGAGGCTGCTTTGCACTATAAGAAGATCGCTCTCAAACTCTGCGGCGTCGCGGTAGGCGGCGGGAGCGTCCACGGCCTCGCGGCTCTGTTGCAGCTTGTGGAACATGTAAGAGAGGAAGCGGCGATAACTTTCTGAGGTGTTGTGCGGTCCCCAGGCCAGGTGCACGCCGGCAATCGTGCGTTCGTACTGCTTCAATCGCGAAAGCAATTCTTCCGACACTCCGGTCTGCCGACGCGAAGAACTGAGGCGGTCGCTCAATGCCTCAACGTCGTTCAGGTACTCGCGCAGGATCAGCGCGCGGGCCATCTCCAGCGCGCCGCGAATGCAATCTGCCGTGACCAGCGGGTTGCCGTCGCGGTCTCCGCCAATCCAGGAGCCGAAGTGCACCAGGTTGGGCAAGTTGTTTTCGTCGAGGTCGAGGCCGTAGACGCCGCGAAAGGATTCTGCGATCTCGGCATAGATTTTGGGCAGCGCATCGAACAGGGAAAGCCGGAAGTAGCGCAGGCCCATGCGGATCTCGTCGTCGACCGTGGGCTTCGCCAGGCGGACTTCGTCGGTCTGCCACAGCGACGTGACTTCGGCGCGGATGTTATTTTCGCAGTCTTCCGCTTCCTCCGCGGTGAGCGGAAGGCGATCGAGGCGTTCCAGTTCCTGCGCAATGCGGCGGCGCTTCAGCAGCACGGTCTGCCGCGCGACTTCGGTGGGATGTGCCGTGAACACGGGAGTAATCGCGATCTGGCCGAGCGCGGAGACAGCATCTTCTGCCGAGATCCCAGCTTCTTTCATGCGTAGAAGCGTGCCCCGAAACGATCCGGTCAGCGGCGGATGTTCGCGGTCCAGTTGGCCGGCGCGGCGGCGACGCCGGCGGTGGTTGGTCTCGGCCAGATTGGTGAGTTCGAAATAAGTCGCGAAGGCCTTGGTGACCTGGTAGGCGCGGGTCAAGTCCATCCCGGCGACGATCTCTTGCGCCTTGACCATGAGCTCCGGCGAAGACAGCTGCTCCGGACTCCGGCGCACCGTCTCGCGATGCTCGATCAGCAGCCGCCGCAACTCTTCTACCGAGTCGTACAAGTCCTGACCGGACTGTTCGACCAGCACTTGCCCCAGGATCGCGCCCAGCGAGCGAACGTCGCGGCGCAGCGGATTATCTTTCGCGGGCTCGTCCGAATGCGCAATCACTTCAGCCAGGCGGGCGTGCTGGTCGTCGGCTTTCCAAAGCGGCTTGGGCTGGCTCGAAGGCATTTGAGGATGTAGGCAGAATAAACGACGCGGCCGGAGCGTGGCATGAAAAGAGTAAATGATAGGAATTACCTTGCCCTGTCATCCTGAGCGGAGTCGAAGGATCCCTACTCGCCACGGTGGCATGGGTGTGGAAGGGAGTTCCTCTCTTGATGCCCGAACTGGGGGAGAACTCCCTGAAGCGGCAAAGTTGAATCCAGAATGCAGGGGTCCTTCGACTGCGTGTTCGTCCGCTTCGCGGACGAACACTTCGCTCAGGATGACATGTAGCTTGGGGTTGGCGTGTGTACGATACTTTTATTTTGGCACTTCAAAGCGGTAGCCGATGCCGCGGAGGGTTTTCAGGTATTGCGGGTGGCGAGGGTCGCCCTCGATCTTTTCGCGGAGGCGCCGGATGTAAACGTCGATGGATCGCGGCGTCACGAAAGGAGTCTCTTTCCACACTGCGTCGAGCAGTTGATCGCGAGTCAGGACGCGGCCGCGATGCGTGGCCAGATATTCCAGCAGGCGGAATTCGCGCACCGTTGTGAGCACGTTCCGGCCCTGCACCTGCACAGTCATCGACGAGACATCGATTTCCAGTTCGCCCAAGCGCATGACCTCGCCGGCCGCGGGAATCTGCCCCAATCCGCGCAGCACGCTTCGAATGCGGGCCACCAGTTCGCGCGGGCTGAACGGCTTGGTGATGTAATCGTCGCCGCCCAGTTCCAATCCCTTAACTCGGTCGGCCTCCGAGGTCTTAGCCGTAAGAAAAATGATCGGCGTGGCGGAAAGGATCGGGGTCTGGCGGATGTGGCGGCAGAGTTCGAAGCCGTCGGTCCCCGGCAGCATCACATCCAGCAGAAACAGCGCCGGCATTTCCCGCACAGCTTCCGAGAGCACGGACGCGCCGCTGACGAAGCTCTGCACCTCAAACCCGGCCGCCTGCAGATTGTGAGAAATAAGGCGGGCGATGTCCTCGTCGTCCTCGACTACAAAGATCACCGGACGAAACGAGGCTGGGCTGCTGGAGTTCCCGTTCCGTTCGTGGAATTCGACAGGCTGCTGCATTTTTGGCGTCAGGGCCCACGAAGTCACAGGACTTCCTCAAGGGGAGGGCACGCATCCAAGACTGTATTGGGCGAATGTTGCGCGAATGTTTCGGGCAGGTTAACGAACGATGAATTTGTAGAAAGTAGGAAGTTCTCAGTTCTCAGTGGTTTCGTCTTTTCCGAGAGCCGAGAGCCGAGAACCGGAAGCCGAGACCCTAATTCGCCGCCTTCTTCTTCGGCACATGGCGCAGGCTGCGGCCTTCGATCAGGCTGTAGAGATCTTCGGCGAGATTCGTGGTGTGATCGCCGGCGCGCTCCAGGGCCTGGGCCATGAGCAGCACATCGAAACCCGTGGTATCGCCCTGCGCCACGGTTTCTGCCAGATGCTTCTGGAACAGGGCATGACAGACGCGGTCGATCTCCTTATCCATCTGCAAGACCTTGCGGGCACACTCCAGGTCGAGTGTGGAGAATCCCTGATGCACCAAGTCGAGCATATCGCGCAGCACCACCGACATTTCGACCAGTTGACGCACATCGGCTGCCGCCATCTTTGAAGTCCGGGCCTGCACCCGCATGGCGACGCTCATCACCAGATCCCCAATGCGCTCCAGGTCGGTGGTCGACTTCAGGCTGGAAAGCAACTGCCGGGCGCGCGCCTCATTCACCCGCGTGATGGCCTCCGGGAGACGCTCGTCGATCTGCCGCTCGATCAGGTCGAGTTCCTTTTCGCAATCTTTGATGGCGAGAAACGCCATGCGCGAAGAACTGGTGAGCAAGTCACGCACGTTGAACGCAGCATCGCGGGCGATGAGGCAAGCCTTCAGAGCGAGCCGCGCCAGGTCGTCCGGCCCACGCAGTTTCGCCTCGGCTGCGGTCTTTGCCGGACGCGGGCTCGCCTCAACTTCCTCGGCAGCGGTATTTCGGGACGCTGGCGCTTTGCGTGGCATCGGAGATACGGGCGCCCCAAGTCTTGCGTCTTTTGCGAGACGTGGGGATGTGTGTCGTAACCGCGCCTGATGCGGCCGGGCGCAACTCAACTCTGCAGTCTAATCCTGAATTGTGAAAGGATGGTTACAACCGCCGCCGGATTCGCATTCGCTTGTTCCTATTTCTTTGTCCCTTCCACTATGTAGCCATTGAGGTCGGAAACTTTAACTCGTTCCCATGCATAGTCCGGATATTCGCGCTCGGCTCGGCTCATTACTTCGTTCGCTGCGTTCGCGCGTATTTCAACGGCCTCTTGGCGGGCAAAAACAATGTGGAATCGACGCGGGTTCCTGGGTTCGCGCCAATTGGGTTTCTCGATATGCAGCCATGCCTTCAAGGCAAGGCAATTCTCTCTCCACTCGCCTTCTCCGGCAAGTCAAATTCGGCCACGGCCATTGCCTGTCGGCCACGCTACGGGCTACATTGGATGAGTCGCCACCACTCGCGCGACGGAGCCCGCTTCGTGAATCTTGCCGATTATCTGCGCCGCCAGTTCGCCTACGATGAATGGGCGAACCGCGAGGTGTTGGCCGCGATCCGAGCCGCGGGCGGTGACAACCCCGGCCCCGCGAATCACCGATCTTTGCAGCTGATGTCCCACATTCTGGCGGCTGAGCGGGTGTGGCTGGAGCGGCTCAAGCAGCTGCCCCAGAGCGTCCCGGTATGGCCCGAACCCGATCTCGCGCAGTGTGAGGCGGAAGCGGCCACGCTGGGCGGTCTGTGGCTCGAATTTCTCGACCTGATTACTGCGGGCGACGTCTCTCAAGCGATCACCTACAAAAACAGCAAGGGCGAGCAGTGGACCAGCACCATTGTGGACGTCCTGACCCACGTCGTGCTGCACTCGGCCTATCATCGTGGCCAGATTGCCAGCCACATGCGCGCCAACGGCCAGACTCCCGCCTACACCGACTTCATTCACGGAGTCCGCCAGGGACTGATCAAGGAGGCGAGGGTTTAGTCAAAAGCGTTTAGTCAAACGGGTTTGGTCAAAGCATCACCGGCCACCCGCTTTGCCGCCGCGGGCCTGAAGACGTAATATCTCACCAATGAAGAAACTCCCTGTCTTCCTTCTCCCACTGCTGTGCGTGGCCCTGTGCGCCGCATTCCTGTTGGCGGCCGAGAATGCGAAGGTTCCGCCCATGCCCGTCGCGGTTTCCAACAACGCGGTCGCGGCGCTCAAGAGTGGCATCGAACTCTATTCGCTGATGGGCGTCGGCACCAAGAAGACCTGGGATGACATCACCAATAAGATGTATGTCCTGCGCTTTAAGACAGGCAAGTGGGTCGAAGGCCGCCCGGTGCCGGGAGTTGCCGGACGCCTGGCCGCGTCCGCCGTGGGCGCCCGGGGACAAGTTTTTGTTTTCGGCGGATATACGGTCGACGGCCAGGGCAATGAAACCACCATCGGGGACGTAAATTCCTTCCTGGCCGACGGGCACCGCTGGTACCGCGCGAAAGATATCCCGGTGCCGGTCGACAGCGCGGTCATCGGCGTCAATCACGACCGCTACATTTATCTGGTGGGCGGAAAATCGAAAAACGGGCCGGTCAACAATGTCCAGGTCTACGACGCCGAGAGAGATACCTGGAGCGATGGCACTCCCTTTCCCGGAACCCCGGTTTTCGGTCACGCCGGGGGCCTCGCTGACGATACGATCGTGTACGTCGATGGCGCCATGAAGAACCCGGCGGCCGGCGCTCCCTACGTTGCGTCCGACCAGTGCTGGATGGGCAAGATCGACAAGAAAGATCCCGACAAAATCACCTGGAGCAAGTTACCTCCGCATCCCGGGCCCGGGCGCTTCGGCATCATCGCCGGCGCAGGCGAACACCAACACAAGATTCTGTTCTCTGGAGGCACCACCGCTCCGCATAACTACAAGGGCCTCGATTCCGACGGCAAACTCGCCGAGATCTCCCCCGTCACGTTTGCCTTTGAATTGCACGGGGCTCACTGGGAGATGGTCACCGAGGACACCTTTGACGTGCGCGCCGACGGCCGCGGAATTCTCTCCACGCCGCTGGGGCCAGTGATTCTCGGGGGCATGCTGAAAAACGGTGCGGTCTCGGCGCGTGTGTTAAACCTGGCGCAGAAGCAGGAATAGCGAACGGGGAGTTGCCCCGAAACCGCTAAATTCGACGCAATGATGCCCGAGCTTGGCTCGACAGATCCGCGCGCTGTTTTTCTTTGGCGTTCAGTTGACCGGTGGCAGGCCAATTTTAGTGAGCAGTTGCTGGAATGCCGGATTCCCGTGAAGGCTGGCGAAGTCCTGATCATCGCGAAGATTGAGCACGACCTGGTCATGCGACTGGACGCAGATGGTCAGATACTTGAGCGCTTCGCGCGTGTTGCCGAGCCGGGCGTCGGTCTGCGCGACAAAATAGGGTGACAGCTTCCGCTGTTCGTAGAGCTTCCTCTGTTCCGAAAGTTGCGCTTCGAACAAGCCGTGTTCGCCACCCTTGGCGAAGCCATCCTCCGCGGCCTCAGCCACTGACGATTGCGCCGCGTCGTGGGTGAGCAGGGCGTCTTTTTTCAACTCCACGATGTAGTTGGGATAATCGCCTGTTTCGAAGTAGGCGAATCTCAAGTAAAGGTGGGGAGAAATGAAATCTGGTTCGGCTGCCTCAAGTTGTTTCAGCAATTGCAGCGCCTGTTCGTGATGTCCCGCACCCCATTGCAATTCTCCTTTGTCGGCGAGGATGGAAGAGGAGTCGGGGGCAAGTTCGCGCGCCAGGCCAATCTCGGTCAGAGCTTCATCGTAGCGGCCAAGGGTATGCAGAAACGTCGCGTACCAGTGATGGGCCTTGGCGTTGTTGGGATCGAGTTCGATGGCGCGGCGAAATTCCTTTTCGGCGTCGGCCGCGTCCCAAATTCCAAAGAAAGTCACAAAGGCCAGCGAGGCATGCGCCTCGGAAGACTGCGGATTCAGGTCAACCGCCTTCTTCGCAGCCGCAAACGCTTTGAAATAGGCCTCATTCCCCGGCATGGCGGAGAACTCACGCAGCAAGTTGTAGCAGTCGGCGAGGCCAACGTAGGCGTCGGAATAGTTGGGATCGCGCGCAATAGCCTGGGTGAAGGTTTCCAAAGCCTGATTCAGGCTCTCGGGAGTGCGCTTGTTCAAGTAGAAGCGGCCTTTCAGGTAAAGGTCTTCGGCCTCGCGATTGGCGGGTGGATGCAGGCTCTGGCTGTGCGGCTGACTGAGTTTCGCGCTCGCTCTGGTTTCGCGATAGAAGGGACGGAAAATCCACACCGCGAAAAGAATCGCCAGCGCTGGGAGGACAAAAACCAATTTCCGCCACGAAGAGACTCCTGAAGAGACTCCTAAGGTTAGCGGCCCTGTCTTTGGAGACGGTTGTTCGTCCGCCGATTCTTTTTCCAGTTCCGGTGCTTCGCCCCCGACAGGTTCAGGGGGATGGATGGGTGCGATCCAGCGGTAGCCGCGGCGTTCGATGGTCTCAATAAAGATTGGATTGTCGGCCGAGTCCTGCAAGGCGTCGCGCAGGCGCATGACGGCGCTACTGATACCCTGCTCAAAATCCACAAAGATGTCCGAGGGCCAAAGCGCCTGACGGAACTCCTCGCGCGTGACCACCTCCCCGGGACGGGCGAGCAGCAGCGTCAGCGCCCGAAACGGCAGATCTTGAAGACGGATCCTGACGCCGTTCCGCCGCAGTTCGCCCGCGCGGAGATCGGCCTCAAACATACCGAAGCGAACGAGGATCCGAGCTGCCTGTGGAGAGCCCATAGGATGGTCGCAGGGAGGGATGGTTAGTTTAGCACCGAACGTAATTCCGGGGAAACCAGGCACTTTTGGGCGGATCCAAACCTTGTTTTTCCAGGCAATAAGTTCACGTAAGTATTTGCAAATAGATATTTTATCTCGCCAGACACGTACCAGCCACCCGCTATCCCCAGAGCATTGACCGAACGCTTCTTTTCGGGCGACAGTCGCCGCAGCGTGAAGGCGGATCCCCCGAAAGCAGGCCTGAGCGCGACTCACTCTCAGGAGATAAACAATGAAGTCGAATCATCATCAAGGTAGGCGCTCGGACGTGACGGCAATGGTGCTCACCTGGCTCGCGGTTGTGGTCCTATTCGCCGGGGCCGTTCCGGCGCAGGCGCAAACTCCCACTGTGCTTTACAGGTTCGCGGGCTTTAATGGAGATGGCTGCGTTCCTCGAGGCAACATCGTGCAAGGCCGCGACGGCAATATGTACGGAGGTAGCAGTACGATCTGCGGAGGCCCCGGCAGCGCCGCGATCTACAAGATATCTCCGACTGGAGCGGAAAGTCTCCTTTTCATCTTCCCGTTCAATTGGACCAATTGTGGTGGCGCTGGGCTGACGCTGGGCAACGATGGAAATTTCTACGGCGCATGCGAAAGTGGGAATCCAGCGACCGGCATGGGCAGCATTTTCCAGCTGACGCCAGCCGGAGTGTTTACCGATCTGTATGACTTCACGGGTGCGAACGGCGACTCTCTACCCGTATACCCGCCGATCCAGGGCGTCGATGGCAATTTCTATGGCGTAACTGGCAACGAGAGTCAGGTCTGCGGGAACATTTACAAGTTGACTCCGGCGGGCGTGTACAAGAATCTGCACACTTTTGTTTTTAACAACTCCGAATGCCACTCTTCAAATTTGGTTCAGGCCAGCGATGGCAATCTCTATGGCACGCTTGCGGACTGTCCAGGCGTCTCGGTCTTGGGCTGCGTGTATAAGATCAGCACGGCAGGTGTGTACAAAATAATTCACAATTTCGCGCTCACAACCGGCAACGTTCCCTGTACCGGGTTGATTCAGGGCAAGGATGGAAAGCTGTATGGAGCCACGCAACAGGGAGCGGCGAATGGCAACGGAAATATCTACAAGATGACCACGGCGGGAGTCGCGACTGACATCCACGATTTCAACAATCCGACCGATGCGTCCTGCGTCAACAATTCTGGTCCGCCGGTGAATCTGCTGCAAGTGACCGACGGAAGCTTCTACGGGGTTAACCCGGCTTACGGGCCTAATGGAACCGGCAGCATTTACAAATTGACTTCGACCAACGTGTTCACGGCATTCCTGTTCCCGAATCCGACTGTTGACGGGGACTTGCCCAGCTCTACGCTGATTCAGAATACGAACGGGCTGGTGTATGGAACAACCCCCAGTGGCGGGGGCAGCTCCTGCGCTGCTGGAGGCGCCTGCTTCGGCACGTTCTTCAGCGTGGCTACGGGCGATAAGCCGTTTGTGAATCTGGAGCCGACGCAGAGGACGGGCTTTGTGGGCGCGAGTGTGGGCATGTTTGGGCAGGGCTTTACGAGCGCGTCGGCGGTGAAGTTTGGCGGCGTGGAGGCGACGAAGGTGACCCTGTCTGGCACGACTTACCTCACGGCCGTCGTTCCCGCAGGAGCGCACACCGGCCCGGTTACGGTGACGACGGGCGCGACGATACTGACCAGTCCGCAGACGTTCAAAGTGAAGCCCAAGATCACGAGCTTTTCGCCGCCGAGCGGTTCAACCGGAACGCCGGTGACGATCAACGGCTCAGGGTTGACTCAGGCCACTGCGGTGAAATTTGGCACTGTGAAGGCGACTACGTTCACTGTGGTTTCAGACTCTGAGGTGACGGCGGATGTGCCCTCGGGACTCGCGCCGGGAGCGGTGACGATATCCATCACCACCCCGGGCGGGGCCGCCAACAGCCCGACCAAGTTCACCGTGGACTAGAGTTGCGGATAAGGGTTGCGGATAAGAGTTGCGGATCAATGTTGGGAAAGCCCGCCCGGTCGCTGAGGAGCGACCAGGACGGGGCGTCCGCTGCCATATTGGGATTGCTCCCGAAAGGAGACTGCCTGTACGAAAATCAGCCCGTAAAGCACCTTCGTGCTCTCATCTCCTGCCGTCCCAGGGAATAGCATGGCCTTGTAGCGAACTTCACTCACCCCTGAGTAGGCGGCGGATGGACCTCCGACCCATCCGCCGCTTTCCTGTTTTTGCTGGCAAAAAGCCGGGAACTTGAGATAAAATCCCGCCTGTTCGGTTCTATGGGGCTCCGCGATTTCGACCGATCCCAACGAACCGACCCCAAGCTGAGGAACGCCATGTCCAACCCTCGCTAACTCGCCATCCTGTTTCTGCCCGCCGCCACGCGGGCTCCCTGACTGTCTTTACATTGTCTGTTGTGGAATGGTCCGTCTTGAAAATGGTCGGTTCGAAATGCGCCTGCTTCCGCGAATTTTCCCGGACGCGGTCGCGGAAAGCCAAAGGTTGGTTATGGAAGCGAGTTCTGTTGCTGCGCAGCCGCAGCGCTCCCTGTGGTCGTCGCTGGTGGAGGCTGTCCGAGGTTCTCATCAGGACTACACCGCGGGCAGTTTGAACCGGGCCATTCTCCTGCTGGCCGTGCCCATGGTGCTGGAGATGGTGCTGGAGTCCTTGTTTGCCGTGGTGGACGTGTTCTGGGTGAGCCGCCTTGGGGCCAACGCCGTTGCCACGGTGGGGCTCACCGAGTCCATGCTGAGCCTGGTGTTCGCGGTAGGCATGGGACTTAGTCTGTCTACCACCGCGATGGTCGCGCGCCGAATCGGAGAGAAAGATCCCGAGGGCGCGGCCGTGGCGGGGGTGCAGGCGATCGCTCTGGGCTTCATTGTTTCTCTGGCCATCGGGCTGCCGTGCCTGCTGCTGGCTCCGCGGCTTCTGCGGCTGATGGGGGCTACTCCCGAGATCGTTGCGGTGGGCAGCGGCTATACCCGAATCTGCCTGGGCGGCAGTTGCGCCGTGCTGCTGCTGTTTCTGAACAACGCCATTTTTCGCGGCGCCGGAGATGCTGCCATCGCCATGCGCCTGCTCTGGGTGTCGAACATTATTAATTTGGTGCTCGATCCCTGCCTCATCTTCGGGTGGGGGCCGTTCCCGCGGATGGGCGTGACCGGCGCTGCACTCGCGACATTCACCGGGCGCAGTATTGGCGTGATCTACCAGTTTTACCGCCTGCTGAAAGGCACGGAGCGGATTCACATCCTAGCCCGGCAGCTTCGCTTGCGTTTCGACGTGCTGTGGCGGCTGGTGCGGGTGTCGCTCACCGGGATACTTCAATTCGCTATCGCGCACACCAGTTGGATCGGGCTGGTGCGCATCATCAGCATCTTCGGCGCGGCGGCGCTGGCGGGATACACGATCGCGATCCGCATCGTCATCTTCGTGATTCTGCCTTCGTGGGGATTGAGTAACGCTGCGGCCACGCTAGTGGGCCAGAACCTGGGCGCTGGCAAGCCGGAGCGCGCCGAAACGGCTGTCTGGCGCACCGGCCTCTACAACATGATTTTCCTGGGAACGGTGGGAGTGGTCTTCGTCATCTTCGCGGAGCCGGTCGTGCGGCTATTCACCAATGACCCTGCAGTTGTGCCGCTGGCTGCGTCCTGCCTGCGCATTGTGAGTTACGGAAATATCGGCTACGCCTACGGCATGGTCATGCTGCAGGCGTTCAATGGCGCGGGCGACACGATTACGCCGACCATCGTGAATTTCTTCGGCTTCTGGATGCTGGAGATCCCCTTGGCCTACTGGCTGGCGATTCGAGTGAACCTGCAGTCGAAGGGGGCGTTCTGGGCCATTGTGATCGCCGAGGGGGCGATTGCCGGCGCCAGCGCCATCCTGTTCAAGCAGGGACGCTGGAAAAGGCAGAAAATCTGAGGCTGGGGGTGCCTCTCTCAGAAGAAAAAACTGGGGCGGGAGGAACGGTTTCGAACCGTCATCTCCGGGATGGAGCCCCGGCGCATTGCCGTGGTTATGCTACTCCCGCGCGACTACCAAGGCACCAAAGGTATTGCATGACGGTTCTGATGTCAACCCGCAGAGGCGTGCGGATCGCGGCTATCCGGCGAAAGGCATGAACCACGAAGGGCACGAAGGTTCACGAAGGAAAAAAGGCCTTCGTGAACCTTCGTGTCCTTCGTGGTTGATGCCTCTGATCTTCATCGCGCCCGGGCCAGAACCAGAGTCACATCGTCGGGCTGTTCGTTGTCTCCGATCCAGTTATCCACGGCCAACGTTACGATCTGGCTGATTTCGGGCAGAGGCAAGTCGCGGTTCTCGCGGACGAGATCAATCAGCCGCTGCTCGCCGAATTCCCCGAAATCGTTTTCCGGCTCGGTCACGCCGTCACTGTAGGCCAGGAAAATTTCGCCGGGATGCATTTCGACTGCGCCCTCGTCGTAAGTCATGTTGTCGAACAGGCCCACCACGGTTCCCCCGGCCTCCAGCCGCCGGATGGTGCCATCTTTCCCGATCAGGATGGGAGGCAGGTGGCCGCCGTTGCTGTAGGTCAGGTGGTGCGAACGTCCGTCATAGATTCCGAGGAAAAGCGTGGCGTACTTCTCAGGCGGAGTGCTTTCGTAGAGCTGATGGTTGAGCAGGCTGAGCAGGGCTCCGGGAGACACTTCCACGCCTTCGGGCCAAGCCGCTAACACCCGGCCTGAGCCTGCGACCGCGCCCACGGCGACCGGCTCCCGCATCTGCGGCAGATTCTCCACGCTGTAGGCGCGAACCGCCGAGTGGATGGTCGCCATCAGCAACGCGGCGGAAATTCCTTTTCCGCTGATGTCGCCGACCGCCAGAATCAGCTTGTGCGAGCTGGCCGTCAGAAAGTCATAGTAGTCTCCGCTGACCGTGCGCGCCGGACGGCAGAAGCCATGCACCTCGAGCGATTCGAGTTCCGAAACCTGCCGCGGAAATAGCTGCGCCTGCACCTCCTGCGCGATGGCCAGTTCGTTCTCCAGGCGCTGCTTTTCCTTCTGCTCCAGGATCAGCTTCTCGATGGAGGCGGTCATCGAGTTGAACGAGTGCGCCAGATCGGCCAGCTGGTCGCTGGATTTCACCGGGATGCGGTGGCTGAAATCGCCGCGGTCCACGTGTCTGGTGGCGTCGTGCAGTTGGGCTACAGCCGCGGTCACGGTGCGGGTCATGCGGGTGCCGATAATCAGGGCGATCAGCTCGATGATGGCGAAGAAAATCCCGACCCCGATTAGGATGTACGCCACGCCCTGCACGAATTCCCCGAGCGCCGCGAACAGATGGCCGTACAGCACCGACGGACGGGTGCGGACTCTTACCAGCGCCCTCTGCCTGCGTTCGCCGGTGTCCCAATCCACTACCGTGAGCGAAGTGCCGGCGAGCGGGATCTCAAGATCGAGCCGATCGGCCGGGCCAGGCAGAGTACCGACCGTGAAGGTGGGTTGCAGCACTTGCTGGTCGACTTCCACCGGAGTCCCCTGCTGGTTTGTATTAATGGAGGTTCGACCGTCACTTTTTGCGGGACTGCTTGAAGCGGAAGCGCGAGTCACGGCCGTCCGATCCGCCGCTGCCGCCGGGTTCAGCATGATTCCCGACGCAAAAAGCGTGATTTCGCCCAGATCGGTAGCGATGTTTCCCACCAGCACCTTGTCAAAAGGCTCGCTGGTAACCACGGTCAGGATGTTCGATTTGATCGGAAGTGACGTGGCCACACGCAGATGCAGTTCATTGTGATCGCGGACGATCTCGCGAAATCGATCCTTCACGAACTGTGGGCGGGTGAGGGCAGCGCCTTTGAATTCGGTGCATAGGGGCAGCGGTTTGTCACCGTACCAGGCGCAAACCTGGCGCCGCCCCCATGCAGGATCGCGCTTCCTCAAACCTGACAGAGATTCAGCGGCCGGATTATCCCCGCGCTCCAGTCGCGCCGCCAGTTCATTGCTGACCGCAGCGTTGGCCGCCTCCAGACTTCTCAATTGAGAATGAATTTCTGAGGTTACGAGAAAAACCGCAAACTGCCCCGCCAGCCCGTAGAGCGTGACGAACGCCATCGTAACCAGCAGCACGGCAGGAATTACGCCGATGAAAACATAGGTGACGATCAGCCGGTTCCGCAGACGCCACAGCACTCTGCGCTTCAGCCACCGGAAGGCGAGTACAAAAAACAGCACCGCGGCGAGAAAAGCAAGGAATTCTACCCATCCGCCCAGGTGATCGCCCCAGGTAGGCGCCAACAGCCCCAGCAATTTCTCCACGGCATAGAGCAGGCCGGCCATGGCCGCCAGATAGCAGGCCAGGCGCGCCATGCGGCCTTCGGGCCACAAGTCGGCCTTAATCAACCGGAGCCGCAATTCTGGATAGGACCATTGCATGCTTTTTGTCGGATTACTACTTTCTCAGATTTATCGCGCTGCGCGAAGCGAAATCCCGAGCGGTGCGCAGCTTGGCAGGTCTGTCATCCTGACCAATCCGATTTGTCATCCTGAGCGAAGCGAAGGACCTATGTAATTTGACTGCGCGAGTACATGGGTCCCTTCGACTGGCTCATGGCAGGCTCTTCGCTGTGCTCAGGATGACGCGCCATTCTGATTTCGCGCATTGTCAGGCCCGCCGCTAGATCTCCGGGTCTAGATTTCCGGATAAAGATCGAAGAACGCTTCCAGACTCGTGCGCAACTGCTTTTCGATATCTTCCTTGCTGCCTTCGAGCACGTGCATGGTGACGTGGGCCTCCCGTCCACTTGTGAGCTTCACGGGAGCCTGACCCACCTCGGCCACATCCTCGGACGGCAGCAGCCTCATGCCATAAACCAGCGTCAGATTTGCCATGCCTCGATTTTACGACGTTCGCGGCGGCTCCCGCGAATTCCAGGTCTTTACCACGAAGGACACGAAGTTGCACGAAGGAACCCAAGCACAAAGGAAGTCCTTCGTGATACTTCGTGACGTTCGTGCTTGAGGGTTTCTCTTTCAGGTGAAGTGACCACTGCCATCTTTTGGGATTTAGGATTCCGGGCGTTCTCGTTTAGAATTCCTCAGTGCCTAGACCTCTGCTTAGAATTCCGGTTTCCACACTCTTGAGTGGTCTTTTCGCTTTGGCCCTGGGGCAGGGAGTTTCCGCACAGGACCAGCCCGCGAATCCGCAGACCCAGACTCAGTCGACCCAGCCGCAGGTGAAGGTGAACATGCTGAACGTGTGTACGCCGTCCGCCGCGGAGCAGAAGGAAATTGCCGCCGCGCTGGAGCGCGTTCCCAAGGCGCCGCTGTTCGGCGCGGATTTTGAAGTGTCCCGCGGGCGTTCGACACTGAGCGACATGCCGAACCTGCTACAGCCCGGATCGAGCACGCACTTCTCCGACGAAAAATCGGTGGCGAGTTATGTCCGCATTCGCCGTGAGTTCTCGGTGCAGGCGCTTTTTTCCAGCGTGCAGTATTCCTTCAGCAACGACGGCCAGACCATGGTCGAGACGCTGGTGCTGCACGTGCGCGATCCCAAGGACCTGATTCAGGTCTCGCTCGAAGACAGCGCGTCGTCGGTCACCAGTTCCGAGGCCATGCTCACGTCGAACACTCCCGCCAGCCGGGTGCGCCTGGAGCGCTTTGGCAAACCTTCGATCGCGCTGGCTCGCTGTTTAGCGACCGAAGGCGGTCCCGCGCCCGATCAGAGCGCCTACGAACCGCTGTTCCGCAACGCGTCGGGAGTGCTGGCAAACTATCGCGCCCTGCTGGGCATCAAGAAAATTGTGCCCGAGGAACTGGCGAACATCAGCGTGGAGTCGAAGCCGAAGCCTGCGCCGACGAACAAAATGAAAAGGCCGATCGAAGAAAAAAAGTGAGCTGCATTGTCGCGAACGAAGAACCATCAACCACGAAGGACACGAAGGATCACGAAGGAATTCATCTGCATGGCTTCCTTCGTGAACCTTCGTGTCCTTCGTGGTTAAGGCCGTCAAAACCTGAGCGTGCATCAAAATCGAAACTCGGCCATCTAATCTGCAACTACTAAACTCATGAGCGAAACTCGCGACGTCGTCATCATCGGGTCCGGATGCTCCGGACACACTGCCGCGCTTTACACGGCGCGCGCCAACCTGAAGCCGCTGGTCGTCGAAGGCCACGAGCCCGGCGGACAACTTTCCATGACCACGATGGTCGAGAACTTTCCCGGATTTCCCGAAGGTATCCTTGGCCCGCAACTCGTCGAGAACATGCGCAAGCAGGCCGAGCGCTTCGGCGCCGAATACCGCATGGCGCACCTCACCAGCGCCGACCTCAGCAAGCGGCCGTTTGTGCTGCATCTGGGCGTGCATCAAGTTCACGCCCAGACCCTGATCATTGCCAGCGGCGCCTCCGCCCGGTGGTTAGGCCTGCCGCATGAGCAGCAGCTGATCGGCCACGGCGTGTCTTCGTGTGCGACCTGCGACGGCTTCTTTTTTTCCGGCAAAGAAATCGCTGTGGTCGGTGGCGGAGACTCCGCCATGGAGGAAGCGCTTTTCCTGACGCGCTTCGCGAGCAAGGTGACCATCATTCATCGCCGCGACGCCTTCCGCGCCTCGAAGATCATGCTTGATCGCGCCCAGCATCACGAGAAGATAAAGTTTCTGCTCAACACGGTGGTGGAAGATGTTTACGACATCAACCACAAAGAGGTCACCGGCCTGAAATTGCGCGATGTGAAGACGGGCAAAGTCTGGGATTTCCCCACCAACGCGCTGTTTCTCGGCATCGGCCACGAGCCCAACGCGAAAATGTTTGCCGGCCAGCTCGATACCGACGCCGACGGCTACCTCAAAACCCACAACTACGTGTTCACCCGCGTGCACGGCGTCTACGCCTGCGGCGATGTGCAGGACCGCCGCTATCGCCAGGCCATCACGGCCGCCGGAACTGGCTGCATGGCCGCGATGGAAGTGGAGAAGTTTCTGGAAGGGCACGGCAAGTAATCCCGGAATGCACACGATGCGGGCGACACCCGCCCCGCAAGAATCACTCCCGCCAACGTTCTATAGAAGGTAGGCTGAAGCCGGGCGGCTCATCACAGCCGCTTCCTGCTTCAAATCCATCGAGAGCCAGGCTCCCCGGCTCTCGCGGAGGATCACCTTCATGAACGCTCGCTTCGTCTGTTTTCTCGCCCTCGTCCTTTGTGGCAGCCTTTATGCGCAGCAGGCCACGCCACCGTCACTCACCATCTATAACCAGGATTTCGCCGTGGTCCGCGAGGAACTCCCTCTCGAACTGAAGTCCGGCGAAAATCTGGTGAATGTGAACAACATCACCATGCACCTCGAGCCCGATTCGGTGATCCTGCGCGATCCCATGGGCAAACACGCGGTGAACGTGCTGGAGCAGAATTACCGCGCCGATCCGGTCTCGCAGTTTTCCTTGCTCTCGCTCTACGAGGGCCGGACCATTGATTTCGAACTGCCCGGCGGCTCTACCGTGAAGGGCAAGGTGGTCCGCAGCGGATTCGTGCGTCCTGATACTTTCAACATGAACGGCTACGCGCAGAACTATCCGGGCCAGGAAGAGGCGATCATTGAGGTCGCAGGCCAGCTGCGCTTTGGCCTTCCCGGCACGCCCATCTTTCCCGACCTGACGGCCGAGACCATCCTCAAGCCCCGCCTGGAGTGGCTGCTCGCCACCGACAAGCCGGGCAAATTTCCCGCCGAGCTTTCTTACGTTACCGGCGGCATGACCTGGCAGGCCGACTACAACATCGTGGCGCCCGAGAAAGGAGACCTGGTCGACATCGTCGGCTGGATCACCATGGACAATCGCAGCGGCCGCACTTTCGAGAACGCCCGCATCAAGCTTATGGCGGGCGATGTGAATAAGATTCAGCCTGGTGCCATGCGTGGCCGCCAGGTCTCCCAGATGGTTGCGGTTACCGCAGGGGACGCGTTTGCACCGCCCGTGACCGAGAAGGCCTTCGACGAATACCACCTCTACACTCTCGAACGCAGCACCACTCTGCGCGACAGCGAGACCAAGCAGGTGGAATTCATCCATGCGGCCGGGGTGGCCGCCAAGCAGGTCTACATCTACGACGGCGCCAAGATCGACCCCAACCGCTACAACGGCTGGAACTGGGAGAACATCCGCAACGACCACAACTACGGCACCGAAAGCAACACTAAGATCTGGGTGATGCGCGAGTTCGTGAACTCGCAGGCCAATCATCTCGGCATGCCGCTGCCCAAGGGCCGCGTGCGCTTCTACCGGCACGGCGACGACGGCCAGGTTGAGTTCACCGGCGAGAATGTGATCGACCATACTCCGCGCGACGAGACCATCCGCGTCTATACCGGTAACGCCTTCGACGTCGCCGGAGAGCGCCGCCGCACCAACTACACCGTCGACGTCAACCGGCGCGAAGCCACCGAGTCGTTCGAGATCAAAGTCCGCAACCACAAGAAAGAGCCGGTGGACGTGCGCGTCGTCGAGCGCCTGTACCGCGGATCGAACTGGGAAGTCTCCGCCAAGTCTGACGAGTTCAAGAAGAAAGACAGCCAGACCATCGAATTTCCCGTGACCATTACTCCTGACGGGGAGAAGAAGATTACTTACACGGCGCATTACACCTGGTAGGAGAGCCTCAACCACGAAGGACACGAAGGATCACGAAGGACTTCACCTGCATGGATTTCCTTCGTGGTACTTCGTGTCCTTCGTGGTAAAGATTTTGTTTCATGCCCCGCCAATACTCGTTTGTGATACAAATTTCAGTGGTCTTCATAATGCACGTGGCGGCTATTCCTCTTCTTATCCTTCCACAGCCAGCAGGTATTGCATGCTGAGGACGTTCTTCGTCCGTCTTTCTGAGAATCGATCACTGCGCAGTTTTGCCGAGCGATCGTCGATCGGACGCCGCGTTTCTGGCCGGTTCGTGGCGGGCACGGAAATCGCCGACGCGGTGCGGGTTACCCAGACCGTGAACCGCGCGGGCATGAGCGTCAGCATCGACAACCTGGGCGAGAACGTCACGAATCCCGACGAAGCCCGCGAAAGTGCCAAACTTTACAATCAGATTCTCGATGCGATTGCGGCCACCCAGCTCAACGCCAACATCAGCCTGAAGCTGACCCACATGGGCCTCGACGTCGATGAGCAACTGGCCCGCGACATTGTTGCAGGCCTGGTCGCCAAAGCGGCAGCGATGAAGCCGCCCGGTTTTGTGCGCGTCGACATGGAAGGCTCGCCCTACACCCAGCGCACCCTGGACTTCGTTCACGAGTTGCACCGCATGCCGGGAAACCAGTCGAGCGTCGGCACCGTGATTCAGTCTTACTTGAAGCGCTCTGAGAGCGACGTTGAAAAACTGCTGGCGGAGGGCATCCGTATTCGACTGTGCAAGGGAGCCTACAAGGAACCAGCGAGCATCGCGTTTGAAAACAAAGCCGACGTGGACGCGAACTACGTCAAGCTGATGAAGATTCTGATGAAGAGCGGCGTCTATCACGGCCTGGCCACGCACGACGAGAGGATCATCAAAGAAGCGCAGGCCTTCGCCATCCGGGAAAAGATCGCGCGCGAATCTTTCGAGTTCCAAATGCTGTACGGCATTCGCCGCGACCTGCAGCAGAGGCTGGTGCGCGACGGCTGGGGCATGCGCGTCTACATTCCATTCGGCACCGAGTGGTATCCCTACTTCATGCGGCGGCTGGGCGAGCGTCCGGCGAACGTGTTCTTCATTGCGCGGAATATGCTGCGGAGGTAGGTCGGCTTTCGGCTTCCGGATGAGTTCTCAGTTCTCAGTTCTCAGTTCTCAGTTCTCAGTTCTCAGTTCTCAGTTCTCAGTTCTCAGTTCTCAGTTCTCAGTTCTCAGTTCTTTCGTGACGATGCATTCTCGCCGCACGAGGATTCTTGATCTGGAAGCCGGAAGCCGCGTATCTTGTTGCGTTCTCGTGTAAGTCGTTACGTCTTGGTGTAAGTCGTTGAAATGTCGTAGGGACGGTTTACAGGTTCCAGGACGCGCGTTTTCTTTGCGGATGATACTTCGACTACCTGCCTCGACGATCGTCGCTGCCAGGGGCGTTTCCGGCCCAAGGAAGGGCATTCTACACGCCGCACGGAACCGAAAAGCGAGGTTCCTCGATCCAACTCCAGGTAAAATACGTACATGGATGTACGTACAAATGGATCTAAAGTGTAATCCGCGCAGAGGTTAAGCGGTGTGAAAGCTGGAGCCAGGAGAGAAGAAGCCGAGAGCGACAGCCGCGAACTGAGACCTGAGAACTGCCCCTACTCCTGCGGTCCCTCGCCGCCTTCGGCGGGTGCCAGAGGCAGGCGGGTGGCCCCGCGCATCATTTCGCGTTCCTGGGGCGAGAACATGCCCTTGAATCGCTCGGAGTCGATGATTCTTTCCCGCTGGTCCGGCGGCATCGCACGCAAATTACGAACCTCCGTTGTCACCATCCGCTGGCGCACCGGTGGGAGCTGCCGCATCTGCCCGTAGATCTGGCGCGCCTGCTGTTTCTGCGCGGGAGTCAGGTGCTCCCAGGTCTCCATACGGTTCAGCACGCGCAGTTGCTGTTGCGGCGGGAGGTTCGAGAAATGCTGCAAGCGCTGCCGAAGAATCTGTTGTTGCTGGGGCGGCAGACGGTGGAATCCGGGATCCCGCTGCAGTTCGCGTTCCTGCTCGGCCGGGGGCATGTCTTTGTAGCGTCGCAGCCAGTCTCCCGCATGGCCCTGTGGCCGCGGGCGTCCCTGCATTTGCGGCCGCCCTTGAAATTGCGGGTGCCCCTGCGGTGGCCGGGCAGCCGGCGGCCGGGGTGCCTGTTGGTGTGGTGCAGGAGGAGGCGCGGCCACATGCCTCTGCTGCGGCGGGTGGAATGCGCCGCCGAGCGCGAGACCGGGCAGAGGAATAGTCATAGCGACCGCCAATCCGGCAACCGCCAGCCAACCCGCCCTGTATTGTCCCCGGCTCATTTTTCCCGCCTTGCCTTGCACTTCGCCGTTCAATCCTGCAACTTCGACAAATAGCGCGCGAATCTTCTATTGGATTCGCTACGGATTGGATCCGCTACGGATTCGCCACGACATCCTGCTGCACATCCAGGTCATCGAGCATTTCGAAATCGGAATACATGTCGTGATTATTTTCCAGCGCCTGCAGATCGCTGACCGCCGTGCCCGGCTGTTCAACAATCGTGGCTTCCTGTCCATGATTGCCGATCTTGCCCCGCGCAAAGAACAGGCCCACGCCAACTCCCAGAATCACGGTGAGTGCGGCTGCCAGCACGGGACGGCGAAACCAATGCAACCAGCCCGCCTGTGGTTTGGCCATTTCTTCACGCAAGCGGGCCTGCAGGCGCACGTCAAAATACGGCGTCGGCTCCGGGACCTGCCATTCATCGAGTACTGTCATGGTCGAGCGCATGGCCTTCAATTGCTCGGCGCACGCGCCACAACTTTCGAGATGCTTGCCTTCGTCCGCGGTGAGTTCGCTGAACCCAGCCGCCACGTCGGGCATCCGTTCACGAATTTCATTGCAATTCATAACCGCTTCCCCTTTACCACTCTCTTCGCCACTGTCTCTTCCTCTGCTCACAGATACATCAGTCGCGCTACACAAATTCTTTTAACTGTTCCCGCAAAGTCTCATACGCCCGGAAGAGCAACGACTTGGTTGCCGACTCGCTCTTCTTCAGTACTTCGGCAATCTGCTTGTAGTCCATCTGCTGGTACTTGTGCATGACTACCGCCAGCCGCTGCTGCTCGGGCAAAGCTTCCACTTTACTGCGGATGGCCAGCATGCGCTCGCGCCGCACCATGGCCTGCTCGGCGGTCAAGTTGCCGTCGGGCAACTCGAGCGTGGCGCCGCTTTCCTCGTCCGGCTCGTCGAGGCTGACCTGCACCTCGGGCCGCTCGTGGCGCGTGTCACGCGCATGATTCACCGCCAGATTGGTCGCGATGCGATACAGCCACGTCGTAAACTTTGCGCTGGCCTCGTAACTTGCGCGCGAGCGGTACACGCGCAAAAAAACTTCCTGCGCCAGATCTTCCGCCGCGGCCGCGTTGCGTACCATCCGGTACATAAAACTGATCATCGGACGGCGATACTTTTGCACCAGGTAATCGAACGCCGACGAGTCGCCCACCTTGGCGCGCAGCATGATCTCGGCGTCGGACGGCTCTCCGCCTACCACCGCCGGCGCGAACGCAGACGAGGGTTGCGGCGTCGTCGCAGCCATCAGCATGCCCCGGTCCAGTGCAGCCGTGCTCACATTAGTTTTAACCCCATCGGGGCCCGAAAGTTGCATGTCTAGCTGGCCGTCAGGAGCCGCGGAAGCCCCTCTGGATGAAGGAGATAGGGGTGTTCGCGGGGGTTTCGGCTCGAGCGCCATGGGAAAGATGATTCAGCCTGGACGCAGCCAGGCCCCGAGCCCGCTCTTTGCGCCGCAGCCGATAGGCTACCATGCCCGGGCGCCAGGCCGAAACCCTGTAGCGGCACGGCGCGAGCTTGGGGTGGGAAGTGCGAGTGAAAATTGCTGATTGTTGATTTTTGATTGCAGATTGAAAAACTTCAGGGACCCGGAAGCCTGGTTTTAATCAAGAATCAGCGAATCGACAACCAACGATCAAGAATCAGCAATACCCCCACCGGCGCGCCAGACCGGCACTCCGCCCGGCAAGTTGCATAATCCGGGCGCAAATGTTTGAATGAAATGACTCTCGCAGGGCGCTTAACTCAGCGGTAGAGTGCCATCTTCACACGGTGGAAGTCATAGGTTCGAATCCTATAGCGCCCACCATCTTTTCATTCCCATGGCGGGGAGCGTCCCTTCCCGGTCGTCCGATTCTTCCCCGGTTCCTGACTTTGCGATCTTGCGATCGCGGGTTTGGGATCACTCCAACTGCGGGTAAAATGAAGTCTGCGGTTCGCGCGGGCGCGTAGCTCAAACGGATAGAGCATCGGATTTCTAATCCGACGGTTGCAGGTTCGATTCCTGCCGCGCCTACCATTTCAATTTCAAATCAATTCGTAAGCCGAGCGTTCCCACGACCGGTGTGGGGCCCGGTGCACTGGTCAGGATTGCGTCGCCGCCGAGGGTCAGGCTATCTTCAATGCGTTCATCATTGCCTTCGTCAATGCTTTCATTCCGCGTTGATGTCGACAGGGAGTCGCGCATGTCGAAGCTGATTCTGTCGCTTGTTCTCAGCCTGATGGTCGCCGCGCAGGCTGGCGCGCAGGTCAAAGTAGAAAAAATCGAATATAAGGGGTGGCGCAATTCCTACCGGGTAAGCAACGGGGAAGTGGAACTGGTGGTCACCGGCGATGTTGGACCGAGAGTCATGCGCTTTGGATTTGTGGGTGGGCAGAATCTTTTCAAAGAGTTTGCCGATCAACTGGGAGGAACCAGAGAGGAAAAGCACCAGCTGCGTGGAGGGGACCGGGTTTGGAAAGCTCCCGAAGATCCGGTTGCGACCTGGGCTCCAGACAACGTGCCGGTGGAAATCACGACGACCGCAAATGGGCTGATTGCGAGAGCTCCCGTGGAGCCACTGACCAGTCTTCAGAAAGAGATTGAGGTGAGGATGGCGCCTTCGGGAACCGAGGTGACGGTGCTGCATCGCATCTCGAACCGTTCTCTTTTCTCGCTGGAGTATTCGGTTTGGGCGCTGACCATGATGGCGCCGGGAGGGGTTGCGATTACGGGCTTCCCACCGCGCGGACATCATCCCGCGAACCTGGAAGCCACCAACCCGCTGGTGATGTGGGCGTACACGAACTTGTCGGACAAACGCTGGGTGTTCACGAAGAAATATCTGGCATTGAGGCAGGATCCGAATAACTCCGAAGCGCAGAAGCTGGGAATGTTCAATCCGAATACCTGGGGCGCGTACATCTTGAATGGTGAGGTGTTCATCAAACGCGCGAGTGCGATTTCGGGAGAGACGTATCCCGATTTCGGGTGCTCGTTTGAGACTTTTACCAACAACGAGTTTCTGGAGATGGAAACACTCGGACCGCTGACCAGGCTGCCGCCGGGAAAGACGGCGGAGCAGGTCGAGCATTGGAGCCTGCACCGTAACGTGAAGCTTGCAGATCTTACGGATGATGCCATTGACGCCGCCATCCTGCCACTGTTGCGCGGAAGCGCGAGTGGAAATTAATACGGTCGGAAATTACAGAGGGCCCGGATGAAGCTCTATCGCACATCGAGCGGCGTGTTTGTCGAAGAAAGCGAAAAGTACTTTCCTGTCGCCGAAGCAGATTGGGACGCTCTGATCAGCAGTTCTGATCTGTATGCACGAGTTCGCGCCGCCACCGGGAAGGGTGCGTCGGCCTTCGATCCGGCGACGGTTGTCGCACCGGTGGTCAGCCAGGAGGTGTGGGCGGCCGGGGTAACGTACTATCGCAGCCGCAATGCGCGGATCGACGAGAGCAAGGATGCGGGCGGAGGAAGCTTCTACGACCGAGTCTACGCCGCCGAACGGCCGGAGCTTTTTTTCAAGGCGACTGGTCGGCGCGTCGTGGGACCGGGGGCAGCGGTGCGTATTCGATCCGATGCGAAGTGGTCGGTGCCCGAGCCGGAGCTGACTCTGCTGATCAATCCCGCCGGCGCAATTGTGGGGTACACCATTGGCAACGACATGAGCTCTCGCGACATCGAGGGCGAGAACCCGCTTTATCTGCCGCAGGCGAAGGTCTACGACGGCAGTTGCGCGCTTGGTCCGTGCGTTCTGTTGTCGACCGAACCGCTGGACAAGACGACCACTATTCGGTTGGAGATCATGCGGCAGGGCAAGACCATCTTCACGGGAAGCACTACGCTGGCAGAACTCAAACGTGAGCCGAAGGAGTTAGCCAAGTTCCTGTTCCGCGACAACACTTTTCCTCAAGGAGCATTTTTGATGACCGGGACCGGCATCGTTCCGGGAAATGACTTCACGCTGGCGCACGGCGACGCCATTCGAATCGGCATCGAGGGGATTGGCACGCTTGAAAACCATGTGGCGTAGAAGAACCGCAATCGTTCCGGCTGTTGAGCTGATGCTTTGCCTGTGTGGAGCCTGGCGCCTTCCCGCTCAGACCCCAGCTACTGCTGCTCAAGCGGCTGCGTCTCGCCAGGCAGCGCCGCCCCGCCAGCCGGGCGCCGGCAAAGATTCCGCGAAGACAGCGAATTCAACCGCGGCGATTCAGTTCGAGAACGTAATCGAACAGTCGAAGATCAAGTTCAAGCTCAGGAACAGCGTCAGTCCGCAGCGCTACACGTTTGAAACCATGGTGGGCGGAGTCGCGGTCTTCGACTACAACAACGACGGCTTGCTTGACATCTTCTTGACCAACGGTGCGGCCATTCCATCGCTGGAAAAAAGCGATCCCAGTTTCTGGAACCGGCTTTTCCGCAACAACGGCGACGGCACTTTCACCGATGTCACAGAGAAGGCCGGATTGCAGGGCATCGGCTATTCGATGGGAGTGGCCGCCGGCGACTATGACAATGATGGATTTGTCGATCTCTACGTAACCGGCGTCAACCGCAACCAGCTTTTCCATAACAATGGCGACGGCACCTTCACCGACGTGACCGAGAAGGCGGGAGTCGTCGGCATGGTCCCCAAGCTCGGCAAGGCATGGTCGGTGGCGGCTGGATGGTTCGATTACAACAACGATGGGCTGCTCGACCTTTTTGTGGTGAATTACCTGAATTACAACATCAAGACGGCGGCGCACTGCGTGCAGCAAGGACTTCCGGCGTACTGCTCGCCCGTCGATTTTTTGGGAACACCGAACATCCTTTATCGGAACAATGGCGACGGCACCTTTACCGACGTCTCCGAGCAATCTGGTATTTCGAAATATGTGGGCAAAGGGATGGGGCTGGCGTTCGCCGACTATGACAACGATGGATTCACCGATATCTTCGTTTCCAACGATACGTTCGAAAATTATCTTCTGCACAACAACCGAGATGGAACCTTCACCAATGTCGCGTTGCTCGCGGGGGTGGCGTACAACGCATTCGGCAAAGCCATTGCAGGCATGGGCGCGGATTTCCGGGATATCGACAACGATGGCAGGCCGGACATTTTTGAGACTGCGATGTTCGGCGAAGGCTTTCCCCTCTATAAGAGTCTAGGGGACGGTCAGTTTCAGGACGTCACCGCCACGGCAGGACTGAGCGCGCTGACCAGCCGCTCAACCGCGTGGGGAGTGGGGGTTTTCGATTTCGACAACGACGGGAACAAGGATCTTTTCACCGCGAACGCGGACATCCTCGACAATGCCATGGAACTGGCACACCGATCCTTTCCGCTGCCCAATCGAGTGTTTCGCAATAACGGCGGGCTGAGCTTTGAGGATGTGAGTGCGAAGGCTGGACCGTCGTTCCAGGTCCCGGCTGCGCACCGCGGCGCCGCCTTCGGCGACCTTAACAATGACGGCAGGATTGATGCGGTGGTTTCTGTTCTGAACGGCCCGCCGGAAATATGGATGAACCGTACTGGCGGCCCGAACGCCAGCAACCGGAATCACTGGATCATTCTGAAACTGGTCGGCGTGAAATCCAATCGCGACGGTCTGGGAACCAAGGTCAGAGTCACAACTTCTCTGGGCACCCAGTACAACCAGGCGACCACCGCGATGGGCTACAACTCGTCGAGCGACAAGCGCGTGCACCTCGGCCTGGGCTCGGCCGACGAGGTAGACGCGATTGAACTGAGATGGCCGAGCGGCATCAACCAGGTTTTGAAGAACGTGAAAGCGGATCAGATTCTGACCGTGACGGAGAGCGCGTCACAATGAGCATATCTTGTCTTATTTCGCCGGGAGATTGGACGACAAACGCTGCGCGAGATCCGTTTGCCCGTTGTGGACGAGGAGGTCGGCAAGATCTTTCATCAGCTGAGGATTGTTTCTTCCGTAGGCCGCTGCGGTTTCGGCAGTCAGGCCGGCATCCGATACCTTACCTATTCGGAAGTAGGAATCGCAAAGCATGTAAAGCAACTCCGGAGTCATGGTTCGGGACTTCGCCAGTTGCTCCGCCGCCTCGGACCAGCGCCCCTGGTGGTAGCGGACCTCGCCCATCTCGGCAATCGCCGTCTGATAGCTCGGGTCGTTCGCGAGTTCGGCCTTAAACTCATTCTCGGCCCCGGTGAGATCGCCCACTTTTAGCGCGAGGATTCCCTCATAGGTGTGTGCGCCACGAACCGTGGGCTGAATTTCCAGAGCGCGATGGAGACAGCGCAGGCCATCGTCTTTCTTTCCCATGGTGAGATAGAGTTTTCCGACAAACACGTACGCATCCGCGAGAGTGGCGGCAGTTCCCTTGAAGCGATTGCGATAGAGCTGCAGCGCATCGTCTTCGTGATGCTCGGCCAGCAATTGATAGGCTTGAGGCTGGATAGGGCTTTCGCTGCCTTCGCTCTCCACGGAACGGACGAACGTCATCTGTTCCATCATCAGCTGATGCAGAGCCGCCTCGTGCTTCGCGTCCTCCGTACGTCCCATCCCGGCAAACGCCCGTGACAGATAGTAATGCGCGAGCAGCCGCGTGGGGGCCAGGCGCAACACCAATTGCAATTGATCGACGGCGGCCGGATAGTTCTTCAATTCCAGTTCGCACTGGCCAAGCCCGAACAATGAATCCACATCGTCGGCCTTGAAGGTGAGGATGCGTTCGAATGCCTGCCTGGCCTCTTTCCATTTGGCGAGCTTCACATCCACGCTGGCCAGCAGTTGCAGGGCGGGCACATCATTGGGCTGGGATTCGACTGCGCGCGCGGCATACTGTGCGGCGGCGGCAAGATCCATCAATTTGGAATTCGTGAGGGCAATGTCATAATCGATCTTGGGCAGCGCGGCATCTGAGCGCTGCGCTTTGAGCAGCCACTTTAGTCCCGCATCGCAATCTTCCGTGACGCACAGCAGTTCTCCGTATTTCTGCCATACCGCTGGATTGTCGGGCTCGGCCTTCAAACTCAGCCGGATGGCGCGCAGCGCAAGTTCATTCTGCCCATTCAGGTGATAGGCCTGGGCCAGATAATAGTGTGCGTCTCCGTCACCGGGAAGAATCCGGAGGCAGTGTTCCAGCAGCTTGATGGCTTCTTCCTTCTGGCCCGCAGTCAGTTTGTACTTGCCGGCTTCCAGCAAGACGTCCGCGTCATTGGGCGCGAGCTTAAGGGCTTGTTCAAAGGCGGCGGCCGCCTCGGAGTTGCGGCCTGCCTCCTCCAGCAACACGCCTTTCAGCTTGATTGCGGGCTCAAAATCCGGATGCTGCTCTAGTAAATGAAGGACCAGGTTCATGGCCCCCTCGCGGTCGCCGTGCTCATCGAGGCTGAGCGCCTGATGGAGTTGCCGCACCAGGGGAGAATCGGCGGGATGGCCGGTGTTCTGCGCCCGAGCCCCGGCTCCTCCGGCAGACAACAGAGCCGCGAACAGCAGGACAAAACGGAGACGATTGGCGGGCCGGGCGGCAGATTGCTGGCGAGCGAATACAACCAGAGACGGGCTGGGGCTCTCCCTCACCTTGACCCTCCGGCCTTGGATCCGCAGTAATGTCATCCAGCAGGCTCCAACCTTGCTCCGCAACGGCGGGCGGTCCGCCGTAGGGAGAAATGCCGCGCGCAACCTGCTCCGGGCAGATGCGCCAACGTCCATTCTAAAGGAGCTTGATTCGCGAAGCAGGTTCTGCTGGTCGCCGCGCTTAATTCACCGTCTGCGTTAGCAAGGCGGAACTGGTGCTAAAGCTCGCGGTGCCGTTGTAGGTTGCGGTGATGTTGTGCGTTCCCGAATTCAGCGGCTTGGTGGTAAATTTGGCCGCACCTCCGCCGACATTTACCGTTCCCAGAGTTGTGGCGCCGTCCTGAAAAGTTACCGTCCCGGTCACGGTGCCACCGAACTGCGGGACGATCGTGGCGGTGAAAGTTACCGGCTGTCCGGCGCTCGAAGGATTCAGCGAAGATGCCAACGTGGTCGTGGTGCTGGCCTGGTTCACAACCTGGCTCAGCGGGGCGGAGGTGCTTTTGAGGAACGGACCGGCGGGGCTGTAGACCGCTGTAATGGACGCAGTGCCGGCCGCTAACTTGGTCGTGGTAAAGCTCGCCATGCCGCCGACGAGGGGCGTCCATTTTATGGACACCGTGCCGTTGTAAAACGTGACCGAGCCGGCGGGAGTGCCGCTGAACTGCGGAGCTACGATTGCCGTGAAGGTCACCGACTGTCCGAAGCTGGATGGATTCTGCGCAGAGAGCACAGTGGTCGTGGTGGTCGCCTTGCTGGTGACCTGACTTAACGCTTTTGATGTGCTGGTGGCGAACTTGGCGTCGCCTGTGTAAACCGCCCGGATGTACCTAGCGCCCACGGGAAGCGTCGGGTCGGAGAATGTGGCAATTCCGCCTCTCAACGGCGCGGTTCCGAGGACGGTCGAGCCTTGCATGAAGTTAACGATCTCTCCATCTGGTACTGCGCCAATGCTGGAAGTAACCGTGGCATTGAAGGTC
>Ga0210384_10000236_pt1 | contig 87495 bp, 74 predicted proteins | sample IncBWH2MmetaG_FD_160574 | JGI IMG/M metagenome (GOLD analysis project Ga0210384, IMG submission 160574) | Forest soil microbial communities from Barre Woods Harvard Forest LTER site, Petersham, Massachusetts, United States - Inc-BW-H-2-M | ecosystem: Environmental > Terrestrial > Soil >... | reverse complement strand
CGTTTCAAAATCGTTGGCATCGGACGCCGCCCAATGCTGATCCAGTGCCGCACGGATCTCTTGATCTCGCGCTCCAGAATACTGCTCCTTCTTTTGTTGATCGTTCATCTTGAGCCTTCCATTTGATAACTCTCAGCACTCAGATGACTTGTCACCATTCAATGATGCGGGCCCGTCGGGCAGACGACCCACTACCGAGAACCCGGTCGCGAAAACCAGAACGCTGAGGACAATCACAGCGAATATGACCGGCGCCAGATTCTCCGCCCCCGGAACCCCGTATTGCATCGGGAGCGTCGCCAGCACGCCGGCGGCAAGACCGCGAGGTATCGCGGCATTCAGGAACCAGAACTCCTTCTTCCTCAGTCCCATGCCCCTCGTCGAAAGCAGCACGGCTGGAATCCGCATCGCCATGAGGAACAGAACACCAACTGCCGCCAGGACAATCTTCTTCAGGTCCGTCGGGAACATCAAGCCAATCAGAAAGAAGAAGAACGACTTGATAAGGAACGCCAGCTGGTCCTGCATGACCCTTATTGTCTCGGTTGTAGCGAACACCAGTCCTTGGGCACCTGGAAACAGACGCGGCACGATAGACGAAGCGTTCCCGACTAAAAGCGACGCCACCAGCACCGCCATGGCGCCATTTCCCCTAAGCAAATCGGTGATGCCATATAGCGCAAGCATGGACGCCAGGAATACTGTATAGCCGTGAGGTTTGTCTCGCATGGAAGGTATCCCGGGGACGAGCAATGCTGAGGCAATCGCACCTGTACCCACCCCAACACCGAGTTCTCTCGCGAGGGCAATGAACGGTCGAGAAATGTCCGCACTACCGTTTACGACGAGGTCGATGAGTACCATCGTTACAACGACAGTGAGCGCGTCAGTCGAAGATGACTCAACCTCCAGTATGCGTGCTACTCGGGAAGGCACCCGAGCCAGGGCCATCGTCGGCATAATGATGACCGAACTGGTGCCGGCGACGATGGCCCCTACCATCACCCATGCCAACGGCGGCGCGGGGCGCACATAACCCAGTTTTGTAGACAGCCAAAAGAACCCGCAGACCCCCATCAAAGAAAAAACGAATCCTGACAAACCTAGAAAAATACCGCGCGGCGCCGCCGCGGCCACCTCGGTAAGTTGAAGACGAAACGCTCCGCTGGACAGAATGACTGTCAGGGCGATCGCTCCAAAGAACGGGACGCCCGCCTTAAGAAGTCCTGCCGGGATAAGACCGAATACGGGGCCGGCGAGAATTCCGGCGGCCACCAGCCAGACCACGTCCGGCACGCGCGTTCGCGCGAAGATAAACTCACCAAGTGCCCCCAACAGGAGGATGCCGGCAATCTCAACCACCAACTTGACAACAGGATCCATTCTTGCCTTTCTTTCGGTTGTTGCGCGGCTCCGGATGAGCTAACAAGGCTTTATAACACGATCTCTGACGAAGGTCCTGATTTGTCGCATTGCCGGACAATTGCTCTTGGCTGAGAATCTTTGTCTCTTGGGTTCGGGACTACGATTTAGGCCGCGTCCGCAACAGCCAAGTCCACACGATGATGACGGCCGACGCCGCAACGATCAACTCAGCCCAAATGAAAGTAACGTAGTCAACGAGCGCTCCCACTGGCGGAACGCCCGGCTGAATATTGCGAAGTGCCGGCAATCCGAAAATCAGTGAAATGGAAACTGAGAGCGGCAATAGGTCCGCCCTCTCGGGCGTTGTAATTACCCTTATGGCCATCGCTAGCAAGCTCATCGACAAGACTGTCATCATTAACACCACGATCAGCGAGACCGCGATCACGTTATTCGCTCGAGTGAGATGCAGTTCGATCCCCGTGGGTTCTTGGCTGCCGCCCCGCGATACATTCCCTTCGAATCGGATGCCCGGTACGGAAGCCGATAGTGAGATCGAAAGCGCGACCGGCGCATTCTGAAGCAGCGCGCTTGAGCTGACCGCCAATTCATCGGTTGGATGCGCAAGTTCGGGAATACTTGCGGGTATTTTCGGCGCTTCCGGCTGCGCATTTCGCGCAGGCGTGGTCATTAGAATCCGCACAGTTGTGTCATATCTATCCAACGGGTATTTATTCAAATCACCGTTAAGAGGAAAGACTGCCTCGATCCGGTTCATTCGCTTGTTCTTCGGGAAATCGAACTCCTGCTCTCCACGGAAATTGTTGATGAGCAGGTGCAGATCAACGGCCGGAGTAACCTCGTCTTTGGCTATCTTTCCAGCAAGACGAAAGCTTACCTGCGCAGTTAGTTCGTGAGTTGCTGGGTTAGCGTTTGTGGTCACGATAGAAATAGACACGCGCTCCGCTGATTCAGTTTCGTCTCGCAGCAGTAGCGAGCGCCGCGTGCTCTCGTTTAATCCGCGGAGCACCACAGCAGCATAGATTGCCAGTACAAGCAGGAATATGAGGATCCAGAATCGTTTGTGCTTGTTCGGCATGGAACGTCACCGGCTCCCTTTTCCGATGAGCGAACTCGAAGTACGAGCTAGCCCGCACGCATCTGTCTTAAGCCGTGATCGTAAGAACTTACGCCTAACGGGCGAAAAGTGTACAGGGCAGGTGGGCGGTAGGCCAACCCAGTGCGACGCCAACACACGCCAGCGTATAACATTGGTCCGGTCGCCACCCGCAGATTCCAATGGCCCACTGGGCGTTCAGGCGAAGCAATACTTACTTCGATTGGGACCGTGCGGAGCCCGCTTAGCCGCTTAGCGCCTCTTCGTAGGCGGGACAAATCGGTTTGTAGGCGCAGCTGCGGCAGACAAAGCCGGGATTTGGCGGGAACTGGCCGGCGCGGATGTCGTCGGCGGCTTCGAGTACGATCGCTTGTGCTTCCTCGAGTTGCTTGACGTCCCGTGTGGTCACCTGGATTTGGTTGTTCTGAAGATAGTGGAAGACCAAGCGCACCGGATTCCATTCGAAGATTTCTTTTGCGGCCAGGGCGTACAGGCTGAGCTGCAAGTCTTTTTTGGCGTCGGCGTCCTTTTTCGGCTTGCCGGTTTTGTAGTCAATGATTTCTACGTCTTTGCCGCCTAGCGAGTTCACCTGGTCCATCCGTCCTGTGATTGTGACGTTGTTCGCCAGAGGAAGCTCAAAGCTTTTCTCCAGTTCGAGCACTTGCGAAGGGCTCGCGAGGATCGATGTGTAAAAGACGCGCAGCTGCTCAAGCCCTTCTTGTTTATAGCCTTGTTCCTGATAGTCGTCTTCAAATCCTGCCGAAGTCCACTCGGTGTCGAAAACTCGTGCGACGTCTTCGAACGGTAGCTTTACGCCTTTACGAACCTGGTCGACGAAGCGCTTGATCGTCGTGTGCATGACGCTCCCGAAGCTGAGCACCGCCTTAGGGCCTTCCCGCAGACGCCACGAGCGGCTAAAGAGATATTGTTGCGGGCAAGTCCGGTAGCCGCTCACCGCGGAAGGGCTCAAAGCGAGCGGTTCCGGAGTCAGAGGATGGAACTCGAGAGCCCAGTCGGCAATGCGAGAGAAGATTTTTGCAGGTTCGGAGAGAGGAAAGAGTAGCGGGTCGCCGGCGTACGCGGATTGTTTTTTCGCGCTAGCGAGAGCTTCGGGCAATTTTGGTTTCATCTGGTGGATATCCCGGCGCTTGATCGCCGGATCCATCAGCAGGTCTTCGATGAACACTGGAATCTTGCCCTTTTTTTCGGTGACTGTGGTAAGCGTGAGGCGATTCTCTGCGCGTGTCAGAGCGACGTAGAAGAGGCGGCGCTCTTCTTGAATGTGAAATTGCTCGGCGGGTTCGCCTTCTTTCATCAGCGCGGCGGGAAATTCGAACACACGCGAGCGTTCTGCGGCTGGAAATTTCTTGTTGTTGACGCGCAGCAGGAAGACTTGCGGAAACTCGAGGCCTTTGGCGCCATGAACGGTCATTAATTGGACGGCATCCCCAGGAACGTCATCTTCCAGACTGATCGTGCCGCCGGCTTGTCCGTAGTAATCGAGATACTCCACAAATTCAGCGAGGCTTTGCGTTTCGCTTTTCGGCTCCCACTCTTTGGCGAATTCCGAGAGGCGCTTCACGTATTTGCGGTCCTGCGGGCTGGCGCGTTGCGCCACTTCCAGCCACTCCAGGAGATCCGCGAGGATTCCGCGAGCACTGCGGCGATGGAGCGTTTTGCGCTGCTCGGAGACGAACTCGATGAGCTTGCCCAATGCCGCATGCGAGGCGTCGAACGCAAGTTGTCCTTGAGGACCTTGAAGCATTTCGTAGAGAGCTTTTCTCTCTTTTCTAGCCCGCTCGGCGAGGCGAACTAGATCGCCGGGCCCAAGCGACCACGCCGGGGCGGCGAGAACGCGGGCGCAGGCGATGTCGTCCGCAGGACTGTCGATCAGGTGCAAATAGGCGAGGACGTCTTTGACCAGCGGATGATCGAGAATCGAGAGCCTGCTGATCACGAAAGGGATTTTGTGGCGGCAGAGTTCTTCGACAAGTTCGTGGCGGTGTGCATGCTGGCGGTAGAGAATGGCGAACTCGCGCCACTTGCGGCCGGCTGCGCGCATCCGCAGGAGTTCGCTGACGATCCAGCGCGCTTCGTCGTGTTCGTTTTCCAGTTCGACGATCCGGATTTTCTCGCTTTCTTCTTTGTTGGCGCTTAGCACTTTTTTGGGGAAGTCGGCGCTCACGGTGTTTTGCGCGATGACTTGAGTGGCTACGCGCAGGATATTCGGCGTGGAACGGTAGTTCTCAACGAGAGAGACGCGAAGTTTTGTGGAGTCCTGCCCTTCGCGCCAGCCGGCAAAGCGCTCTAGAAAAAGTTTGAAGCTGCCGAACGACGCGCCCCGGAAGCGGTAGATAGCCTGGTCGTTGTCGCCCACGGCGATGATGTTTTTTCTATCGCCGGCCAGGAGTTCGAGGAGACGAAGCTGCGCGATGTTGGTGTCTTGAAATTCATCGACGAGGATGTAGCGATATTTTTCCTGAAGCGCGCGGCGGAGCTTTGCGTCGGTTTCGAGAAGCTCGACGGCGCCCGTGATCAGCGAACCGAAGGAAACGCGCTTTTTTTCTCGCATCAATTCGTCGCTTGCACGGTACGCGCGGGCGATTTCTCGTTGCAGGGCGACTTCCTCAGAGCGCTCCTTGAAAGTGTCCTCTTCGAAGCCGCCACGGTCGGTTTCGAGCTGTGCCGCAAGTCCTTCCGCGTAGCGGAGATAGTCGTCGCAGGAGACGAGTTCGTCCTGGCATCGCGAGAAAAAATCCACGAAATCGTTTAGAAATTGTCCGGGATCGGCGAGCCGCCGGTACTTTTCCAGTTTGAGGCGCTCCAAATTTCGCCGCAGAAGAATCCAGTGGTCGACCTTGTCGAGCATCAAGCGTTCGGGCGCGGCTTCTTTCAGCAGGCTCTCGCAGAAAGCGTGAAAGGTCGCGAGCGTGACTTTTTTCCCTCGCTCGCCAGTGGCGCGAACGACGCGCGCCTTCATTTCCCCGGCTGCTTTGTTGGTGAAAGTCAGGCCGAGGATGTTTTCGCCGGAAAGAGAATCGTCAGTTTGCAGAAGATGGCGAATGCGCTCGGTGATGACGCGGGTCTTCCCCGTGCCCGCGCCCGCGATAACGAGCAACGGGCCTTCGCCGTGCGTGATGGCGCGGCGTTGCGCCTCGTTTAGTTGAACACCGACTTGAGCCGGCGGCTCAAGATCGAACAGCGTAGCCATGCTTTAAGAAGGGTAGCGGAAATCAGGGCGAAGGGGAAGCGAAGAGGATCAAGCTAAAAAAGAGGTGCTGCGCAGAGAACCAGTCCAGCAAGAAAGACGGCACCAAGGAGCCAGAGGATACGTTCTTTTCTGCGCAGCGACCGATCAGGAAAGAACCGCTCGTACTCCTTCTCAAATCTCCAATGTCGCTCAGGCCCGATGACCCCAAATGTAAATCCGATTTGCTGATCAGCGGGAAGACGCGAGTTCACTTGCTCCACGCGATCGAGACTAATAACCACAGCCCACAAGATGCAGGTGACCATTGCGCAGAAACAGAGAAGCCCTGCGGCCGTTCTAATTACGCTCGCCGTCAGATGGTCTAGGTTGGAGAGCACTGCGTTGCTCCGAATCAACCTAACTTAATAACTTCATTGCGACGGAAGCGAAGGTGAATGTAACGAGGGAGCGCCGAATCAAAAAAGTATCCTCGGACGGCGTCTTTTGCATTTTCTCGCAACTCCTCCCAAGAATCGGCCCGTGTGACGATGCTTTTCCGTCAAACACTCCGCAACGAAGCCGCCGCCTTCTTCCGTAACCTCAAATATAAGGTCGTTTATCTGAGAATTAGTCATGAAATGTCCTCTAGCGAATGCGACGGGGTCTAACGATTTTTATTCAGGTCTTTTTCGATGAGAAGAGGGTTTCTTGCGCTGACAGTTTGCCTGCGGCCACCTTGGCGTTAATCTCGGCTGATTTGCCGCGCGGCACGCTGAGCGATTCCCACTTTCCAGTCTTGGTGAAAGTTAGATGCTTGGCGAGAAACAGAATTTGGCCAACGTGATGCGCGTAGTGGGCGACCTGGCGATTGATGGCTTGCATGACGGAATGAGGTTCCGTGCGAATCGTAACTGTTCGCGTGAGATCGGTCTCGGTTAGTGGTTCGAGCGCATCGAAAAGATATTTCCAGCCGCGTTCCCACATCTCCGAGAGTTGAGCGCGAGTCTGCGGCGGATCTTCAAATTCCGTGTCCCGGTTGCGGTCCGGCTTCTCGCCGTCGGTGGTCAGGAAGTCCAGCCAGCGGGAGCGCATGTTGCCGGCCATGTGTTTCACGATGATGGCGATGGAATTGGACTCGGCGTCTAGCGCAATGAAGAGTGCTTCGTCCGGGCATTGCGCCATCGCTCGATCGGCCAATTTTTTGTAATAGCGAAAGAGTCCGATGGAGTCCTGCAAATACGAAGTGTTGAGCTGGTGCGGCATGGGAATATTTTGTACCTGGCGAGGCGGATGTCAACGGCCAATCGCGTTCGTCAGTGCTGGAAGATCTCGCGTGCCTGGCGTTTGCCGCGGCAAAAATAAAGCTTGACATTTCGCTTTTCGTTCGCCTATGATTCCCGGCGCTGAGTAGAGACTTTTCCTTGGAGGTTGATATGACCATTGGACAATCGATGCTGCCGGAATTCGACCAGGAAATGCAGAGCACGCGAAAGGTGCTGGAGCGCGTGCCCGAAGACAAGTGGGGTTGGAAGCCACACGAGAAATCCGGCACCGTGGGCTGGCTTGCTTCGCATATCGGCACGGTACCCGGATGGATCACAATGACCATTAATACGGACGAGCTGGATTACGCGCCGGTGGACGGGCCAGGCTACGAGCCGCCGAAAATCACGAACCGGAAAGAGCTTCTTGCCGCGTTTGACAAAGAGAGTGCAGAAGCGCGAGCCGCGCTCGCCAGCGTGAGCGATGCAGATATGGTGAAGGGCTGGAAGCTTCTGGCGGGCGGGAAGGAGATCTTCACCCTGCCGAAGATTGCATGTATTCGAGGCATGTGCATGAACCACATGATTCATCACCGCGCGCAGCTCACCGTTTACTACCGGCTGGTAGGCGTGCCCGTTCCGGGGCTCTACGGCCCGAGCGCCGACGAAGGCATGCCGGATGCAACGGCAGCCGCCGCTAATTAAATTTCCGGCCAACTAGAATTGCCTCCGGGAAAGGCGGACGAGAGTCCGCCTTTCCTTTCTTCTCTTCCTTTTTCTTCCTTTTTCGTCCTTCCTTTCCTTCATTCTTCAGTTCTCGCCTTCGCGACGGCTCCCGGCGCAACGCGGTATAATGGTGTGCGTTGCTCCTCCGGAGGACTACCACTCACATGGATACACCCATCATTCTCTCTGCTGTCCGCACGCCCATCGGAAAATTCCAGGGTGGACTGAGCGGATTTTCGGCCGTCGAGCTTGGCGGCAAAATAGTCGCCGAAGCCATCCGTCGGGCGGGTATCGATCCCAACGAAGTGGATGAAGCCATTCTGGGCAACGTGGTGCAAGCGGGACTCGGGCAGAATCCTGCACGGCAGGCGGCGCTCAAAGGCGGTTGCGCTCCTCGCGTTGCGGCCATGACCATTAATAAAGTTTGCGGCTCCGGCCTGAAGGCGGTCGCGCTGGCCGCGCAAGCGGTCCAGCTTGGCGAATCGGAAATGGTTGTGGCCGGCGGGATGGAGTCGATGTCGAACTGCCCGTATTTGCTGCCGCAAGCGCGTACGGGCTACCGCATCGGCGACGGCAAGCTCGTGGACTCGATGATTCACGACGGTTTGTGGGACGCTTACGAAGATTTTCATATGGGAATGACCGGAGAGCTGGTCGCCGAGAAATATGGGATCACGCGCGAGGAGCAGGATCGGTTTAGTGTTGAGAGCCACCAGAAGGCCATCCGCGCCCGCAAGTCTTGTTTCTTCGAGGGGCAAATTTTGCCGATCGAGGTACCGCAGAAAAAGGGCGAGCCGATTGTCATCAAGTACGACGAATCGCCGCGCGAAGACACCTCCATGGAAGCGCTGGCAAAGCTGAAACCGGCGTTCAAGAAAGATGGCACGGTGACCGCTGGAAACGCTCCCGGCACAAACGATGGAGCGGCGGCGTTGATCGTCACCAGTGAACGAAACGCGGCGCGGCTTGGTAAGCAACCGATCGCGCGAATTGTTGCGCAGGCCGTCAGCGGCGTGGAGCCAAAGTGGGTCATGATGGCGCCCGTGGACGCGGTAGAAAAACTGCTCACCAAAACCGGCTGGGATCGCGACAAGGACGTGGATCTCATCGAGTTGAATGAAGCTTTCGCGGTTGCGGCGATTGCCGTGACGCGGCAGCTGCGCCTAACTCCCGAGAAAGTAAATGTGAACGGCGGCGCGGTGGCGTTGGGCCATCCGATTGGCGCGAGCGGCGCGCGCATCCTGGTCACTCTTCTGTACGAATTGCAGCGCCGCAACCTGAAACGCGGCATCGCCGCGCTCTGCCTCGGCGGCGGCAACGCCGTGGCCCTCGGCGTCGAGCGCTACTAGGATGAAATACTGCCCGCTGTGCGGCGCGGAGTACCTCGCCGGTCGCGACATTTGCAAAAATTGTACTGCGTCCCTGGTTGACTCGCTCGATTCAGACGAGGTGCGTGGCAATCCTGCTCGACTCTTCTGGATCGGGAGGGACCTGCAGGAATTCAATTTGGTGGCTGCTGCGCTTCTCGAAGCGGGAATCCCAGCAAATGCGGTTGAAGGGCTGGGAGGATTCGTCGGTGCCTTACTGAAATCCGAGTCCAAGATTTATATCCTGCAAGCAGATCTAGAAGCGGCGCTTGATGTTGCTGCCAAGGCGATTGCAAAGCATCCGAGTGGCATTGGAAGCGTCCAGAGTTGCCACGCGTGCGGCAGCGATTGTTCTTCATCGCTGACAGCATGTCCGAAGTGCAAAGCGATCCTATTCATTGAAGCGGAGAAGGATGCCGTGCGAGGCGCAAAGCCGCAGTCCACCCCACCGAGCCCGATGAAGTATTGTCCACTATGCGATGCGGAATACGCGGCTAGTAGCACGCGCTGTACCGTTTGCGGCGTGGAACTTGTTCCCGAAGATCTTCGCGGGCGTCCGCTCGACGAGCAGCAACGGAACGAACGCATTGTGATGGTATGGCGCGGTGGCGATCCACTGGCCGTAAGCGAAGTGGTGAACCGCCTGCGCGAAGCCGGAATCCGTCATCATGTTCAGGCGACCCACGATCACCTGGTTTTTGAACTGGGGATGCCCCGGCCAAAATATGCAGTGCGTGTATTTGCGTCCGACGTTTCGAAGGCGACGGAGCTGCTTGCAGACATTCGGGAGAGTCTTCCGTTTGGGCTTAGCTTCACGCCTGTCCAGGAAGAAGAACCATTGGCATCGCAGGAGCGATCGATCCAGCCATGGAATCCCGCGGCTGCGACGGTGGAGATCTGGAACGGTGAGGACGCGTCGCTCGCCGAGTTGCTAGATGCGTGCCTGCGGGAGAATCGCATTGGTGTTCGCCGCGCGGGGCGCGAACCAGGTACGCTTCGATTGTTTGTGACATCTCGCGACGAAACAGCCGCGCGTGAAATCATTCGCGAGGTCCGGGAAGCTAGGCCGCCTGCCTGAAAACCACCCGAGCGGTTGGCGGTGCATGGCAACCTGTGAAACCCATTCCTAGATGGAGCTTTGCGCCGCGGTTTCCGGTGCCGACGCGGTTCCCAGTTCATGCGCGCAGTAGGGGCAGTACTTGTCGGTTTCGGCGACTTCGCGTTTGCAATTGGGGCAGCTGGGGTGGAGATTGCATTTGCAGTTGGGGCAGAAGTTGAAGCGCGCACCGACCGACGTACCACATTGCGGGCAGGGATAGGGCAGTGGTTCGCGCATCAAGAAATAAACCATGAAACCGATGATCAGGTATCCGGGCAAAAGGATGATCGCGAGAAGCGTCCACAGAGTTGAGTTCATGCCACGGCGCTTGGCATCGCGGTTTACGTAAGCGATGAGGAAGATGATTGTGGCGAAGCACAAAGAGACACCGGTGATGATGCCAGCTAGGGCCAAGGACGCGAGGGCTGGGTTGTCTCGTAGTTCGTAAGGAAACATCATATTTCCATACGGATTATTTTTTGCTTGTAGATTCACAAAGAGCGCGATGCCTTGCGCGATGAAGAAGAGCACGATGACGCTCGCCACGAGCCAGCGCGGGATGATGCGGAACTCGTCCCAGAAGCGGAGGTTCTCCTTTCTTCGGCGGAGACGGTTAAGCCGCTTGCGCTCATTGAACGAACCGCTTACTTTTTGTTGGTAATCCGACATGCTGTTTCCTCTCTCAAATCTCAGATCATTGAATCGTGCGTCTTAGTTAGAGTGATCGTTCTCGTGCGCCAATCTTAGGTTCTCCAACACCACAACCGCTGCAGCGATCAATGCGGGGATGGTCCACCAAAGGCCGAAGCCCATTTCCCAGACAAGGCGGGGCAAGCCCAAACGGTCGCCAGCCCATTCAAAGGCGCGCCAGACGTAGGGCGCGGAAGCGATGCCGAGCGCCCAGGACATCGCGCATATGATCCACAGGAGGCGGCGCTTGGGTTCGCGCTCGCGCATCTCTTGCGCGCGCAACTGCACGCGGAACTGGGTGCGTGCGGCGAGTCCGCGGGGGAGGGGAACTGGGAGGCCGCGCAACGCGCGGAGGGCATCGCTGGTTTGCTGTGCGACTTGGGCGCAGCTTTGGCACTCGCGCAGATGAGCGGCGAGCCAGTCGCGCTCGGATTGGGAAATTCCTTCAATGCGCTCTTGCGCGATCAACTTTTCGGCGCGGACGTGAAGATTTTCGTTCATGCCGCACTTCCTTGCATGGCGCCGCGGAGGGCTTCCAGACCGCGATAGAGACGCGACTTTACGGTGGAAAGCGGCGCAGCCAGCACGCCGGCGATTTCTTCGAGACCGAGTTCTTCGTGGAAGCGGAGAACCAGAACTTCGCGGTAGACGGTGGGAATGCGATCGAGCGAGGCGTGAACGCCGGTTTTTTCTTCGGCGGTCAGGACCAGATGCAATGGCGAAGGTTGATTCTGCGCGGCGAATTCCATTGGCGCGCCTTCTTCCGGGTCGGTGAGTGCGTCGAGGCTCTGCATTTTTTTCTGGCGCTGCCAGTCGATCACCAGGTTGCGTGCGATGCGGAAAAGCCAGGCTTCAAATTTGTACTTGCCGTCGTACTGGTGGCCGCGCTCGAGGACACGGATCCAGGTTTCCTGAAAAAAGTCTTCGGCGCGCTCGCGGCTGGAGGTCAGGTAGAGCAAATACCGGAACAGCCGGTATTGATACTGCTCAATCAGCTGATCGAGAAGATCGGGGTCGCGGCGCTTGAGCCCCTGGGCGAGGGCTTTATTATCGTCGGCCATCTGGGTGGAGAAGAGAAGAATCGACCTCAATGGTGCCGGGGTCAGGGTTGTAAATGTCGCGCTCATTCTACAGGGTATACGGCAGGGCCATCCAAAAAGACGCAAACCAAGCCAGGTGGTCTGGCTGGAAGGAATTTCAGATGGCATGGTTAAGAATTTCTTCTAATTAAGCACCTCTACTCCCCGCTTTTTTTATAAACGTTGCTGATAAAGGACTTACGTTTGGCGTAAGTGCTGCGGAAACTTACAGTTGCGGCAGGAGCTGTAAGTGTTGATTTTGCTGGGGTTGCGGGTAAGCCCGAGAGTGCCGGGCAGAAGCCCGGCGCTACATGGAGATTCTAGAACGGCTTGCCGTCGATGCGGAGGCGGTAGTTGTGGTCGAAGTGGACGGCATAGGGGTCGCGGTTTGGCGTAGATGGTCGAGACTTCGGGGGTAGTGGTGCGGGCGGAGTAGGGTTGATGGGCTGTCTGGTCTTGCTGGGCGTGGAAGAGAGGCGGGTCTGGTTGGTGGTTGATGGGGCGGGATTGTGGTGGGGTCCTTCGCTACGCTCAGGATGACAGGCTTCGGGGGCGGCGGGATTTGGTGCGGGCGCGGGGGATTGAGGAGGGGCTGAATTGTGCCGAGATGGACGAGCATCGGCTGTGGCGTTGGCTAGCGGCCGAGTGGGTTGCGTCAGGGGTGTCGTGGCCGGTTGTTGCGGTTCGCGTTCGGCGGCGTTGGAGTTGGATGGGAAGCGGTGGTCGTAGTTGGCAGTTACAGAGGTGCGGACGGCTTTGCGCCAGCCGTCGGTGCCAAATGCGTTGATGTATTCGTGTTGGGCGATGTGGATGGCTTGCAATTGGGTTTGGAACATGTAGGCGACGGTGCGGGCGAGTCTGGGTTTTATATCGCCGCGGATCACGGCGGGGATGAGCCGGGCGAGGGCAGTGTTGAGATCGCAGGCGGAGAGGTAGTCGCCGGAGAAGAAGGTGGCGAGGTCTTTGGCGAGTGATTCGGCGGCGCGGGCGCGGGCCTCCTTTTGGGCGTGGTAGAAGCAGAGATGGGGATGATTGCCGGTACGGGGAGTGCGGCAACGGCGGCCATCGGTGAACGTGAATAGACAGAGGGATACGCGGTCCTTGGCAGTGAGCGAAGGCATAGATGTCTCCTTGATTTGGTTTTTGATTTTGAGATTTGGACTTACGGGAAAAGAAAGTGCCGGGCTAAAGCCCGGCGCTACTTGGCCTAAAAACGAAAACGCCTCGTGGGATCGCGAGGCGCAATACTAACCAGAAGAATCATAACACGACTGGTATACCGTTGCCAATCAGAATTATGGATTGGGGCACAGCGCTGAATCCTTAGCTCGGTGCCAGGAGAGCAGTTCGGACGAGCGGGGCATGGCTAGGGTTAAAGAACGAAAAGAACACAGGCTGAAGCCTGTGCACTCACAAGTGGCTTGACGCGGTGTAGTAGACTTTCTTTGCCACGCCATGTTCTGCCCCGTTTGCAAAGCGGAGTATCGAGAAGGATTTACGAGATGTGCGGACTGCGACGCTGACCTTGTCTACGAATTGCCCGCGGCTGCTATCGTCCCGGTTGAGCCCGTCGATCCGGGTGATCCAGAGGAAGATCCCTTCTGTTCATTTTGGAAAGGAGACGATCCCAGAGTGCACGCGGAGCTTTGCGAGTTGCTCGGCGAACAGGGAATTCCGCACCGGACCATTCGGCGGCAAGACCATCTTTTCAATTGGAACACGAGGAGCGCCTTCGATATTGGCGTCCCGTTTTCTCAGTTTGGCAAAGCGGAAGCGGCAGTCAGCGAAGCCTATGGCGGCGGAGATGCACCAGTTTCCGAGGGAGCCCCGATGCCTCTGGAACTTCCAGAGTCAATTGAACCGAGAGAGCCGGGAGGGGGTTGGGATCCTGCGAATTGGTGTCCGGAAGATGCGACCGTGGAGATTTGGGAAGGCGACCATGCGGAGATGGGGGAACTGCTAGCGGCGTCGCTGGGAGAGAATCAGGTTCATTCGCGTGTGGCGGACATAGACCGGCTCTATGTGTTGCCGGCGGATGAAACGCGGGCGCGGGAGATCGTTCGCGAGGTTGTAGAAGGCGTGCCGCCGGAGTGAACGCTGAGTTGACAGCTTTTCGCGTGCCGCATTTCGGCGTAGGTGGGAGTACACTTGGAGGCTGTTCGGGGAGTTTTTATCTCGCAGCTGTGCATGTTATTGCGGCCTCGGAGTGTGGTGTTCGTTTTATCGCAGGGAGGAACTCATGGCATCCGGTCTTGGACCGCAAGGGTCGCTGATTATGTTGTGGGCGGGGGAGGACCCGGCGCTGCACTCTTCGCTGATAGAGGAATTGGAAGCAGCGGGGATTCCCTTTGTCGACAGGCCAACCGGCGACGAGCATGTCCCGCCCTCGGCCGATATCCTTCCCATCGATTGGAAAACGCAATTCGGGTTTGAAGTGGCGGTGCCCTCGTCGAATCGGGCTGCGGCCGAAAAGATTCTCGAAAAGCTGCTGGACCAGGAGCCCGCGGACATGGAGATTGCCGCGAACGACTCTGCGCAGCCCGGAGCAGCGGAGGTGAAACCAGCCCACTTGAGCGCGACTACTTGCGCAGTATGGTCTGGCGCTGATGAAACACGCGCGGGCTTTTTGGTCCAGGCGCTAAAGGAAAACGAGATTCCTGCGCGGGCTGAGACGCGTGGAAGCGAAGCAACCGTGTACGTTCCACCGGAAGAGGAAATGCTGGCGCGGGAAATTATTCGGGAGATTGTGGAGGGCGCTCCGCCGGCGTAAGGCGTGTTCTGCCCGTTATGCAACGCGATGACCGCAAGAAGTGCGGGCGCATTCTCGATGCGCTCTTGGCTGCGGGCATTCCTTATCACTCAAAAGAGTTGTTGAAGAAGAATCCGGGGACATGGATTTCTATATTTCTCTGGCAATTCATGAGACCTCGTCCGACATTTCATTTCGATATTGCGGTCCTTCGCAAGGATCTTCAGCAGGCAAAGTCTATTGTTGAGCAGATGGAAGCCGCCGAAAAAGCCGAATGGGAAGACGACGAATAGTAAGCAAGCGGCTTGACGCTCCCGCTACCCGCGTGCATTCTTTACTTCCTTAACTTCCTTTACGTCATTTACTTCATACGAATGCGGAGGATTTGGCTTTGTCGATCGACTCAATCAAGACGGTGGCGGTGTTGGGCGCGGGGACGATGGGGAATGGGATCGCGCATGTGTTTGCGCGGGCGGGCTACCGCGTGATTTTGCGGGATGTGGAGGAGCGGTTTTTGGAGCGGGGGATTGAGACGATTGGGAAGAACCTGGATCGCGAGATTAAGAAGGGGAAGTTGGCGGAGGCGGAGAAGGGGGCGGTGCTGGGCCGGGTGGAGTGCGTGACGGATATGGGGGCGATTGGGGCGGCGGATTTTGTGGCGGAAGCGGTGCCGGAGAAGATGGAGATAAAGCGGGCGGTGTTGACGGAGGCGGATGGGATTTTGCGGCCGGAGGTGATTCTGGCGAGCAATACGTCGTCGATTGCGATGACGACTTTGGCTGCGTTGACGAAGCGGACGGACCGGTTTGTGGGGATGCACTTCATGAATCCGGTGCCGGTGATGGTGCTCGTGGAGGTAATTCGCGCGCTGCAGACGAGTGACGCGACGTTTTCGGCGACGATGGAATTGGCAAAGAAGCTGGGGAAGACGCCGGTGGCGGTGAATGATGCGCCGGGGTTTGTGTCGAACCGGGTGCTGATGCCGCTGATTAACGAGGCGGTTTATTGCGTGATGGAGGGCGTGGCGACGCCTGAGGCGGTGGACGCGGTGATGAAGTTGGGGATGAACCATCCGATGGGGCCGCTGGAGCTGGCGGATTTTATTGGGCTGGATGTGTGCGTGGATATCATGCACGTTTTGCATGAGGGGTTGGGTGATCCTAAGTATCGTGCGTGTCCGTTGCTAAAGAAGTATGTGGCGGCGGGGTGGTTGGGGAGGAAGGCGGGGCGGGGATTTTATAATTATGCTGGCTAGCGTGGTCGTCAAAAATCCCAATATCATGAGTGGAACACCCGTTTTTCGCGGGACACGAGTCCCTCTGCTACTGCTGTTCGACACTCTGGAACGGGGGCATACGCTTGACGAGTTCCTCGAGGGATATCCCACAGTTTCCCGGGAGGTGGCTATCGCCGCGTTGCATGAGGCTCAACAGCTTCTATCCACCAAGGCGTAAGTGCTGACCTGATGTATCCCAAGAAACCAGCGCGCCCGTTGTTGAAGAAGTATGTAGCGGCGGGGGTGGTTGGGGAGGAAGGCGGGGCGGGATTCTATTCGTATAGCTGACTGTGCAGCCGTCACGTTAATCCGATGCGCGAGGCGTTGGATAATGCTACAGATCCGGTGACCGGAGGGAGCGGATGGCCGTGCAGAGGGATGCAAGCAACAATAGGGAAAACCACCAAAGGAAAAATCCAGAGTGCAAGGTGTAAGGCCGCAAACCGTCTGGAGTCAGTTGAAAGCTTTGCCAAACCAGCGGCAACGGCGCAGCAACCCAGAGCCAGGTCGTGATTAGCAACGGAGTGCTACGGGCGCGCGCGAGGCTTCGAACTCGAAACGGCGCAATGATCATCCACAAATTGGCAAGCCACAATAATCCAACCGCGGAGAAGTGGGCCGTGGCCCACGAAAGGTGCCCGCGATGGATTGCGTCAGCCAGCTCGATCGCATTCATTACCCCAGCAGTCAAAGAAAGGAGTGCGGCAGCGTAACCGAGTTGCATGCCGTCCGCAGGCGCCCAGTGACTCGCGTTATCCGGTGGGAAAGTGATGGCCGGAAGAAAGAACGAGCAAAGCCAGAGCAGTATCGGGACGGCAATCACTAAATAATGCCGCGTGGCGGAACGGTCCACGCGGATATTCTAAAGCGCTGCGCGATAATGTGCGATGGGTTTCTCCCCGATGGCACGCAACTGGCATTGGCGCCGGGTTTCGACCATGAGCACCAGGCGAAGCGGCGAAGAAGGCAGGGTATGCAAGGGAGCCCATGGCGAACAAAAGGCAAAAATAGTGTTTGCTTTTTGTTCGCCTTGATGATAATTTGCGGTTCGCGGTTTTCAACAGGTGCAGGATGTATTCGGCTTCGAGTCTGGCGATAAGTTGTCCGGAACATGCTAGGCTCGAAAGCGAGTTCATCGAGGCGCGCGATCGGATGCGGGGCTTGGTTCGGCTCCGCAATCTGGAGCCTGCCGAAGAGCGGCAACTGGCGGTGCGGGTGGCGATGGCCATCGCCCGCTTGAAGGAGCATGTCGCCGAGCACGGTTGCGAGCGCCAGGGCTGAGGTGGTTGGCGAATGGCCCTGAGTTGGTTTTGAAGAAGGCATGGCGAAAAGATAATTAGAGTGTTACTATTAGGCTTCCGCTATGTTTTGGGCCACGGATTAAGGCTAGGCAAGGACGGGCACGGCATGCCGTGCCCCTACGAATGAAATTTCCTAATTTTCTCTACCGAGGTGCGAAATGACAGAAGAAAAAGAAAAATTGCTGGCGGCGGCGATATCACAGATTGAAAAGGATCATGGCAAGGGCGCGATTATGCGCCTGGGCAGCAGGGATGTGCTGGTACCCGTCAGTGTAATTCCCAGCGGATGCCTTTCGATTGATGCGGCGCTGGGCGTTGGGGGCTTTCCGCGCGGGCGCGTGATTGAGATTTACGGGCCAGAGTCGGGCGGTAAAACGACCATGACGCTGCACGTGATTGCGGAGGCGCAGAAGCTGGGCGGCCAGGCGGCGTTCATCGACGCAGAGCACGCGCTCGATCCGGTGTATGCGCGGAAGCTGGGCGTGGATGTGGACAATTTGCTGGTCTCGCAGCCGGATAACGGCGAACAGGCTTTGGAGATTGCGGAGACGCTGATTCGCTCCGGCGGTGTGGACATAGTTGTGGTGGACTCGGTCGCCGCGTTGGTGCCGAAGGCGGAACTCGAAGGCGACATGGGCGATCCGCAGATGGGTTTGCAGGCGCGGTTGATGTCGCAGGCACTGCGGAAGCTCACGGCGATTGTGTCGAAGTCGCGGACCTGCCTGATTTTCATTAACCAGATTCGCGAGAAGATTGGCGTGATGTTCGGCAATCCGGAAACCACTACTGGTGGACGGGCGCTGAAGTTCTATGCGTCGATGCGTATCGATATCCGGCGCATCCAGGCGATCAAGGAAGGCGACGTTGTCGTGGGCTCGCGCACGCGCGCCAAGGTCGTGAAGAATAAGGTGGCGGCGCCCTTCCGCGAAGCCGAATTCGACATAGTTTACGGCGAAGGCATTTCACGCGAAGGCGATTTGATCGATCTCGGCGTGGACAAGGGGTTGGTCGAGAAGAGCGGCACGTGGCTCAGTTTTGGCGGAGAACGCATGGGCCAAGGCCGGGAAAACGCGCGCAGCTTCCTGAAGGAAAATAAGGATATCCGCGACAAACTGGAAAACGCTCTGCGCAAGAAGCTTGAGATAGCGATCCCTGGCGGTTCCAACGCCGCTGCGCCGGGTCCCAACGGCCACTCAGCCGGGCCAGCGAATACCGACAAATCGCCTATGAAGGCCGCCGCGGCGGCAGGCGCGGCGGACGCTAATAAGGTGCGGTCGACGCGCTAGCCGTTAGCTCAGGCCTCACAAGAAAACAGTTGTTCGAACTGCGGGGCACAGTGCGTCGTGCCCCTTTTTATTTTCCCGGGACCGGATATGATGACGGAGCCACAACAAGGTGCGGGCAGTACTATTCCGGCACTCCAATCCAGCCTATATACTTTCCTTCGATGCCAAGAGTCGAGTACACGCTTTCGTTTGAAAATTATCTGGAAATGACGGGCCCTCGGAGCAAGGTGCCGAGATATAAACCCGCTCTCACCTGCGCATTGGTGGGTTTTTGCGGCATCGCTACCGGCTACGGCTATCTTCACATCTGGCCCGATACAAAGACAATCATCGGTGGGAGCTTGCTAGGTCTTGGCCTCCTTGCAACTTTTCTTGCCTTGGTTCTGGGCTTTTTAGCGAAGCCCAAGTTTTTCCGCCCGGACACGGCTCTTCTGGAGCGAGAGTATGTCCGTTCACACGCAGACAATCGTGCTATCGAATTCGACGAGCACGGCTGGAGGTTGTTTTGGTATGAAGGGGAGGACGTTAGGCCGTGGTCCTGTGTAAGAGCCATCCACGAGCTAAAGACGCTGCTTGTATTGACCACGGAGACGACGCCTTACTGGCTACCAAAGGCAGCCCTGGAAGAGCAAGGCCAACTCGCCAGTATCAAGGCTCTAGCAGAGGCCGCACTCGAGAAGCATGAGGTGCTTTTTGCCGTTCCAATGCGCCCTGGGGTGCTCGTATATGTAGTCGCGCAGGTTTTCCATTATTGGCGCTTACAACTTCAAAGCCGGGTTCTTTGGTACAGTCTCGCCACACTATTCTGCTATTGGATCGTGGCTTCGAATTCGGACGCGGCATCGCACTCTGATTGGCTGGTGATCCTTGTGCCCGTCTTATTTTTCATTTGCGAGATCTTATACTACGTTCGGAACTACTTTTTCACGAACTGGTCTGAAGCAGCGCGCGAAGCAGAGATCATGTCTGACTGCGTTGGGTATAGGACCGATACCGTACGCTGGATCGTCGGCTATCGACTCCTGAGCAAGTGTAGAGAATCTCCTGGAGCATTTCTTCTGTACTTCGAGCCATCGAGGTTTCACCTGATTCCGAAGAGAGGCTTTTCGAAACCGCAGGCCGCTCAGTTTAGAAAGCTCATCTCCGCTTCCCATTCAGACCGAACGTAGGAGCAGGATGAATCGTACCTGTACTCTTCTTATTGAGGTGAAATGCAGGGAGGGAATGGTTCCCACTCGATGGGGGTGCAGGTGTTCTTCAGCAGAGTTCGAGGAGTTCTCTGTAGATGACTCCCCGCACCAACTCTGCGGCGAGGCGTGTGGTAACCTTTTCTCGTGATGCAACATAACGACGTCATTCGGGAATCGTTCACAACACAGGCCCGGGCCTTCGCAGCGAATCCGTGGGTCACCGACGAAGAGCGCATTCGGCGCCTGGTGGCCGCCGCACATCTCACCGGTAACGAGCGCGTACTGGATATCGCGACGGGTCCGGGATACATCGCGGAAGCTTTCGCTGGCGCTGCGCGAGAAGTTGTTGGCGTCGACCTGACGGATGCCATGCTGGCGATCGCCAAAGAGCGCACGAAGGAGCGCGGGATTTGCAATGTTTCGTTCCGCGCTGCTGATGCGCAAAATCTCCCTTTCGATAATGGAGTGTTCGACGTAGTTGTGTGCAGGCTCGCGCTGCATCATCTTATGAAGCCGTTGCAAGTGCTATGCGAAATGGTGCGCGTTTGCCGCGCTGGCGGCACGGTTGTAGTGGAAGACATTTACGCCAGCGAACATCCCGAGCGCGCCGAGTATCAAGACCGCTGGGAAATTCTGCGGGATCCTTCGCACGTCCGTACGCTTGCGCTTAGCGAACTGCTTCAGCTTTTTCGTGACGCAGGGCTGGAGACGGATTCTGTCACTACAGCGGACGATCTCACTCCTGAAGTGGAGCGCTGGCTGGCGACCACAAAAACCCCACCAGAACGCGCAACGGAAATTCGGCGTCTTCTCGAAGAAGACCGTCTGCGGGACCTGAGCGGCACACGGCCGTTTCAAGATGCGACAGGGCGACTTTTCTTCCATGCCCGAACGGCGATCCTTGCCGGACGCAAGGTCAGCTAAATTCAGCCTCCTGTCCCGATGGTCAGTCGTTGATAACAAAGCACATACGAACGTACTGGTGCGCCTGAGCTATTGCGTACTATCCCCCCGAGTGCCTAGAATGTGTCTCAACGTGAGAGATGATGTTTCTCTACGGAACAAGACGGGCACTACGCCGGGCTACTAAGTCGCATCAAATGAGTAAGCCCATAATTTGGTGATTTGAGTGCAATACTAGTAGGTGTTCGGGTGGTGCGGGTGCTCCTGATTTTTGACGATTTAGAAAACGGGCTGTGAATGCAGGTTGACCGTAAGTACAGGATGAGGTAAGTATTCGTCCCTGAGAGTTTCGGGGAAGTCGCGGACCAAAGGCGGTTTAGTGAAGAAAGCGGCAAAATCGGTTCTCGCAATTCTGGTCACGGCGCTCTTTGCCGTGCCGGTTCCCGCCGCGCCGGGCGGTTTGACTTCCAGCGCAAAATCCCGCAAATATGCTTCGCGTTACCGCGGCGTTCCTACTTTTGCAGATTCCACCAGCGCCGACATTTCGACGTTTGATGACCCGGTCGTTCGCGCGGCCGTCGTCGAAGCTCTGGGGCGCTACAACGGATCTGTTGTCGCTGTCGATCCCAACACCGGGCGCATTCTCACGGTCGTAAATCAAAAGATTGCTTTCGGCGATGGCTACATTCCGTGTTCAACGATCAAGCCGACCATTGCTCTTGCCGCGCTCGAAGAAAATGTCATCACGCGCGACACCATGCTCAAGGTGAGCTACCGGAAATACATGAATTTGACCGATGCGATGGCCCACTCCAACAACGTGTTTTTTGAGCAGCTGGGGCTACGCATGGGTTTTGATACGGTTTCGAAGTATGCGCGCCTGCTGGGTCTTGGTGAACTCGCCGGCTACAACTTGCCGGAAGAGCATCCTGGTGCGTTCCCCAGCGCGCCGCCCGCGCTAGGCGGCGTTGCGCGGATGTCCAGTTACGGCGAAGGAATTCAGATCACTCCGCTGCAACTTGCCGCGCTGGCTGCGGCATTTGCGAATGGCGGAACGCTCTATTACCTGCAGTATCCGCGCACGCAGGAAGACGTGGCAAGTTTCGCGCCGCGTGTGAAACGCGACTTGAATATCGGCTCGATTCTTCCGGAAATTCGTGAGGGCATGCTGGCCGCCGTGCTCTACGGCACTGGCAAATCCAGCTTCGACCACGGCGGCGACGAAACGCCGCTTGGCAAGACGGGCACCTGCGACGACCACACCACTCCATCGCACATCGGCTGGTTCGTGACGTATGCGGATGAAGCTCACCCGAAAATCGCGCTGGCTGTTCTGCTCCGGGGAAACACGCGCACCGTCAAAGGTCCAATGGCGGCAGTGGTTGCGGGCCGTATCTATCGCAAGTTGCGCGAGCAGAATTATTTCGCCGAGTCCACGGCCGGAACCACACCGCTCAATTCACTCGTCTCTGGCAAGTAAACGAAAGACGCCAGCTACGAATCAAGAGTGGTACGTGGCGCGGAACGTTTCGAGGCACTTCTTTGCGGTGTCCAGTTCCGAGAACCGGCTGCCTTCCTGTTCGATGAGGTAGTACTCAACTCCCCCAACGCTTTCCGCCGCCTCGAAAATAGCCTTCCAATTTGCAACGCCTTCACCAAATAAAACCGTGTAGCCTTTCCCGGCTTCCGGTGACCATTCTTTGAGATGAAGCGATCGAATGCGGCCGGGATTGGCGCGTACCCACGCCACGGGGTCGGAGCCGGCCTCAATGCATGTTCCGACATCGAGCTGCAACATAACCGAGGGCTTTGTATTCTTCGCGATGATTTCCATGGGGCGAATGCCATCGATGGGAGTGAATTCGGTTTGGTGATTGTGGTAGCCCGCTTTTAATCCTGACGGCTCCAACTTTTCGGCGGTAGAGTTCAGCGAATCCGCGACAGTTTTCCATCCATCGAGTCCGGGTTTCTCATGCGAGCTGGCCATCACCACATATTTGCAGCCTAAGATCAGGTTCAGGTCGCGCGCCCGCGAAATCTTTTCCGGACCCAAATATGAACTGTCATTGTGGGTGGAGTAGCAATGAATGCCCAGGTCATCCAAAAGCTTTCGCATATCCTTGGTCTGGCTCTCTGTCCATTCAAAATACGGTGCGTAAAACTCAACGCATTGATAGCCCATTTTGGCGACGGCGCGCACCGTGCCGGCAAGATCATCCTTCAGGGCATTCCGCACCGAGTAGAGTTCGAGCCCGACCGGAATCGGCGTCGCTCCCTGGGATCGCAGCGCCCACGGCAGCATTGCAGACATCACCAGAAAAGAGCGGCGGGATAAGGCGTCTGAAGTCATGGCTGCATCCTACTTGAGAACGAGCTGAATTTCATCAAGAGGTTGGGCGGCTCCGAAGGTTACGCGATTGGACGCAGGGGATGGGATTCGCGTTTGACTGCAGTCATGGTTTGGTACAAAAGTGTTCGTGGTAATCTGCTTTGCATTGCTTGCGGATGCACTTTTGTGGCAGCGGCTCTGTAAGGTGTAGCGAGCCGGCAAGTTTAGCGAGTGGCAGGGGGAAAGAGTGAATCGTCGCTTTGCGATTGTGCTGGTTATTGTGCTGTGCTTTGGCGCCGGAGTTCTCACGTATGTTTTTCGCCTGCGGCTGACCGCATTGGCTGAATTTGAGCATCAAGTGAAGCTCGGCCAGGAAGAGGCGGCGTCAATACGCGCGCAACTCATTCTTCCGACGGAGAAGCGAGTTCTTGCTCGCGACAATTTCACGTCCGCTCTCGAAAAATTCGGGCTGAGCCACCAGGATGCCACCAACGCTTCCTCGGCGGCGCAGCATGCGTTTAACTTGCGGCAGGTCCGCGCTGGAAATACGATCACCGTGGGACGGTCTGTCGAAGGCGACCTGCGCGAGATCGATTACAAGATCGATCCGGACCGAATGTTGAAGATTGTGCCGGCAGATAGCGGCTTCACCGCCGAAGTAAAAGAGATCCCCTCCAAGATAGAAGTCACGGCAGTTTCCGGGCAGCTCGACGATTCTCTCTTCAACGCCATCGAACAGGCTGGCGAATCTCCCGAAATCGCGATGCGCCTCGCGCAAATCTTCGGGTACGACCTGGATTTCTACACTGATCCGCGCAAGGGCGATACGTTCCGCGTCCTGCTTGAGAAAAAGAAGTACGCCAATGGCAAGACGGCGGGCTACGGAAAGATTTTTGCCGCCGAGTACGACAACGGCGGCAAAAAATACCAGGCGCTGCTTTTCCATGACGAATTCGGCCGCCCTGCCTATTACAACGCCGACGGCAAATCACTGCAGAAGGCGTTTCTGCGCTCGCCGCTAAAATTCTCCGCGCCGGTCACTTCGCACTTCAGCGCTGCGCGTTACCACCCGATTCTGAAAACCGTTCGCCCCCACATGGGAACGGATTATGGCGCGCCGATTGGCACGCCGGTGCAGGCGATTGGAACCGGCCGTGTTTTGTTCGCGGGGCTAAAGGGCGGCGAAGGAAATATGGTGCACATCGCGCATTCGAACGGCTATGAAACGATGTATTTGCATTTGTCGCGCATGTACGTGCGCGCGGGCGAGCGCGTCGAAATCGGAAAGACCATCGGCCTCGTCGGCAGCACGGGCCTCTCGACGGGACCGCATCTCGATTTTCGAATTTTGCAAAAGGGCCAATACAAGAACTTCGAAAAGCTAGGCTTGCCGCCTTCCGATCCAATCTCCAAGAAGAATCTGCCGGAATTTGCCGACGTTCGTGAGAGGTGGCTACCGCTTCTGAAGAAGCCTGAGCTACTGCAGGCAGCTGTTCCCGCCGTCGCAGGACATTGAAGAACTTCCAGACCTGTCTTTAATGGCTTTAATAAATGACGGGAAGTTTGGAGTAATCGGCGGTCCCTTCGCTGGTGACGCGGAGCACCAGGAGGGTGCGGTCGTCGTGGGGGTTCGAGCTAGGCCCGCTGTGATCGTCGGTCGCAGCGATTATTTTTTCCGAGAGCTCATTCGCCGAAATCTCAGGACCTGCACTCGCCAGGAGCGCATGTAAGCGCTTCGAGCCGAACTCTTCTTCCCGCACATTTTCCGATTCCAGAATCCCATCGGAAGCAAATAGAACGATATCGCCGGCTTGAAGATCGATCGTCGTCTCATCGTACTCGGTGTCGGGGAAGAGGCCGAGGGGAACGCCTTCTACTCGAATTTCGCGTGCGCTTCCGTCGCGCACTAGCAAAGGATAAGGTCCGCCGGCGTTGGAGAGCGTCAGGCGATGCGCCGCCGCATCGTAGATGGCAAACAGCATGGCGATGAACCGCGAATCGAGTCGTGCCCCGTACATTCGGCGATTAAGCATTTGCAGCATGCTCGCTGGATTGCAAGTGCTGCTCACAACGAGTTCGCGCAGCGTCCCGATAGCCAGCGACCCATAGAGCGCGGCCGCGGTTCCTTTGCCGGACACATCCCCCAGGGCCATAGCTAGCTTGCCCTGGCCGTAGGGAAGAAAATCGTAGAAGTCGCCACCTAGCTCTCGGGCGGGAACATACGCCGCGGCGAGATCCAGACCAGGTATACCGCGCGCGCCATGTGGAAGCAGTTGGCGCTGAATCTCGCGCGCGGTATTGAGGTCATCCTGGAGACGAGCTTGATTCTCGCGCGCCTCTTCGTAGAGTCGCGCGTTTTCGAGTGCGACCGCGATGTAGGACCCCAACGTCGCTAACATGCGCTCATGTTGCTCGGTGAAGGCGTTCTTCTCAGTAGTTTCGAGATCGAGCACGCCAATTAGGCGGTCCTGTAGAAGTAGCGGAATCACCAGCTCGGAGCCCGTGTCTAAGCCTAGCTCGCAGGTGACGTGGCGAGGGTCGTTCGTTACGTCATTTACGCGTACGCTGCGGCGCTCGGCAGCGGCTGTTCCAGTAATGCCTTCGTTGAGCGCCATGCGGAGGCGCACGGGACGCGGATCTTCATAGCGAAAGGTGAATACGCTCTCAAGATGCTGCGATGCCTCGTTCCAGAGCAACACGCTAAAAGCATGGTAATCGACTAGACGCTTGACGCGCTGGGCGACGCGAAAGAGCAGTTGTTCGCGATCGAGGATGGACGTCAGCTCGCGGCTTACCTCATAAAGCAGCGACAGGGTCTTGGCCTGTTCCGGGTAAGCGGTCAGAAGGCTCGGTGGGACGGGGTCCACGTCGCCAAGAATACCGTAGGCGCCGAGTTGAGAGATGTCTTCCATTTTTGAATGAGCCGCGTTGGCTGGTTTATTAGATGTAGCACAAACGAATCGGTTTCAGAAGCCGTTGTTGCTTTCCATCCGTCGGGCAAGGCCTCTTATTAACCCTCGATCGCGGATTCGCTTGACGGGGCTGGACCCCATACTTACGCTATTGGTGGCGGAGGATCGGAGCGGTTATGAATCCTTCTCAGGGGCAGGCCGGGGCTTCACGTCCGTGCGCTTACTGCGGAAAGCCGGTACCCGCGCGGATGAACCGTTGTCCTTACTGCCGCGAGGAGGTTTCCGAGGTTCGTTTGTCCTCCCGCGCTGGCAGAGATGGCCGCCGTGAGGTTCGGCGCGGGCTGATGTACATGCTTCTGGGCGCAGTGATTCACTATTTCGCCGGTGGCTATAGCGCGCTGACGCTCCCTTATCCCCTAAATCCTATGGTGACAGTTTACTTGTCGCCGGTCGTTTTTCTCGGCGGATTGGGAATGTGTGTTTACGGGATTTACTTGCGAATGCGCTCCTAAGAGGGCCATATTCTCGAGTGCTCATTAGACGGCACGGTTTCAAAACACTTCCTCTGAATCCTTGCTTTTTAGCGAAACTTCAGCAAACCCAATAGCGCGCAAGCTCGAATAATTCCTTTAGGTCCTCTTCCGCGGTTGCGAGCGCTGCCTGGCGAGAACCGGCGCTCTTCTCGATGGCCCTGTCCGAAAGGACAACGTGACCGATTGGGGGAGTACTCGCCCATCAATGCCTCGCTACCGACGGAACCGCGTGGCCTACTGATGAGCGGGACCTGTCCGGGTCTCGAAAGTTCGGCCTGAGAGTGATTGGAGGGCAAATGAAAAAGCTAGTCTTCATTGTGGCAGTGGCGATGATAAGCGTCTCCTTTGGCGCGGCCAGAACCGCCGCGCAAGGACCGCAGGGAGCGGGCGCGGGGTCAGCATCCTCGAGCAGTTCGAGCGGCAGCACGCACTCACTGAATCCCATCAAGTGGGTGAAGAAAGATCCGAAGTCGGCCAGCGATACGCTCGATGCCAAAGACGAACAAGATAAGAAATTAACCGCTAACTTGCACGCACAAGGAGTTTTGCCGGCTAACACTGACGCCAAGAGCGCTTGCGAAAACTTCAAAGCCCTTGAAGAGTGCGTGGCCGCCCTGCACGCCAGCAAAAACGTCGGACTAGATTTCAACTGCTTGAAGTCAAACCTGACCGGGGTGCAGACGAGCGCGGACATGTCTTCGTGCAAGGGCCCGGCTGGAGATAAAGCGATCAGCTTAAGCAAAGCGATCCACGCGATGAAGCCGGAAGCCGATGCAAAGGCAGAGACGAAGAACGCGGAGAAGCAAGCCAAGGACGATTTGAAGGCTGCGGGAGCGTAGTTCCGCAACTAGAGAGATCGGCGACGAATTTCGGTGAGAGCACAGAGTGTGAAAAGGGCGGGTTAGCCGGAAGTTACGGCGCCCGCCCTTTTTGCTTTGTGAGAGGAAGGGTGATTGCAGCTACTGACTGGGAGCAGCAGTCTTTGGTTTAGCCATCTCTTCCTGGACGTGCGGCGGAAGGGACTGCATACGTTTGATGTACGCGGCCATGGTCCACATTTCCTGATCCGTATTCCACTTGCCGTTGGCAAACATGCCGGTTCTGCGGATGCCGTGTTTGATGACCCAAAAAATTTGCGCCTCAGTGTATTCGGTGCCCACCAGGGGCAATTGGGGAACAGGCGGAAACAGTACGTCGCCTCCATCCTTTTTGGCCTTTCCGGGAATACCGTGGCAGCCGGCGCACCCATCGACATAAAGCTTCGCACCGGCGATGAGATTGTCGTCGGTAGGAGCAAACGGGTTCGGAATTTCCGGCGCTTCGCGGCGGACCGAGGCATGAACGGCGGAAGACATCAGGAGACTTTCCAACCTGGACGGCGGCAAATCGCCGCGCGCCTCCGCCAGACCGAGGCGCAGATAAGCAAATCCGCCGACGGCGATAATTGCGATTGTGGTGAGAATTCCGAGCAAGAAATGTTTCACGATGGACTCCGCGGAGTCTTGAAGTCGGCTTTCGCCTTGAAGGGCCCAAAGTTCCGCAGCTTGGGAATATCAGGCCGCAATAAGAACGGGCTCCACTTCACGCGAATTTGGGCCGTGCTAAAGGAGGCGCAACTGTGCTCCGGTGCCTAACGCAACCTATCCGAGTAGACGCGCGAATACGCTGAAGCGCTTTTTCCGTGTCCAAGCTTTTTGTTTGCCAGGCATTATGGCCCAGGAACAGCCAATCTTAGGACGCGGCTGCTTTAGCCTTATCGGCCCGAACCAGGGGCACATCCACAAGGTGTTCGGCCAGGAACCACACTTGGAGTTCGTTTGTCCGGATCACGTTTGAGACAATCAAATCGTTGGTCCCGTCATCACCCGCCTCGCTGGCTTGCTTGGCCATCGTGCGAGCTTCCTTCAGAATGGTTTCGTGAGCTTCGAGAAGGCGCGAGATCTGTACCGGGGCTTCCTCTCGGCCACGCGGCGGCCGCGGGATCAGAGTTGTCTCGGCAACATCCGCCGCCATCGCCAGGCTGATGCCGCCCAGGACCTGAATGCGCTCGGCGATGTCATCCACGAGCTCGTCCTGTTCCCCATGATGCTTGTCAAAGAGCAAATGCAACTGGTAGAAGGTGTGGCCGGCCACCTGCCAATGATGTTTTTTGTACATATCGCGGAGCGTCATGGTGTCGGCGAGAAGCTGGTTGAGATTCGCGGCGCTGCCAGCGCAGACTTGCTCATCGAGAGCAATCGGCAGCTTGGCGATTTTTCCGTAAGGCTGGATTTCGGGAGCGTGCTGGTGTTGAATCGGTCGAGCGTGTCGCGTGCCTTCTTCTAGCTGATTGTAGGAAGCTTCGCGCTTGTTGTTTTTCGGGCTCATGAGTCTCTCTCCTAAGGTAGGTCGGGATTGACTGGAATCCCGAGGCCCAATCATACGCTTATTGGGCTGTGAGTATGATGCGGGCGGCGGAGGCCTAGATGCAGAAATCCAAGCGCGAGCTGGGCAGGGTCCTCGAAGCGCTGGGGAAGCACTACGGCAAGCAGGTAGCCGCCGGGCCAAACGACCCTTACGAGATGATCCTGTTTGTGAACTGCGGATACCCTGCGACGGATGCATCATGCACGAAAGGGTACAAAGCTTTAAAGAGCGGCGTGGGAACGAAGCCGGTGGAGATTCTAGCCGCGCCAAAAGCGAAGCTGGCTAAGTTGATGCGGCTCGGGGGAATCGTGCCAGAGCTGCGCGCGGAACGATTGAAGACGATTGCAAAGATTGTGAATGAAGAGTTCGGCGGCGATTTGAAGTGGTCGCTCGAAAATTTGCTGCTGGAAGAAAAGAAAGAGGCGGGCAAAGGTATTCGCCTCGCTAAGAAAGCGCTAAAGGAATTTCCCGTCATTGGCGACCCTGGCGCAGACAAAATTCTCTTGTTTGCGGGACTGGCGCCCGTAGCTGCGGTGCCTTCGGCTTGCATAGGCGTGCCGCAACGCATTTTATTCGGTGATGAGGACAAAAATTACGCGGCCGGTTATCGCGCTGCACAGGAGGCAATGGCGGCGGAACTCCCCGAGACGTTCGACGCGAGGCTAAGGGCGTATCTGCTGCTTAAATGTCATGGTGCCGAGATTTGCAAGCGAACCAAGCCGAAGTGCGAGATATGTCCGATCAACAGTGAGTGCACTTATTTTCGGGAGAAACTGCCAGCGAAGCGATAGTGCCGACTGTATTTTATCGACGTGAGAACTCGTGCGCGGGCTGGCTGAAGCTATTTCACTTCCCAGGTATCGCCAGCACGCAGAAGTTTCGCGAGATCGCCAGGTCCGCGCTTCGCAATAACGTCTTTGATCTGCTGGTTCATGACGTCCTCATAGCGCGGAAGATCGTCCCAGGCGCGAAGCACGCCGATGGGCGTGGGGAAACCCGGACGATGCTCCATGTGCGAAAGCAAGAAGGCGTAGGATGGACGCGGATGATGAGCGTCGTGCACCACCAGGTCTGATTCCGTGATGCCGTTGCCGAGTTGGACGACTTCAATGTCGCCGTCGGTCTTGCGCCGAATGCCCTTGTCGCGGTTCTTGCCAAAAACCAGAGGCTTGGCGTGCTCCAGCTGAATGATGTGCTCGCTCCGCGCGTCGCGCTCGGTGAGGTTGAACCACGCGCCATCATTAAAGATGTTGCAGTTTTGCAGAATCTCGACGAACGCGGAGCCTTTGTGGGCCGCAGCGTGTCTGAGCGTTTCTTTGAGATGCTGCTGGAAGACGTCGACGGAGCGCGCGACAAAAGTAGCCTCGGCGCCGATGGCGAGAGAAATTGGATTGAACGGCCGGTCGAGCGACCCGAAGGGCGTCGACTTCGCTTTCTTTCCGATCTCCGACGTAGGCGAATATTGGCCTTTCGTCAGCCCGTAGATGCGGTTGTTGAAGAGCAAAACTTTCAGGCCGACGTTGCGCCTGAGCATGTGAATCGTGTGATTGCCGCCGATGGAGAGGGCATCGCCATCACCAGTGGCGACCCAAACTTCCAGGTCCGGGCGAATCGCCTTGATTCCCGTGGCGACCGCGGGTGCGCGTCCGTGAATGGTATGAAAGCCGAACGTGTTCATGTAATACGGGAAACGGCTCGAACAGCCGATGCCGGAAACCACCACGAAATTTTCGCGTTTGATCCCGAGTTCTGGGAAAACAGACTGAACGGCAGAAAGAATCGCGTAGTCTCCGCAGCCTGGACACCAGCGTACTTCCTGGTCGGTCTGAAAATCCTTCTTGGTGAGAGGCGTGATCGGCGGCAGAGTAGCAGTGCTCATCAGGAATTCTCCCCAAGAATCTCTTCGATCTTTTGCTCAACTTCGGCCTGCTTGAACGGCCGGCCCTGAATCTTGTTGAGGCCGATGGCGTCGACCAGATATTTGGCGCGCAACACCCAAAGAAGCTGGCCCATGTTCAGCTCCGGCACAAGAACGGTCTTGTAGCGCTGCAGCACTTCGCCAAGGTTCGCCGGCAGCGGATTAAGATAGCGCAGATGAACGTGGCCAATCTTGCGGCCCTGCGCGCGCTGCGCTTTCAATGCGGCCGTAATGGCCCCGTGCGTCGAGCCCCACGCGACGATCAACAAATCGCCTTCCGCATCGCCGGCGGGAACCACATCCGGGATGTCCTGCACGATACCCGCAACTTTCGCGGCACGGATGCGAACCATGTTTTCGTGATTGAGAGGCTCGTAATTGATGTTGCCGGTGACGTCCTGTTTCTCGAGTCCGCCGACGCGGTGTTCGAGACCTGGCGTGCCTGGAACCGCCCACGGGCGCGCAAGCGTTTGCGGATCGCGCTTATAGGGTAAATAACCGTTCGGACCGTTGGCTTCCGTAGCAAATTTCACGGGGAATGCCGGGATTTCATCCACGTTCGGAATCTTCCAGGGTTCGGCACCATTCGCCAGATAGCCGTCCGAAAGAATGATGACGGGAATCATGTATTTGACAGCAATGCGACTGGCTTCGAGCGCGGCCCAGAAACAATCACTGGGTGTCGCAGCGGCAATGATGGGAATCGGCGCTTCGGAGTTGCGGCCGAAGAGCGCTTGCAAGAGATCCGCCTGCTCGGTCTTCGTCGGCAACCCCGTGGAAGGTCCGCCGCGCTGAATATCGCAAATGACCAGAGGGATTTCCACGGCTACCGCAAGACCCAGCGCTTCCGTCTTCAGCGCCATGCCAGGGCCGGAAGTCGTGGTGATGGCTAGCGCGCCTGCGTAAGCTGCGCCGATCGCGCTGGTGATAGCCGCAATTTCGTCTTCTGCCTGAAAGGTCATCACGCCGAAATCTTTGTATTGCGAAAGCTCGTGAAGAATGTCCGACGCAGGGGTAATAGGATAGCTGCCCTGAAAGAGTGGCAGGCCTGATTTCTGCGACGCGGTGACGAAGCCCAGCGCCAAAGCCTGGTTTCCGCTAAGGTTGCGGTAAAAGCCCGGCGCAAGCTGCGCGGGCGGAATCTCATAACTGATCTGGAAAGCTTCAGTGGCTTCGCAATATGAATAGCCGGCCTTCATCGCCAGCTTGTTGGCTTCGACGAGCAGCGGCTTGTTCTTGAATTTCGCGTCAATCCACCGTACCGTCGGCTCCATCGAACGGTTGTAGAGCCAATAGCACATGCCCAGCGCAAAAAAGTTTTTGCAGCGGCTGATGGACTTCGCGTCGATGCCCAGGTGCTCAAGCGCTACTTTTGTAAGACGCTCCAGCTCGACGGAAAAGAGCCGGTATTTGTCGAGCGAATGATCTTCGAGCGGATTCGTCTTCGACTGGGCTTTACGCAGATCGTTTTCCGTAAACGCATCAGAATTTACGATCAGAATCCCGTTGGCCTTGAGGTCTGCGACATTCATCTTCAGCGCGGCGGGATTCATGGCGATCAATACATCGACGCTGTCACCCGGGGTATACACGTCGCTCGAAGAAAAATGCAGCTGGTAGCCGCTCACGCCCGGGAGTGTCCCTGCAGGGGCGCGAATCTCGGCGGGAAAATCCGGAAACGTGGCGATATCGTTGCCATACAGCGCCACGGTGTTGGTGAACTGGCTCCCGGTAATTTGCATCCCGTCCCCGGAGTCACCGGCGAAGCGGATGACCGCGCGATCAATCACCTCGCGCTTGTGTTTTACCGGCGGCGTTTCAATCAAAGTTGACATAGTGACCAAGGCTCCGCTGTGTCTCAACTCCCACACGAATTCCCCGAGGGAGGGTGGCTCAATTTGTTAGATGGCCGGCGCGATAAGCAGGTTGGATGCTCTATCCGGCCCCCGATTCCGACAGCAAGAGAATACCACACCGGCCCGTGTGAGGAAGGAAGAGTGGCCGCCGCCCAAAAATGTGTCGTTACAGAAAAGACGCCCAGAATTGCCGGCAGTTCAAAGTCATCTGCAGAACTTCAGGCATTGGCGGCGGAAGCGGCCTCGAGAAAGCGAGATCGGTAGAAGAGCAAAATCGCAATGATGGCCGCGCTAAAAAACAAGCCAAAGATGAGGATGGAATGGAAGAACGAACCGGTTAGAAATGGATTGCCGCCAGGGAACGCAGGGTTCTCCGCATCGGCGCGCTGCATGGCCTCTTGCGCCGCGGCCAGAAAACGAGGATTCACTGCAGACAAAATTCCGTTTATGAAGAAGACGCATTGCAGGACCAGCACGGTGTGAAGCGCCGCTGGTTTCAGCTTGAGCATCCCCACTCCCGCGATTCCGAGGACGACACCTATGAGTCCCAAAAGGAACTTGGCTGAGATGCCGCTAAAGAGGTGTCCAAAAAGAAAGAAAGGCATCGAGCCGGTCATTGGAAAAAGCACCGCCAAAACCATGCATGCCGCTGAGAAAATCAGGAAACCAGCGAGGATCATAAGTGGGAGCGGGCAGGCAGCCTTGGAAGAGGAAGAGGGCCGCGCTTCTGGTTGCGGCAAAGGGAACCCTGTGGCATCCATCGCCGGCGGATACGCTGCCAAGGGAGTCGGCGCAGCAAAGGCTGCCGCGACTCGCGGACGCGTGAAGAGCACCAGCCACCAAATTCCGATTCCGAGCGGAATCCCATAGAAAAAAACCATGAACACTTTCAAGAATCCCATGAATGGCCCAGCTTCCGCGCCGTTGGGGAGGGAGGAGGGGAGTGAATTAAAGACAAGGAGAATGACGGGAATTGAGACCGCCGAAAGCACAGCCATGATACCGCCCCAGACAAGCATGGTGATGCGAGCCCAATTGCGCCGCCGAAGGACGCCGAGGCCAGCAAAGAAGCCAAAAATCGCAATGGCTATCCCAAAAAGCCAGAAGACTTCCACTGCTGCAAGTGTACCGGGAGGAATGCCTGGCACCCCCTCCGATGTTCGCAACCTAGGTGCGACGATCATCGAGGCCTCAACCAACAAGCCAAGCAGCACACCCAACGCGCTGAAAATGATTGCGACAACGCCGGCAGCAGTTACAGCGGGAAGGGATTCTCTCTTGGCGAGCGTGTTCATGTGTAAGCCATCATCGCAAGCGTCGCGGAAGATTGTCTATCGTCCGCGTGTATATCATTTCCAGAAGTGCTGCCGTAGGGAAGCAAAGGTAACACGAAGACAACTTGTTGCTTGACGTTCGCTTTCTTTTCGCCTAAAGTAAGAGCGCTTCAAGAGTTTCTGTGGAGGCGAGCGATGGCTCTGACAAAACGCCAAAAAGAAGTCCTGGATTACCTGGTCTCCTTTGACAACAAGCACGGGTACGCCCCCAGCTTTGAGGAGATCGGCAAAGGCCTGAAGCTGACTTCACTCGCCACGGTTCACAAGCACATCACCACGCTCGAGAAAAAAGGGTTCATCCGGCGCGGCTACAATCAGAGCCGCTCGATCGAAATCCTGCAATTGCCGAAGCCAGTGAAAGAACAGATCAGCGATAGAAAGATTCAAGAACTGCCGCTGGTGGGCCGCATCGCTGCGGGCCGCCCGCTCGAAGCTGTGGAAGAACGCGAGACTTTGTCGCTCGGCGATTTTGCCCGCGGCGGCAACTCCTTTGTGCTTCAGGTGAAAGGCAGTTCCATGATTGAAGATCACATCATGGATGGCGATTACGTGGTCTGCGAACAGACCCAAGTAGCCAACGCCGGTGACATCGTCGTAGCTTTGATCGGCGGCGAGGAAGCGACACTCAAAAGGTTCTACCGCGAAGGTGCTGGCAAGATCCGTCTTCAGCCTGCGAATTCCGAGATGGCTCCCATCATGGTGGCAGCAAACGACCTCAAGATTCAGGGCCGCGTCATCGGTGTACTCCGCAAGTACTGAAAACCCCCTCCGCAGCTCCTTTTCGGCCTCGGGGGCGCAGATTTGCTTTCTCTATCATTTTCGACTTTTCCAATTCATTCGTCCCTTGAACCAGGTTTGTTCGTCCTCACCAAGCTCGCCGGCCGCACCATAAACATGCGTCTCTTTCCATTTCCAGATACTATGTAGATTCTTTGTAGCCACTTGGAAGCGCGCGGCGTCAAAGGTACGAGGCGGGGCCGGCTTGCGTGGTCGCTGCCAGGGAAAGACCAAACGTGTCGACCAAAAACCCAAACATATTAATTGTCGAGCCTGACGAGGCGCTCCACAAGCAGCTCCTGGACGTTTTGCGTTCCGCAGGCTATGAAGTTTCCTCCGCGCCTTCGCAGGAAGAAGGTTTCCGAGTCGTCCAAACTGGCAGTGTCGATGTGTTTTTACTCTCTGCTGACTTGGCCGATGTCCTCTGTTGCAGCTCTCTCACAGAAATCAAGGGTCTGGGGTCCACCGCCAACACGCGCGTGATTCTTTTCGCGACCGGCGGCGGTGCCGTGCGTGCGCGAGCTCTGGATCTGGGCGCCGATGATGTGATGACCCCTCCCTGGGAGCCTACCGAACTGCTTGCCCGAGTGCGCGTGCAGTTGCGCGACAAGCATGCCTTCGATGAATTGCAGCTGAAATCGCGCATCGCGGAAGAAGGCCAGGAAATCGCGCACACCGCGTTTCAAGCCCTTGCCGTTACGGAAAAAATGACTCGCGACGCGTTCTCGACCGGCCGCGCTCTGAAAATCGGCGTTGGTGCCCTCCTCGCCGTCGCCGCCGTCATATCCATTGTTTTTCTGCTCTTCACGCGGCGCGCCGATAAGGAAACCCGTCGTGCCTATTCCGTGATCGCGCAACTCGAGCACGGCGTTCGCACGGAAGAAGCCCTGGTTGCGGAAGCCGCCAAAGCGCGCGAAGAGCTGCAGCAATCGGACATCACCGAGCAGAAACAACAACTGCAGAAACAGACCGACGATCTTCGCCAGAAACTCTCCGCCGCGGACGCCAGCGAAGTCTCCGGCCTCCGCAAACAGCTTGACGAGACCACCAGCCGGCTGAAGAAAGTAGAAACGCAATCCGATGCAGCTGAAAGCGTCATCCGAGCCAACGCTCCCAGCGTCTGCTTGCTCCACGTCTCGGTTTCTTTCGTGGACCAGGCTTCGCATCGCCCCTTGCGTTACGGCGCGATCAATCCTGACGGCCAGCCGCTCAAAGACAGCGACGGCAACGTGGTCTACAGCCTCGACGGCCGTGCCCCCGAAGTTCGCGAAGATTTCTTCGGCACAGGTTTTATCGTTGGCCAAAACGAAATCCTCACCAACCATCATGTTGCGCAACCCTGGTGGAAGAATGAAGAGCTGGGCGCCGCAGCGGAGCAAGGTTTGCAGCCGACTATTGCTGAAATGACTGCCTATTTCCCGGAAGCGGCAGCCGGCATTCCCATGAACATCTCGCAAATCTCGGACGAAGCCGATCTCGCCGTTCTTCGTGGCGACATTTCCGCTCTGAAGCGCCCCATTCTAAAGATCGATGGCCGCAAAGAAGCTGCCGTCAGCGGCCAGCTCCTCATCTCGCTTGGCTACGCGACTGGAATAAGCGCCATCATGGCGCGCGCCGGAGAAGACACTGTAAAAGACATTGTCAGGTTGAGCGGCGGCGACCCGAAAAAGATTGTGGACGAGCTCGAGCAGCGCAAGTTGATCCGTCCGCTGGTGACGCAGGGACATATCGGTGACGTCCTGCCGGATAAAATTGTCTACGATGCGCAAACCACTTCCGGCGGCTCTGGTGGGCCGCTCATAAATCGCGACGGCCAGGTGATCGGAGTGACCTTCGCCGTCGTCCGGGGCTTTGGCGGCTCCAACTTTGGCGTCCCCATTCGCTATGCGCAACCCCTGCTCAAGCCGTAAAACACTGTGCCTTCACCTCGTGAAGCGGCAAGTTGAGCCGGGTTCATTGTGGTTTCGCATCAAGCGCATGATGCTTTGCGGCTGCCGGGCGATTTTTGTTTGCATCCTCGTTTTCACGCTCATCTGGCCAACTTCATCCAGGGCCTATGCGGTTCTTGCCCACGAAGCGATCATCGATGCCGTTTGGGAGACGCACATCAAGCCGCTCCTGCTGGCACGTTTTCCCGGTTCTACCGAAGAGCAGTTGAGCGAGGCGCAAGCCTATGCTTATGGGGGCTCAATCATCCAGGACATGGGCTATTACCCTTACGGGAGCCATTTTTTCAGCGACCTTACGCACTACATACGAAGCGGGGATTTTGTGCAAGCTCTGCTTCGCGACGCGAAGGACCTCGACGAGTATGCATTCGCCGTCGGCGCTCTGGCCCATTATGCCGCGGACAATGATGGTCATCGCCTCGCTACCAATCGCGCTGTGCCCCTTCTCTATCCCAAACTTCAAAAAAAGTACGGCGACATCGTTTGGTACGAGCAAGATCCGCTCGCTCACACCAAGACGGAGTTCGGCTTCGACGTTCTAGAGGTGGCACACGAGAGTTACGCGCCTGATGGCTATCATGACCTGATCGGTTTCGAAGTGTCGCAAAACCTGCTGGATCGCGCGTTTAAGCAGACCTACGGACTACAGCTGAAGGACGTCCTCTTGGACGAGGACAAAGCACTCAACTCCTACCGTCATGCCGTCAGCAAGACCATTCCGATGGCCACGAAGGTCGCATGGAGCCTGAAGAAAGACGAAATCAAGGCTGATTTGCCGGGCGTCACGAAGAAAAAGTTTCGATACAATCTTTCGAAATCAAATTACGAGCGGGAGTGGGGCAAGAATTATCAAAAGCCCACGTTTCGCGAAAGATTTCTGGCTTTCCTTTACAGACTCATTCCAAAATTCGGGCCTCTCAAGGTGCTTCAATTCAAGACCCCAACGCCAGAGGCCCAGCACATGTTCCGCGATAGCTTCAACGCGACCCTGGACAACTACCGGAGATTGATCGAAGAGGAGCGAACTGGACACTTGGACCTGCCGAACGACAATTTTGACGTAGGCGAAGCCACGGGCCCGGGAAAATACGCAATGAACGACGATGCCCACGCAGAGCTGTTGGGCAAGCTGGCCGACCGAAAGTTTGCTGGCATTTCGCCCGAGCTGCGCGACGAGCTCCTGCACTTTTATTCCGAGCCAGACGCGCCCTATGCGACGAAGCGCGATGCCAAGGCTTGGGCTACTGTGCAATCGGAACTCGGTCTGTTGAAAAATTCTACGCCCACCGTGGCCGCGGTCAGCGGTCCGAGTGCCCCATAATTTCAGCGTTGTCAGTCTGTCAGTAAGCGCGTGAGGCACGCTTTCCAAACGCGTTCGATCGTCCGCATTCAAATGGTTTGTACTGCAAATCGAAAAAAGTGCTCAAATTGCGCCCCGGGCGCGTGAAACAATCCGAAGTTTCGCGTAACCTACTTGTCGGCTCAGGGATGAAGAAAAACAAACCCATCCGAAAACTGCTCGCGGCCAATCGCAGCGAAATCGCCATACGGATTTTCCGCGCGGCGAATGAGCTCGGCCTGCGCACCGTCGGAATCTATTCGCAGGAGGATCGTCTGGCCCTCCACCGCTTCAAAGCGGACGAAGCTTATCAAGTCGGTGCGGGCAAGGGCCCGGTGGTGGCCTATCTCGACATTGCAGGCATCGTCGCCTTGGCCAAGGAAAAGGGCGTTGACGCCATCCATCCAGGGTATGGCTTCTTATCCGAGAATCCCGCATTTGCACGCGCTTGCGAAAAGGCCGGAATTGTATTCATCGGCCCTACGCCGGAATTACTCGAACTCCTTGGTGACAAGACTGCCGCAAGGCGTCTGGCGAATTCGGCTGGCGTGCCGGTGCTTCCGGGCACAGACCAATCGATAGGTTCAGCAGCTGAGGCGCGTAAGTTCGCGGCCTCGATCGGTTATCCGGTCATCGTAAAGGCCGCGATGGGTGGCGGCGGCCGCGGCATGCGCGTCGTGCGCAACGAAGTCGAACTTGAGCAGCGCCTGGAAGAAGCCCAGGGTGAAGCAAAGTCGGCCTTTGGTGACGCCAGCGTCTTTCTGGAAAAATATTTGCCTCGCGCGCGCCATCTTGAGGTGCAGATTCTCGCCGACAATCACGGCAATCTTCTGCACCTCTATGAGCGCGATTGTTCCGTGCAGCGGCGCCACCAAAAAGTAGTTGAAGTAGCTCCTGCCACAAATCTGCCGTCATCCGTCCGCGCGGAGCTCTGCGATGCCGCAGTTCGTCTCGCGCGAAAGGCTAAATATCGCAATGCAGGCACGGTCGAGTTTCTCTACGATGTCGACGCTCAAAAATGGTATTTCATCGAAGTAAATCCGCGCATTCAGGTTGAGCACACCGTTACCGAGATGGTGACTGGCATCGACCTGGTGCGCTCGCAAATTCTCGTAGCGCAGGGCCACAAGCTGCATGATGAGCCGCTCGCACTGCCGCAACAAGCAAACGTGCCACTCTATGGCGCAGCGCTTCAGTGCCGCGTCACCACCGAAGATCCAGAAAAGAATTTCGCGCCCGATTACGGAAAGCTGACGACCTACCGATCCCCTGCTGGATTCGGAATTCGTCTCGATGGCGGAACTGCCTACGCCGGCGCGGTCCTCGCGGCCTACTACGATTCTCTCCTCGTCAAAGTCACAGCATGGGGAACGAAACTTCCGGAAGCCTGCCAGCGCATGGACCGCGCGTTGCGCGAGTTCCGCATTCGTGGGGTCAAGACCAATATCCCTTTCCTCGAAAACGTGGTCAACCATCCGCGCTTCCGCGCCGGCGAAGTGACGACCTCCTTTCTCGATGAATCGCCCGAGTTGTTTCGGCTGCAAAGCCGCGGCGACCGCGCCACAAAACTTCTTTCTTATCTCGGCGATGTAATTCTCAACGGCAATCCCGAGGTAAAAGGCAAGCCAGTCCCCAAAGCGCTCGAAAAGGCGACTCTGCCGAGCGTTCCCCGCATCGAACCGCCGCCCGGAACGCGCCAACTACTGGAAAAACTGGGTCCGAAGAAATTTGCCGCCTGGGCCAGAAAAGAAGAGCGCCTTTTAGTCACGGACACGACCTTTCGCGATGCCCATCAATCACTGATGGCCACGCGCGTCCGCACGCACGATCTGCTAGCCACCGCGAGTGCCGTCGCGCAGCGCCTTCCAAACCTCTTCAGCGTTGAAATGTGGGGCGGCGCAACTTTTGATACCGCCATGCGCTTTCTTCATGAAGATCCGTGGCAGCGCCTTCGCGATCTACGCCTGCGAATTCCCAACATCTGCTTTCAGATGCTTCTCCGCGGCGCAAATGCCGTCGGTTACACCTCGTATCCCGACAACGTCATCGTCGAGTTCGTACGTGAATCCCATGCCCAAGGCATCGACATCTTTCGCATCTTCGATTCCTTGAATTCCATCGAAAACATGCGCGTCTCGATCGATGCTGTGCTCGAAACCGGCGCCGTCTGCGAGCCGGCCATTTGCTACACAGGAGACATCTTCGACAAATCCCGCCCAAAGTATTCGCTGAAATATTATGTTGCCATGGCCACGCAGCTCGAAAAACTCGGCGCGCATTTCCTTGCCATCAAAGACATGGCCGGCCTTTGCAAGCCTTATGCAGCGTATGAACTAGTGAAAACCCTCCGCGAAGAAATCGCCATCCCCGTGCACTTTCACACTCACGACACCAGCGGCATCAATTCTGCTTCCGTCCTGAAAGCCGCGGACGCCGGCGTCGACGTGGCCGACGCGGCAATCGCCGCCATGAGCGGCGGCACCAGTCAACCGAATCTCAATTCCATCGTCGAAGCGCTGCGCCTCACGCCGCGAGACACAAGTCTTGAGATCGAAGCCCTCAACGAATGCTCCGACTACTGGGAAACCGTCCGCACCTACTATCTGCCGTTTGATTCAGGCCCCAAAGCCGGCTCCGCGCGCCTCTATCAACACGAAATTCCCGGCGGCCAATACACGAATCTCCGCGAACAAGCCGCCGCCATGGGCTTGGGGCACCGCTGGCGCGAAGTAGAGAAAATGTACGCTCAAGTGAACCAACTTTTCGGCGACATCGTGAAAGTCACGCCGTCCAGCAAAGTCGTCGGCGACATGACGCTCTTTCTAATGGCCAACGAGATGCAACCAGCCGATCTGCTCAAGCTCGACGAGAAGCACGATCTTTCTCTTCCGAATTCCGTCGTAGAAATGTTTTCCGGCGTCCTCGGCGTTCCGCTCGGCGGATGGCCGCGCAAATTGCAAAAAATAATCCTCCGCGGTACCGCCCCACTCCAAGGCCGCCCCGGTGAAAGCCTGGAAGCGGTGGACCTCGCGTCGGAATCCGCGGCGTTGCAAAAAAAGGTAGGCCACCCGGTGCGCCGCGACGACCTTTTAAGCTACCTTCTCTATCCGGATGTATTCGTTAAATATGACAGATTTCGCCAGTCCTATGCGGATGTCAGCGTCCTGCCAACGCCCGCGTTTTATTACGGCTTGGCTTCCGGCGAAGAGATCACCATTGAAATCGAGCCGGGCAAGACGCTCATTCTTAAATTTCTGACGGCCAGCGATCCGCATCCCGATGGAACACGCACGCTCTTCTTTGAATTAAACGGTCAGCCGCGCGAAGTCAACGTGCGCGATCTCGCGCTGCGCGTTGTCGAGCGCGCTCATCCGAAAGCCGACCCCGCTGATCCGGGTCAGGTAGCCGCGCCAACAGCCGGAGTAATCAGCGGAATCGCCGTGCAGACAAATCATCCCGTAGAACGCGGAGCAAAACTTTTGACCCTCGAAGCCATGAAAATGCAATCGAATATCTACGCACCCATCGCCGGCCGAATCGTAAAACTTCTCGTCACGCCAGGGCAACATGTCGAAGCCAAGGATCTACTGGTGATCATCGCCCCGTGAGCGGCCCCAATCTCCGCAAGCACGAAGGTTTTCGTTCGCGCTTCCTCAGAAACCAGCGCGACCTCATCATCTATCTCCCGCCCGGCTACGACGATCAACCTGGCCGCCGCTTCCCCGTGCTCTATCTTCACGACGGCCAAAATCTTTTCGACGGCGCAACCTCTTTCATTCCCGGCATGGACTGGCACGTCGGCCAAACCGCTGACCAGTGCATCGACTCTGGCGCCGTGGAACCCCTCATCATCGTCGGCATGTACAACACCAAAGCCCGCATCCGGGAGTACACGCCCACGCACGTCCCCAGACTTGGAGGCGGCCGCGCGGATCGTTATGCCAAATTCCTGATCGAGGAAGTAAAGCCCTTCATCGAGCGCGAGTACCACACTCTTTCCGGTCCAGAAAAAACTGGCATCGGCGGCTCTTCACTTGGCGGACTCGTTTCTCTGTACCTCGGGCTCAGGCTTCCCGAAGCTTTTGGAAAGATTGCCGCGCTTTCACCTTCCGTTTGGTGGAACCAGGGCGTCATGCACCGCTTCGCGGAAGCCGCAAGTGTAAATCCGCGACCCGCTATCTGGCTCGATATCGGCACGCGCGAAGGCCCGCGTATCGTCCAGGACGTTGAACACTTTCGCGACGTACTGCTACAAAAAGGATGGCAACTCGGCCGCGACCTGCACTACCAGCGCGTCGAAGGCGCCGAGCACAACGAAGCGGCTTGGGCCCAGCGCGTTGGCCCCTTCCTTCAATTCTTGTATCCGGCCCGGTAGAGCGCAGTATAATCCGCACCTGCCGCGCGCCTGTTTATAGCCGCCCCATCAAGGCCGCGCGGCATTCAGAGGTCATCGATGCCAGAGAGCCGTCCTCTCACCATCCTCTGTGTCAGCTCCTACGAAAAAGGCCAGGAATTTCTGCGCACGTGTAAAGCGATCGGCTGCCGTGTTCTCCTCCTGACCGTCGAAAAACTCCGCGACGCGGATTGGCCCCGCGATTCCATCGATGAAATGTTCTTCATGCCGGAAGAGCTTCCAACGCAAGACCTCATCAATGCCGTCAGCTTTGCCGCCAGATCGCAGCCCATCGATCGCATCGTCGCTCTCGACGAATTCGACATGGAAAATGTCTCGGCCCTTCGAGAACACCTGCGCATCCCCGGCATGGGCTTAACCACCGTCCGCTATTTCCGCGACAAACTTGCCATGCGCACCCGCGCAAAAGAAGTGGGCATCGCCGTGCCGGATTTCGTGCCAGTCCTCAATTACGACGCTCTGCGCGAATTCATGTCCCGCGTCCCTTCACCTTGGCTGCTCAAGCCGCGCTCACAAGCCTCGGGCATCGGCATGAAGAAAATTAACGATCCCTCCGAGCTCTGGCCCTGGCTCGATCAGCTTGGCGACCATCAATCGCACTATCTGCTCGAACAATTCATTCCCGGCAGCGTCTACCACGTCGATAGCGTGGCTTCGGAGCGCGAAGTTGTCTTCGCGGAAGCCCACGCGTACGGCGCGCCTCCGCTCGAGACCTCGCACCAGGGCGGCGTCTTCACCACACGCACGCTTCCGCGCGATTCCGCCGAAGTGAAAACCCTACTTGAAATGAATCGCAGAGTGCTCGATGAACTGGGCTTCCTCCGGGGAGTCACGCACGCCGAATTCCTGAGGGCCAACTCCGATGGAAAGATCTATTTTCTCGAAGTTGCCGCCCGCGTCGGCGGCGCCTATATCTCCGATGTCATCGAAGCAGCCACAGGCGTCAATCTTTGGCGCGAATGGGCGCGCCTCGAAGTGGGAGCAGGCAAGCAGCCCTATCAACTGCCTCCCACCACCCACGATTACGCCGGTGTGCTCGTTTCCCTAGCTCGCCAAGAACGCCCCGACACTTCCGCCTACAGCGACCCAGAAATCGTCTACCGCATCACCAAGTACCATCACGCCGGTTTCGTCCTAAAATCGCCCAAGCCCGAACGCGTCCAGGAGCTCTTGGACACTTATTCAAAACGATTTCAATCTGATTTTCTTGCCACACAACCCGTCCCAGAGAGGCCAAGCTCCTGAAGTGTTCCTATTTTAAATTTGCTACCGCCTGCGCGGAGCCGTCACCAAAACTTTACCCAACCTTAACCGCGAACAGTGGACGAACACACTGGCCAAAGGTCTAGTTACTTTCACGAACGGCCATTGAAGACTGCATTTGCCGTGCGCCATACTGAGGAATACAGTTTGCAATACCCCAAGCGACTTTCTGCGCGGGGTGGTGCTATCCCTTTGGGAGGGACCGATGTGGGGTAATAAGAAACCGGAAACGCCGCAAGCCGCGCAACCGGATCCGAAAAATTTTCCAACGAATCAGCCGCCGAAGTCCGCTCCGGCGACTTGGGAGGGAACTACCGCAATGAGTACAGATGCCATGCGTCCACTAGGTGCAACCGCGGACCGCGCCACCGCGCGGCTCGGGGCCAGCCTGCACGTGAAAGGCGAGATCTCCGGCAACGAGGATCTGCTAATCGACGGCTCGGTCGAAGGACTGATCCAGCTTGATGAGCGGAAGCTGACCGTCGGGACTACCGCAAAGGTCACTGCCGATATCATCGCCCGCGAGGTGGTGGTTTACGGCACCGTGAAGGGAAATCTTCGCGCCAAGGACCGTATCGAGATCAAGAAGGACGGCTCCGTGAATGGTGATCTCACGACCGCCCGCATCATGATCGAAGACGGCGCCTACTTCAAAGGCTCTATCGAAATCGATAAGAGCTCCGAGAAGGATTCCTCGCACAGCGCCTTTGCAAAGAGCTCGAGCGCTCCTGTCGGTGCTCCAGCAACGAAGACCATTTAATTCACTCTTATTTGGTTTTCCTCGGGGCGGCGCGGACATTCAGTCCTCGCCGCTCTTCGATTTTTCTGCTTCCCTTTTCCATTCTTCCATCCCAAAATATTTCTTAACTTGACAATTAACATTATTGAATTAAAGTTGGTCCCTGTAACCCTCTCAACTCTGCGCGCCCCGGCTTTTCCCGGTCTTTCCTGCCGGCTTGGCTCCTTCAGCCCAGGACGCACAACGAACGTGGGGTTCTTGAATGGGACGGCTAAGACGATGCGCTCCGGATTTCTCGCTCGGTCTCTTTCTACTCGTATGCTTCGGTTGCGGTGGCGGTTCCTCCAGCATTCAGACCTCGCCTCCGCCTCCACCTCCACAACCAGATTTCTCCATCGGTTTCTCTGTAAATTCCGTTAACCTCCAGCAAGGCACTACAAGCCCCGCAGTCAACCTGTCCGTCACCGCGCTCAACGGCTTCACCGGATCCGTCCAGGTCACTCTCACTGGATTGCCCAGCGGCGTCATCTCAAATCCCGTTAGTTCTTTCAGCATCGCAACCGGTTCGAGCGCGCCTGTCCTCTTCTCCGCCGCGCCAAACGCCTCAACAGGAAACTCCACGATCGTCGCCACGGGCGTCAGTGGGGCTCTTTCGCACGCGGCTAACCTCGATCTAACGATTCAAAGCGGAGTAGCTGCAAATCTGCCGCGCACCGCTTATGCAAGAACGGACTCCATCCCCGCATGGGACGATCCATCCGGCGAGCCACACCACCGGCACATCGCCTACGATTCAGCTCATCAACTCGTCTTCGTCGCCAACCGTGCGATGAATCGCGTCGAGGTTTTCTCATCCACTACCGCCACCCGCGTCACCCAAGTCAGCGTTCCCGGCGCGAGCAGCGCCGATCTTTCCTCCGACGGCGCCACCGTTTGGATTGGCACTGTCACGGAACAAGTGGTCGCGATCGATACCACTTCGCTGCAAGTCAAAGCACGCTACGAAATCGCTGGACTGCAACCTCTTCCCAATACCCTCTTCGATCGCCCCGAAGAATTGCTCGCGCTCACCAACGGCAGTCTAATGATGCGTCTTCGCCAATCCCAGACAGCCGAATCGTTGCTCGCCCTTTGGGCCCCTTCCTCGAACACGCTGACGAACCTAACTACCATCGAGCCACAACTCTTTCAAAATGGCCTCGGCGCCATGGCGCGCACGGGCGACCAAACTAAAGTCTTGGTCGCCGCAAGTGATGCCAGTGGCCAACTCGCCGTCTACGATGCGAACGGCAACGTTCTCGCCGGACCACACGGCCTCGGCACGGGCACGATTGCTCTCGTCGCCGCAAATTCCAACGGCACCAGATTCGCCGCTGTCTTCGTTGCAAACGGCAGCACGCAAGTGATTCTCCTGGACGGCTCTCTAAGTCCAGCCGGCACTTACGCAACATCAGCTGTGAACGGCATAGTATTTTCTCGCGACGGCCAGTCCCTGTACGTCAGCGAAAATGCAGGCGCCCCTCCCGTCATTACTGCGCTGGACGGCCACAGCCTCAACGTCATTGGGCAAGTCCCGGATTCGTGGCTCGCTGGAAGACGCTCGGAAATTGAAGACGTGGACTCCACAAACCTTCTTTTCGGCATCGCCAACCGTGGTCTGAGCTTCGTTGACGCCGCAACTCCCACCTCACTTTCCGCGGACGCCCCGGTTTTTGCAGCTGCGCCAACCGCGCAGCCTTCCGAAGGTCCCAACATTGGCGGAACGCCGACGGTTATCACAGGACAAAACTTCGGAACCAGCGCGCAAGTACTGTTTGGAACGCAATCCGTTACCAACGCCAGCGTCTTGAGCGGCACGCAGATCACTGCGTCCTCGCCCCCAAATGCCTCCTCCGGCGCCGCCAACATTGCCGCGTACTTTCCGAACGGCTGGATCGCCATCGCTCCCGACGCCTTCAGCTACGGCCCGCAAGTCCTCCAGATTTTGCCCAACGCGGGAACGCCGACTGGCGGCGACAGCATCCAAATCTTCGGTTACGGCTTCGGCAGCGACCTGACGAAACTCACCGTAAGAATTGCCGGCGCAACCGCCGCAGTGCAACAGATCCAGAACTTGACCGCCATAGGGCCGTCTCTTGGCCTGGACTCGACTTACCCTTTTCCCCTCGAATGCATCATCCTGCAAACGCCCACAGGAACGCCTGGCAAAGGCGACATCGCCATCACTTCGTCCGCCGGCTCTGTCACCGCCCCGAAAGCGTTTCAATATCTGCAGGGCGAAAATTTCTATGCCAAACCATCCTTCGATAAATTCGTTATCTATGACCAACCTCGCCAGTGGCTATATCTCAGCGACATTGATCACGTCGACGTTTTCGATCTGGCCGGGGCTTTTTTCGGCAACGTCATAGAGCCGCCCGGCGGTCCCCCTCCCGATAGCGAAATTCGTGGTCTGGCTCTTACTCCGGACGGCACTCAGCTAATCGCCGCTGATTTCGCCGCGCAAAACATCTACTTGCTGGATCCTGACACCGGCTCCGGAACGAGCATCGCGGTCGGTGGCATCGCCGGCTATACAAACTCAGGCCCCGCCCGCGTGGCCGCCACCAGCACGCAAAATGTCTTCGTCGGTTTGAGCGCGGAATCGGGCTCTTCTAGCGCTTGCACGTCTTGCCTCGGCCAGCTGAACCTGACGGCCAGTCCTCCTACAATTCAACCAGCATCGCAGCCCGAAATCACCGGTCTTACCGGCGCTCCGCTAGTGCAATCGAATGGCAATGGCAATCAGGTGTTCGTCGCCTTCGCCAACGCGCCCGGTGGCCCGCTCGCCCTTTGGAATTCATCTGCTCCAAATCAGTTTTCCACCTTTACTGCAAATGACACTGCCACGGATCTCGCCGCCGCATCCGATGGAACTTTGCTTGCTCTCCAAGCCAACGGCACAACCGAAATTCGCGATGCCGATCTCTCGCTCGCATCCGTCCCTGCGAATCCAGAGCTCCTGCAAATTCACGGTCGCAATCAAGTGCCCGGCATTGCGCTCCATCCAAGCGGCGCGCTCGTCTATCAACCGTTTCTCGCAGGGCCCGCCGGCAATGCTGGCGTAAATGGTGGCGTAGATATCCTCGACGCGCACAGCGGCGTTCTTCGCCTTCGTATCCTTTTACACCAACAATTCATGACCGACGTCGACGGCCTCCACGGAAGCTTTCTGGCCACCGACGAAAACGGCCAACGATTGTTCGCCATCACCTCGAAGGACGGCACCGCGCAAAATGCAGGTGTCACTATCGTGACACTGACAAACGTCCCGCTGGGCATTGGCACAGTGACTCCGACGAATGGCCCAACTGCTGGCGGTATCACGCTAACGATTCGTGGCAGCGGCTTTCAAAGCGGCACCACGGTCACCATCGGCGGAAAATCCGCAACCGTCACCTTCAAAGACATGAACACGCTAAACGTCGTAACGCCCTCTCTCACTGTAGGCGCGCAACGCGTCACCATCACGAATCCCGATGGCGAATCCATCTCCCTAGACGCTGCCTTCACCGCCAACTAACCCGCATGCTTCGTAAGGGGCACAGCTTTATCCCGAGCCCAGTGCGGGAATGCTGTGCCCCACCTTGTCCACGGCTTTACTAGCCAGCGTTCCTTCTCCCACGCATGCGTTCCATTAGACGACCACAAAATCTTCTCCTAACCAAATCCTCCATTTTTTCATCTCATGCAATGTAGAATTCCCGCGGCAAACTATTCGCGTAACGCAGTGCTCAATTCAGACGAAAGGTCACGAAAAATGGAAGCTCGCAAACTCGGCAATTCCGATTTGCAAATTTCGCCGGTCGGCTTTGGTGCCTGGGCCATCGGCGGCAGCGGCTGGGATTTCGCCTGGGGACACCAGGAGGACGCCGATTCCATTGCCGCCATTCACCGCTCGCTCGAACTCGGCGTGAACTGGATCGACACCGCCGCCGTCTACGGCGTTGGCCACTCCGAAGAAATGGTTGCGCACGCGTTAAGGGATTGGCGCGGTCCCCGGCCCCACGTGTTCACAAAATGCGTTCTTCGCTGGGACGACCAAGGCCACATCACCCAGAATCACACCGCGGCATCCATCCGCCGCGAATGCGAAGACAGCCTGCGCCGCTTGCAAGTCGAAGTGATCGACCTCTACCAAATGCACTGGCCGCCCTCCGACAATGGCCCGGGCCTCGAAGAGGCCTGGCAGACCATGCATGCCCTGCAAACAGAAGGCAAAGTCCGCTGGATCGGCGTGTCAAATTTCAACGTCGAACAAATCAAGCGCGCAGAAAAAATTGCTACTCCGACATCTCTGCAGCCGCCCTACTCTCTGATTCGCCGCGCGGTCGAAAAAGAAATCCTGCCTTACTGCAAACAGCAGGGCATCGGCGTGATCGCCTACGCACCCATGGCTTCCGGACTCCTCACCGGCGCAATGACTCGCGAGCGCGCCGCCTCCCTACCGCCCGATGATTTCCGCAGCAAGAATCCGGAGTTTCGTGAGCCGCGCCTCTCCAAAAACATTGACCTCGTCGAGCGCCTCCGCAAAGTCGGGGCGCGCCACGGCCGCAGCCCCGGCGAAGTTGCCATCACCTGGGTCCTCAGCAATCCCGCCGTCACTGGAGCCATCGTCGGCGCCCGAAATGCAAAACAAGCCGAAGGCGTTATGCGCGCCGGGGAACTAAAGCTATCACCTGAAGAAATCGCGGAGATTGAAGGCGCAGCGGCCGCCGCCGTGGCTCGATGAAGCGCACGATGAAGCTCGTTAGGAGGCCAGTTCCATGGATTTTGGTCTGAAGGGTAAGCTGGCTGTAGTCTCCGGTTCCACAGCAGGCATCGGCCTAGCCATCGCGACTACGCTTGCATCAGAAGGCGCGAAGGTCGTCGTAAACGGCCGCACCGAGGCGCGCGTAAACACCGCGCTGGAAAGAATCCGCCACCACCACAAAACCGCCGATGTGCAAGGCATCGCCGCAGATCTAGGCACGGCGAGCGGCGTCGAAACCTTCGTCAAGCAAATCCCGCACGCCGACGTCTTAATCAACAATTTGGGAATCTTCGAACCCAAGCCATTCGCCGAAATCTCCGACGCCGACTGGCTGCGCTTCTTCGAGGTCAACGTCCTCAGCGGTGTCCGTCTCGTGCGCCACTATCTACCCGGCATGCTGAAAAAAGATTGGGGACGCATCATTTTCATTTCCAGCGAATCCGCCGTGCAAATCCCCGCGGAGATGATTCACTACGGCATGACCAAAACTGCCCAAATCGCCGTCGCTCGCGGCCTCGCCGAATCCGTCGCCGGCACCGGTGTCACGGTGAACTCCGTTCTCCCCGGACCCACTGCTTCCGAAGGCGTCACAGGTTTTCTTGATAGTATGGCCAAGCAGCGCGATCTCTCTACAGCCGATATCGAGAAGGAGTTTTTCAAATCCGTCCGCCCTAGTTCGCTCCTGAAACGTTTCGAAACGCCCGAAGAAATCGCCGCGGTTGTCGCCTTCGTCGCCAGCGCCCAATCCGCTGCCATCAGCGGCGCCGCCGTCCGCGCTGAAGGCGGCGTCATCCGCAGCATCTAATCTCTTTCGCAAAATTCACAATACTCTCTAGCGGCTGGGCTTGCCCCGCCCTTGCGGGCCTGCGCCGCCCAAAATCAAGCTCGCGAGAAGTCCGGCCGCCAAGTCTTGATCATCTGCTTGATCGCCTTCCGATCATTCAACTTTTCCTCCAGCACCTTCCGTGCCAGCTCCGGCAACTCCGCATTGCTCGCAAACCGCAGCGCCACAAGTTGGTCGATCGTAAACTCTTCGATCCGTGGGTGCAGGTCCGCGGGTAGCACCCGTTCGAACCGCAGCCGCTCCTCGAGACGAATCACGCGGTCTTGCACCTTCAGCGCCATCCCGCGCGCCGTCCCAATCCCCACAAAAAACGCCACCGCAACAAGCACGGAAACCACGCCACTAATCGTGAATGCTTTCACACACCAATAAATCTGAAATCCAATGTTGATCAGCAACGCCGGCAAAACGAAAAAGTGAAACGGTGGCACCCATTTCGCGTGACTCTGAAAGCTCTGTTCAGCCATCTCTATCCTCCACGTTGCGTGCAGATTCTAACAGAAGCCGTCATCTGAACGGCCCGACCCGCAACTCAATGCCTCAGCAATCAGCGCATCGAACCCTCGTCTCGTACCTCTTTCTCTTGAACCGTTTCCTCGCCTTGCGCATCAAATCTCCAGGTAAACTTATTTCGATCGCGCAAAGAAGCCGCGCGTGAACACGAGGAGCAAGCAACATGGCAAAAGCCATCTGGGGTGGCAAGGTCATTGCCGAGAGCAACGACACGCTCGTCGTCGAAGGCAATCAGTATTTTCCTCCTGAATCCGTCGCCAAAAATGTTCTGAAATCCAGCACGCACACGTCTATCTGCCCGTGGAAGGGCACGGCCCACTACTATCACGTCGAAGTCGATGGCATGAAAAACGAAAACGCCGCCTGGTATTACCCCGAGCCGAATCCTGCCGCCAAGGAAATCAAAGGCCGTATCGCATTTTGGAAAGGCGTAACCGTCGAAGCGGGCAAAAGCTGAAAGCCCCAGTCCCCACTCGCACCAGCGCCACGAAATCCTGATCAAGCAGCGTGCGGTCCCCATACGCCGCTACTCATTACTCGCCACCCACTACTCACTTTTTCACCTCATCCTTAAACACCGCCCCATTGTGCATGACAAACCGCACATGCTCGAGCTCGCCCACATCCTTCAATGGATCCCCGGACACCGCAATAATATCCGCATAAGCCCCGGCCGCCAAAACGCCAATCTCGCCCTTCATCTCCAGCATTTCGCTGGCGCGCACGGTAGCCGATTGAATCGCATCCATCGGCGTCATCCCCATTGAAACCATTCGCCCGAATTCTTGCGCAATCGGCTCCGTCCACGGAATCCCGCCCATGTCCGTCCCATACACGATTTTCAAATGTGCCTGCAGCGCCTTGCGAAATGAAATCTCGTGCACCGCCGCCCGCGCGCGGTCCCGCTTTCCTCCTGGCGTATCAGCCGCCGCCCAATCCCCGTAATACGGCGCAAGGGTCGGGCAATACCACGTCCCCTGTTGTTTCATCTGCGCAATCTGCGCGTCTGTAATCTCCAGTCCATGTTCAATCGAATCGCACCCGCCATCGAGTGCCCTCTGCAAACCAATTCCGTTGTAAGCATGGCACGCCACTTTCTTCCCCCACCCATGTGTCTCATCCACGATCGCCTTCAGTTCCTCCACGGTCAGCGTAGGCTGCGAAACAAGCTTGCCCTCTCTATTCACCCAAGATCTGTGCGTCATGTACACCTTGATCCAATCGGCTCCATGCTCGAGTTGCTGCCGCGCCGCCTTACGCGCCTCCACCGGACCATCCACCAGTTGTGCGCCCTTCGGCATATCCAATTCCGGTGCGTAATCTTCCAAGTTGTACCCGCCAGTCGTGGAAATCGCGCGCGTCGCGCAAAAAAGCCGCGGCCCAGGAATCGTCCCTTCCTCGATCGCTTGCTTTATCTCGACGTCGCCGTATCCCGCTCCCTCCGTTTCCAGATCGCGTAGCGTCGTAAATCCCTGCTCCAGCGCGCGCCGTGTCGCAAATGTCGCCCTCGCTGCTCGCAGCGCAATCCCCGCCTTCAGAATGTTGACGTCGTACCCGCCTTTGTTCGGATCTTCTCCCCACAAGAAAATATGCGTATGCGAATCAATCAGTCCCGGCAAAACGGTTGCCGCAGAGAGATCGATCACTTTCGCGCCAGGTGGAATCGCCGCCGAAGCATCAGTCACTTTCTCGATGCGCTCGCCACGCACAAAAATCAGCTGACTCTTCCGCGGCGCATCGCTAGCCCCATCGATTAACGTTCCCGCCCGAATCACGGTCAGCGAAGCGCCGGACGGTGCTGCAGTCTGCGCGCGCAAACTCCCCACACTCACAACCAACAGGCTAGCGAGGCACAAAATTGCTTTTTTCATGAAACACTCCTCCGCAGCGGACCGTAGCTTGCCCCAACCACAAGCACGATTGCAAGGTGATCGAATCCCTCGGGGCCGCGTCTGCCATTTACCACTCTCTGCTGCGCGCTTCCTGAATCCTTGGAGTGGCTCTTTATGAACATTACTGCCCCTCGTTCTATTGCAACAACAATGCCTATTACGTTTGTATAAGGATGTGAACTTCATGCCCCATCGCTTTTCTTTTGCACAAAGACGGTGGCCATCGCAACTGGCCTATCTGGTTCTCTGCCTAGTAGCGCCGGCAATTAGCAAAGCGCAGGGTGTCGGCCAGGTCGAGTGTGCCCGCCCAGGCGATTTCGTCTATCTTTACAGCTCTATGACCACTCTCGATGTTCGCGCCACTCTGCAATGCGGCCAGCAAGTGGAAGTCACCGGCCGCTACGATCAATATTTCGGCGTTCGCACGGCCGACGGCCAAACTGGTTACGTGCCCATCGATTTCTTACTGTTGTTAAAAACCGCTCCGGGCGCGAAGCCGGTTCTAGCTCCAACCAAGGAAACACCAAGAGAGAAAATGGCGTACGACCCTCCTGCCAAAAAGCCAGAAGCTCCGTCGGACGCTCCTGCTTCAGTCCAATTTCTCATCTTGCTAGACAGCACTCCTGTTCGAATGAAGCTTGGCAGAACTCTTTCTTCTGCTGACGCTCAGGTCGGCGATGAAGTGGATCTCGAAGTCTCGGAAGATGTCGTTGTAGATGGATTCCTCGTAGTTGCCAAAGGAGCAAATGCCGTTGGCGTCGTCAACGAAGCCGAACCCAAAAAAGCTTTGGGCCGGGGCGGCAAACTCGGTGTGCTCGTCAGAAGCGTCCGCCTTGCCAACAATCATGAGGCCGTTTTGCGCTCCGGAGGCGAAGCTAAAGGCTCCAGCTCCACGGCGGGCATTGTCATTCCAGTGATGCACGGAAAAGACATCACGTTTCCCAAAGGCACGGAGTTCACCGCCTACGTGAACGGCGACACACGCCTAAAACGCGAAGATTTCCACGCCGCGCCACAAATTCCGGACGCCCCGCCCAGCGGCAAAGTTTCAAATCTCCCTCATCTCTAGCATCGGTTTGCCACCGTCTGAACGCTAACCACCTAATGCCTCGTGGGGAACGGCATGCCGTGCCCGGTTGTCCCACAGGCACAAATCACAAATCGAATGCCTTTGGAGAATTCCGTTTAGCTACCGAGAAGATTCGGCTGTAGCCTGCTGTAGCCATGCTCATGCGCCCAAAGCGTAAGCGAAATTGCCGCGAGATCGTCCACCACAGGCACCGCGTGGCCGTCCTTCGTCAGATCGATCGTCCGAACAAAAAAATTGCAAGTTTCGCAAGCCTCCACGCGAATATGTAGAAACTGCTCCGCTACATACACAGGAAGTTTTTTCTCTTCTTCCTCCCCGCAAATGGGGCACAGAATCCGCCGGAACTCCCACTCATACCCGCAAAAGGAGCACACCATGAACCGCTTTCCACCATCGCCCTCAATGCGCAGCACTCCAAATAGCGCCCGCCCACCGCACAAGGGACACACACGCGGCGTTGCCAAAACAGGCGGCACGGCCGTCCGCTCCGCGACATACGCTGCGTATGGCTGCAAAAAAGCCCGAGGTAAGAACTGCGCAAACGCTCCAATCTGCTGATCGAAACGCCCGCCAAGCTCCCAGTAGGAACTCAAAAGCGTGATCCACGAATCAGACGGCATCACCGCTATTTCGCGCGCCGCCGCGGAGAGCGCGTTGGGAGCATTCTGTTCCACGAGCGAAAGAAAATTGCGAAAGTGCGGAAGCAGCAGCGGGACATCCAAGCCCTCGCGCAAAGAACCAAACTGCTTAATCTCGGGCCGCTCGCCGGCCTTAGAAATTTGCGCTAGAAGACTTTTTTGAAAGCTGGCGATTCTCTTGTAAAAAGAGAGTAGTTCGCTTGCAGAGGATTTTTCCGCGATAAGTTTTTCGGCGCGCCTGATCCGCGCGTCGTACCCGTTGCTAACCCCCTGTTGGGACGTCATTTTTTCGGCGAGGCGGGCTGCCCTGTGATTTCTTTATACCAGCCCGGGTGATACCGCTTCACGAAGTTCATGGACACGTCTCCGTGAACCATGGAATCCAGGGCGCCGCGCTCTGCGAAAACACCCATGTACACGTGAAGCAGAAAGAGCCCGATCGTTAGCAGCGCCGACGATGCATGCACCAACACCGCGATGTAACGCAAATAGCGCAAGCTCCACGGAATATACTCCGTGAACCACAGCACTAGCCCGCTGAGCAATAGAAGCACCATGCAGACCACAAAACCCCAGAACAGCGATTTCTGCCCTGCGTTATAGCGTCCTGCCGGCGGCATTTTCTCGTCTTCATTCTGGACGTAATAACCAACGGATTTGAACCAAATCTTGTCGTTCTCATCCACATTCATATGCGCGGCCCAAATTGCATACATCACCACCACGCATGCTGCGAAAACCAGCCCCATCCACGGGTGCAACATCCGGGAAACCTGTCCGCCTCCCAGCATCGCCGCGAGCCAGAAGCACCACGGCGACCAGAACGCCAGTCCAGTCAAAAGCAGATAGAGGTAAGACCCCGCCGCGATCCAATGCGTGATCCGTTCCTTGAAGTTGTAGCGCAACACGTGCCCGGGCGGCACAACCTGTTCGGTTTGGCTCACGGCTCCGCTCCTTCATGCGGTTCCTTGATCGTCTCTTCGCGTTCTTTGGGTCCAAACCGCAAGTAGTGCACCACAAGCCCGACGATCCCGCCGATCATCGCCGCATTTCCAAGCCACTTCAGCGGGCCTTTCCAGAGTTTCACAGACCACGGAATGCTCGGATTGGACGGCAGTCCGCCGTAAAGTTCCGGCTTAGTCGCATCATGCAGCACGTAGACAACGCCCGTGCCGCCGACTCCGGCTGGATCGTAAACGCCGGCATTCGGGAAATTGTAATCGTCGCGAAGCTGCTTCGCGCGCTTCCCCGCGGTATCCAGCATGTCCTCTTTGCTACCAAAGTGCAGACAGCCCGTGGGGCAAGACTTAATGCACGCTGGCTCAAGGCTTTCTTGCACGCGGTCCGCGCACAGAGTGCACTTGAAGACGCGATTCGTCTTCGGGTTCATCTTCGGAATGTCGAAGGGGCAACCAGTAATGCAATAGCCGCAACCAATGCAGTTCGCCTGCTGAAAATCAACAATGCCATTTGTGTATTGCACGATGGCGCCATCGGCAGGGCAGGCCGCCAAACAACCGGGGTCCGCGCAATGCATGCACTGATTCTTGCGCATTAGCCACATCAGCGAACCATCTTCCTTCTCATGCTCGTTGAAAAGAATTAGGTTCCAATAATTCCACCGCGTCTCGGGCATCGTCTGATACGTATTGTCGAAGACGGTTTCGCCGAAGGGAAGGTCATTCCATTCCATGCATGCCACTTCGCAAGCCTTGCATCCGATGCAAGTTGTCGTATCAATGAGTTTGCAGACGGTGAATTCGCGCTGAGCGTCATCGCCAGGAACGCTACCCGCGTGTCCCGACATTTTCTGAACGCGTAATGTGGCCTGGCTCATGCGCGTGCCCTAGACCTTCTCCACTTTCACGAGAAACCCCTTGAATTCCGGCGTGTGCGCGTTCGGGTCCGTCGCCGTATGTGACAGCGCGTTTACCAGTGTTCTCGAGGTCTTGCCCTCGTCCTCGGCGATGCCGCGATATCCCCAATGAAAGGGAATCCCAATTTGGTAGGTTTTCTTGCCGTCGATCATCATCGATTTAATGCGCTTGGTGACCATGGCCTTCGCTATGTAGTCCCCCCGCGCGCTCGAAATTTTCACATGTTCTCCGCCGCGAATTCCCATTTCATCGGCCATCTCCGCGGCCATCTCGATAAATGGCTCGGGCACGAGTTGTACGTTCATCGGATTATTCTTCGTCCAATAGTGATAGTGCTCCGTCAAGCGAAACGTGGTACATACCACATTGAACCCTTCCTTGACGGTCCCAAATTTGTCATCAGCGTCCTTGAATTTCGTAACCACCGGATTATGCGTGCGCCCCGCATGAAACAGATTGTCGATGGGGCTTTCGATCGGTTCGTAAAATTCGGGGAAAGGCCCATCAGCAAAGGCTGCTAGTGGAGCGAAAATCCGGCCCACACCTTCCGGATTCATGATGAACGGCCCCATGTGGTCCTTGGGTTTAGAATCTGCCTTGAAATCCGGTACGTCATTACCGACCCACTTCTGCGCGTCCTCGTTCCACCAGACTTGCTTCCGTGTCGGATCCCATGGCTTTCCGTCCACGTCGCACGACGCGCGATTATAAAGCACACGCCGATTCGCTGGCCAGGACCATCCCCACCCTGGATGCACGCCCATATTGGAGGGGTCCGACGGATCACGCCGCGCCGTCTGATTACCCGCTTCCGTAAACGACCCCGAATATATCCAATTTCCGCAAGCTGTCGTTCCGTCGTCTTTCAGCCAGGCAAAGCCGGGAAGCTGCTGGCCAGCCTTGATTTGCACCTTTGTAACCGGGTCTTCCAGATCGGCTAGCGCCTTGCCGTTAAGCTCCTTCAATACCTCGCTCAATGCGGGGCTCTGGGGAGTCGTGTAGCCCCATGTCAGATTCAGGATCGGATCGGGGAATTTGCCGCCTTCTTTTTTGTACAGATCCCGAACTCTCAGGAAGATCTGCGCGACGATGGCCTGATCCAAACGGCAATCCCCCGGCGTAGGAACCGCCGCGTTTTTCCATAGCAGCCAGCGGGCAGAATTGGTAAACGATCCATCCTTCTCCGCAAAACCCGCGCACGGCAAACGGTATACGGTCGTCTGAATCTGCTTCATGTCGCCTTGCGCGATCACCCGAGGCGATTTCCAGAACTCGCTGGTCTCGTCCTGATAAATTTCCCCAACGACGAGCCAATCCGCTTTTTTCAACGCGTCGATATTTTTATTGGAGTCCGGCCCAATAGCTACCCCGTTCATTCCAAAGGCAAGCATGCCTTTGACGGTGCCGTTGTACATGTCGTTCCACAAGTTCGTCCACGAATAATCCCGGTCCACTTTCGGCAGATAATCAAACGCCCAGTCGTTCTGCTTGGTAGCCGCGTCCCCGTACATCGCCTTCAAAAAGCTGGCCGCGAATTTCGAAGTGTTGCTGTAGTAGTTCCAGGAGTCCCATGGCGCCGGTTTGGAGGCCGTAGGCGTCACTCGTTTCATCCAGGTATCGAAGGAAGCATCGCCTGGGGTTGGCACTTTCAGATAACCGGGCAATGTGTCGAACAATCCAGCCATGTCCGTGGCGCCTTGGATGTTCGAATGCCCGCGAAGTGCGTTGACGCCTCCGCCTGCGCGTCCTACATTGCCCAGCAGCAGTTGCAACATTGCCGCCGTTCGAATGATTTGCGTGCCGAAGCTGTGATGCGTCCATCCGACGGCATAGATAATCGTGCCGGCCTTCTTCATATTGCCGTCTTTGCGAATCGACGTAAAAAGCTCAGCAGCTTTCAGGAATTGTTCTTTGGGGATTCCTGTGATGCGCTCAATGATTTCCGGCGTGTAACGCGAATAGTGCTTCTTCAAGAGTTGGAACACGCAATTCGGATTCTGCAGCGTCAGGTCGTACTCGACGCTTCCCGGCAACGCAGGTGGCGTCCCGGCCGCGGTCGCGTTGTGCGCCGCTCCGCCAGCCGCGTCGTAATTCCAGGTCGATTTGTCGTAGCTAAACTTGCTCGCGTCAAACCCGGAAAAGACTCCGTCCGTGTCCGCAGGCAGCTTGAAGTCGCTTTTAATGACAAACGCGGCGTTCGTGTAATTAATGAGGTAGTCTTTCGCGATCCGGTTGTTTTCGATCGCATAGCTGATCATGCCGCCGAGGAAGGCAATGTCCGTTCCCGCGCGAATCTGGCAAAACATATCCGCGACCGAGGAGGTCCGCGTAAAGCGCGGGTCGACGGAGATCATTTTCGCGCTCCGCGTGCGCTTCGCTTCAATGGCCCATTTGAATCCGCAAGGGTGATTCTCGGCTGGATTCCCGCCCATGATGAGCATCATGTCGGTGTTCTTCATATCCACCCAGCCGTTCGTCATTGCGCCCCGGCCAAACGTTGGTCCCAAACTTGAGACCGTGGGGCCGTGTCAAACTCTGGCCTGGTTTTCTAAATGCACGACCCCCAGGGCGCGCATCGTTTTGACAACCAGAAAATTGAACTCATTTGTGTCTGTGCAACCTCCGATCCACGAGATCGCTTCCGTCCGGTTAACAGTGACTCCTTTGGCGTCCTTCTCGATGAAGCTGTCGTCGCGCGTTTTCTTAATCTTTTGCGCGATTTCAGCGAGGGCTTGATCCCACGATATATCCTCCCATTGCGTACCCCCCGGTCGCCGCACTTGCGGCTTCAACAGCCTGCGATCATTGAGGATGTCTTGTTCGAGCGAAGCCCCCTTCGGACACAATGTGCCCCGATTCGTTGGATGGTCCGGGTCGCCTTCGACGTGCACTACTTGCGGCGTAACGTTCTTAGCCTTGTCTCCGATGGTATAGATGATCGTTCCGCAGCCCACCGCACAATAAGGACACGTCGAGCGCGTTTCGCTGGCGCGGGCAATCTTAAGTACTCGGAGTTGTGCGTAAGCGGGTTGGAGGTCGAAACCGAAAATAGCTGCGGCCGCCCCGCCAATGGTGGTGAACTTCAGAAAGTCTCTGCGGGTAGCCTGCATGGTACCCCCTGGGATAGAGACAAACAGACTGCGCACGGCGCCTCTTTAATACTGCCGGTCCGCCGCGAAGTCAAGTATTCGACGACTGAAAGATGGGGATGGATACAAAAATAATTTCGAATGCCCGCACGATGCCTCAGATAGAAAAGGAGTTGAAAAGACGTTGGGGCCGCTGGGGCAGCCCGTGGTTTTTTACATGGACTGTCTAAGATAAAGATTCCAATGAGTTTATCGAATCACCTGCGATGGACAGACAGAATACGATTGGGGAACGGAACACACGAAGAAAGGGAACTCTACGCCGAGACAGATTGTGTGGCGGGGGTGGCGTCCGTGTCCGTTGTGGCGCGGGCGCCTGCCGCGCGATAACGAACAATGAGCAGCGTCAGGTCGTCGGCTTGGCTTGCTCCACGCGCGAAGTTCTCGACGGCTTCGAGAACACATTTTTGCAGCTGATCGAGCGGACACCCGGTCTGCCCGGTAAGGACTTCGCGTAGGCGAGGGACGCCGAAAAGTTGCTCGTCGGGATCCATGGCTTCGGTTACGCCGTCGCTGAAGAGAACGATCGTGTCGCCGGGTTCGAGTTTCAGGCGCGCCATAGTGTATTCGGCTTCGGGGATGAGACCGACGGGGTAAGAGCCTTCGCTGAAAGGTTCCTCAGCCACGCCATGGCGAATCAGAAACGGCGAAGGATGACCGGCATTTATGAACTCTAGGTGGCCGTCGTCATCCAGAATGCCGAAGAACATTGTGGCGTACCGGCCGACTTCCGCATGATCGCAGAGAAAGCGATTGACGTGGTTGAAGACGCGGGCGGGGTCGGTGCCTAAAGTCATGGCGGAGAGCGCGCCCTGGAGCATGGTGGTAAGAAGAGCAGCGCCTAGACCCTTGCCGGAAACGTCGGCAATGAGAAAGGCAGTGCGATTGTTGTCCAGCGGAAAAACGTCGAAATAATCGCCTCCGACAGAAAGACACGGATAATTGCAGCCAGCAACGGCGAGATGCGGATGATCGGGGAAATTGCGTGGAAGCAGCGCTTGCTGGATGCCGCGCGCGATGTTGATTTGTTCTTCCATGCGCTGCCGCTCGCGTTCACGAACGACGAGGCGGGCATTGTCCAGAATGCTGGCGGCGTCTGCGGCGAGCGCGTCGAGAATCTGGCGGTCGAGTTTCGAGAAAGCTGCAGGTCGGCGCGAATCGAGATAGAGAACGCCGAGCGAATGCCCGTAAGCCGGGGTCGAGCTGGAATCGGGCGAGCTCGCGCGGTGGACCGCAAAGAGAGGAATGACGACCACCGCGCGCAGGCGTTGGGCAATAATGCTTTGTGCGGATTGCAGATCCATCTCAGCGCGTTCAATGTCTTCGGTAACAACGGGAGAATGCTGGCGCAGCGCGAGCTGAATGGCGGTTTGGCTGGGAGTGATGCTCTCCGGCGGCAGTCGCAGCCCGCCAGTCCGCCGAGCGAGGCGCACTTTCAGGGCGCCGGTAGCGTCGGCCTCAAGAAGCATACCGCGATCGGCATCGGTGACAGAAACAGCATGATCGAGCATCGTCCCGAGCACGGAATCGAGAGGAAGTTGCGAGTGAAGCAAAGTGGTCGCTTCAAGCAAAAGATTCAGCTTGCGAAGCCCGCCGCCGACGGGCTCGGAGCTGGTGATGTGCTCGATGCGCGTGAGCAGATTGGGAAGGGACTCCTCGCCGGCAGCGGTGCCCGAGCGGAAGACCACTTCGTAGGAATCTTCGAGACCGAAAGTGATAGAGTCGCCGTCATTTAGAAGGCGGCTTTCGACTTTTTCGCCGTTTATAAAAAGGCCGCGCCGCTGGCCGCGATCTTCGACGTACAGGCGGCCTGCTTCGATAACAAGCGCGGCGCAATTGCGGGAGATTCGGCGATCGGAAAGCTGAAGATGATTGCCGGTTTCTGCACCACGGCCGATCAGAAACGGGGTCTGCGTGACGCGCACATACCGGCGAGCGCCGTCAGGTGAGACGACTTCGAGAACTGCACCACCCATCGAGATCGAGGCTGTGTCGGGCATGGGATGCTCGCGACGGGATTGTAGCACGCAGACCTCCAAAAGGCCGCTGCTGACCCGGTCGCGATGGTCGGGCGGTGTTGCTCATCGCTTGCAGCTGCCCCTGTGATAGGTTCTTCTTTCGTAGCGTGGAATCGTTGGAGGCAAGACATGCAAGAACGCGAAGTGAAATGGGATGAGTCACGTACGGCGGGAACGAAACTAGATATCGTCAAAAGCAGATGTTTGCGCGCTACCTTCCTGCTTGGCTTTGTGCTTGCGAGCGTCGCAGAGACAGCGCATAGCAACGCAGCGGAAAGGCATCCCTTTGGAATTGACGATTACCTGGCGCTGCACAGGGCGCTTGCCCTTGCGGTTTCGCCCGACGGCCAAACCATTTTGTATGACGTCAGATCCTTCGACACGAAAGGGCCGATCAAGCACGAATGGCGTCTGATGGATGTTAACGGCGCAAATTCTCGGAAGCTCGAACTGCCGGAAAAGTTTGAGCCCGCAGGATTCACAAAAGATGGAGCACTGTTTGGCACTTACGAGGTTGACAAGCTCGGCCAGCTCGCCATCGTGCCGCTTACGGCCGCCAAGCCCACGCTCATCATTTCCCTGCCCAATGGTATGCACGCCGCGGCGATTTCGCCTGATGGCGCGCGATTTGCCCTGCTGGCAGACTCGCGCGCCAAAGATCCGTTAGAGAGTGTGCACACGGTCGTCGAAAACGACGAATCGAGCTTGTACGTCGTTGGCGCGGACGGTTCGAATGGCGCGTGGTGGTGCGCGGACTTGAAGTTCATTACGGATATCGCCTGGTCCAGGGATTCCGCGCAAATAGCCGTGATGACGCAAACTCCTAAGCTGGGTCACCACGAGGTGCACTCGTTCGTAAATGTTTGTGGCGCGGCCGGAACGCGCCGTGTGGCAGAAATCGCCGACGCGACCAGCGGGATTGCTTGGTCCAGCGATGGGAAAGAGATCGTCTTCGCTGCGACAACAACGCCGACGTTGACGCCGGAACATGTGTGGACCGTGCCGATGGAGGGTGGCGCTCCGGTTGACCGCACACCGCAGCTCGAAGGTACAGCGACAACCGTCAAGGGCGACCCGCGTGGAAGAATTTGGGTCGAGATGCATAGGGGAGTGATCACAGAGGCGGATACCTTTCAAGGAGGCAAGCTCGAGAGCGCATATCGCTGGCCGGGAGGAGTCGTGGAAAGTCTGCCTGTGTTTCCGGAATTTGCGGCTGCGCCGGAAGTGCTGGCGTTTTCTGTCGATGATCCGGAGCACGAGACAAACGTAGCGGTGACCGCTGGGAGCGAGCTTCGTAAGATTACGCATGAAGGAGACGACACGCTTGCAAGCGTTGCACTCGGAGAAGTAAAGACAGTTCATTGGACTTCGAAAGAGGGCATCAAGCTCGAAGGAATCGCGACGTTTCCTTCGGGGTATACGGCAGGGAAAAGATATCCGTTCCTGGTCTTGCCGCACGGCGGCCCCGAAGCGAACGACACACTCAGCTTCGATTTTTTTTCGCGGCTGATCTCGGGATTGGGTTACGTGGTTCTTCAACCGCAGTACCGCGGCTCGACTGGCTATGGCGTGGATTTTCTATCTGCGATTTACCAGCATTTCGGCGACCGCGCCTATCGAGACGTGGACAGCGCCACGGACTTCGCAGTCGCGCAAGACTGGGCTGATCCCAACCGTCTGGCGATTTTCGGTTGGAGCGCGGGCGGCTTCATGACTTCGTGGACGGTGACGCAAACGCGTCGCTACAAAGCGGCGATCGAAGGCGCGGGAATCACCGACTGGCTCAGCTTTATTCCGACAAGCGATATTGCGCAAGTTGACTACGATGCGCGCCTCCAAGAAAAGAGTCCCGCGCCGATGCTGCAGTTTTCCGCTGTGATGTTTGCGGACCAGGTGACCACTCCACTGCTGATCCTCCATGGCGAAGCGGATATTCGCGTCCCCACGTTTCAGGGCCGGGAGTATTTTGTCTTGCTTAAAGAACACGGGAAAACTGTCCGTATGGTGACGTACCCAGGTTCACCGCACTTTCCGCGTTTGGCCGAGCAGCGGCGCGACGTTTTCCAGGAAATCGCAGCTTGGCTAGCGAAATACAATCCGTAACGTTCAGGCAGTAGCGATTAGTCCAGCAACTCGTTCGTTCATGCACCGACGAATGTGATTCCGAGGGCAGCGAGGAATCTGCTTTCTCCTCTCTGCGAATCTCAGCATGCTCTGCGTTATGGTTGCTCATTTTCCTCACATTTCTCTTTATTCAGTTTTCGCGCCTGCTTTCCCCGCAACTCTACTCGTGCCGAAGAGCCTCCAGCGGATCCAGCTTGGAAGCCCGCAATGCCGGAATATAGCTAGCCGCCAGCGCGATCACAGCGAGAATGACCGTCGCCGTAATCAGCGTCTCGGCGTCATGGGCCTTCAATCCGAAGAGCAGGGAAGCGGCGGCACTCGATACCGCGAGAGCCAGAACTATACCGACGGTCAGTCCAATCGAAAGTAGCCAAAAAGATTCGCGCAAGACGAGAGCGATAATAGAACGCCGGCCCGCGCCAAGAGACATGCGAATGCCAATCTCGTTCCTCCTCCGCGCCACCATGTACGAAATCACTCCATATAATCCAATCACCGCCAGCAAGATAGCCAGTATTCCAAAAAATCCAGACAGCCGCGCCATCAAGCGGTCCCGCAGCAATCCTTCTTCAATCATCTGGTGGAAAACGACAAAGCTGACGTCCATATTCGGATTCGCGCCGTTTGCAACACTCTTCACCGAGGAAATCAGAACAGGAAGCGGCGCATTCGATCGAATCAAAATCTGTGCGTCCGCGTCGGGTCGATCGAGTTGCGCCACTGGCGTGTACATGATTTCCTGGGCAGTCTCGCGCAAGTCCGCATACTTCGTGTCCTTCACCAAGCCGACAATCTGGTACGGGCCGAAGATTGTACTCATGCGACGTACTCGCAATAGAGTGCCGACGGGGTTGCCTTTTTTGATGAATTTTCGGGCGAAGGACTCATTGACAATCGCCACCAGAGGCGAGCCCGCAACATCGTGCTCGTCGAAATCGCGCCCTGCAATGACCGGCGTTCGCAGCGTGCGGAAGAAGGCGGGGCTCACCCTATGGAATACTGCAACAGCGCTCTCTTCCTGCGGTGGGCCTGAGACTCCGAAAACAATGTCGTGAGCCTCCCCGTTGCCGCTCAGCGGCAAGATCCTCGTTATCGCGGCCGAATCAACGCCGGGGATTGCCCGCACGCGATCGAGGAGTTCCCTGGCAAAAGAAATGCGTTGGTCAAGTGGGAGGTTCAAAGCTGTGAAATCGATGTCGGCGGCAAGGATGCCGTCTCGTTGGAAACCGGCATCCACGGTGGCGAGTTTACCGAGGCTGCGGGAGAAGAGCAGCGCGCCAACGAGTAGTGTGAGCGAAAGGGCAATCTGCGACACCACGAGAATACGGCGTAAGCCAAATCGCGAGCGGCCATCCGTCGTTCCCCTTCCGCTCTCCTTCAGCACCAGACTGGGCGTGACATTTGTTGCTCGAAGCGCCGGAGCCAGGCCGAAAAGGATGCACGTGAGGAAGGCCAATGAAATTGTAAAGCCCAGCACGCGCCAGTCTGTTCCCAGATCCACAAACAAGGGATTGCTCTGCGTGCTCAAGGACGCCACAAGTACCTGACTCAAACTGCGCGCTAGCAGGGCTCCGAGAAAGGCGCCGATGCCGGCGAGAAGCAGGCTCTCCGCAAGCAACTGCCGGATCAGCCGCCACCGGCTGGCGCCCACAGCCATGCGCATTCCCATTTCTTTTTCGCGGGCGCTCGCCCGGGCCAGCAGCAGGTTCGCGAGATTTGCAGAAGCGATAATCAGAACGAGCGCCGCAAGGCCGAGCATCAGCCAGAGCGGGCTTTCGTAATCGGCTCGAAGATCGGAAACGCCCGTATCTGCAGGGAAGGCGCCGAGTCTATAGGCCAGGTATCGTTTCGCTTGCGCTGGATTGAAATCGGGAGGCAGCGTGGCCTCGAAGAGGCCGGGGGAAATCGCCCGGAGTTGCGCCGAAGCTCGTTCCGTCGTCCACCCTGGATTTAGGCGGCCCATGGCAACGAGCCACCAGCTGTCCCGTCTCGGCAGCATCGCATCCTCGGCGCCATCGACGACCGGTTCCGCGCAAAGAGGAGCGGCAATGTCGAAATAACGGCCCATCTCCACGCCATAAAATTCCGGGGGAGTCACGCCAATGATTTGGAAGGGACGCCGGTTGATATTGAGAGAGCGCCCGACAACTGTCCGGTCGCCGCCATATTCATGCTGCCAGAAGGAATTGCTGATCACGATGCCAGAGGAAGCGCAGCTTGGTTTATCGTCCGCGGGAGCGAGAAGGCGCCCGAGCGCTGGTTCGACGCCCAGCGTCTCGAAAAACTCTCCGCTTACCCACAACGCCTGCACGTTATGAATCTCGCCGGAAGGCGAGACGTTGAACTCCGTGGGACTAAATGCAAATATGCCGGACAACCCCCGCTGTTGCCCGCGGATTTGTTCCCACATGGCATAGGTGAGTTCGGAATAGCGACCGCGGCTTCTGCCGCTCATTCCGTGGCGCTGATCGATACGCACGCTCACAAGTTCCTGAGGATTTCTTACCGGCAAGGTGCGTAGCCGGACGGCATCAAGGAGTTGAAAAATCGCAGTGTTTGCGCCAATGCCCAGTGCCAGTGAAAGAATGGCCGCACCTGCGAACACCGGATTGAAGCGCAGCAACCTCGCGCCGAAGCGCAAATCGCTCCATAGAGTTTCGAGATGCGTCTCCCAGCCTGCGGAACGCACATTTTCCTTCACGGCTTCCACGCCACCCATCTCAAGACGCGACGCGCGGTGAGCTTCCTCGCGAGTCATCCCCGATCGCATGTTTTCAGCGATGGATTTGTTCAGAAAATCGCGCAGCTCTTCATCCAGTTCCTGCTCAACCTTGCGCTTGCGGAACAGGCCGCGTAAGCCGGTGAAAAGATTTTTCCAGATAGGCATGGTGTGCTCCTGCAGGCTTAGCGCTACGACGCGGTCTGAAGAATTCTTGCGATGGCCGCGACTTGGCGTTCCCACTCTTTGGTTTCGCTGCGCAGCTTTTGCCGGCCGGCTTTCGTGAGGGAGTAGTATTTCGCGCGGCGATTGTTTTCCGACGTACGCCACTCGCAATCGAGCAGGCCGGCGCGTTCGAGCCGGCGAAACGCGGGAAAGAGGGAGCCTGGGTTGACTTCGAAAACTCCGTGGCTGAGTTGCTGAATTCTCTGCGAAATGCCCCAACCGTGAAGAGGCTCAAGCGCAAGCGTTTTCAGGATAAGCATGTCGAGCGTGCCTTGCACAAGAGTGGCGGAAGTATCGGTCATCGCTGTCCTTTGACTCCGCCTTTGGTGTGCGCGTGTTGCGAGATCTCCTCTAGAGAGTCGAGAGAAGTATACGGCGCTTCTCTCGATTGTCAAGAGAAGGCCAGTGGGGCGGACTTCAGTCTGTCGGCTTCTAAGCAACCACTAATCCTCTAAATTATGATCAGTGCGAAGCGGCGGCGAGGCGGCGCGTGACGTAGTCGGCTACGTAAGCGTCGAAGAGATCGTTGAGCTGGTGCGTAACAGGTCCCGGGGCGGTCGCGATCTTGTGCCCGTTGATTTCGCCAACGCCGATGAGATTGCGATTCGTGGAGGTGATGAAAACTTCGTCGGCAGAATAAAGATCTTCCGGCCGAAGAGATTGTTCGATGACCGCGACTCCAGCTTCGGGAGCGATCTCGAAAAGAATGCCGCGTGTGACGCCTTCGAGGCAGCCGGAATTCAAGGGTGGCGTCAGAACTTTTCCATTCTTCACGGCAAAAATATTTGCCGCGGTGCATTCGGCGATTTCGCCGCGCTCGTTGAGAAGAACAACTTCGTCGAAACCTTCTTTCTGCGCTTCGGCAACAGCCCAAACATTTTGCAGCCAGGAAGTGGTCTTCACGCCAGCGAGAGGCGAAGCAGCGTGGCGTCCCTGCTCGCGAAGAGCGAGCCGCACCGGTTCGCGATATTGCGGAAGCGGAGCAGTGTAAATGATCAGATCCACTTCGGGATTCTTTTCGTCGCTTTGCCAAAAACCAACTTGGTTATAGATCAGATAAATGCGCGCGCTACCTTCCGTGACTTGATTGGCGCGAATCACTTCGTGGAGATTGAGGCGGACTTTGGCAGAAGTGTAAGGCATAGGCAGATGAATGATGGCGGCATCTTTTTCCAGGCGCCGCCAGTGGCGCTCGTAAGCGAAAGCCTCCCCGTGAAAGATGCGCAGGGTGGTAAACAGGCCCCAGCCGCAGATCAGGCCGGCCTGGCCGGGCGAAAGCCTAACCTTTTCAATGGCTAGCAGGCTTTCGTTGTGGAAGACCTTACTGTGAATCACGCGCGCTCCTCGACATCCGTCAAGTGGGCTGTAGCAGCCAATGGAGGCTATTGTATCCGAATTGGAATAGGGGGCATACGGGCCAATGGCCAGTTATATAAATATAAGAAAATAAGCCGCTTACATTTGAATCAGGCAGGATAGAGTTCATGGCAGTGAGGATTGACTTATGGCCTGGCTGCCGAAGCTGCAGGCGACGGAGAGGGGGGAATCGCCGCGGTAGATGAGCAGGCGGCGGACAAGATCAGTTTCTGCCCTTCATAGATGCGATTGGGGTCGCTAATGAACAGGTTGGCAGCGGCCAGGCAGGACCAAGCGGAGGAGCGGCCCAGATTAGCCTTTGCCAGAGCCCATAGGGTGTCGCCCTTGCGGACTGTAATCATTGCAGCGGCTCTGCTCTTGCCGCTGCGGTTCACCAACCCAGAAGCAGCGAAGACGGGAAGATTGAGTTGGGCGCCGGAGCGGATCTGGTTGGGGTCGGCGATACTGGGATTGACCGCAAGTAATTCCGGCCAGCGATTGCCATGGCCGAGAGTTTGTTGCGCCAGCTTCCAGAGGGAATCGCCGTGTTGCACGGTTACGACTTTCTGCGTCGCAGTCGTAACGGCAATGGGAGCGGGGTTCGGTTGCGTCGGTGGAACCGTAGAGATAGGCGTTGCGGGCTGCGCGAGCGGTTGGATCCAGATATTAGGAGACGTTGGCCGGGAAGAAATTTTTGGTTGCGCGGGTGCTCTCATCCGGCCATGAGCCCGAAGGGCCGGACGAACTTCCTTACCAAAGTCGGGGCGAATACTCGGACGCACGATTCGCAGAACATCTTCGCGAACTTTAGATTGAACGTCGTTATTAACCTTGGGACGAATTGTTGGGCGAATATTTTCACGAACGGATGCTTGGGCTTCCGAGCGAATTTCGGGACGGACATCGTCAGGAACACTCGGACGAATTTCAGGACGGGCAACTTCGGGTCGTCGAACCTCGGGACGAACGGGAACGGCGGAAAAAGGATCGCGGCGAAAAACATTCGAGGGCATTTTGGTCGAAGGAGTTTTGGAACGAAGAACCGGTTGAGCTGGAGGACGAACTGCGGGATGCTGCGGCAAAATCGGAGAGGCGAGCGCGGGAGTCTCGAAAGGAAGATGAAACGGTTCGGACTGTTTTGGTTTCAGCGCTTGCAATTCTTTTTGTTTGCGAAGTTGACGCGCGACTTCGCCGAGAGAAGTTCCGGGAGTTTGTGAATTTGCGTCGAGAGCTGCCGCCGGATTTTGCGGAGCGGCGGGCGAACAATTATTTTTCTGCGCGCATTCGTTTTTCTTCGCTTCGATTTGCGCGCGATCTTCCGGAGTCAAAATGTGGGGATGCTTGAGATCTTCTTCGGTGTAAACGTGCTTGGCGCTCTTCTGCTGTTCCTGTTTGCGGGCGCGTTCCTGGCGGGCGGCTTCGGCGACACTTTGATCTTGTTGGTCTTGCGCGCGACAAACGTCGGCGCCGAAAGTTGCGAAGCTCAAAAAAAGAATAGCGGGTGCGGCGAAATGGACGGGACGCGAGATTCTCCCTGCGCCTGTGCTACGCGGCTGGAGAGACATGGGGCCGTTTAGGTCAGTCAGCAGCATGGCAAACCAACTACGGGGGGACTCCGCGTGAAGAGAATTGTAGCGGAACCAGGGCCAAAGGGAAAAATTTTCCTTCTTGTGTGTTCCTGGGCGTAAACCCTTGGAGATACACGATTTTGGCGGGACGAAGAGGGCAGTTTGGCGTACTATCTGTGCTCTTCTTTTGACACGGAGAGGTCGGTGGATCTGAAAATGAAAAAAGAGACGAAAAACGAAATTCGCGCTGCGGAGATGGCCGCGGCGAAATCTGTGAAGGACCCACGCGGGAACCGCGTCGCCGAAACTCCCGGGCGGCGTCGATTCTTGCAAGCCGGCCTGCTCGGAGGAGTCGCGGCTGCGGCCGGTCCTGTTTTGCAGCCGGTATTGCGGGCGCCGAGCGGAAACGCGTCTACCGCCGAGGCTGCAGATGTTCCGGAGTTTGAGTTGGACGAGATTACGATTGGCGAATTGCAAGATGGGATGAAGTCCGGCAAATACAGCGCGCGATCGATCGCGGAAAAGTATCTGGCTCGCATTGCGGCTGTCGACAAGAGCGGCCCGGCTGTGAATAGCGTCATCGAAACAAATCCGGACGCGCTGGAAATTGCGGAGGCGTTGGACAACGAGCGTAAAGAAAAAGGGCCGCGCGGGCCTCTGCACGGAATTCCTGTCCTGATCAAAGACAACATTGCGACGGCGGATCGCATGCAAACCACGGCGGGATCGCTGGCGCTCGTGGGATCGAAGCCCCCTGCCGATGCGTTCATCGCGCGGAAGTTGCGCGCGGCTGGCGCCGTCATCTTGGGAAAAACAAATTTGAGCGAGTGGGCGAATATCCGGTCGAACCACTCGATCAGCGGATGGAGCGGGCGCGGCGGACAGACGAAGAATCCGTATGCCCTGGACCGGAACCCGTGCGGGTCGAGTTCGGGAACTGGCGCGGGAATTTCGGCGAACTTCGCGGCGATCGGAATCGGAACGGAGACGGACGGATCGATTGTGTGCCCGTCTTCGGCGAACGGACTCGCGGGTATAAAGCCGACGGTCGGGCTGGTGAGCCGCAGCCATATTATTCCGATTTCGCACACCCAGGATACGGCTGGACCGATGTGCCGCACCGTGTGGGATGCGGCCATTTTGCTGGGTGCATTGACGGGCGTGGACCCCGATGACAGTGCGACGGCGGCGAGCAGCGGAAAATCGTTCAAGGATTACACACAGTTCTTGAATGCGGACGGCTTGAAAGGCGCGCGGATTGGGGTGCTGCGGAAAGCGTTTGGGTTCAATCCTGCGGTGGACAAACTGATGGAGGCGTCCCTCGAGGTTATGAAGAAGCAAGGGGCGACCTTGGTGGACCCGGTGGAGATTGAGACTTCTGGCAAGTTTGGAGAGACAGAGTTTCTCGGGTTCATGTACGAACTGAAGGCGGACTTGAATGCGTATCTCGCTTGGCTCGGTCCGAACACGCCGGTGAAAACCTTGAAGGACATCATCGAATTTAACGAAAAGAATGCGGCGAAGGAGATGCCGTATTTTGGACAAGAGAATTTTGTGAAGGCTGAAGAAAAAGGGCCGCTCACGACAAAGGAATATGTCGAAGCGATTGCGAAGAATCATGAACTGGCGGGCAAAGAGGGCATCGACAAGACGATGGACAAGAACAAACTCGATGCGATTGTTGCGCCGACCGGAGGGCCGGCGTGGCTTACGGACATCGTAAACGGGGATTCGTTTAGCGGAGGCAGTTCGGAGTTTGCGGCCGCGGCGGGTTATCCCAACATCAATGTTACAGCGGGGTTTGATTTTGGGTTGCCGGTGGGAATTTCGTTTTTTGGGCGTGCGTGGAGCGAGCCGGTTTTGATCAAGCTGGCGTACAGCTTTGAGCAGGCTACGAAATTCCGAAAGGCTCCGCGATTTTTGGCGCACGTCCAAGCATAGGCGGACGAGCCCGGATGGGAAGGGCGGTGGCCACTGACAGCCTCCTGCGGGATTAGCGCCTGTCCGACGGCGCAACTGCTACGGCCAGATGACCTCGGGGTTTGCTCCGGTTTTGCTTGGGTCGGAACGCTTTGGGTCAGCTGACGGCTGGAACACGGCTTGGAGGGCGAGAGTCCCTCAACTGATGCAAGATTGGGGTGGTTACCAGGGTGGTGACGACTGCCATGATGACGAACATCGTAAAGAGCACGGGCGAAAGGACGCCAAGGTCCAAGCCAACATTGAGGACAATAAGCTCCATCAAGCCTCGAGTGTTCATCAAGACGCCTAGGGACGCAGCTTCGCGCCAATCCGACCCTGTCCATCGGGCAGCTAGAAAACTGCCCCCGAATTTGCCGAGCGACGCCACACCAATAATCAAAATACAAGCCATCCAATCGCCAATTCCATGCAACAGACCGATCTGAGTTCGCATGCCTGTGAAGGCGAAAAACACCGGCAATAGGAGTACCACCACTAGATCTTCACACCTCGCCCGAATATCGCGCGCTAATACAGAATCGTGGGGAACAACGGTTCCTAGTAGAAAAGCACCGAAAAGCGCATGAACACCGATTCGCTCTGTCACCAATGCCGACAGAAGCAAGGCGGCGCAGACCACGGCGAACATGTCTTGCGTGGTGCGGCCTTTCGCCATCTGCCGCCCCACGAGCCACAACGCACCTCGCTTGGCAATCAGCAAGACGAAGGCGATGAACCCAATCGTCGCGATCAAGATGAATAAAAGGCTTCCGGCCCGCGCATGGGCGACGCCAATGGAGAAAGCCAGCAGGCACCATGCGGTGACGTCGTCGATTGCAGCGCACGCCAGGGCAAGCACTCCCAGGCGCGTCTTCTGCATACCGCGATCCGTAAGAATGCGTGCTAAAACCGGGAAAGCAGTTATAGACATCGCTACCCCGATGAAAAGAGCGAATGTGGTGAACGAGAATACCCCGGTCGAATACAGGGGATATAGCCAGAGTGCGAATGCCGCTCCTAGCAAAAAGGGGACGACGATGCTGGCATGAGAGATGGCAATGGCAGCTTGGGTGCGCTTTTGCAAGAGATCAGTATCCAGATCAAGACCGACCAGGAACATGTAGAGCACCACGCCGACCTGAGCGATCACTGCCAGATATGGCGCGGTATTCCCGGGAAGGACTTGAGAAGCGACCCCCGGGGCCAACCAACCAAGAAAGGATGGGCCCAGAAGAATCCCGGCGACCACTTCTCCCATGACCTGTGGTTGATTCAGCCTGCGAAACATCGCGCCAAGAATACGGGCTACGACGAGAACAACAACAAGCGCGAGCAATACATGGAGCAGGATGCCGGGAGTTTCGGGTGTCGGGGGTCTGGTAGGCACTTGCGGTCCGGTGGCTACGAACGAGGGTCCGAGGGAACGAATCAAGAAGAAAGCGCCGATACTTGCTCCAAAGGATGCCGCATAGATGAGTGCGCTGCGTGATCTTGGGATCATGATTACGTCTTATTGAAAGAATGGCGGGGAATTGGAAGAGTCCAGCACGTGATTGGAAATACTTCGTGGACTATGCGTTTGTGTATCGCGATGTGCATTGCGATATAAAGGGCTGATGTTCCCCTTCAACTCGCCCAAGCCTTGATGAGATCGGGAGCATGTTGGTGGTCACTACTCTAGTTTAAGCGCGGCCGGTTCGCTACGAGGAATTGAGTCAGGCGAAAAGATTTTTATTACGTCTCCTGAAATGGTTTGCAGTATATACGTCTGAGTTTTCTTGCCCGGATTTTCGTTGATACGTTATTGTTCTGCGTGGGATAAGAACCAACACTGTCTTCTGAAAGTTCCCGAATCCTAAACACGGGCTGTTCCTTTGCTATAGCGATGGAACGCTGGTCAACACAAAGAGCGGCCAGTAGCTCTCGGTTGGCGTGGGAATCGCGTTGACAGGAGCGGGGACGTACTTTAAGATTAGCGTTTGTCTCTATAGGGAAAGGTGTGGCTGAGAGCGATGAGGACGTACGTAGCCAAGGGAGAAGAAGCGGAGGCGCTGAAGGTGGGCGCGAACTGGTTTGTGGTGGATGCGACCGACCAGGTTTTGGGGCGTCTGGCGACGAAGGTCGCGCGGATGCTGATCGGCAAGGATAAAGCGAGTTTTACGCCGTACCTGGATTCGGGGGATCACGTTGTGGTGATCAATGCGGACAAAGTTCGCATGACCGGGAACAAGGTCGAGCAGAAGATTTATTACTCGCACAGCGGGTATCCGGGCGGGTTGAAGGCCGTGCCGGCGAAACGGGTTCGCGAGACGAAGCCGGAATGGATGATTCGCGAGGCTGTTTTGGGGATGCTGCCCAAGAACAAGCTGCGGGCAAGGCGAGCAAAGAAATTGCGGATTTACCGGGATGCGGCAGGTTTGGCGCGGCATGCTGGGCAGAGGCCGCAGGCGGTGGCGTCGTAGCAAGGAGCACAGACTGACTAAAGTCTGTGCCACTGGATTCTGCACGTTGCTGTTCCTTGAAAAGTGTGGCCGCGTAGTGGTCACCTCTAAGTGGTGCCTTAGGCAGGGAGCAAAACCGTCGTGGAGTTGAGTGGTTCCGGGTGTCCGGAATCAGGCAATTTTAGGAGGAACGTTGAGTTCTACTGGTACGCCCATTGCGGGCACACAAACTTGGTTTCTTGGAACGGGCCGGCGCAAAGAGTCGGTAGCTCGAGTGTTCTTGCGCGCGGGTAGCGGCAAGTTCACGGTGAACGGGCGCGAAGTGGAGAGTTATTTTCCGAATCATGCTTGGAAGCATGACGCAATTGAGCCGCTGAAATTCACGAGCCTGGCGGACCAGGTAGACGTCAAAGTGACCGCGCATGGCGGCGGCGTTGGCGGACAGGCTGGAGCGGTGCGTATGGGATTGGCGCGAGCGATCTCGCGGTTCAATCCGGAGCTGCGGCCGGCGTTGCGGAAGAACGGATTTTTGACGCGCGATTCCCGTATGAAGGAACGCAAGAAGTACGGGCAGAAGGGCGCGCGGAAACGCTTCCAGTTTACGAAGCGGTAGTTTTTGTTGCCCTGGCTGCGCCAGGGTTGCAACGAGCTCCGGAGGGAATGCGCGAGCAAACCTTTCGAGATCACGGCCGGCAAGGAGCCGGCAATAGGCTGTTCTGTGGCGTAATTTTCGCTTTAAGACGCCGGCTAAAGCCCGGCACCTACAAAGGCAAAAAAGACGCTATCGCAAACAGCTATCCTAATAGGAGGAAACTTGGCAGTAGAAATTACGATGAAAGAGTTGCTGGAGGCCGGAGTTCACTTCGGTCACCAGACGCGGCGCTGGAATCCGAAGATGAAGGAATATATTTTCGGAGAGCGCAACGGGATTCACATTATTGATCTGCAGAAGACCCTCAAGATGTTCCGCGAGGCTAGCCGGTTCGTAAGCGATCTTTCGGCGCAAGGCAAGGCAGTCCTGTTCGTGGGAACCAAACGGCAAGCGCAGGAAGCTGTCGCCGAAGAGTCGAAGCGTTGTGGGGCTTTCTTTGTCAATCACCGCTGGCTGGGCGGGACGCTGACGAATTGGGCGACGCTCCAGAAGTCAATCAAGCGGCTGAAGCTGCTGAAGGCCATGACGGAAGACGGCCGGATCAACGAACTTTCCAAGAAGGAAAAAGCGCGGCTGGGCCGCGAAATGAAACACCTGAACCAGAACCTCGAAGGCATTGAGAACATGTCGCAGCTTCCGGACGCTATGTTCGTGATTGATTCGAATGCGGAAGAGATCGCGGTCAAGGAAGCGCGGCGCATGGGCGTGCCGGTGGTTTCCGTAGTGGATACGAATTGCGATCCTGACGTGGTCGACTGGATTATTCCTGGCAACGACGACGCTCTGCGCGCGATCCGGCTTTTTACGACGAAGATTGCGGATTCCGTGCTCGAAGGGCATACCGCTTATCAGCAATCGCAGGTGGCGGAGCAGAAGTCGGCAGAGGATCAGGCGATTGTCGACGGCGTGGAATACGTGGATACGAGCGCTTACGAACAGTACGAGAAGCAAGAAGGCGATTTCGTGGAGGGCGCGGTTGTAGAGACTCCGCCGGATGCGCCTGTTGAACCCGCCGAGGCCGCCGAAGCAACGGTGCCGCCGGACGCGGAATCTCGCTAAACAAATTGCGCGGGTGGAAGTTTCGTGAGGCCCGCCCCATGCGGCTCGGGGTGGGCCGTTTTGCAAACAACGGCATTGGATAAGAGAATTCAAATCAGCGAAGAGAAAAAAAAAGATGAGCACACAACAGCCAGCTATGCAGATTCCGGCGCACCTCGTGAAAGAATTACGCGAGAGGACCGGAGCGGGATTCAGCGATTGCCGCGCGGCGCTCGTGGAAGCCAACGGGGTCATTGATAAGGCCATCGAGATCCTGCGGAAAAAGGGCCAAGCCGCGGCGGCGAAGAAATCGCAGCGCGAAGCTAGCGAAGGGCTCGTGGGTAGCTATATCCACGCGGGCGGAAAGATTGGTGTGCTCGTCGAAATTAACTGCGAGTCAGACTTCGTCGCACGCACGGAAGCTTTCCAGCAGCTTTGTCATGACATCGCGATGCACATTGCAGCGCTCGATCCGCGGTACGTGCGGCGCGAGGATGTCACACCGGAGATGCTCGCTGCTGAGCGGGATATTTACCGCGCGCAGGCGCTGGCCACCGGCAAGCCGGAAAACGTGGTCGAGAAGATTACGGCAGGAAAGATGGAGAAGTTCTACGAGGAAAACTGCCTGTACGAGCAGCACTACATTAAGGACGAGAGCGTTACGATCGGCGAAATGATCACGCAGGCGATCGCGAAGCTTGGCGAGAACATTTCCATCCGGCGGTTCGTGCGCTTCAAAGTCGGCGAAGGAAGCGGACCGGCAGGGGGACCAGAAACGGCGCCAGTCCCGGCGCCCGTCGGCGCGTAAGGTAGGGCTTTCAAACACCATTCCAGAGCGTCCCGGGAAACCGGGACGCTCTTTTTTTGTTCGCGCGGTCCAGCGCCCGAAATATTTCGTCGAGTCACGCTCGTAGGCGGGGATTGGAACTATTTCTTCGAGCCATCCGCTGCGGTAACTGTTCCCAATGGAACGCCCAGGGTGCCGGCGTTGCCGGAGTTGAGATCGTAGATCCCGGTGCGGAGGTAGATGTCGCCGGGAGGGATGTCGATCTCGAGATGCACGGGAAGCCCTTTGGCCTGGAGGGTGGGGAAGTCTTGGGGAGGAAGGGCCAGGCGGCTCGTGCGCTTGGAGATGTTGATGATTTTTCCGGTGCGATCGTAGGCGACGAGAATCAGTTCGAGGCGGCCGCGTTTCACGCCATCGGCGGTGGAATCGAGTGTGAAATTTTGCAGGGAAACGACGAGGTCCACGCCAAAGCGCGTGAAAGGCCCTTTCCATTCGGTGTTGAGGCCAGCGCGGCGCGCGCCCGGAGCGGGCTGAGGGTGAAGCGGGTTGGCCTGAATTTCGTAGGTGATTTGATCGAAGTTGGGCATGCCAAAGCCTACAAGGGGGATCAGGGGATCTTCGGCGGATTGCTCACCGGGCGCATGCGATTCGTGTTTGTCGGCGTAGTAGCCGCGGCGGTAGGAGAGCTTGTATTCGCGGCTGGAAAGTTTCACTTCGATACGGCGGTACTTGCCGTCGGTTTTCGTGTTGGCTGGAGCATATGCGAGCGTGTAGTAGTGCGAGCCTTCGTCGATAGCTTTGGCCATGGCCGCTTCAAGGGCGTTTGTGTTGTAGAAGGCGCGGCCGCCGGTTTCTTGGGCGAGCGTTTCCATGGCTATTTGGGTGTTCGCGAACTCATCTAGCATTTCTCTTTGGGTGTCGGCGGGTACGTCGAAGCTACCGTCACCGATAAGGCCGCGGGCGGACACCGGATAAATTGCGACCTGCGCGACGGTGAGCATGTCCGAGGTTTGCTGGACGTGTTCTTGATGTCTGGGGGTGTGTACCTTGTCTTCGGGGGCGAAGCTGACAGGGAAGGTATCTGCGAACCAGATGACGTTTTTGCGCGCGGGTATGCCGGAGAGGTAGCGTGCAAGATGCTGAAAAGCTTGCAGTGTAAGCTCACTGCGGTTACCTGTCCTGAAAGCGGTCTCTTGCCCTAGATATTCCTTCACCGCGCCGACCGCGGCCGGTGAAGCCTGCATCATGATCATAGCCTTGAGGCCCTCTTGTTCAGCTGCGTGTCGCGAAGGGGTTGTGTTCAGCCAAGATGACTCAGGAATGACACCGGACTGCTTATCGTCCAGTGCGACCGAAAGGCCGGAGAAGTCGGAGGTGAAGCCGCGGACGAGACGCAGTTGTTGCGTGTTGAGGGTGAAGATGGCAAGGCGCGTGCCGGGCGGGACAGTTTTCAGGTATTTGGTGGCTTGGTCGCAGACGGCTTTTTGGAACCAGGGGTACGTATTTAGCAGGTCGAGCAAGAGCACATTCACGGAATCGCTGGGTTTGAAGGCTGGCATGTTGGTGTAGACGTTTGCCGGTAGAGTGGGAAGGTTGCGGGACGGAGCGTCGTGGCGGGAGTGTTCGTCGAAGGCGGAGAGGGATTGCGGCTTGCCGTCTTCCTCGATGTAGAAATCTTCCCGGCGGAGGTTCGGGATGGTCTCGCCTTTGTGGTCGGTAACGACCACGTCCAAGAGAACGACGCGTGCTTCCACTTTTATAGTGGGCGCAGTGCCGGGTAGGGTAGGGGCGAGAGTTTGAGAATGCAGCGGAGCAATGGCAGTCGCTGCAGAGAGGAGCCAGACCAGGCAGCAGACTCGCCGACTTCTCATCTCGGGCCCTTCGATGCCAGACTTTCTCAAATGCTTTTCCTGAAATGCTTGTTGCTTATGAAACGTCTCAGAATGTCTGCGCGTTACGCTAGGTCGGACGGCATTTTTGTTGTGATGACCTGGAGCGTAGTTCTGTTGTATCGCTCTTGCAGCGCCGGAGTCCAGCTAAGTGTGCGGCAAATGGCATAGTTTGTTACAATTCCGAGGATTTTATTGGGCGCTGACCGGGGGGCCATGGCCGCACAGAAGAAGGCTGCAAAGAAGTCCGTGAAAAGAACGCCGAGACATGCCCAGCTAGCCTACCGGCGCATATTGCTGAAGCTTTCCGGGGAATCGCTCCAGGGGCCGCAGGGATTCGGGATTCATGGCGAAACGATTCAGGCGATTGCACAGGAGTTGAAAGAAGTGCATGCGCTGGGGATTGAGATCGCCATCATGGTCGGCGGAGGGAATATTTTTCGCGGGGCGCGGCAGAAAGGATTCGAGATTGACCGCGCGACCGGCGATTACATGGGAATGCTGGCAACGGTGATTAACGCGTTGGCGTTGCAGGACGCGCTTGAGAAGGAAGGCGTGTTTACGCGGGTTTTGAGCGCGATCGAGATGAATCAGGTTTCGGAACCGTTTATCCGGCGGCGCGCGATGAGGCACTTGGAAAAACAGCGCATCGTAATTTTTGCCGCGGGGACGGGCAATCCTTATTTTTCAACGGACACCGCGGCGGCGCTGCGAGCGATGGAGATTAAGGCGGATGTGATTTTGAAGGCAACTCGCGTAGATGGGATCTTCGACGCCGATCCGGAGAAGGTTTCTGGAGCAAAATTTTTCGCGGCGATCACCTATCGCGATGTGTTGAACCAGAATCTGAAGGTCATGGACGCGACGGCGATTTCGCTGTGCATGGATAACGGGATGCCCATCGTGGTGTTCAACATGAACCAGCACGGAAACATCAAGCGCGTGGTGATGGGTGAGCGCGTGGGATCCAAGGTGACTCCGGCGTAATGCAGTTTCGAGGACTTTGAAGATGACGACGATTGCTACGACAAAAGATGCGATGGCCGCCGCAAGAACGCGGATGGAAAAGGCGGTAGACGATTTCCGCAAGGAACTGGCGACAATTCGAACAGGGCGCGCGAACGCGACGCTGCTGGACAACGTTCGCGTGGATTATCACGGTACGCCGATGCCGGTGAATCAACTCGGGACCATGACCGTGCCGGACGCAACGATGATTGTGATTGCGCCATGGGATCCGAGTGCGGTGGCGTTGATAGACAAGGCGATTCGCACGTCGGACCTGGGATTGAATCCGACAAACGACGGTAAAGTGGTGAGAGTGCCGATTCCCTCATTGACAGAGGAGCGGCGCAAGGATTTGGTGAAGCAACTACATAAGGTGCTCGAAAATCACCGGACAGCAATACGAAATATCCGGCGGGACCTGAAGGAAGCGATCGAGAAGCTAGAGAAAGAGAAGAAAATCAGCGAGGACGACAAGAAGCGGTCGTTGGATGAGTTGGAAAAACTTTCGCACGCGGAGACGAAGAAAATTGAGGATTTGAGCGCAGCGAAGGAAAAGGAAGTGATGCAGATTAAGTGAATGGAGTAAAGAAGTAGGAAGTATCGAAGTAAAGAGAGCGAGATAGTGTCGGAAAAGTTGCGTTGATTGAGCGGGGGGAATTTAACACAGAGGTCACAGAGGTCGCGAAGAAGAGCTGAACCACTCCTAGAAAAGAGTTCCTCGCAGTCATACCGCTTTCTTGCGGCAAAACTGAGAAAAACTTAAGGTTTTTGTGTGGTGGCAGGAGTTGTGTCTGCGCGCTCAAGCGTGAAGACCTGCGATTCATCGCTTTGCACTGCATGCAGGAACGCGTTGTAATCGGCGGCGCGGTCGGCGGGAATTTCCTTCAAAATAAAATTGAGATGGCGCAAAGCGGTGAGCTTCGCATCCTTCGTGGAGTATTCCGAGGTGTAGGTGGCGAAGTCGCGCTGGACGGAAGTGCCCGCGGGGATGTGAGCGGTTGTGCTGGCAGGAAGGTGAAGTATCGCGTTCAATTCGACGTCGAGAGGCGTACCCAGGTCGATGGGGGGAGCAGCTCCCGCGATCGGCGGCTTCGCTGGCGGATCTGGAAGTCCTAGCACAGGCAGAAGAGCGGGGATGCGAAGCGTCTTTTTCGCCCAGTCCACAAATTTCGGCTGGGTGATTTCGTACTCTACGGTGAAGGGGTCGTGCGTTGCGTAGGGATCCGAAGTTGTCACGTTCGTGATTTGGCCGCGGAAGCCGTCGGAGAGAGCCAGGAGCTGCGCGACGTTTTTCCAATTTTCCTTCGGAGTTTGGTGGAACGCCACGCGCAACAGCAATTCGTTGTCGCCGCGCATGACGTACTTCAATCGAGCCGAAAGTTTTCCCTCCGAGTCCAAAGTCGCACTCAAGCTAACTTTTTGCGACGAAGGGAACGGCAACGGCGCGGAAACGGTTTCCCAACAGTTCTCGATGGACCGTCCAACAACGAACACAGGCCTCTGCCGAAATTGTATCGGGATCACCCGAAAAGGTGCGACTTCGACGCCCAAATCGAGCCAGAAACTGATGGAGCGATAACCGGACATGGTAAGCAGGTGATCGAACCTGGCGGGCGAAGGCAAGTCTTCCGCACCGACGGAGCACGAGCTGCAAACCAATCCGGCACGCGCCGGACCAAACAAATTGTTTCCAAGAGCGGCAAACAGCAGAAACTTATCTTCGGTCGTGCCGTAGCCTGAAGCCAGAGTATCGCCAGGTTTGCGAGGCAGAAAGCCTGTCGCACCCAAGGGTAGGTCAATCGTTCGTATTTTCTGCGCTACGAAATCGTAGATGGCACCGATTCTAAGTTCCGGACCGGGGGTCTGTCCGGCCAGCGAAACTGCTTTGTCAGATAGTTCTCGAGATTGCTGCTCCGTAGGAATCAACAGACCGGCAAGCCGGTCCGCTAATTGGCTCCATGAATCGAATGTGCTGAAGGCAACGTCTGGAGCCGATGGCGTGGTTTCCTTGTCTTGCTCGGCAGTAGCCACCGCTTTCCTATCCCACTGGTAGATGGAACGGCTTGAATCAGGTGGGCCTGATTTGGGGGGCTCAACGGGAGGAGTTGCAGGGCTAAATTTATGACGGAGATTCGTAAGTGAAGGAGCGTTTACCTCGAGAATTTCTCGAAGAACTATGCCAGAACGATCAAAGCTGTGTTCGAACCAAAAGTCCGGCCCCAGAGATTGGTGGGAGATGGTGGTGATGACGCGATATTCGAGCATGTCGCCGGGCGCGAGGCCGAGGATGCGGATGGATTTCACGCGCACGTCTTGGTAGGCGGAAGCGTTCGTGACGGCGGGATTGGGAGTGTCTGTGATGGCGCTAGGGAGAACGTCGGCGGTGCCGCCGCTTGGATGCGTGATGCGAACGAGCGGTATTTCGATTTGTTCGAAGGAGCGGTTGAAATCGAAATTGAGGCGGGCGAATTGCCGGGCGCCGAGTTCGTCATTGATCTTAACGCGGGCATGGACTTCCTTGCGGCTGGAGCCGTCGGCTTCGAAGCGGATACGGGTTTCGAGGAGTTCGATCTCGGCGGGAAGTTTGGGTGCGGGCTTCGGCGCGGGCTTTTCCGTGGTTTTTTCTTGGGTTTTATCCGGGGCTTTTTCAGCAGGCTTTCGGGATGGATTTTGCCCTTGCCGCGGTCTTCCCGCAGGTGCGCTGAGAAAACAGATAGCCGCAGCGATGGAGATCAGGGAGGGAAAAAAGCGAATAGCTTTCACGATGGCCTCGCAGGCAGTTTAGGGCCAGAGGGAAGTGCCGTAAAGCGACGGCTTGGGCGCCGTTGCGCGCTATGCACGAGTGCGAAGCGGCTGCGAAGCGAGCGCATCGGGCTTTCGATTACGGTTTGGAGGTTTGTCCGTCTGATGGCATGGTAGAGTTTTGTGCCGAATTGCTTGGGGCAAGAGGAGAACCGGGAATGCGAAAGATTTGCGGAGGAGTTGCACTCATAGCGTTGATTGCTGCGCTGGGCGTCAGCGCAGAAAACAAGCCGGCGCCAAAAGGACCCAATGAGGACGGCACAAAACCTGCGCTCGTCAAGATTGCTGGCGAGGGTATGCTCGATTCGCATGCATTTCAATATCTGACGGAGTTGAGCGACGACGTGGGCGCGCGCGTGACAGGGTCGCCACAAGCGCAGAAGGCGATCGAATGGGGCCTAGCAAAGATGAAGGCGATAGGGCTTGAGAATGTCCACGCGGAGAAATGGCAGCTTTGGCGCGGCTGGACTCGAGGGACGGCGCAGGCGGAGATGTTGTCGCCAATTCGCCGGCCACTGCACATCGATGCGATGGGTTGGACGGGTTCGACTCCCGCTGGAGGCGCGGAAGGTGACGTGGTCGCCGTGAACCTCTTCGACCTCGATGGCGAAATGAAAAATATGTCGCGCTTTACTGGAAAGGTCCCGCTGGTTGTAATGCGAGGTGAGCCGAACAAGAGTTTCATTCAACTCTTCGCTCAGCTCGGTGATTTTTTGAAGGCCGCTGGAAAAGCGGGCGCCATTGCGGTAATCGGCGGGCAAGGCGGCGGTAAATCCGCCGGAATGAACCTGACGCACACGGGAATTCTTGGGTTCGATGCGGACTTTGCGATTCCTGTGGTGTCGATGACCGCCGAAGACCAAGGCCAGTTGGAGCGTTACCTCGCGCGCGGTTTGGTGCCGCGGGTGCACTTCAACGTGCAAAACACTTTTACCAGCGGACCGGTGGAAAGTGCCAACGTGGTTGGAGAAATTCGCGGGCGTGAATATCCGGAGCAAGTCCTAGTGGTTGGAGGGCACCTGGATTCGTGGGATCTTTCCGAAGGGTCGACGGACAACGGAATGGGCTCCAGTTGCACGCTTGGAGCGGCGGATGCGATTGTGCGCAGCGGGATGAAACCGCGCAGGACCATCCGGTTCGTGTTGTTCACGGGTGAAGAACAGGGGATCGATGGCTCCTTTGCGTATGTGAAGCAACATCAGGCGGAAATGGCAAATCATCTGGGCAGCTTGATTCTGGATAACGGCCAAGGTCCAGTGAAGTCCTTTCAATTAGGCGGGCGTGATGACCTAGTGGAAGCGTTCAGGCCATTCGCATTAGCGCTCGCGGAAATTCGCGAGGTGAAAGTGGACGATAAAGTCGAAGATGGCACGGACACTCTCCCATTTTCGATGGCTGGATTGCCGGGTATCAACATGGATCAGGATTCACCGGAATATCAGAACACACACCACTCAGCGGCAGACGCGCTCGAGGCCGTAAAACCGGACGTGCTGGCGCAGGATGCCACGCTTATGGCGCTTGCTGCCTATTGGATTGCGGACCGGCCAGAGCGCTTCGCTTCGCCATGGTCGGCCGAAAAAACGGCCAGGATGCTGATCGCCCAGCATGAAGACGCCATGTTGAAAGCCTTTGGCCTCTGGCCCAAAGCGTTCGCAGAAGTCGAAAAAGGGGACCCGTCTTCCAATTAAGAGTATTAGTTTCAGTAGTTTATGAGGACTTCGGGGTGGACAGAACGAAAGCGGGGCATTTTGAGTTTGTGGACGCAAAGGCCGGTATTTGAGGCGCCGATTCGCCTTCTGGTACAATAGCAATTGGCTGGAAGTTCCCAAGTGCTTGATTTCCACAGGATTCGCTTGAGCTCGTGAAAGAGATTTGACAGAGCACGTTGTTTTCCTTATACTCTACGTTTTGTCGGGGGTGTTTCTACCCTGACGAGGGCGACTGCTAAGTTGCTGAGGCAGTTGAGTGGGTTGGAAGGGAAATATCTTCGGTCCCGGAACAAAGTAAGACGGAATGGGATTGAAGAGCGGCCGGAATGGGACGCCTGTCCCGCAAAGCCGAGTAAGCCTCTCCGAAATGAAGCCAGGAGCGTAGTTCTGCCTCTTGGAGTGCGTACGGAGTTTCTTGCTGGTTGTATCTCCGGATTCGCAGTAGACCTTTCAGCACAAATGTGTGCTCTCGCGCATTTTTGTTTGCGCGCCTTGCGAGAGCCGCGAGAAATTTTGCGCGCGCGTGGTGACTGTGGTGTGGTCACACATAGTCGACCGCTGTGCGGTCGCGGATAAAGTTGACCGCTGTGTGGTCACAGATAAAGAGGACGACTGTGCCGACGTTTTCGCAACTCGTACGGATGGGACGTGAGAAGGTTCTGGTAAAGACGAAGTCGCCCGCGCTCGCCGGTTGTCCGGAGAAGCGCGGCGTGTGCATTCGCGTGTACACGCAGACGCCGAAGAAACCGAACTCTGCGTTGCGCAAGGTGGCGCGCGTGCGCTTGACGAATTCCGTGGAAGTGACCACCTACATTCCGGGCATCGGCCACAACTTGCAGGAGCACTCGATCGTGCTGGTGCGCGGCGGCCGCGTGAAGGATTTGCCGGGAGTTCGGTATCACATCGTGCGCGGAACTTTGGACGCCGCGGGCGTGGAGAATCGCAAGCAAGGACGCTCCAAGTACGGCGCGAAGCGGCCTAAAGCTGCGGCGGCGAAGTAAAACGGCTTAATAGAAATTGCGAGTGAAGTGAAGAGATCTGAAGGAGCGATAAAGAGCAATGCCACGTAAAGGACTTGTTTTCCGGCGTTCACAGGCGACCGACCCGGTCTATGCCAGCGACATCGTGGAGAAGTTTATCTGCTCGATGATGTGGGAAGGCAAGAAGTCGACGGCGCAGCGCGTGTTTTACGGTGCGATGGATCAGGTTGCCAAGAAGACGAACGACGACGCCTTGAAAATTTTCAAGAAGGCTATCGAGAACGTGAAGCCGACTTTGGAAGTGAAGACGCGGCGCGTCGGCGGCGCGAACTATCAGGTTCCCGTGGAAGTGAATCCGTTCCGACGGCAGTCGCTGGCGATTCGTTGGCTCTTGCAGTATTCGCGCGAGCGGGCGGGCAAGACGATGATCGACAAGCTCGCGGATGAGTTGATTGACGCGGCCAATGCGCGCGGCGGCGCCATCAAGAAGAAGGAAGACGTCCATCGCATGGCGGAAGCGAACAAAGCGTTCGCGCACTATCGCTGGTAGGTAGGCGCTGGTAAGAGAATCGGCAAGGACGAAAGAAAAGAAATTGTAATGGCTACCGAAACCAAAGGGGCGGCGCAGCAGATCATGGGACGGGCTTTCAAACTCGAAGACACGCGGAACATCGGGATCATGGCGCACATTGACGCCGGTAAGACGACGTCGACAGAGCGCATCCTGTTCTATACCGGCGTGACCTACAAGATCGGTTCCGTGGATGAAGGCACTGCGACCATGGACTGGATGGAGCAGGAGCGCGAGCGCGGCATCACGATTACCAGCGCTGCGACGACCGCTTCGTGGGATCGCTTTGGTAAGAAATACCGCGTCAACATTATCGATACACCAGGCCACGTGGATTTTACTGTTGAAGTAGAGCGCTCGCTGCGCGTTTTGGATGGTGCGGTTTGCGTGTTTGATTCGGTCGCCGGCGTGCAGCCGCAGTCGGAAACGGTTTGGCGTCAGGCGGACAAATATCGCGTCCCGCGCATTTGTTTTGTCAACAAGATGGACCGTACCGGCGCCGATTTTGACCACGTCATCCGCACGATTCGCCAGCGCCTCGGTGCCCACCCCGTTCCCCTGCAGTTTCCTCTCGGACGCGAAGAGAATTTCATCGGCATCATCGATTTTATCGAAGAAAAGGTCATCGTCTGGCTCGAGGAAACACTCGGCGCGAAATTTGAAATTTTTGAAGTTGCGAAGCTTTGGGACAAAGCGTTCGTGGATTCGCGGCCGGATGTGGCCGCGGCGTTGAAAGGCTCGGCTATCGACAAAGCGTTCTACGACGAACATCGCAACAAGATGGTTGATTACATTGCCGAGCACGACGATGAAGTGATCGACAAGTATTTGACCGAAGGTACGCTGTCCGTCGAAGAGATGCGCAAGTCGGTTCGCAAATCGACGCTTCTCCTGAAGATCGTTCCGGTGCTGGCTGGCTCGGCTTTCAAGAACAAGGGCATTCAACCTTTGCTTGACGCCGTCGTGGACTACCTGCCGTCTCCGGTGGACGTGCCGCCGCTCGAAGGCGTGAACCCCGAGAACGATGAAGTTGTTTTGCGCCGTGCTTCCGACGACGCGCCGTTTTCCGCTCTGGCGTTCAAAATCATGTCCGACCCGTTCGTCGGACACGTCACCTACATTCGCGTCTATTCCGGCGTGCTGCAATCGGGCAGCTACGTTTACAATCCCGGGAAGCGCACGCGCGAGCGCATCAGCCGCCTGCTCCAAATGCATGCCAACAAGCGCGAAGAAATTGATGCCGTGTATGCAGGCGACATCTGCGCCTGCGTAGGTCTGAAGAGCGTTACAACCGGCGACACGCTTTGCGACGAGCAGAAGCAAGTCATCCTCGAATCGATCGATTTTCCTGCCCCGGTTATTTCCGTAGCCATCGAGCCAAAAACGAAAGCCGACCAGGACAAGCTGGGTGTGGCCATGCAAAGGCTCGCGCAGGAGGATCCTACGTTCCGCGTTTCGACCGAGCCGGACACAGGCCAAACATTGATCTCCGGCATGGGTGAGTTACACCTTGAAATTATTGTCGACCGCATGCTGCGCGAATATAACGTGCAGGCCAATGTCGGTCGTCCTCAAGTGGCCTATCGCGAAACCATCCGCAAAAAAGCGGAAGCCGAAGGCAAATACATTAAGCAGACCGGCGGCCGCGGACAATACGGCCATTGCGAAATCGTTTTGTATCCGATGCCCAGCGCCTCGCATGAAAACATGCACGAGATGTCCACCGACGAACTGGATGCCATCGCAAAAGAATTCGCGGGCGGTTCCGGCGGCAAATGGAAATTCGACAAGGAACACCGGTTCCTGTTCATCGACAAGGTTGTTGGCGGCTCGATTCCGCGTGAGTTTATTGCGCCGATCGAAGCCGGTATTCGTGAAGCTTTGGACAACGGGATTTTAGCGGGCTTCACGATGGTCGACATCGCGGCGGTATTGGTCGATGGCAGCTATCACGATGTGGACAGCTCGGAAATGGCTTTCAAAATCGCGGGCTCCATGGCTTTCAAGGAAGCTTGCGCGAGGGCCAAGCCGGTGCTGCTTGAGCCCATCATGAAAGTGGAAGTTGTCGTTCCCGAGGAATACATGCCCCCCGTGTTCGGCGATTTGAACGCGCGGCGCTCGGCGATTCAAGGCACGGAAAATCGCGCGGGCAGCAACGTAATTCGCGTGGAAGTGCCGCTGGCGCAGATGTTCGGATACGCCACGGATTTGCGCAGCCGCACCCAGGGCCGCGCTACTTTCACGATGCATTTTTCGCATTACGCGGAACTTCCCGCGGCGCTGGCCGAGGAAGTGATCAAGAAACAGAAGGGCGAGAAGTAAAACAGGCTTTGATTTAGTCGGTTTACGAATTCGACTGAGGAGCAGAAGGCAATGGCCAAGGAGAAATTCGAGCGCAGCAAGCCGCATTGCAACATCGGGACGATTGGTCACATTGACCATGGCAAGACGACCCTGACGGCGGCGATTACGAAAGTGC
>Ga0210384_10000235_pt1 | contig 87518 bp, 79 predicted proteins | sample IncBWH2MmetaG_FD_160574 | JGI IMG/M metagenome (GOLD analysis project Ga0210384, IMG submission 160574) | Forest soil microbial communities from Barre Woods Harvard Forest LTER site, Petersham, Massachusetts, United States - Inc-BW-H-2-M | ecosystem: Environmental > Terrestrial > Soil >... | reverse complement strand
GTGAATGGTCCCGCCGAGACGGTGTTCGCAGGCGCAACCATTCCAACGACGCCCGGAACCCATTCGTACACTGCAACCTACACGGCCGACGCAAATTATTTGACATCGGTGTCAAGCGCGCAGTCCGTTGTCGTGAAATTAGGGAGCAACCTGGGCGTCCAAGCTACGCCGTCGCAAATTGTCACCGGTCAGAGCACGACTCTCGCGGGGCAAGTGAGTACAGGAAACCAATCCCCCACGCCAGGCCCCACGGGAACAGTCACGTTTACAGGCTCGGTAACCGGACAGATTAAGAGTCCTGCAACTTGCATGACGACGGTCCTCTCCGGAAATGAGGGATGCCAAGCAACTGTCAGTTATAGCCCGGCGTCGAGCGAAACGGTTACGGCTACTTACAGCGGGGACACTAACTATGCCCCCGATACTTTCTCTCCCCCAATTTCCATTGTCGTTACACAGCCAAGTTTCAGTCTTGCGGCATCCAGCACGATGGTGACAGCTGGTGGCAGTGGAAGCTCGACGATTACTGTAACGCCGACTGTGGGATTTACGGGCATGGTGGCGGTGACGTGTCCGAGTCTGCCTCCCGGAGTTACCTGCTCTCCCTTGAACATTAACGTGCCAGGAGGAAGCGCGGTGATGGGTACCCTGATGGTGAACGTGACGGGGCCGTCGCCGATGATGATGGCTTCGACAGCTCCGACGAGTCAAGTTCTGTCGGCTGGCAATGTCTTGCCGGATGACAGCGCTAGGGGCTGGTGGACATTCAGCGGAGGGACGGGGCTGGCGGCGCTGGTGTTGCTCTTCCTGCTGGGAAGAAAGCGGTATCGCGCGGCGCTGCGGCTCGGGCTGATATGCGTCCTTAGCTTTACGCTGGGTTGCGGCGGTGGAAGTAGCGGGGCCGGAGTTACGCCACCTGTCACGACGACCACGCAGGTGGTCGTCTCAAGCACAAAAGTGGCATCCACGGCAATGATTACGATTAGTGCCAATGTGTCGGGTGGCTCGCCCGCTGGAAACGTACAGTTCTTCGTTGACGGGGCGGCAATGCCAGGTTCTTCGCAGCTGACGAACGGAAGTACCGGGCAGATAATCCTCCCAGCTCTTACACTATTCTCCTCGATTGGCACGCACACGCTCAGCGCACACTACCCGGGAAGCGCTACGACGACGGCTTCTCAGAGTGGCTCGCTAAACGTGACGTTAACCGGCACCACGCAGTTGTCGATTTCTGCTAATCCTGCGCCGGTGAGCGGTGGTCAGACGATTAGCCTGACGATTAATTAGCATCAGGCTAGAAACGAATAGTAAGCGGCCCCGAAGAATCGGGGCCGTTTTTTTTTGTGCGGGGTGAAGACACGCATGGCCGGACTATAGGGGGACGGTTGATCGCTTGGGCGGCGCAGCTACGGACTCAAGTTGACGATAGTTTGCTGAGGTATTTCATGCCGGTGTCGCACATGACGGTTACGATGGTGGCGTTGGGTCCCAGTTGTTCGGCCAGGCGTAAGGCGGCGATGACGTTGGCGCCGGTGGACGTGCCGCCAAAGAGGCCTTCTTCGCGGGCGAGGCGCAGGGACATGGCGGTGGCTTCTTGCGTGGAAACTTTTTCAATTTGATCGGCGATGCCCTGTTGCCAGAGGGGAACAACAAAACCGGCGCCAACTCCGTCTATTTTGTGGGCGCCGGGCTTGCCGCCCGAGAGAACCGGGGACTCGGAGGGCTCGACAGCAACGATGCGGATCTGGCTATTGTGGCGGCGCAATGCTTCCGCGTTGCCGCGAAGGCATCCCGCGCCGCCCACGCTCTGGACGAAGCCATGGATCTTTCCATCGGTCTGAATCCAGATTTCCTCGGCCATTTTATGATAGGCCGCAAGCTGGTCTTTATTGTTTAGCTGATCGGTCCAGAAGGTTCCCGGTTTTGCCGCGATGACGCGGGCGGCTTCGATCATGTCGCGGGTTAGTTTCTCCGTCATGCCCCCGGTCTCGCTGTGCAAGATTTGAAGCTTGGCACCGAGAATCTTCATGTGATCTAGTTTTTCGCGGGCGAAGGCGTCCGAAGTCACGATATGCAGGGGGTAGCGCTTCACCGCGCAGACAAGAGCGAGAGACACGCCGGTGCTGCCGGCGGTGTATTCGACGACAGAGCCATCCGGTTTGAGGCGGCCGTCCGCCTCTGCGGCTTCGATCATGGCCAGGGCCATGCGGTCCTTCATGCTGCCCGTGGGGTTCTCGTTTTCGAGTTTGAGCAGGATGCGTGAGCCGTTCTGGGGCACGATGTTGCGCAAACGCAATAAAGAAGTGTTGCCGATGCATTGCAGGATGTCGCGCTTCTGTTCGTTCATGATTCGTGTCCCCTCTGCTGACGCGGCCTGATAAGACTGGTGAAGGTTTTCCGCTACTTCGGAAGCTTTACACCGAGAACTTCAATTTGTTCGATTGCCGGCGATTTGGAGAAGAGATCAGGCGCCTTGGCCATGAGCGCTTTGGCGATGGGGCCATTGAGATGAGCTTGGCGTCCGCTCTCGTCGGTGAAAGCGTCGAACACTCCAAAGGTCGTGGGCCCCAAACGCAGCGCGAACCAGATGGGCGTGGTCACTTCTTGATTGGCCATGGCAAGTCCAGCTTCCAGGAACTGCGCGACCTCGTTTTCTTTCCCGGCTTTGGCTTCCAAACGTGCGAACAATGCGAGTTTTAACATCAAGTGGCTCCTTGGATGGATGTTTTCCAGCCTGGCAAAGATAGCGCGTCTGGCTGCGAAAGGGCCATTGGCAGGGTCGCCAATTTTGGTATCATATTTGCCATGAAGATCCACGTGCTGGCGCTGGATGGAGTCTTTGACACGGGTTTGGCGACCGTGCTGGATGCCTTTGAGACCGCGAACGAACTGGCGGAAATGTCCGGACTGGTTGCGCCACGCTTCGAAGTCACCATCGTCGGGATGCGCAAGGCGGTGAAAACATCGCAAGGGCTGACCGTTCCCGTTACAGCCGCGCCGCTGCGAATTGTTCCCGATTGGGTGGTGGTGCCGGCGATCGGATTCAAGATGCCCGGCCCGCTACAGGAGGCTCTGGCGAGATCCGATGTGAGCGACGCGGTGCAGACACTGCGCTCGTGGTCGGCGCGAGGCGCAGCCACGGCGGCGGCCTGCATCGGGACATTTGTCGTGGCGGAATCCGGACTGCTCGATGACCACGACTCGACCACCACCTGGTGGCTCGCTCCCTTTTTTCGCCAGAGATATCCGAAGGTGCGCCTGGATGAATCGCGGATGATCGTAAAATCGGGAAAGTTCGTTACGGCGGGAGCGGCGCTGAGCCACATGGACCTGGCCTTATATCTCATTCGGCAGAAAAGCCCGCGGCTCGCCGCATTGACGGCGAAGTATCTGGTCATGGATTCACGCCCGTCGCAGTCCGCCTACGTTCTTGTCGATCATCTTGCGCACTCTGATCCGCTTGTGGAGCGGTTCGAGCGCTGGGCGCGCGGCAGGCTTAGGGATGGTTTTTCGCTCGAGGATGCCGCGGCGGCCGCCGGGTCGAGCAAGAGAACGCTGGCTCGCCGCATGCAAGCCGTGCTGGGGAAGTCGCCATTGTCTTATTTTCAGGAACTGCGCGTTGAGCGCGCTGTGCATCTGCTGAAGACGACGGATGAAAGTGTGGAAGAGATTGCTGCGCGAGTGGGATACGCCGATGGCGTAACGCTCAGGACGCTGCTGCGGCGTCACCTGGGGCAGGGGATTAAGGAAATCAGAAGAAGCGCCGCCTGAAGCCTTTCCAATACAATGACGTGCGGGTGGCCGTGCGTACGGGAACCAAATGGTCGAGTACAGGTAACCTCTAGTGACCGCAAATGCCGTGAGCTAGCCAAAATCGATTTGTGAGCATCATAATTGGTGGGTGGGGATAAACATGGGTAGATCTGTAACCTCAGTGTGCTGGCTAATCCTAAGTGTTCTGTTGTGCAGCTATCCAGCCGTGGCTCAGTCTCAGCAGCCCTCTACGGCACCGGGAGGCGAAAGCGGTGGAATTGGTGCAGTGGGAAAAGCCACACCAGCCGATGGGCAGCAACCCGAACAGAAATTGTCTGGAGGGATCAGCGGAAGAATTGTGGATGGCACGGGAGCGGCGATCGCCGGGGCCAAGGTAAGAGTTACAAGTGAAGATCACTCCGCAGATCAAGAGGCGCTATCAAGCGCAGATGGGCAATTCTCATTTGCCAATGCTACTCCCGGGGCCTTTTCTCTAACCATTACAGCGGCGGGGTTCGCGACGCAAACGTTCACCGGAATGCTGCGTTCCGGGGAGAGCTATGTGGTGCCGCAGATTGCTTTAGCGATCGCTACCGCTGTCGCGGAGGTGCGCGTCGTACCGTCGCAGGTCGAAGTGGCGGAAGATGAAATCAAGGAGGAAGAGAAGCAGCGTGCGCTGGGTTTCATTCCGAATTTCTATGTTTCCTACATCCCCAACGCCGCGCCTCTCACGCCGAAGCAAAAGTTCGAGCTGGCCTGGAAGACGATGATCGATCCGGTCACTTTCGGATTAACCGGCGCCATTGCGGGGATTCAGCAGTCGGACAATGATCTTGGCGGATACGGGCAGGGTGCGGAGGGTTACGGGAAGCGCTACGGAGCGGCTTACGCGGACTCGGTCGTGGGGACGTTCATCGGAAGCGCGATATTGCCATCGCTCTTGAAACAAGATCCGCGTTATTTCTATAAAGGAACGGGCAGCAAGCGATCGCGGGTTTTGTATGCGCTGGCAAATGCGGTGATCTGCAAAGGCGACAACGGACACTGGCAGGTGAATTATTCGGGCATTATGGGAAGTCTCGCGGCTGGCGGCATCTCCAACCTTTACTATCCAAATAAAGATCGCAACGGACTGAGCTTGACGTTTGAAAACGCGCTCATCGGGATTGGCGCGACGGCCGCGGCTAACGTGCTGCAGGAATTTGTGATCAAGAAGTTGACGCCGAGTGTGGCCAGCCACGGGCCGGCCAAAGTGCAGAGCATGATCGAGAAGTTTTCGGGCGCGGCTGTGCACGAGGGGAATTAGGGCAGCAGCGTTCGGGCGCGACAGCGGCAAAGTGAAGTTTCTCCTCTAAAGCAACTCAGGAATTAAACCTAGAATCGTGCATGTACTGGGGCGCAGCATGCTGCGCCCCTACAAGGGAATTGTTGCGCGCGGACGTCAGAGCGGGGCGACGGAAATCGTTGCGGTCAGGGTGTGAGATTTGGCGGGAGCAAGATCGACCGCGTTGGCCATGATGTTGGCGGCTTCGGCGCAGAGCATTTGCTGCCATTCGTCGTCGCCGAAATCGGACATGGCGCGGGCGGCTTCGATCCAGGGATTCCAGATGACAGTGGTGTTGGAATTTTGTTTGGCGATGTGAATGCGACGATTGAGCGCGGGGTCGATGAGATCGAAGGCCTTCTGGGTGTTCATGTAGGCGCTGTCGGTGGGGGCACCGATGGCGACTTCACCGGACTGCTTGTTTTCCCGATTGGAGTTGGTGTTGTCGAGATAGGTCACCCCGTCGAGGCCGCGAACGCGCGCTTTGTGGATGTCCCCGACCGTGTGGTAGGTGTGCAGGGCTTCTTCGAAGCGGAACGGCGCCGCGCCGGTATTGGCTACCGTGAATTCGAGTTTGAGATCGCTGCCGAAAGTGGCTCGTAGCACGGCGCGGAAGTCGTGGGGCCACCAACGTTTGGTGTCGGCGTCGCTCTGCGTGGACATGGTGACAATGATCGCGCCGGCGTTTTGGTCGATGGATTCGAGCGTCCAGATTCTGGTGCGCACGAAACCGTGGGCGGGGGCGTGGGCGTCATCGGCTTTTGCGCGGAACCAGGGGAAGCAGATGGGGATGCCGCCGCGAATGGCTTTGCCTTCGGTGAAGACGGCTTTGCTGCTCAGGAAAATTACTTCTTGTGCGCCGGCGGGTTTCCAGGAAGTGACTTGCGCGCCGTAAAGATGCATTTCGCCTGTGCATTTCGCCGTGGTTACGCGGATTTTTGAGCTGCCGCTTTCGTGAGCAACGATTTGAGCCCGGCTTGGGATTCCGAAGCGGCTGTCTAGTTCCAGGGCCGTGTGGGTTGACGGCGTCATGGTGGCGATTCTAACGCTTATCGATGGTGATCGGCGAGAAGAAGATGTGACATGCAGTTGTCACTATAAGGAGGCGGCGCTGCGGGAGCGGACCTGCTCGGAAGTCAGGCCGTAGAGCGGTGGCGTGGGGACGCCGAGGATGGCTAGGTAGAGATAGATTTGGCCGCGGTGGTGAATCTCGTGTTCGGTCATCAGGCGGAGCCATTTCCAAGTGGTGATCGGCGCGGCGTCGGGAGTTTGGCACTTGCGCTGGAGGTCTTCGTCGGTGAGGCGCGAAAAAATTTCCACGGATTCAGCGTGGAGTTTTTCCATGAACGTGATGATGTTTTCGTAGCCGTCGGCCAGTTCTTTTCCGTGCGTGGTGTAGCGGGCCGGCTTGCCTTGAACAGTTTCCGCCCACATGTAGCGTTCGACGGCCGCTATGTGGCGCAGCAGATCACCCAGCGTGAATTTTCCGGGCGCGTGGGTCCAATCGATTTTGTCGGGCGGGATACAACGCGCCACGCGCATGGTGCGTTCGCGAACGTTTCCCAGATATTGCAGGAACGGCTGAATGGTTTTTATTTCCATGGGGCCCTCGGTCGTTGACCAGTAATCGCTAATTAGGGTAACGCAAAAGCTGGCGGGCGCGGGAGGCGGAGACGATGGCGACAACGTACATGAGCGCGAGCAGGGCGTAGGCCACGACGAGTCCGGCACTTTGCGCCAACACTCCGAGAGCAAAGCTCATGAACAATTGCAACACGGTGGTGAGAATGGCGACGGCGGATTGCGTGCGGCCCATGAAGTGGCGCGGAACGATGGCCATCAGGGACGATTGCGCGACGACGCCTCCGAGCGCGCGGCAAAAACCGAAAATAACTTGCAGAGCGACGGCTCCCACGAGGAACGCGACGAAGGGCACGGCCATGTGTCCGGCAGCGAGGCCGACCATTGCCGCGACGTACAGAAAAAGACGCAGCGCTTGCCGAAGCTGGCTGACGATGAGTCCGCCAAGGATGGCGCCGACGGCCCAGCCGGCTTCGAGATAACCGAGACCGCGCGCACCGGCGTGGAGAAGGTCGCTGGCAAGCTCGACGAGCACGACGTTGGCGCTGACGACGCTGGCCATCATGATGGCGTGGGTAATGCCGAGAGCGCGGACTTTGGGTTGCTGCTTGAGATAGGCGAAGCCTTCTTTCAAGTCGGCGTAAACGGCGAGCGAGAGGCCAGCTTCGGCTACTTCAGGATTGCCACCGGTTTCGAGGGCTTCGGCGGTGCCTTCGGTCGCTTCGGAAAATTCGCGCGGATACTTTTGGCTTTCGCGCGGAGAGACGTAGCCGCGGCGCATGCGGTAAAGGCAGAAGGCGGACACGAAATACGTTGCGCCGTCGATGGCCAGGATTCCGGCGATGCCGGCGCGGTCGTAAAGAAAACCGACGAAGGCACCGGCGATGAGCATGCCGCTCTGCACGCCGACAAGCACCGCGGCGCTGGCACCAGTGAATTGGCTGGGCGGAATAACTTCCTGCACCAGCGCATTCACATTGGCCCAGTACATCGCGGAGCCGATGCCGGTGATAAGCGTCATGGCGTAGAGATGCCAGAGCTGGAGATGGCCGCGCCAGGCGATGTACGCGGTGGCCAGGACGAAAAAGCCGCGCACAAAATCGAGCAGCACGCCGAGGTAGCGGCGATCGATGCGGTCGATCAGCACGCCGCCGAGGAAGGGAACAAAGAGGCCGGGAAGCGTCACGACGATGACTTGCAAGCTGACTTTGACGGTCGAATGCGTGGCGGCGAGGATGTACCAGCTGACGCCGGCGAAGTTCATGCCGGAGCCGAAAAGCGAAACGAACATGGCCACGAAGAAATAGCGGAAGCCGCGCTGCGCCCAGATGAGCTTCCAATCCACGCGGTGTGCAGTTGCGCCCGGCATTGTCGTGGTGGTCGTCATGGCCATTCAGGGAAGAGGCTATCTATTTTAGCGGCTTCGACGATGCTTGACGAACACGGGATGGGGAAAGTGTTTCCTGGCGGGGGACAAAGTGGCTGTTTGAAAATTACAGGATTCGGCTTTAAATCTTGTGCAATATGATTTGATTTGACAAATCAAACTATTTATTTTAATTTTGAGTTGGAATGAGCAAGGACGGCGTGCGACGCGTGATGGAGCTTTATCCGCGGATTTATTTCGCCTGCCATACACGGCACGTGCGCGACCCGAAGACGCAGCGGCTGTTGAGCGCGCACATGGCCAGTATTCTGGATCACCTGGACGAGCGCGAGCCGCTGGCCTTGCTGGATTTGGCGCGGCACATGGGCGTGACGCCGTCAACGATGTCGCTGCACGTTGAAAAGCTGGTGCGTCGCGGCTACGTTCTGCGGGAACGCGACACGCGAGACGCGCGGCGATTGCAGCTGCGCCTTTCACAGGCCGGCGCCCATGTGCGGGAGGCCAAGTCGGTGCTGGATCCGGCGCGCGTGCGAGCGTTGCTGGCGCGGCTTACTCCGGAGGAGCAGGACGCGGGAATCGCTGGGCTGGCGCTGCTGGCCCGCGCGGGCGGCGAGCAAATGAAACTCTACAGCGCGAAAAAAAAGCCCAGGCGGGGACGTCTCCCCACTTAAAAGGACCAAAGAGAGGTTGGCGGCACAGGAGGGGCGCGATGAAGTGGGTTCTTGGATTTTTTGTTGTCCTGGCTGCCCTGTTGATCCTTGTTGTCGTGATTGGGTGGCTGCTACCCAAAGAGCATGTTGCGACGCGCGAGGCGCGCTACCGTCAATCGCCCGAGGCGGTATGGAAAGCAATCACCGATATTGACGCGATGCCGGGCTGGCGGAGTGGGCTGAAGAGCGTGAAACGCCTGCCCGACAACGGAATGCCTGCCTGGGTGGAGACGACGGATTCCGGAATCATTCCGCTAGAGACTACGGTGTCGGAGCCGCCGCAGAAACTCGTGGTGCGCATCGCCGATGCGAAGCTTCCTTTTGGCGGCACGTGGACGTACGAAATCCGCGCGACTCCGGAAGGCAGCGCGCTGCGCATCACCGAAAACGGCGAAGTTTACAATCCGATTTTCCGGTTTGTTTCGCGATTTATTTTGGGATATACGGGCACCATCGATGCGTACTTGAAATCGCTGGCGAAGAAATTCGGCGAGCCGCCACAGATCGGGGATTAGAGCATGGGCAAAGAGGCGGTCTGCACGGCGCGATTTGGGAAACAAGTTTCGCAGGGGAAAGCTCTGCTAGAAACGAGCGAGATTCTCTTTCGCGGCGATTTTCGCTTGAAGATTCCGTTTGCCGGCATCAAGTCGGTCAAGTCAGCAGACGGGGAGTTGCGGGTGCAGACGGCGGAGGGCCTAGCTATTTTTGAGATTGGCGCCGCCGCAGAAAAGTGGTGCGAGAAGATTTTGCATCCCAAGTCACGGTTGGAAAAACTGGCCGTCAAGCTCGGCACTAAAGTTTCATTGTTCGGAGATTTCGACGCGGAGTTTCTTCGCGAAATGAAAGGACAAACTACGGCTGTGACCAAGGACAAAGTAGCGAGCGACTGCGAACTAATTTTTTTCGCGGCTGATTCGCTGAAGGATCTTTCGGGTGCCGCCAAGATCGCAAAATCCATGCAGGGCTCCACGGCCCTGTGGATTGTTTATCCCAAAGGACAGAAGCAAATCACGGAGAACGATGTGCTCGTGGCGGGACGCAAAGCTGGGTTGAAAGATGTCAAGGTCGTGGGATTCTCCGCCACTCATACGGGCTTGAAGTTCGTCATTCCACTCTCCTCGCGGTGAGCGGCTGATTCCTACGCTGGAAATACCGCTGACTTTCAGAAGGAATTTGGGCTCACTTACATTTTTGTTTCGCACAGTTTGCCGGTGGTTGCGCAGATTGCCACGCGCATCGCAGTCATGCGCTCCGGGCAGTTTGTGGAGGTGGGCGCTGCGGAGCAAGTGCTTCACCAGCCGAGGCACGCCTACACCCGTGAATTGCTCGCCGCTGTTCCGGAAGTGCCCCGGGTGTGAGACTTCCGGACTCTCTCGATCAGCCAATTTCCCCCCGGCTAGCTGTCCTGCTCCCCCGCAATGCGCTAGAATCTTGCCACTGAAATTTCCCGACGCGGTTGTGCGTAGTGCTCTCCAAGAGCGCATTTTGCCAATTCTGTGGTGGAGGAGTCCTCGATGACTACAACTCCCATGTCCGTTCCCGAAGCGCAAGCCTCGATCGGTCCGATTGGAAGGATCATTGGCGCGATCATCAGCCCAAAACCAACGTTTGCGGACATCGCACGGCGACCGAGCTGGTTGGCGCCGTTCGTTCTACTCTGCTTGCTAAGCCTCGTTGTCGGCGCCCTGCTGGGTCAGAAGACAGACTGGCGGGGATTCTTCGAGCGTCAGATGAACAACAGCTCGCGCTTCGATAATATGTCGCAGGACCAGAAAGACCGCATCCTCGATAGCCAGGTGAAGTATGCGCCGAAATTCTCCTTTGCTATTGGGATTGTGGGAGCAGCACTGATTGTTCTCTTTGTTGCGGTTGTTTACTGGGGCGCGTTCAACTTGTTCAGCGGAGCCGGGCTTGGTTTCGGTACCGCTTTTGGCATCACGTCGCATGCGTTTGTGCCCGCAATTATTGGAAACATTCTGGCCATCGTGACTTTGCTGTTGAAATCCCGCGGCGACGTCGATCCCGAGCATTTCCTGGCCAGCAATCTAGCGGCGTTTCTTCCGGAGGGCGTTCCGCACTGGTTGGAAGTGTTAGGACAGTCGATGGAAATTTTCTGGATCTGGAGTCTCGCGCTCGTAGCCATCGGCTTTGCGGCCGCCAACCCCAAAAAGATCAAGCCAGGCGCGGCGTTCCTCACGGTGTTCGGCCTTTGGGCAATCGTGGTTCTCTGCAAAGTGGCGTGGGCGGCGTTGTAGGCGCCGCTCCTGCTAAACTCGCAGGGTGAACTTTTCATTTGAAGTTGCGAAGACCGACGCCACCGGCGCGCGACGCGGCAGGCTGATAACGCCGCATGGCGCGATCGAGACGCCAGTGTTCATGCCGGTAGGCACGCAAGCGACCGTCAAAGGGCTGACGCAGGAAGCGCTTGAAGAACTGGGCGCGAGCATCATCCTCGCGAACACCTATCACTTATATTTGCGGCCGGGGCACGAGCTGATTCGGAAGCTCGGCGGGCTACACCAATTCATGTCATGGCGTGGTGCGATCCTCACCGATTCGGGCGGCTACCAGGTGTTCAGTCTTTCCGAATTGCGAAAAATGACGGACGAAGGGGTGCGATTTCGCTCGCATCTCGACGGCTCCGAGCATCTGCTCACGCCGGAAAAAGCCGCGGAGATTCAGCTCGCACTTGGCTCGGACATCGCCATGGTGCTCGACGAATGCATCGAGACGCCCGCGCCGCGCGATAAGGCCGAAGCGGCGCTGAAGCGCACCACGGAATGGGCTGCACGGGCGCGCAAGTATTTTCTGGAGCAAGCCACGCGCAACGGCGATCTCGCGCAATGGCAGTTCGGCATCGTGCAAGGCGCGACGTTCGCGGACTTGCGCCGCGAAAGTGCGCGGCAATTGCTGGAGCTGAATTTTCCCGGCTACGCAGTCGGCGGGCTGGCCGTCGGCGAGCCTCACGAACTCACTTGCGAAATGGCCGCGGAAGTGACGGCGCTGCTGCCGAAAGATCGCCCGCGCTATCTGATGGGCGTCGGCCGCCCCGAGCAACTCGCCGACTACGTCGCCCTGGGCATCGACATGATGGATTGCGTGCTTCCTACGCGCGCGGCGCGCCACGCCTGCATCTACACTAGTGAAGGCCGTGTGCTGATCAAGAATGCTCGTTACGCGCAGGATCAGCGCCCTCTCGATCCAAACTGCGCTTGCAGCGTCTGCCGTCGCTACACGCGCGCGTATCTTCGGCACCTTTTCGCCGCGGGCGAACTCACCGCCGCGATTCTGGCGACCCACCACAATGTCCACTTTTACCTTGACATCATGCGGCAAATCCGCGAGGCTATCGAGTTTGGGAACCTGGCGAATTTCTCGTCCGAGATGCACGCGCGCTATACTGCTGGTCCGGCTTGAGGGTTGACTCCGACCGGGTCGGAGTCAGCAGGACATTGCATCGGGAAAGCGCGCGAGCCGTCCGCAGGGCACCAAAGTAGAGACACCGGTGGAGCAGGGGAGCGGGCGATGCGCCTGCGGCACTCTGTTTGTATTTGCAAAACTCCGGGCCATCCGGCGGAAACTTAGCGGCAAGTCAGCAAGAGGAAGGGTTCGAGAACCACGATGATCGCAGCGATGTTACTCCAGGCTTCGGGTCCGGCGAGTCTTCTCGGCAATCCGCTGGTCATGATGGTCATAGTGATGGGCATTTTCTACGTGATGCTCATTTTGCCGCAGCAGCGGCAGCGCAAGAAAGTTCAGCAAATGCTGGCCGAGCTGAAGTCCGGCGACAAGGTAGTCACCAACGGCGGCATCTACGGCACCATCAATGGCATTGACGGCGATACGGTGATATTGAAAATCGCCGACACCGGTTCTGCTCCAGTAAAGATCCGCATTGCGCGCTCGGCGATTACGCAGGTGGAGGCATCGGAAGATGCAAAATAAGCCCATCTATCGCCCGAAGCCGCAGAAGCTGCAATCTGACCGCTTGGCGGTCTATCTCACTTATGACTCCAGCCCGGTTGGAGTCAATACTTTCTGACCATGAATCCTAATTTGAAGTGGAAAGCGCTGTTCATTCTGGCCGTCATCCTGGCCTGCGTCTATTTTCTTGTCGGCTTGCCTACGTTTCCAACCTCGGTTGCGCAGTTGAAAGAGAATTTCAGCCGCCAAATCCGGCTCGGCCTGGACCTGCAGGGCGGCACGCACTTGATCCTTCAGGTGCAGGTGCAGGAAGCGATCGCGCAGGAGACGGACCAGACCGTGGACCGTCTGACGACGCAACTCCGGGCGCAGAACATCCGCTATGAAGAAATACGGCGCGTCGACGACACCCACATTTTGATACACAACATCGATTCGGCGCAGATCTCGCAGTTTCGCGACTTAGTGAACTCCCAGTTCTCGCGCAACTGGGACTTGTCGGCGGCTGCCGGTGATCCTTCCGGCTACCTGCTGACCATGCTCCCGAGTTACATCACCCAGATTCAAGAAGCCACGATGACGCAGTCGCTCGAGACCATCGAGCGCCGCATCAACGCTCTGGGTCTTACCGAGCCCACCATCCAGCGTCACGGCCGCAAAGACAACGAAATCCTTGTGCAACTTCCTGGCGAAGGCGATCCCACCCGCGCCAAGGCCGTCATCCAGGCGGGTGGCCAGTTGGAGCTAAGGCTCGTCGAAGATCCTGCTCCGTATCCTTCGGAAAGCGAGGCGCTAGCCCAGCATGGCGGCGTTTTGCCTCCGGGTACCGAAATCCTGCCCACAGACCCTAATGCAGATCGCATTCCCGGCGCGCAAAACCAGAATAACGCGCCGAGTTGGTACGTGGTGCAGCGGTCGCCTGCGGTCACCGGACGGGATCTGCGCAGCGCAACAGAGAACCGCAATGCCAACAATCCTGGCTTATTCGTTGTGGACTTTACGCTTGGCCCCGATGCCGCCAAACGTTTCGGTCAGTTTACGGAGACAAATCTTCACCGGCCGATGGCGATTGTTTTAGAGCACAAGGTCTACTCCGTTGCCACCATCAACGGCAGAATCGAGGATTCCGGATTGATCGAAGGCAATTTCAGCCAGGAAAGGGCTCACGACTTGGCCCTGGTCCTGCGCGCAGGTGCTTTGCCCGCGTCGATCAAGTACTTGGAAGAGCGCACTGTAGGACCTTCGCTTGGCGCTGATTCCATCCGGCATGGCGTGCAGGCATCCGTCCTCAGCCTGGTGGTCGTAATGCTCTTTATGCTTGTCTACTACCGGTTGTCGGGCGGCAATGCGGTTCTTGCGCTCATCCTGAACCTGGTCATACTCCTTGCGGCTCTGGCCATTTTTGGCGCCGTACTGACGCTTCCGGGCATCGCCGGCGTCATCCTGACGATCGGCATGGGCGTGGATTCCAACGTTTTGGTGTTCGAACGTATCCGCGAAGAATTGCGCAATGGCAAGTCAGCCGGGTCCGCGGTGGAAGCGGGCTTTAGCAAGGCGTTCCTGACGATTATCGACACGCACGTTACGACGGTCGTTTCCGCCTTTTTCCTTTTCCTTTTCGGGACCGGACCCATCCGAGGCTTTGCGATTACCCTGACAATTGGTTTGATCGCCAACGTTTTTACTGCCATTTATGTGTCCAAAACGATTTTCCAGTATCACCTGACGAAGATGGATCGCCAGGCGGAATTGAGCATTTAGCTCGTACTAGGACCTCTGGGATTCACGGTTCACTCGATACCAAACGAGTGGCCTCTAGGTTTATGACCGGGCATCTCCTCTACACTGTCTGAGGAGACCCGCTTCGGGAACAAACCTATAACGCCTGGAGTCTAAAGAAGGGAAGCGGAATCGGCATGATCGAGCTCTTCAAACAGCCCAATCTCGACTGGATGGGCAAAGCCAAGTATTTCTATGGCTTAAGCGGCCTTTTACTCTTGGCGGGGTGGGCCTCCATTTTCTTCGGTAGCGGGATTCGCTATGGAATCGACTTCAAAGGCGGCACCAACGTGGATGTGCGCTTTGCCCAGCCCCCCAATATCGACCAGCTTCGCAATGGCCTGCGCGCCCAAGGAATCAACAACGTAGAAATTCAGGGCATCAGTGACATTGCCAACCCGGGGGCCAATGAAGTCGTCATCAGCCTGGAACAAAAAGGTCAGGACGACCAGGCGCTCGATGCCAGCAAGACACAAATCATTAACGCCATGAGCGCCATCTACGGCTCCGCGAGCTCCGGCAAGCCGGATTTCAATACCGCCACGCCCACCTCTTTGGCGACCTTCCTGACGCAGCGCGATCCTCTCGGTCTTACCACGAATGTCGGCGATCGTTACCAGCAGTTGGCCAAGAAACTTCTCGATTACCGCGACAAAGACAAGAACGGCGTGCTCACCAATTTCGACGATCTATCGAAAGTCGATGGAGCGACACCGCAGGCCGTTGCTTCGATCAAGGACAACTTCTCGCTAGGACCTTTTGCGATTCGTAACGCGGAAGTCGTCGGCCCGAAAGTTGGCGCCGAGCTTCGCAAGCAGGCTATTTTCGTTACCCTCTATGCTTTGGGCGGCATGCTGGTATATATTGCCTTCCGATTCGAGTGGGTGTACGGGGCTGCAGCCGTCCTGGCCGTTTTTCACGACGTGCTGATCACTCTTGGGCTTTTCTCCTTGCTGCATTTCGAGATTTCGCTCACGGTGATTGCGGCTTTGCTCACGCTGGTTGGTTATTCGATGAACGACACTATCGTCATTTTCGACCGCATTCGCGAAAACAACCGTTTGTTGCGTAAGGAAACGTTCGCCAATGTCGTTAATAAATCCATTAACCAGACGCTCTCGCGAACCATCCTCACGAGCGGTCTGACTTTTCTCACCGTGCTCGTACTGTTCCTCATGGGCGGCCAGGTGCTTCGTGCATTCTCCTTTGCCCTGGTGGTGGGGATTGTGGTAGGAACGTACTCCAGTTTTGGAATTGCCGCTCCGCTCGTGGTCGCCTGGAATCGCTGGCGCGGCCATCAGGGCGTGGCGGTTGGCACCGGACCCGCAGCCGGCAACAAACCCCGCGGAAGTGAAGACGTCGCCGGACGTCTCGCCCCCGTTGGCAGGAGGTAGGATCTATGTTTGAAGACTTGGTGGTCTCTAGTCCGCATCCGACGAAAACGAAAAAGCCGATGACGGTGATGATCTCCTTGCTGGTCCAGGTCGGCTTCCTGACTGTCCTGATCCTCATTCCGCTGATTTACACCGAAGCGCTGCCCAAAACGATGATGGCGACGCTGCTTGTCGCGCCTCCTCCCCCGCCGCCCCCGCCTCCGCCTCCGCCTGCCCAAATCGTGCACGTGAAGCCGGTGGTGCATTTGATGGACGCCGGAAAACTCGTCGCGCCCAAGGTCATCCCGAAAGACATCAAGATTATCAAGGAAGACGAACAACCCGATATGAGCGCCGGAATGGCTGGTGGCGTTCCGGGCGGCGTCGCCGGTGGTTCAATGGGCGGCGTGATTGGCGGTGTGATCGGCGGAATCGGTGGAGCGCCTGCGCCCCCAAAGCCGACGCAATCGCGCATTCGTCAGGGCGGCAACGTAACCGCAGCTTCGCTGATCAACCGCGTACAGCCGGTGTATCCGCCGCTCGCACGCCAGACGCGCATCTCAGGAACCGTGCGGCTGCACGCCATCATCGGCAAGGATGGCTCGGTGCAGCAACTCGAGGTAATGTCCGGACACCCGCTGCTGGTGCAATCCGCGCTGGATGCGGTGCGCCAGTGGCGCTATCGGCCGACGCAACTCAACGGCGATCCGGTCGAGGTAGACACCACGATCGACGTGATTTTTTCTCTCAACCAGTAATACGGTCCGGCGTGCCGGTCGTGGGAACGGCGCGCTGGTCCGGCAGCAAAATTTGAAAAACACCCTTGTTGATTCCGGCGAAGCCGGTGTCACCTGAAACTAAGGAGCAAACGAATGGTAGCTACTCTGTCTGTATTTGCGGTCCTGCTGCAGGATGCTGCACCAGGCTTCGATCTGCGCAGCATGCTCCACAGCATGGGCACGCTCGCGCTCATCGTCGTATTCATCCTTTTCGTTCTTTCCATCTATTCCTTCGGCGTCATGATTGACCGTGCGTTGATGTACAGCGCGGCGCGGAAGCAGTCTCGCGTCTTCGTACAACAGGTTGCCGGAGCTCTCAAGGAAGGCAAGCTGGACGAAGCGATCGCCATCGCCGAGCGCAACAAGAAGAGCCACATCGCCAAAGTCGTGGCCACCGGACTTTCCGAGTTCCAGTCGGCTTCCCAGCAAGTCTCCGATTCCGACGTCATCGACGCCGCCAAGCGCGGCCTCGAGCGCTCCGTCGCCATCGTGCACGCGGAAATGAAGCGAGGCCTCTCTGCCTTGGCCACCATCGGTTCGACGGCTCCGTTCGTCGGATTGTTCGGCACGGTCGTCGGCATTTTGAACGCGTTTAAGGGCATCGCGGCCAACAAGGCCACCGGTCTGTCGGCGGTTGCCGGCGGTATCGCGGAAGCGCTGGTGACCACGGCGTTCGGTCTTCTCGTCGCCGTCCCCGCGGTGTGGGCCTACAACTACTTCACCAACCGCGTGGAAGCCTTCGACGTCGAGATGGACAACTCCTCGATGGAACTCATCAACTACTTCATCCTGCGCCGCGGCGCGAAGAAGTAACCGGCCATGGCCTATAAGCCACAAGCCGGCGCCCAGATGGCGTCTCCCAACGTCATCCCCATGGCGGACATCATGCTCGTTCTGCTGATCATCTTTATGGTCATCACCCCCATGTTGCAGAAGGGCGTCTCCGTGGACATGGCCAACGTCAACAATCCGCGCGACATGAAAGACGCGGATAAAGACGACGCCATCATCGTGGCGGTCACGCGGGACGGCAAACTCTTCCTCGGCAACACCGCCATCAGCAAGGAAGATATCACCGGCCAGGTTAAAGACCGCATTTCCGCGCGCATCGACAAAACCGTGTTCGTCAAGAGCGACGCCCGCGCCAAGTACGGGGATGTCGTCGCCGTCGTAGACGAAATCCGTTCCGCCGGCGTCGATCAACTTGGTCTGCTGACGGAGAAAAACCAGAGGGGCCGCGAGACTCCTCCACCTCCTCCGCCTCCGGCTGATTAACGACCGTTTCGCGTCTGGAGTTGCAACATTCGTTTGCTGATTTAATTCGATCGCCGCGTGGTCACCCGGGATGTTGGCCACGTAGCGGTCACGAGAAGTACCGGCTGCGCCAGTTCCCACCCGGCGCGGTCTCAAGGCCTCCGGAGATGCACTCCGTGGACCGACAGGAGACTCGCAATGGCGATGGATGTAGGAAACACTTCTGGAGCGCTTTCAACTCCCAACGTCGTGCCGTTGATCGACATTCTGCTGGTGCTGATTATCATTTTCATGGTCATCACACCGCTCACTCCCAAAGGCCTGGATACTCTTGTGCCCCAGCCCAGCAAGGATCAGCAGCAGAATCAGGAGCTCGAGAACAAGACCGTTGTCGTGCAGGTGCTCGCCAACGGCAAGGTGAAGATCAACAACGAGGACGTCACCTGGGAAGGTCTTGGCCCGCGCATGGAACAGATCTTCAAGGAGCGCGCCGAGAAAGTCGCTTTCGTCAAAGGCGATAACGATGTAATGTTCATGGAAGTCGCGCGTGCCATTGACATCATGCGCGGAGCAGGCATCGACAAAGTCGGGTTGATCACGGCGAAGCTCGAAGCCGGTCAGTAGATTTTTTTGCAGGTTGACGCCGGCCCTGCCGGTGTCAGGCAGCAGGATGTGAGAGTCCTCCTCGCGGGGCAATTTTAGGTGCGAGGTGACTCATGGGCATGGTCGTCGGCGGTAAGCGCGGCATCGTTTCGGAAATGAACGTCGTTCCGTTGATTGATATTCTGCTCGTGCTGCTGGTCATCTTCATGATGATCCCGCCGCACAACAAGGGGCTGGATACGCAGATTCCCCAGCAATCGACGCCGGCGACTGATCCGGTTCCTCCGGAAGTCGTCGTGGTTCAAGTGCTTGCGGGCGGGGCTTTGCGGGTCAATCAGGAACCTGTGCAGTGGGAAAACCTGGAAGGGCGACTGGAACAGATTTTCAAGATGCGCGCCCAGCGGGTTGCTTTCATCCGTGGCGAAAAGGTTGTCGAGTTTTCCGAAGTGGCGCGTGTGATTGACGTCATGCACACTTCGGGGATCGCGTCGGTGGGTCTGCTGACGCCGGATCTGGAACAAGGCCGTTAATTTTTTTGCACTTGCCCCTCGCAGGGCGGATGTGAATCCTGGCGTTGGCCGCTTCGCGGTCACACGTGATGTTGACCGCTTGACGGTCATTCAACATGTGGACTGCTTCGCCGTCGCGCAAAATAGGGATGGATGCTTCGATGACTTACGCATCATCGGTTCGAATGGCTCGCCGGACTGTGGGACTGGCGGCGCTCGTGATTCTCGCTGGCGGCGTCTCGGGTTGCAATAAACTCAAGGCCCGCGATCTTCTCAACAAGGGCGTGGCGGCTTTCAAGAACGGTCAATACGACGCGGCGATTGAGGACTTCAAGGAAGCCAAGGATCTCGATCCGGATTTGAAGAATGCCCGCCTTTACCTCGCCACAGCCTACGCCAGCCAGTACATTCCGGGCGCGCCTTCGCCGGAAAACGTCAAGCGCGGCAGCCAGGCGATCGAAGAATTCAAGGAAGTTCTGCAAAAGGATGACAAGGATCTCAGCGCTGTCGACGGCGTCGGCTCCATGCTCTTCCAGATGGGTGGGCAGCCTTTCGATCCCAAGAAATTCGATGAGTCCAAGGCCTACCATCAGAAGCACATCGAGCTGAAGCCCAGTGACCCCGAACCTTATTATTGGATCGGTGTTATTGACTGGACGCTGGCCTACCGCGCCAACGCGGAGATGCGCGCCGAGTACAACAAGAACAACATTCGCAAACAGATCAAGGACGATGATCCGCTGCCTCCCGCGGTGCGCGCGGAGTACTCCGCCAAGTATGGTCCCATGGTTGACGAAGGCATCGCCGACCTGCAGAAAGCAGTCCAACTTAAGCCCGACTACGACGATGCCATGTCTTATCTGAACCTCCTGTATCGCCGCAAAGCGGACATGGTGGACAGCATGGATGAGCGTGCTTCCCTGCAAAAGCAAGCCGATGAACTGCTGGACAAGGTCAAGGAGATCAAGCAGAAGCGCGCGGAGGCGCCGGCTCCCTCCGCCTAGTCATGGCATCAAATCGCCAGTAGCAAATCGATTTTTCTTTTTCGGGGCGTCCTTCCGGACGCCCTGCTTTTAGCCCCTGAAGAAATTTTTGGAACTCCCTCTCCAGATCCCTTACCGGCCAGAAAAGCAAAGCCATCGGACAACCCTTGCGCGCACCAATACGATTGACTCCGGGCCCCCCTCAGGGTAACCTCACCGCCAATTAAGGACCTGATGTCCACCCAGCCCCCGACCCCGTGCCACGCAAATCCCCTATTGTCCGTATTTCTTGTCCTCGCGGTATTCGCATTGCCCGCTTCAGCGCAGGAGGCCCGCTGGCGCGAGCTGACTGCCCAGGTCGAGCAACTCGACAAGCAAGGGAAATACTCTGATGCGATTCCCGTTGCTCAAGAGGCACTGCGTGTCGCCGAGTCAACGTTCGGGCCGGAGCATCCCAATGTTGCCGAGTCGCTGAACTCCTTGGCGGTGCTCTATGACAACCAGGGGCGATATACCGAGGCCGAGCCGCTCTTCAAGCAGGCGCTGACGATCAGGGAAAAAGCGTCTGGGCCGGAACATCCCGACGTGGCCGCTGCGCTGAACTCCTTGGCGGTGCTCTATGACAACCAGGGGCGATACGCTGAGGCCGAGCCGCTCTTCAAGCAGGCGCTGACGATAAGGGAAAAAGCGTTCGGGCCGGAACATCCCGACGTGGCCGCTACGCTGAACTCCTTGGCGGTGCTCTATGACAACCAGGGGCGATACGCTGAGGCCGAGCCACTGTCCAAGCGCGCTCTGACGATTCGTGAAAAAGCGCTGGGACCGGACGGTCCCCTAGTGGCCGCTTCGCTAAGCAGCCTGGCGGAACTCTATCTCGACCAGGGGCGATACGCTGAGGCCGAGCCGCTCCTCAAGCGCGCCCTGTCGATCAACGAGAAGGCGTTCGGGCCGGAACATCCCCGCGTGGCCACTTCGCTAGACAACTTGTCGCGGCTCTACAACAACCAGGGACGCTATGCTGACGCCGAGCCGCTGTCCAAGCGCGCGCTGACCATCAGCGAAAAAGCCCTAGGGCCGGAACATCCCGACGTGGCCGCTTCGCTGGCCAACCTGGCGGCGCTGTACGACGAACAAGGGCGCTATGCTGACGCCGAGCCGCTAATCAAGCGCGCTCTGGCAATCTACGAAAAAGTGCTGGGACCGGACGATCCCCACGTGGCCGCTTCGCTAAGCTACCTAGCGGCGCTGTACGACGAACAAGGGCGCTATGCTGACGCCGAGTCGCTAATCAAGCGCGCTCTAGCAATCGACGAGAAAGTCCTGGGGCCGGAACATCCCGACGTGGCCACTTCGGTGAACAACCTGGCGGTGCTCTATGACACCCAAGGGCGAGACGCAGAGGCCGAGCTGCTCTACAAACGCGCTCTAGCAATCGACGAGAAGGTCCTAGGGCCGGAACATCCCGACGTAGCCATTTCGCTGAACAACCTGTCCGGGTTCTATTACAAGCGGGGGCGGTACGCCGAGGCCGAGCCACTCGTTAAGCGCGCGCTGACCATCAGGGAAAAAGCTCTGGGGCCGGAACACCCCGACGTGGCCCATTGGCTAGACAATCTTGCTGCCCTCTACTACGCTGAAAAATCCCCTCAGCAAGCTTCTACCTATTTCGACCGCAGCTTGGCGGTACTTTCCCGCCAGTTCGACTACTACTTCAGCTACATGAGCGAAAGGGATCGTCTAGCATTCCTAAGCACCATCTCTCGCCGCTTCCCACACTACTTCAATTTCTGCCTGGCCTACTACAAACAGCTCCCGGACCTGCCGGGTAAAATGTACGACGTCATCTTGTGGGAGAAAGGCTTCATCGCGCAAAGCGTGGCCGCTGTGCGTGCGCAAATCGAAGCCAGCGGCGATAAGGAAGCGCTCGATCTTCTGAGCCAACTCACCGCCAAGAAGACGCAGCTCACCCGTTTGCTCCAGGAACAAGCTTCCGATCGCGATAAATGGCGTAAGCGAGTTGATGAGTTGCAACAAGAGGCCAATGATATTGAGAAGGACTTGGTGAGACGCTCAGCGGCCCTGGCCGAGCAGAAAAAACTGGCACACGTCTCCTGGCGTGACGTCCAGAAAACAATCAAGCGAGGCGAGGCTGCCGTCGAATTTGTCCGCTTCCCTTTCTTCGACGGCAAGAAGTTCACCGATTCGAACTACTACGCGGCCTTAGTCATCACCCCGGAAAGCTCGCAACCTTCGTTGGTCATTCTCGTCGATGCACAAAATCCCGAGAATCCCGAAAAGCCCGCTCTGCGTAATTATCGTCACAATGTCGGCTTGCAACGCACGCCTGCGGGCGACACAGCTATAACCACTTTCTACGATGTTTTCTGGAAACCGCTCGAACCCGCCCTCGCCGGCGCGAAGCGCGTCTACCTCTCCCCGGATGGTGCGCTTAACCAGGTCTCCTTGGGCGTGGTCCCCGATTCGAACGGCAAGCTGCTCATCGAGCGTTACGACCTGCGCATCGTCAACAGCACCAAAGACATTTTGCGCGAGAAACGTCCCTACCCGACAGATTCCGCCGCGCTCATCGGCAATCCTGCTTTCGACCTCGAAGTTGCCAAGCAGCGCGAAGCGGAGTTAGCCTTGCAAAAAAGCACGGCCTCGGGCACAACTGCCAGCGCGTCTGTCGCGACTGCCACTAGACCGGCCGGTGCCTCACAAAACTCAGGCTCGACGGTCACCGCTTCAACAAACACTCCGATGCCCGCTGACGCTCCTGCGCCGTTCATGCGTGCCCGTGGCGGCCTCTCCCGCGACCTCCGCGGCGGCGCACTCGATCCTCTCCCCGGCGCACAACTCGAACTCCAGCAAATTGATTCTCTCCTCGAAAAACAAAACTGGCGCGTGCAGCTATTCACCGAACAGAACGCCCTCAAGGATTCCGTCAAGCGCGTGCAGCACCCCCGCGTGTTGCACATCGCCACGCACGGTTTCTTCGAACCCGATCAAGCCGTGAATCTCTCCGACGGCCCCGCCGGGGATTCAACTCCATCCAGCCTCGAAGATCCCATGCTCCGCTCTGGCCTCTTTTTTGCTGGCGCCAATCGCACTCTCGCCGGCGAGCCCGCTCCTCCCGATCTCGACGACGGAATCCTCACCGCTTACGAAGCCACTGGTTTAAACCTTCAGGGCACCGAACTGGTCGTCCTCAGCGCTTGCGACACTGGCCGCGGAGAAGTCTCCGCCGGAGAGGGCGTCTTCGGCCTCCGCCGCGCCCTGCAAGTCGCCGGAGCCGACTCCGTCCTTCTCAGCATGTGGTCCGTCCCCGACAAAGAAACTCAAGAACTCATGGCCCTCTTCTATTCAAATTGGCTCTCCGGCCAGGACAAGCCTACCGCTTTGCGCAACGCCCAACTCGAACTTCGCAAAACCGTCACTGCACGCTACGGCAAAGACGCCCCTTACTACTGGGGCGCCTTCGTCCTCATCGGGCGCTAACCACCCCTCTTGCGGAGAAATCCCCGAGGACTGGCCCGTCACGTTTTTCTCGACCTTGTTGCTCTGCTCGCCGGAGGCGTCTTTTAGGCGTAAACTAGGATATGCCGTCGTCCGGTAACCTACCGCTCAACTTCAATCGCGACCGCACCCAGCGGCAGCTCGACGCGCGCCTCGAGGAATTGCTCGAAAAACTTCGCAAGAACCGGCCCTCCGAAGATCCCTGGATGGTCCGCCGCGCTTACGAAATTGCCGCCGAACGTCACCACGATCAGGTGCGCAGTTCCGGCGAGCCTTACCTCACCCACCTTCTGGAAGTGGCGCACATTCTCGCGGACATGCGCCTCGATGCCACCACGTTGACGGCGGCTCTGCTCCACGATGCTATCGAGGATACGGAATATCCAGTCTCGCGCATCGAAGAGCGCTTCGGCTCCGACGTAGCCCACCTCGTCGCGGGCGTCACAAAAATCGGACGCCTCAACATGATGGCTCCGGAAGCGCGTCAGGCCGAAAACGTCCGCAAGATGCTCCTCGCCATGGTCACCGACGTCCGCGTCGTCCTCGTGAAACTTGGCGACCGGTTGCACAACATGCGCACGCTCGAATTTCTGAACGAGGAAAAACAGCAGCGCATTTCCCGCGAGACGCTGGATATCTACGCGCCCATCGCCCACCGGCTTGGCATGGGCCTCATTCGCGGCGAACTGGAAGATCTCGCGTTCCGCTATCTTGAGCCCGACGCCTTTCTCGCGCTGCAAAAAGAAGTGATCGAGAAGGCCCCCGTCCACGAGAGGTTTCTCGAAGAAGTGCAAAGCACTATTCGCACCCGGCTGGTGGAAAACAGCATCCCCGCTGAACTCGAAGCCCGCGTGAAGAATCTCTACTCGCTGCACAGGAAACTCGTGCGCGATGAGCGCGGCCTCGAACAGGTCTATGATCTACTCGCCGTGCGTGTGATTACCGACAACGAGCGCAACTGCTACGCCGCCCTCGGCGTCATGCATCACATCTGGCGGCCCGTCCCCGGGCGGTTCAAGGATTACATCGCCATGCCGCGGCCCAATCTGTATCAGTCGCTGCACACCACGGTGCTTCACGGCGGGCAGGCCTTTGAAGTGCAGATTCGCACGCAGGAGATGCACCGCATCGCCGAGCAAGGCGTGGCCGCGCACTGGAAGTACAAAGGCGGCAAGCCCGCTTCTGAAGACGACGATCAGCGCATCTCCTGGATGCGGCAATTGATCGAGTGGTCGCAAGAACTGCAGGAGCCGGGCGAATTCCTAACTACGTTGAAGGTCGATTTTGCGCCGGTCGAAGTCTATGCCTTCACTCCCAAGGGCCGCGTCCTGGAATTGCCGCGCGGGGCGACGCCGGTCGATTTTGCTTACCTGGTGCACACCGAAGTCGGGCATCAATGCGTCGGCGCGAAGGTTAATGGCCAAATGGTGCCGCTGCGGCACGAAATCGTCAGCGGAGATGTGGTCGAGATTCTCACCCAGAAGGGCCACCACCCGAACCGCGACTGGCTGAGCTTCGTCAAGTCCTCGCATGCCAAGACCAAAATCCGCCACTGGATCAACGTCGAGGAGCGCGAAGAAGCCACCAATATGGGGCGCCGGCTGCTGGAGAACGAAGCACGCAACTTCGGCCGCAGCCTGAAGAAAATTCCCGAAGCGGATCTTCTCAAGCTGGCTTCCGACCACGGGCTTTCCAAGATCGAGGACCTTTTCGCCGCCGTCGGTTTCGGAAAATATTCCGCGCGGCAGGTTCTTACTCGCCTGCTTGGTGAGCCGGGCAAGCCCGCCGAGCCCGAACCCGCCGACTCCAAGCCCACGCTGGTCAAGACCGTCAAGCGCATGCTGGGCTTCGGCGAAGCGCCGCTGATCGTCAAAGGCCACGACGACCTGCTCGTTTACCGCGCCAAGTGCTGCAATCCGATTCCTGGCGACGAAATCGTCGGTTACATCACGCGCGGGCGCGGTGTCGCGGTGCACACGCGCGCTTGTCCCAACGTGCAGAATCTTCTTTATCAAACTGAGCGCCGCATCGCCGTGGAGTGGGGCGGGGCCGGTGCTGCCACGTTTCCCGTCGCGCTTTCGATTCGCGGCAAGGACCGCGCGGGTCTTCTCGCGGAAATTACCGCTGTCATCAGCGGCGCCGGTTCGAATATCCGTTCGCTCGAGAGTCGGCCCGACCGGCAGAATGCGCGCATTGAGGCCAGCCTTGAAATCGTCGATCGCCGCCAGCTTGAAACCATTCTTGCGAATATCCGCAAAATCTCCGGCGTCTACGGCGTCGAGCGCGTCTACCAGGTCTAAGCCTCGACCGGGCCGTCCCGCTTGACCTACCACCTGTCCTTTCGCCGGGTATCACCCACAGCACACTAAACGGTCTCCTTTCTTGCAGCCGATACAATGGAATCATGCGATCTCGTACTACGCTTCTCGGCGCGTGCTTCCTCGCGGGGTGTGTCCTCACCATCGGCGGATGCCACAGCCATCCTTTGACGGATTACCGTCCTCTGGATAAAGCAGGCATGGGTTCCTCCTACCTCCAGGAACTAAAGGGCTTGAACACCAGCGACGCGGAAGTGGCGCAGCTCGTGAAACTCGAACAGGCCCGAGTGCACGACGATCTCTCCGTCGCGCTGGTTTCCACCGCTCACGCCCACCAGCACCCTTTCGGCAGCGCGGATTCCGTCGCCAACCTCTCGGGCGCGGGATTTGCCGATTTGCAGATCATGGAAATCGCCAACGCGGATAAGCTGGATGTCATCAGCGGCGATGCCGTCACCCTGCGTTTGATCGGCCTCTCCGATGCCACAGTTCAATTGCTCCTCGAGCGCCACCTGCAGGGCCAGCCGGTTCTTTCCAGCGGCGAAATCGCCCGTTTGAAAAACACCGGCCTCACGGAAAAACAAATCGTGGAGCGCATCAACCAGGGCATGACCGACGAACAAGCCGAAAAAGAAATCTACGTCCGCGAAACCATCCGCAACCACTCCAACACCGGCTTCGTCCGCACCCACGGCCGCCGCCACTGACCGCGCTGGCCCCACGCTCCGCCGGGGCTCCTTCTTTCCATCCGGCTTTTTCTTCTTACCATTCCCCGATACAATCGAGATGCCTTGGCGAACCGTCCGCATTCCAGTCTTTTTGCGAAATCGCTTCTCGCCCCCATCCTCCTTGGGGCCGCGGGTTGTGTTGCGCCGCTTGGTCCCGGCTATACCATTGAAAAGCAAGAAATTCGCATCCACTTTAATCCTTCGCCCGAACCCCGCATCATCATCGAGGCCGACTACCAGTTAAGGAATACCGGTAATCAGCCGCTCTCCTCGCTCGAACTTCGCCTGCCGGGCAGACGTCGTTTTCATTTCACCCAACCGCATGCCTCCTGGGATGGCGCCGTGCTCATCGAGGAAATCGCTGAGGCAAATCCCAGGAATACTCTCCTGCACTTTCCTCAGCCGTGGCTCGTCAGCTCTTCCCACACGCTGCATCTTTCAGTCGAATTCCAGCCTGCTGCCCCGGGCGACTCCGGCCTGAGCTTCGCCTCTGATGCTTTTTTCTTGCCTTCCGAGGGATGGAGTCCGGAGTTGCTTCCCGCTCGCGGGTTTCTTTCGACCGGCGGCGTGCCTCCAAAAAAATGGGAGCTGCAGATACGTATGCCCGCTGGATTCGTGGTTCACACCAGCGGCGGCAAGCTGAAGACTTCCCGCAGCGCCGGAGAACTTACCGTGCATGCTTTGCAGAGTCATGAGGATCGCTATCCCTTCGTCATTGCGGGACGCTACACCGAGGCGCAGGTCATATCCGGTAACGAAAAAGTCTTCTTGTGGTCCCGCGCCAGGCAGGATGGCAGCGCCCTGCGGCAATCCAGTGACGCGCTGGCTCGCGTCATTCAGTCCTACGACGCCGTCTTCGGAAACCGCGGCACGGATGCCCATCCGCTCTGGATCGTGGAGTGCCCAGTCATTCCAGGCTGCTTTAGACAGTTGCGCTCCGTGAATGCGAGGCTCCTCGGAGAGGAAAACGAAACCACCAGTGCCGAGCTCGTTTCTCTAGATTCCCTAATGGTCGATCTAACCGGCGGCGCGCCGACACTCGTGGCCGGCGCCGGTCCTTCACTCGCTTCCACTTGGCTCGGCTACGGCCAGAATCCCGGCTTTTTCGAACAAGTTCCTCCGCTCTCGGAGTTTCCGGCGTTTGCGGCGGCCAGAGGGCGCGAGGCTGTTGATGGACCGTCGGCGCGGGTTGCCGCCATTCGCCGGGCGTTGCAGCTTATTCCGAGAGATCCCGTGGCTTCGAAAAAAGAGACGGAGGATATAATCCGCGCGAAGAGCTTTTTGTTCTTCTACGCGTTGCAGGACCGTTACGGCAAGGAAGCCTTTCGCGCCGCCGTGCGTCACATGCTGGAGGCCCGGCGTGGCAAAGGCTTTGATTTGGACGATTTGATCGCCGCGTTCGGCGAGGAAACTCACCAGAACGTGGCGGAGTTTGTGCGTTTGTGGATGAAGCATCCGGGCGTGCCAAATGATTTTCGCGCGCGCTACGACGATGCGTCATCTACGGCAACTACTTCTCTCGAGGAGACCAGACCATGAAGGATATTGTACTCACCGACCGCGCACCGAAGCCCATCGGGCCTTACTCGCAAGCCATCAAGGCCAATGGGTTTTTGTTTGCTTCGGGACAGGTGGCCATCGATCCGAAGACCAACGAGTTTATCGGGGGAGATATCCGCCAGCAGACCGAGCGCGTCCTCGACAACGTGAAAGGCCTTCTCGAAGCCTCTGGCACCAACCTCCATCATGTCGTGAAGACCACTGTCTTCCTGAAAGACATGAACGACTTCACAGCCATGAACGAAATCTACGCCCGCTACTTTACTTCGGCCCCGCCGGCGCGCTCCACCGTGGCCGCGGCAGGCCTCCCCAAGGGCGCGCTTCTTGAAATCGAAGTCATTGCGCTGACCTAACTTCCGCCGGCAAATAAAAACGGATGCGGGATCTATCCCGTGTAGGGGCGCAGCATGCTGCGCCCCAGCTACCAAGTCTGTCACTAAGAAATAGGTTCAGGGGCGGAGAGCAACTCCAAAGACCAAAATGGGCAGGATAGCTGATTCCCAAACCATCAGCTCAGATTCTAGAGAAGGAAGAAAACTAAGGCCGGTCCGGGCTTTCCAAAGCTTCGCTTACGGCAAGGTACGTGACGATCCCAGCGGCCGCGATGGCATACCACACAAACTTGCTTCGACCCGCTTTGATCGGCGGGCCTTGCGGTCGAGGGGAAGCCACCGCACGAGGTTGTGGCGCAGCAGCCGGGTCGAGAACGATCCGGTACGCCATGCCTTCCGGAATCACCCGCGAATCGTCGTCCACCGTAACGGTAAGCGCGCCGCGCGTGCTCTTCACAACCAATTGCTTGGCGTTCAAAACCGTAATCTGTCCAATCGTCGGCCCGTCATTCTGCGCGCGAATCACCGCGTTTCCAAAACGAACCGCCAGCGCATTCGACTTGGCCGTGGAAAATGTAGCGCTGCCGCTCGCCAGCGTCGCCGTCGGCATGCCATTGTCGTCCGCCAGCGTTGCGCTGCTGGCTCCGTTGAGCAGTAGCCGGGCGGCTCCGGCGCGCATCTGAACGCTGCCCGTCTGTTCCGTGCTCAGCCTGTCGCCGTCGAAGATCGTCGCCCCGACCGATGCAGGCGCCGCGCCCACGTGCGCGCGATCTGCATACACGAGCATCCCGAGACCTGACGTCGAGGAAGCGCCCCAAACAGGAGTGAAAAGCATACCGGCAGAAATCAGTGCAGCAATAGCTTCGCGCAGGCGTTTCATTCCGCCTCCAAGAGGGCCAAACCAAGAATACCCACCAACTTTCGCCCCGTCAATCAGTAAACACGCCTTAGCCGAAAAAATCCTGGTCTGCACTCACAGTGGGAGCCTGCTGGCCGCAAGCCCTTTCCGCTGTTACAATGCAGGGAATCGTATGGCTGACTGGAAACAGATTACCGCGCGCATTCGCCGCGCGCGCACCGGAAAAGATCCCGCGGGACAACTTTCCAATCTTTTTGAAAAAACGCGGGATGCCATGGTGGCGTTCGAACTGGCGAAACATTTCGAAACCGCAGGCCTGAGCGCCGACGCCGCGAAATGGTATGCCACCGCCGCCGAACGCTTCCGCCGCGCCGACTGGAAGATCAAAGCGCAGGAAGCTGCAGTTCGGCTCGGCGGTGAAGCCCCGATGAGCATCGCTGCAACAGCTGATGCAGGCATCATCTCTTCCCAGGAACAGGATGATTTCCTGCTGACTCCTCCGCCGATCACTACCCCGGAACCGGAACTGCCTTTCGAGCAGAATCCGGCCGCCTTGGAGTCCATGGTAGCCGTTAGCAGTGAAGTGAGAGCCGCTTCCGATCAGCCTGCCGGGGCCGCCTCGCCAGGAGTCGAGCGCAAGCACCGGCGCCGCGGCCGCCGCGGCGGACGCAATCGCCGCAAGCCAGGCTCCACAAAGGATGGTATAGCTGTCTCGGCTTCACCAGAGCTTGCCGCAGAACCTGCTCCGACACGTCGCGGACTTCCCCCAGCCGTTTTCGATGACTCTCCGCCACCGCAACCCGCCGCTTCCCGTGCCACGCACACCCGGGCCATGCCCAGCCTGCCCGTCGAGCCTATCGGCGACCCTGGCGGGCCGAGCGTCAAGGGCCGTTACGGCGATCCCGGACTTTCTTCGCGCATTTCACTGCTCGAAATGCAATTCCGCCGTCTGATGACCTGCCCGCCCGTAAAGCTCAATGACGCCGATCACGCTCCGGTTGGCCCCGGAGTCTTCGTTCTTACCGATTCCGATCTCACCAGCTACTACTACGTTGAAGCTTGCCAGACGCTGCGCATCGCCGTCGGCAATTTGTTGCGCGGTGGCTCGAGCCGCCGGGGCGCGGACTCCATCAAGCCGCAACTCGCGGAGCATCTGGGAATTCCCGAGTCACGCGTGCCGAAGTATCTTGCGGATCATTGCGTGGTCCGCTGGCTGCAACTGGATGAAGGCGCTTCCCACTTCGCTCATTTCGTCATCGCCGTCCTGCGGCCCACGCTCAACGAATAGTGTTTTCTAATCCTCAGCCGGGAAATTTCTTGTTTGTGCATCCGCCGCACGAGCGGAGCGCATTTCACCTTCGCCTTCCACCCGGCGAGCCATTCAAAAGCCAAACTTGCAGTACGTGCTCACTAGGAGTAACCCCCTTCTTTCCAACCCTTTGACCCCCACTCACTGGTCCATTTTGCCGTTCAGCCCCCCATTTTGACCGTTCGACGCAACCCACTGGCTTCCTGCCCTGGTTACCCTCAAACTATAAGAGTCCAAAGACTTACTGGACGTACCTATCATCCGTGGTACGGTTATTTTGCACGGCAATACGGGCCCGGGGGGCAAGTTCGGGCTCAATCACCAAAAGTAAAACGGGCTCCATCCGCGGTTTGGGGCAAGTGCAAGGCATTTTTCGAAAGTGGAGGCTAGAGGTATATGGCGAATCGTGTAGGCACGCAGATTTTCAGATCGATGGATTGGGTGGTTTGCAAAGCGGCCGCAATCACGTTCAACACCATTCAGCATTTCAACAAGCGCAATCCGAATCCCTCCGTTACACCGCAATGGTCGGACAAGCCGCTGTTGAAGTCCTGGGAAAAGACCAAGCCTACGCTTGGCTTCCCTCGGCAAACCGATTCTCTTTGTCCCGCGTGCGTCAAGGAAGCGCGCGAATCCATCATAGCCGGCAAAAAGGATTGGCGCGACCTCATGCACGAAAAGGTCGGCGAAATTAAAGCCCAGATCATCGAGCGCGACGGCCAGGTCTGGATGGTTAAGGAATGCCCGCTTCACGGCCACTATGAAGACATGATGGCCATCGATTCCAAGTGGCTCAACTGGATCGAAAAACAGTACCCCGGCCGCGATATTCCCGCCCACAACGATGAAGACCTTCACAAACACGGCTCCAGCACGGTCCGCTACGGCCGGGGCTCGGTCCTCACCGTCGACCTCACCAACCGCTGCAACATGATGTGCGACCCCTGCTTCATGGATGCCAACCAGGTTGGCTACGTCCACGAGCTCGGCTGGGAAGAAATTACCGAGATTCTCGACAACGCCTTGAAAATCAAGCCGCGCCGCCAGATGTCCGTGCAATTCTCCGGCGGCGAGCCCACCATGAGCCCCCACTTCCTTAAGGCCGTCGCCTACGCCCGCAAAATCGGCTACAACAGCGTGCAGGCGGCCACCAACGGCATCGAATTCGCCAAGTCCAAGGAATTCTGCAAGAAGGCCTTCGAAGCCGGCATGCGCTACGCCTACCTGCAATTCGACGGCATCGGCAACGACGCCAACGGCCATCGCCAGATCGGCAACCTCTTTGACGTCAAGCTCCGCGCCATCGAGAACATGCACGAAGCCGGCATCGAAATCGTCCTCGTCGTTACCATCGTCAACAACGTCAACAACGACCAGGTCGGCACCGTCGTGAAGTTCGCGATGGAAAACCCCAAGAAGATCGCCTTCGTCAGCTTCCAGCCCGTCTCCTTCACCGGCCGCGACGAAGACATCACTCCCGAACGCCGCCTCCGCCAGCGCTACACCCTTTCGCATCTTGCGAAGGACGTCAGCGCCCAGGTTGGTAAAGTCGAACCGACGCGCGACTGGTTCCCCATCTCTTTCATCAGCACCTTTGCCGGCTTCTCCGACATGGTCAAGGGCCAGGATTCGCAGTGGGGTTCGCTCTCCTGCGGCTGCCACCCCAACTGCGGCGTCGGCACCGCGCTCATGATCAACAAGGAAACCAAGGAATGGGCGCCCGTTCCGCGCTTCCTCGATGCCGTCCAGCTCACCAAGGACGTCACCGACATTACCGACGCGGCCCGCGGCAAGAATTTCTCCAACTTCATGATGGCCATGGCTCTCTTGAAGAACTACAAGCCCTTCCAGGGTCCCAAGGGTCTCAAGCTCTACGACCTCTTCAAGAAATTCGACAAGACCTGGGCGCTCACCAGGAAATCCACTGTCAAGTACGGCCGCACCTCACCCGACCGCACTTACGAAGACGCCATGAAGCGCCGCCAGAGCGACCCATGGAACTTCCTCTTCATCGCCGGCATGTGGTTCCAGGATCTTTTCAACTACGATTTCCGCCGCACCGAAATGTGCATCATTCCCTACGCCACGCAGCAGGGTGAAATCTCCTTCTGCGCCTACAACACCGGAGTCGGCTGGCGCCAGATCATCGAGAACATGCACAAGAACGCGACCGTCGCCGAGTGGTACAAGACACACGGCAAGCACGAAATCTACGCCAAGGGCAAAGCCGTCAACCTGGATACGTTCGAACACTCGCTGGTCATCGACGCCAACGACGCTGCCCGCGTCCGCCATCTCGAACATGACATTCCGCTGACCGCCAGTGAAGAAGACCGCGCGCGCCGCAAGAAGGCCTTCGAAGAACAAGCCAAAGTCCGCGCCATCTACGAAGAACTCGTTCTCAAGAAGCCCCAGCCGACGGTAGTCCAAATCGGCACCGTGCAGGACATCGCCAAAGCCGTCCCAGCCAACTTCGCCAACGCCGGCAAGCCCGTAACCATCGCCCCCGCCAATGGCAATGGTAACGGCCACTCCAACGGCAACGGCCATTCGAACGGCAACGGCGCTCCCGCCAAAGCGCCATCCACCGAAATAGCCGCCGAAGCCGTCGCCGGCGACTAATCCTCTTTTCATTTTTCTTGGTAGGGGCACGATATGTCGTGCCCCTTTTTCATTCTGTGTTGCCTTGGAACTCTCCGTGCCCTCTGTGCTCTCTGTGTTAAAAAAAACACTTCAACCCCTCCGGGCCGAGAATGTGGTTTGCAACCGCGCCCCCCAGCGGTCGCCTAACTGGCGTTTGACGTGTATTCTTAAACGCTAAATTCGGAGCCTCCCATGCAATCTCTATCGAAAAAGATCGCCCTAGTCACCGGCGCCAGCCGCGGCATCGGCAAAGCCATCGCCATCGCCTTGGCCCACGCCGGTGCCGACGTCGCGGTGAATTTTCATTCCCAATCCGCCGCCGCCGAATCCGTCTGCAAAGAAATCCGCTCCCTAGGCCGCAAGAGCATCGCCATCCAAGCCGACGTCTCCAAGACCCCTGACATCGACCGCCTCATCAACACCGTGGAAAAAGACCTCGGCGCCGTGTCCATCCTCGTCAACAACGCCGGCATCGCCAAAATCCTTCCCGCCGAGCAAGTCACCGAAGAAATCTGGAACGAATTTCTTCGCGTCAACCTCACGTCTGTCTTTCTCCTCACCCAGCGCGTCCTTCCCGCCATGCGCGCTGCGCGATGGGGACGCATCATCAACATCTCTTCCATCGCTGCACAATACGGAGGCATCGTCGGTCCCCACTACGCGGCATCCAAAGCCGGCATGCTCGGCCTCACGCATTCCTACGCTGCGCAATTCGCCAAAGAGGGCATCACCGTCAACTCCATCGCCCCCGGCCCCATCGAAACCGATATGAGCGCCAGCCTCCCCGTGGACGTGTCCAGCCGCATCCCTGTCGGCGCCATGGGCTCCGTCGAAGAAGTCGCCCGCCTAGCCGTCACAATCGCGGAGAGCCCCTTCATCACCGGCCAAACCTTCAACATCAATGGCGGCATGTACATGAGCTGATCCTGCCTGGAGCGCAACGTCACCGCCCCACACTTAGAAGCTCTTGCTATAATTAGAGGGAATCCAGTGGAGTGACAGCATGCCCATCTACGAATACATCTGCGACGATTGTCAGACGCACTTCGAAAAGATCGTCCTGAACAAAACCCAGGAAATCGCCTGCCCAAAGTGCGCAGGCAAAAAGAATTCGCTCCAGCTCTCGGTGTTCAGCTCCGCGAACGGCTCCGCGAACGGCTCCGCCAACGGCTCCTCCTCCAAGTCCTCCGCGTCATTCTCAGGTGGTGGAGGCTGCTGCGGCGGCGGTTGCGGCTGTCACTAACGGTATTCACCAACGCCCCATCGTCACTATGAAAGGCGCCCCGCTTCTCCTAACCACGGCCTAAAAGTCCATGCTTCCAAACCACTCCTCTCTTCTGCTGTTTTTCAGCGCAGCTCTGGTGCTTCTGGCGATTCCTGGCCCCGCGGTTTTCTACATCGTCGGACGCAGCATTGGCCAGGGCCGGTCTGCGGGCTTGGTCTCCGCGCTCGGCATCGGCGCAGGAACGCTCGTCCACGTAGCCGCCGCCGCGGTCGGTTTATCCGCTTTGCTGATGTCTTCGGCCCTCGCTTTCAGCTTTGTAAAATATCTTGGCGCTGCCTACCTCATCTATCTCGGCATTCAGAAACTGCGCACTCAAGAATCCTTCCAGCCCACAGAAGAAGCCGCCCACAGCAGTCTGAGCCGCGTCTTTGGCCAAGGCATCATCGTGAACGTCCTCAATCCCAAAACCGCGCTCTTCTTCTTCGCCTTCCTTCCGCAATTCGTGGATCCCGCCCGCGGAAACGTCGCACTGCAAATCCTGTTTCTCGGCACGCTCTTCGCCGTCATGGGCGTTACCAGCGACAGCCTATGGGCCTTGTTCGCCGGAACCGTCGCTCAACGCCTCAAGCGAAACGCCCGCGCAATGCGCGCCCAGCGCTACATCAGCGGCGGTATGCTCATCTCCCTGGGCGTAGCGACCGCCTTCGCCGGCCCAGGCGCCAAGAAATAAAGCTTCCACCCGCTCCAACTCCACTGAACGCCCAGCCCACCCGTGGTGTCTAGATAAGAGAAGGCAGGAACTGCCAGCCTTCCCAGGAGGACACCACCATGAAGAGAATACGCTTCGCCCTTGTTCTGTCCGGCATGCTGCTCGGCTGCACAAACCTGCTTTCCGCGCAGACGTCCGCCCACAAATCCAGCGCCCCTGTGGCTCCAGCTGCCGATCTTTCCAAGCTGAACGTCGCGACCATGCTGCAACAAATGCAGGCGGCCACCGCCCAGGGCGAACCGGACGCGCCTTCGCCGCTTCAGGTCGTCGTCCAGTTCCTGCAGCTTACACCGGCCCAACAGACCATCTTCGGGGAACTCCTCCAGGCCCGCCAAACCGCCGTCACCCCGTTGTTTCAAGGCATCGCGCAAAGGGAATTGCAGCTCGAAGCCTTGCTCGCTTCCGGAGGCAATCCTGCCCAGGTCGGCATCCTGGTCATTCAAATTCACGCGCTCCAGATGCAGATCCTCCAGGCACAGCAAGTCTTCCTCGCGAACCTTGCCAACCTCCTGGACCAGGACCAGAAGCAGCGCCTGGAAGCCGTTGCGCTCGCCGCGCAATTGCAGCCTGTGCTGCCCGCATTCCAAGCGCTCCAGTTGTTTTGAGCAGCCCTACACGAAAATGGCCGGGGCGTGCGCCCGTGAAGCACGCCCCGCCCCTTCAAAACCATACATGGAGACTCGGATTTAGCGGCCACGCGGATTTAGCCGCTGGCAGTGTAGTATTCCCCAGTCCAGGAAACGATCAACGGTGCTTGTACTCACAGCAAATCGGCTGGCCCGGAGGCCGCGCGCGTGCATGGATAATCTGATGGCGCGATCGGATGCGGAGGAACGCTCGGCGGGATTTGCCGCGCGTGTCGCCGAAAATCAACGGCGCGTCTTTCATATCGCGTATGGCGTCCTCGGAAACTGGGCGGACGCCGAGGAAGTTTCCCAGGAGGCTTTCCTGCACGCCTACCGCAAGTTTTCATCGCTTCGAGAGGCGGAAAAGTTTCGAGCCTGGGTCAACCGCATCGCCTTCCGCTTGGCGCTCAATCGTCAGCGCGGATTGCGCCGCCGCCTCGTCCGGGATAGCACCTGGCATATGGCCGGGCCGAGCGACACCGTGGACGGCTCGAGCCACGCCGAGCAAAGAGTGCTCCTCGAACGTTTACGGAACGAAATAGAAGGCCTGCCGGCGAAACTCCGGCGCGTGTTGCAGCTATCGATTGTCGAGGACATGGACGCCAACGACGTCAGCCTGGTCCTCGGCATACCGGCCGGCACGGTGAGGTCCAGGCTTCACGCGGCAAGAAAGTTCTTATTGGAAGCCATGAAATGAAAAACGACTGCGCCAAATGGAACGACCCATTGCTCGAAGCTGCCCTCACGGGAACCGTCCCACTCGATCTCCAGCAGCACTTGTCGGCATGTCCAAGTTGCACCGAGGAGTTCTCGGCGCTGCGTGCCCGGCGGGAACGGCTGGATTCGCTGCTGCCTCTGGTAGCGCAATCCGGGGAGCCATCCCCGGAATTTCACGCCCGCGTACTGGCCGCAGCGGAAGCCCCCGGCAACGCCAGGCGCACGCCCCCATGGCTCGCTTGGGGCCTTGCCACCGTTGCTGCGCTACTCGTCGCCGCGCTCATCACCTCGTTTGCCCTGCGCTCCAGAACTTCGCCGCCCGTGCCCCAGGCCGAACTCGCCGCCGCCCAAAAACTCGCGGAATGGCGTGCCCCTAGCGATATCTTTCTGCAAACTCCAGGTAGCGAAATGCTGCGGTCCACGCCAAAGCTCGGCGTGTCCTACCTGCGGCTTCCCGCCAAGACGGATAAGGAGAAACGACCATGAAACCGAGAGTGATCTTCCTCTGCCTGCTGCTCTTGCTCGCACTGGGCGCCGCCCGCGCCCAGCAGCCTGACCGCGACCCCATGGGGCAGAGCTTCTTTGCCCCCGAGTTAGTCATGCAGAATCAGGAAGCCATCGGGCTGACCGACGAGCAGAAGTCCTTTCTCAAAACGGAAATCCGCGCAGCCCAACTCAAGTTCACCGAGTTGCAATGGAAGCTGCAGGACGAAATGGAAAAAATGATCGCGCTCGTCAAGCAGCCCCACGTCGAGGAGAAAGACGCCGTGGCTCAGCTCGAGAGAGTCCTGGCCCTCGAGCGCGACATCAAGCGCGCCCAGGTCACTCTCCTGGTGCGCATCAAAAACAAACTCACCCCCGAGCAGCAAGTCAAACTCGCCGAAATCCGCGGCAAGTCCGACAACAAGTAGGGCCCAATAGGCTCGTCAAGTTTGGCTAAGGATCTTATCCGGAAACAGAAATACACTTTTGGCAAGGTCGGAACGCAGCGTTTCCTCGCGATAGTATTTCTTCAGGATATTCTCTTCCCAGCTCAATAAGTCTTTATTTGCGGCGGCGAATTGCGTCCATGTCTGCGTAGTTCCCGCCCGAACCATCCGCTCGTGAATCAAAAGCAGGAAAGCCCACGTGACGGTTTCGTTGTAAATTTCTGGCTTGCCAATGGCAGTCGCAAATCTCGCCAGCGAAGTGGAAAACCGCTGCAAAGCTTCCAGGGCCGGATAGCGGCACAAATACAAAAACCCCATCCGGACGTGATCAGCATGGTGAAAAGTCTCTTTGTTCAGAGTGCATTCCTCGAACCTCGCCATGAACTCGTCATCGGTCATGCGGCACCTCTTTTGCTTCCTTGTCACCGTGAGTTATGAGAGTCGCTTGCCCCTGCCTCAATGAGGCGATGGCTGGCCGTGGAATCCAAATCCAGGCCATAGAACTTCTTCAATTCCTGAATGCGTTCCAAGCTTTCTCGCTGGAACGGGCACTTCCCATCAAACGCGTGCAGAACGATGCCCTCCAGCAGATCGCCCAGCGTCAAATCGTGATAGTCCGCAAAGGCCCTCATAACCTTCAAGAGCCGCTTTTCCATCCGCACACCCGTCTGCACCCGCTCGATGACGTGCTTCTCATTCAGTGCCATGCCACGCTCCAATGGTACCAATATACCCTGGTACCAATGACCACGCAAGTCCCCTTTTCTGCTTTCACTCGACCCCATTCTTGAATTGTCTTGCCCGGCACCCTCTGGGGATCAGGAAGTGGTCCGCAACTCTAGGGAATTGCCTAAGTCTGAAGCTAGATCGCCCTTGACAGTCGTATACCCTTAGGGTACTGTTTAGCTTAGGTAAACGTGTAGTTGGCGTGCGGGATTCCCGCTTCCGCGTCTTTGCCTGGCCTTTTTTCCTGCACTCGTAACCGATTTAGAATCAACACTTGCCAAAAAACCCACTGGTGTTGATTTTAAACGGCTTACTGAAAAACTAAATCCTTTAGAATCAACACTTACAGAAAATCGGGGGAGGGGGTCCGGGCGCAAAGAGTAACCCCCGGCTCAAGCTCTGCCAGGTCGCGCAACAGGTAGCTACTAATCTTACTGCGGGCGCGAATAGCGCGCGATGTTCGCGGGGATGGGGACTTCCCCCTTGCGGCGCGGGTCGGGCAACGGCGCTTCGGCGGCCCACTTACAGGGTATGACCCCCGACCATGCCGTACCTTGGTAGTCCTCTTCGTCATCGATGGCGAACCCCGTTCGCACCTTCGCGGAAGCCTCCACCAAGGGCACCGCCAGGACCATGGTGGCCCTCAACTCTTGCTCGCTAGGAGGCCGCACGTCCGCCCAGCGCCCGCGAATCACGTATTCCACAAAATCGCGCATCGCCGCCAGCTTCGCGGCTTCGCCCTCGATGATCTCGGCTTTGCCCATCACCACCACCGAGCGGTAATTGACCGAATGTCCCATCGCCGTCGGCGCGCAAACGATCCCGTCGAGCAGAGTCACGCTCAGGCAGAACGGCGCACCGCTCGACAGCGTCTTCATCAGGCGGCTGGCCGGCGACCCGTGGAGAAATAGTTTGTCACCAACCCGCACGTAATTCGTCGGCACGACGAATGGCAGCCCATCCGCGATGAACCCCACCTGGCACACAAATGCCTCATCCAGAATGCGATAGATCAATTCGCGGTCGTACGACCCCCTGTCCGGCTTCCGCCGCACCCGCGTCCGCTCCGTAGGCGTGAAGTTGTTTCGTTCAGTAGAAGTAGACTCGTTGTTTCTTTCAAAAGAAGTAGATTCGCTCATGCATGCAGCGTATTGCGCGTTGCCACACGCCGCAAGTACCAATGCGGCCCTGGTGGCACAGGCTTCAGCCTGTGTCCTTTTCCGGCCGCTTGCAAACCAAGTAGGGGCACGGTATATCGTGCCCCTACTCGAGCAAGATATTCGCGATCTACTTTGGGTTTTCGGGAGCCGGTTTAGCCGTGCCGCGCACCACGCGGAACCCAATGTACTCCGGCGCAGGCGTGCAATTCGACTTGGGATCAGCCGGACAATCCGCGCTGCCGCCGATCACCTTGCCCTTGCCATCGCGCGTAAGCACCCACTCGGCCACGTTCCCGCCGAGATCGTAAATGGGCTCCTCCTCGTCCTTGCCCTGGCCGCGGAAACTGCCGACTTCCTTAAGCAACGGCGCGGTGCCCTTCAGTTCCTTCGCTTTTTCACGCAGCCGCGCCGCATCCTCTGGATTCGGCGCGTACCCGGCCCAATAGTCGAGCGTATTTTCGCCGTCGCGGTTTTCGTATAGTTCTTTTACTTCATCTTCGAAGGGAATGCGCCATGTGTCGCAAGTCCACTGGCTGAGCCAGGCTACATAAGCCTGCGCGGCCTCAAGACTGACGCCACTCGCAGGGAGATTATGCTTTTCAAGTTCTTCTTTGTTACCTGCAGGACGGAGGATCGATTTACTGCGCTCTGACCCATCGTCCTTAAACTTGCTAGCTCCGAGAAAATTTGTATATTGTGTGCGAGTCACCTCAGTACGGCCGATCTCGAGACTCCCTCGTTTGGTAGTCTCAGGGGTAAGCGTTGCAACATAATTGTTTTCCGGGTGCTCTCTCGAAGAGCAGGTCCGTCCAACTCCAAAATAAACACCAAATCTTTGCAAACCTTGTTTTTTGATTTGCGCTGCAAGCGGTGAGTCTTTCTTAAAGGCCTCGTTTTCCGGCTTGGCGGACTTGAAGAAGTATTTGTCGAACCATGCCACTTCTTCATCGACTTTGCGCATCTGGTGCGTGAGCTTGCGCGGGCCGTGCGGCTCGCCAGGGAAAACCACGAACTTCACCGGCACTTTGTCGTAGTACTGAAGGACCCGGAAGTAGGACCAGCTTTGCGCGGGTGGAACGTTGGTATCCTGTGTGCCGTGGAAAATCAGCACCGGCGCCTTCACTTTGTCCATTTTGAAGAAGGGCGATTTGCGAATATATAGTTCAGGATCTTCCATCGGCGACTTGCCGAAGTAGTAGGAATCAAACGAATCGCCGAAGAGCACATTGCCCCAGTCGCTTATCCATTCAATGTCGCCCGCGCCCACGCTCGCCACCTTGTATCTGTCGGGATACGTCGTGATCAGGCTCGTCGATAAAATCGATCCATTCGACCAGCCCAACGTCGCGACTTTATTTGGATCGACGAATTCTTTGGCGATCAAATAATCGACGCCCGCATTGATGTCGGGAGTTTCGAGATCGTAATACTTTCCGCAGCAGATGGATTCGACCCACTTCAATCCGTAATTGCTGCTGCCGTGATAGTTGGGTTTCAGGATAAACGCGCCGCGCTGCGTTAGGAGATTGGTGGGATATGCCCAGCTATCCGCCCAGGCATCGGCATCGTGACCGGCAGGACCGCCATGAATCGCGGTGATCAGCGGATACTTTTTCCCGGCTTCGTAATTGGTGGGGTAGTAGAGAATGCCTTCGACTTCCTCCTCATTCGAGCCTTTCCAGCGGATCACTTCGCTTTTTGCGAAGGCGCGATGCTTGCTCAAGCCTTCGTTCAGTTTGGTGACTTGTACTGGCGAAACGATTTTCGTTCCATCCAGCTTCGCGCGATACACCTGCGGCAGCTTGCTGGCGGTCGAGTAGAAATAGACGATCGTTTTTCCGTCTGCGCTGACCTCAAAGAACTGGATGTTTTTCGCGTGTTCGCCGTCGAGCGATTCGCGTTTCCAGCTCCACGCGCCGCCCGATTTCATCCGCGTGTAGCGTGAGATCTCGAACCGGTGGCCTGCCGCCAGGCCGGCAACAAACCCGTCGTCCGTGGCCGCCAGGTCCGATCCGATTCCGTTTTCCCAATCCAGCGGAACCTGCTCGCTCTTTCCGGCACTCATATCGTAGAAATAAAGCTTCAGGATACTCGCGGTGAGAAATTTCGGATGAGTGGAATACGGCGCCCAAGCGTAGAAGCCGGAATTGTCCGGCGCCCACTCAAAACCGAAGGGATAGATGCGCCCTTCCGTGAAGATGCGCTTCTCGGTTCCGTCGGTCAGATTATGCAGAATCGTCACCGGCGGAACTTTTTGGTCGAATGTGTAGTGCAGGCTCTTCTCGTGAACCGCAGCGGCGTATATGCCGTCTTTCGAGACGCCCCAGTTGCCGATCCAATCGGTATTGGTGGTCAGCCGCGTGATCTTCTTATCCTTCACGCTGATCTTGTAGAGCCGCACCGGTGCTTCGTGTTCGGCGTCGTCGACCACTTCCGAATCGTCTTTCTTGCGCTTCAGTTCCTGTTGGAAGAGCGTGGGATCTTCTTCCGCGCTGAAAATAATCGTGTCATTGCCGAGCCAATCGATTCGCCGCGGCCCGCGCGCGAGTTCGGTGAGCGGCCAGGCTTCACCCCCGTGCGGATTGATCAGCCAGATTTGCACCGGAGCAGTCTCCGGCTTGGCGCCCGGCCGAGCGCGATTGCTGGTGAAGGCGACGAGCTGTCCGTCCGGGGACCACTGCGGCGAACCGTTATTATCCGTGCCGCGTGTGAGCTGGATTTCCTTGTCGTCGGTGAGGCTTGATAAAATCATATTGGAAACGCGGGCGTCTTTTTCCTTGTCGCCGACGGATTTCACCCAGAGAAGCCATTTTGCATCAGGCGAAATGCGCGTTTGCGGCGCGGCGTATTCGGTGAAAATAATATCTTCCGCTTTCCACGGTTCTATTCTCGCCGGCGTTTTCGTTTCATCCGCCGATGTCACTTGCGCCGGGAGGACCAGCGCCGCTGCCGCCAACAGCCCAGCCACAAGCATTCCCGCTACGAACCAATTCTTCCGCATTCTCGCCATCCTCATTTCGATAGAAAAAGTTTGCCAGCACACACTGCAGAATCCCAAACATGCCGCCGCACAGCATAGTGTAATTGACCCGCGTTTGGAATCGTGTACCCTGAGGGGCACTTCGACGAAACGAGGATTCTGATGGCACCCGCAAAAGCAGTGTTCACTCGCGAGACATTTCAGTTCTTCAAGGACCTTGGCCGACACAACAAAAAAGAATGGATGGACGCCAACCGCGACCGTTACCAATCAGCGATCGTGCAACCTTTCCGGCGATTGCTGGAGGAAGTTGCTCCCACGGTGCTGGAGATCGATTCGCGATTCGACACCAGCGGCCGCACGGGCGCGAATTTCTCGCGCATCAACCGCGACATCCGCTTTGCGAAAGACAAAACGCTCTACAAAACGCAAATGTATCTGAAGTTTTCCGTGTCGCTCGGCGGCAAAGGTGAAACCGGACAACTCTATGCGGGCATTTCCGCCGATACGGTGACGGCGGGCTTCCGCATCTATTCAGGCGGCAAGCGAAGAGAGTCCGTGCTCGCGCTGATCGCCGAGCCCCGCGCGCTCGCCAATCCGCGCTGGCCCGCGCAGCAAAAGAAGCGCCTAGGCCGCAGCTATGAAAGCTACTGGTACACAACCGTAAAAGGCGAGTGGACAAGACACGATGGCTGGCCCGTGGCCCCCGAAGTCTGGAAGAAAATTCAAGCGTGGATCGTCCGCCGCAAACTGACGCCGGCGGCAGCCACGAGCGCTTCTTTTCCGCGAGACCTCGCCAAAATCTTCCGCCAAGTCTATCCGCTGCTGCGTTTCACTTCGTTACCGGAGTAGCAAAAGGAGAGTGACCATGAGTCCTGCCACCGATCAGACCAAGACCCGGAGAAAATTCCTACGGATGCTGTCGGCGAGTCCTTTGCTGGCCTGCCCCGGCTTGTTTGCCGGATCTTTCGGCAATCTTCTCGCTGCTGGGGAAGTTACAGAGAAGAAGTTTCTTGGCTGGCTCGATTCTTTTCAGCAAAGCGAGGAAGTGATTTCCGCTCCGGACCAGGCCCTGGAAGTGATGGATTTTGAGGCCGCTGCGCGCAAGGCGCTGCCTCCCGCGCATTTCGGCTATCTCGCCACCGGCGTGGACGATGATGGAACGGTGCGTGCGAATCGCGAAGGGTATTCGCACATCCAGATTCGTTCGCGCAGACTCGTCAACGTCGAGGACATCGACATGTCGGTGAAACTTTTCGGCACAAAGTGGAACACGCCGATTGTGCTCTCCCCCGTGAGCGGGCAGAAAGCGTTCCATCCCGAGGGGGAAATCGCCGTGGCCCGGGCAGCCGGCGCCAAGGGCCACCTGATGATGTTGTCTACCGCTGCCACTTCGTCCATCGAAGACGCACTCAAGGCGCGGGGCGGCCATGTATGGCAGCAACTCTATCCGACAAACGTCTGGGAAGTTGGCCAGGCCATCGTCAAGCGCGCTGAAGCTGCGGGCTCTCCCGCGATTGTCCTGACGGTAGACCTGCAGGAGGGCAGCAACCGCGAAACGTTATTCCGCGCGCAACAGGTGGATAAGCGGGAATGTTCCGCTTGCCATCAGACCTCCTACACCGGGTATGCCAGGGGAAGAGGTAGAGGGGGCTCAGGGGGCTTCGCGCAATATGCAGCCCGGAAGCCGATGTTCGACGGTCTCGATCTGTCCAAGGTCACGGCTGCTCATCCTGCGAACATGGATTGGGATTTCGTGAAACGGCTGCGCGATACGGTGACCGTCAAGCTGCTCCTTAAGGGCATCGTTACGCGCGAAGACGCGCAGCTCGCGGTCGAACACGGGGTAGATGGCTTGGTGGTCTCGAACCACGGCGGACGGGCCGAGGAAACTTTGCGCCCGACGATCGAAAGTCTGGCCGAGGTTGTCGAAGGAGCCGCCGGCAAAGTCCCGGTGATCGTGGACGGCGGCATCCGGCGCGGCACGGACGTCTTCAAAGCCCTGGCGTTCGGTGCATCAGCAGTCGGCATAGGCCGGCCTCACGCCTGGGGACTGGCGGCGTTTGGCCAGCCGGGTGTCGAAGCGGTACTCGAGATTCTGCGTCGCGAATTGCGCACGATTATGCGACAGGCGGGAACCACTTCGGTTGACAAAGTTACGCGTAATTATGTTGTTGGCCGCACGACTTGACCGTGGAAAACGAATGTCACGCTGCCCACAATCGCAGGGCGACTAGATGCCACGACATTAAAAAACCGGTGAGCACGCAGCAGGCGGAGGAGACGAGGAGCGAGTGGACGCGCACGGCTCGGTGTATTTCGGTTTTGGGCACGGCGATGGCGAGGAGCAAGCCGGTGAGCGAGAGCAACGGAAAAAGCAGGGTGCCGAGAAAGATGCCGGCGGTCCACACGTTGAACGTTCCGATTTGCGGGCCGTGGAGGCGCGAGAAGCAGAAAGGAACGGCGAGGAGCGCGAGAGTTGCCAAGAGCGGCGCGGCGCGCACCGACAGGTGGCGCACGTCTTTCATGCCGCCGAAGAGTTTCCACAAAATCCAGACCAGGGCGAAGAGCAGGGAAGTGGCCATCAGCACGAGGCAAAGAACAAGCAGCGCGATTTTTGCGTAGAGCACAAGCAGGCTGCTGCGTTCGCCGTAAGAGACGCCTTCAAGGCCGTTGCTGGTTAGCACCATGCGTCCGGCCGGGTCATGGAAAAAGAGCGTGGTGCCTTCGGGTTCTTTTTCTTCGCGAAACAGGTTGAAGGCGACGGGGACGAGCGGCTCCGGCTTGCCGAAGATCCCCGAGCGGGTGAGTTGGCCGTTGATGATGCGGATGCGGACGCCTCCGGTGAGGTCCTCCAGGAAAGCGAAGAGCTGGTTGCGCGGAGCGCGCGGGGCATAGTATCCCGCGAATTGATCCAACTGATAGTGACCCAGAAAGATTGGAAGTTGCTGCGGCTTCGGAGCATCCTTCGAGAGAAAATCGATGGCCAGACGATTCATCTCGCGAAGGGCGTTGCCGGAATTCGCGCTGTTCAAGAGGATGACGTAGCCCCAGTCTTGTTCCGGCATATAACGATAAGTGGAAAGAAAGCCGTCGATGCCGCCGTTGTGGCCGTGTGTGACTACGCCGCCTTCGACTTGTGTGTAGTTCGCCAGGCCGTAGCCCAAGCGCAGACCGTATTTTGCCGCGAGAGTCGTCTCGGTCGTTTCCATGCGCAGAATGGATTCGGGCTTGAGAAGTTGCGCGTCGCTGGTTCTTCCGCGGCGCAGCAGAAACTGCACCAGCTTCGCCAATTCGCCCGGTGAAGCTTTTAAATCTCCCGCCGGACGCAAATAGATGAATGGGTAGCCGGCAGCGAGAGGTGGATTGGCTTCATATCCCGTGGCCAGCAGCGGCTTATTTACGTCCGTAAAGGGGAGGTCCGCATTCTCCATGCCGAGCGGGCGAAGAAAATTTTCGCGGATGTAAGCGTCGAACGGCCGGCCGGTGATTCTTTCGATGAGATAGCCGGCCACGCCGTATCCGGGATTCGAGTAAGACATACGCGTACCCGGCTGCCAGCGAACTTCTTCAGGTTTCTGAAATCGTTTGAAGACATCGAGGAGAGGATAGTCGTAGCGGTCGCGGAGATTGTAGACTTCGCTGAACTCCATGTCGTCGAAGCCGGCGGTGTGCTCGAGCAGGTTCACGATGCGAACGGGATTCGTCGCTTCCCAACGATTCTTTACGGGGACTTCCGGCGCGACATCCCGTAGGCGCGCGTACAAATTGATTTTTCCTTCTTCCTGCAATTTGAGCAGGGCCAGGGCGACAAACGTTTTGCTGATCGAGCCGACGCGGAATTCGGTGTCACATCCGACGCTGCGGTTTGCGGCGATATCCGCCTTTCCGATTCCGCCGCACCAGGAGACCTCGCCATTCACCACCAGAGCGATGCCGGCTCCCGGCACGTGTTCTTTTTCGAGGACATCTTTCATTGCCTTTTGCAGATCTTCGAGCGTCTTCGGGTGCGGCAAGTCCTCTTTCTGTTGCGCCCTGCTGCGGACCGGCAAGGACAAGAGTGCCAACGCACAAAACGTGGAGATGAGTTTGGAACGCCTCTGGCGCATCTTTGCTCCTGCGCGGGGTGGCCGCGGTTTGGTCCCTGCATTCTAACGGGCGGCTATGCCAGCACAAGGGCTAATGCAGCGCACTCCGTGTGTCGCGGATCCGCGAGTTGGAATTGACGCATGCCCTTGCGGTCGCATACGATGCCGCGCGTGACATTTTTCTCGCAGTGCACGCGTCGCCTTGCAGGATTAGCGCTATGAAACGATTCGCGACGATCGTGGCGTGGATTTGTGTGGCCTTGCTGGGCGCCGGGTCGCTGGGAGCGATCGCGGTGCATCGCGGCGAGCCGCTGAACGCCACGTGGTTCGTTGTCGCGGCAGTTTGCTCGTATCTTGTTGCGTTTCGTTTTTATTCGGCATTTATTGCCGCGCGCCTGCTGGCGCTCGATGACACGCGCGCTACTCCCGCGGAGAGAAACGACGATGGACGCGACTTCGTGCCCACGAACAAGTGGGTTCTCTTCGGTCATCATTTTGCCGCGATTGCGGGACCTGGACCGCTGGTCGGCCCCACGCTGGCGGCGCAGTTTGGTTATTTGCCGGGGACACTTTGGCTAATTGCAGGCGCGGCGTTTGCCGGGTGCGTGCAGGATTTCATTATTCTCTTTTGTTCGATTCGCCGGAATGGCAAGTCGCTCGGCGAAATGGCGCGGGAGGAAGTGAGCGCGCGCGGCGGCTTGATCGCGCAGTTCGCGGTGCTGGCCATCATGACCATCCTCTTGGGCGTAGTGGGATTGGTCATCGTGAATGCGCTGAAGTCGTCGCCATGGGCGACATTTACTTTGGCGATGACCATTCCTATCGCGCTGCTTCTTGGATTGTACTTGCGTTTTCTGCGGCCGGGGCGCGTGCTGGAAGCTTCGCTGATGGGCGTGGCGCTGGTGCTTTTTGTGGTTGTGGCCGGGCAGTGGGTGGCGGATTCGCCTTCGTGGGCGCACGTTTTTACGCTGAGCGGCGTGTCGCTGGCGTTCGCGCTGATTTTGTATGGATTCGCGGCTTCCGCGCTGCCGGTATGGCTGCTGCTCGCGCCGCGCGACTATCTCAGTGCATTCATCAAGGCGGGGGCTATTTTTTCGCTGGCCGCGGGAATTTTGCTGGTGCGCCCGGAAGTTTTGATGCCGCCGCTGACGCGATTTATCGACGGCACGGGGCCCGTGTTCGCCGGGAAAATCTTTCCGTTTTGTTTTATCAACATCGCGTGCGGGGCGATCAGCGGGTTTCATTCGCTGATTTCTTCGGGCACGACGCCGAAAATGATTTTGCGGGAAAGCCAGGCGCGGCTGATCGGGTATGGCGCGATGATGCTGGAATCGTTTGTGGGCGTGATGGCCATGGTCGCGGCCTGCGCCATGACGCCGGGCGTTTATTTCGCTATCAACAGTCCCGCGAGCATCGTGGGCGCGACCCCGGAAGCGGCGGCGACAACGATCAGCGGCTGGGGCTACGATTTGCAGGCGCAAACGATGACGAATCTCGCGCATGCCGTGGGCGAGCAAACGCTGCTGAATCGCGCAGGGGGCGCGCCGTCGCTTGCAGTCGGCATGGCGCAGATTTTCTCGAGCACAATCGGCGGCGATCGATTGCTCGGCATCTGGTATCACTTCGCGATCATGTTCGAGGCGCTGTTTATCCTTACGGTGCTGGATGCGGGAACACGCGTGGGGCGCTTCATGGTGCAGGAACTGAGCGGGCGGCTGTGGAAACCTTTCGCGCGGACCAGTTGGATACCGGGAATTCTGCTTTCGAGCGCCATAATCGTCGGCGCGTGGGGCTACTTTCTATATCAAGGAGTCATCGATCCACTGGGAGGCATCAATTCGCTTTGGCCGCTCTTCGGCATCTCGAACCAATTGCTGGCGGCGGTAGCGTTGGTGGTGGCCACTTCGATTTTGTTGAAGATGGGCCGCTTGAAATGGATTTGGGTGACACTGCTGCCCATGGCATCGCTGGTAGCGATCACCATGACGGCGAGCTTTCAAAAGATTTTCGATGCCAACCCGCGGATCGGGTTCCTTTCGTACGCCAATGTGCTGGCGGCGCAAATTGCGGCTGGGAAAATTCCTGGGGCGAAGATCGCGGAGACGCAGCGAATTATTTTCAACCAACGATTGGATGCCGCAGTAACCGCGGTGCTGGCGATGATGATTCTCGTGCTTATCGTCGAAGCGCTGGTGCAGTGGTACGCGATTTTGAACCGGCGCCGCGAAGCGGTGCTGCATGAATCGCCGTACGTCGCAACGCAATGGGCCGAAGGCGCGACCCACGGAGACGATTGATGGCGAGTGTTGCAAACTTATCCACGACGCCCGGGCCGGCAGTAGGCGGCTCACTGACTCTGCGCCAACGATTGGAAAGGAGCGTCCGCCGCGCATGGCGCGGCATCCGCGAGTGGTGCGGAGATGCCGCGTACGAAAGCTATCTTCGAGCGAAACGCAGACGACGTACGCCCGGGCGCGTGCTGACGCCCGAAGAGTTCTACGTGGAACAGCTCGAGCGCCGCTACTCCCGCCCCAATCGCTGCTGCTAGTGGCATTATTTGCCGGCGTTTTTGCGAAAACTCTCTCCTTGCTTGACTGGCTCCCGGGCCATAAAATCCTTCTCAATCCAGGCCCACCTTTTATTTCTCCGGCGGAGGCAATCATGAGCATCGATCAGGACAAGCTGCACGAGTTTCTCGGCAAGGCGATTGTTGATTTTGGCGCGACATTCAACGCCGCGCTGATTCGCATCGGCGACAAGCTGGGGCTTTACAAAGCGCTTGCCAAGGGCGGGCCGCAAACGCCCGCGGAACTTGCGAAGTCCACGGGCACGGCCGAACGTTACGTTCGCGAATGGCTGAGCGCGCAGGCCGCCGGCGGATATGTCAACTACAACGCGGCAAACGGGAAATTTCATCTTAGCGAGGAGCAAGCGTTCGCGATGGCGGACGAAAGCAGCCCAGTATTCCTGCCAGGGGCGTTTCAGGCCGCCCTTGCTTCGCTCCATGCCGAGGAAAAACTCACGGAGAGGTTCAAGACCGGCGAAGGCATCGGCTGGCACGAACACCATCCCGAACTTTTTGTGGGCACCGAGCGGTTTTTTCGTCCCGGCTACGCGGCAAATTTGATCAGCGCCTGGATTCCGTCGCTGGAGGGTGTTGACGCGAGACTGAAGAGCGGGGCGCGCGTAGCCGATGTGGGCTGCGGGCTCGGCGCTTCCACGATCTTGATGGCGAAGTCTTATCCCAAATCGGAATTCGCGGGGTTCGACTATCACGATAAATCGATTGAGACCGCGAAGCAGCGAGCGAAGGACGCCGGCGTAAGCGATCGCATCCGCTTCGAAGTTTCCAGCGCGAAATCCTATCCCGGGAAAGACTACGACTTTGTGACCTTCTTCGATTGTCTGCACGACATGGGCGATCCCGCGGGAGCTTCCGCGCACGTTCGCAGCACGCTGAAGAAGGACGGCACGTGGATGATTGTCGAGCCGTTTGCGGGCGACAAACTGGAAGACAATCTCAATCCGATAGGCAGGGCATTCTACGGAGCATCGACACTGCTCTGCACGCCAGCGTCGTTGTCACAGGAGGTTGGACTGGCGCTTGGCGCGCAAGCGGGGGAGAAGCGAATACGAGAAGTCGTTACGGGAAGCGGGTTTACTCGATTCCGCCGCGCCACACAAACGCCGTTTAATCTTGTTTTTGAAGCGCGACCGTAAGATTTCGGCCTGCAGCGTCCGCCAAAGTCGCAAGAATTGAGCGTCCACACAGACCCGGCCCTTGCTACCCTCTTTTGGGATTATCCTGCTTGAATGTGGAGAGACGCGAGAGTAGACTCGCCCTAATCCCGGTCAGGCCCCGCAGATCAGTTCCTCAGGAGGGTCTAGATGCGACATCTTCCTCGCTTGGTTTTGCTTTTCATCCTTGCGTTTGCCGTCAGCCTTATTTACTTCACTACCGCGGCACAGGAGAAAGCTCCCAAACCCGATTTTGATATGACCGCCAGCTATATTGAAGCTTGCAGTTGCGATATGTTCTGTCCCTGCTACTTCAACACCCATTCCACGAATCATGCGGGCATGGGCGAAAACCACATGGAAGAACATTTTTGCCGGGCCAATCTTGTCCTCAAGGTGGACAAGGGCTCCTACAAGGGCACCAAGCTCGATGGCGCCAAGGTCTGGATCGCCACCGATCTGGGCAGCGACTGGAGCACCGGCAAGGACTCCTGGCTGGTGGTGAATTTCGATCCCAGCGTCAGCAAGGAGCAGCAGGCTGCACTTGGCGACATCCTTGGCCAGCTTTATCCGATTCCCTGGCAGCAAAAGGCCGTGGCCACCGCGGCGTTTTCTTGGAGCGTGGACACCAAAACGGGCGTGGCCCACGCCAAGATGGACAATGGGAAAGGCGAAGTCGTCCTCGAACGTTTCAACGGCAATGATTCCAGCCACGAAGTTGTCTTGCACAACCTGAAATATTGGGGGGCGCAGTCCAACGACGGCTTCCGCATGTGGAAGAGCAAACACGAAGCCTTCGAAGGAGACGGCCACAAGTTTTCTTACGATGGCACAAATGGTTTCCTGATCACCATCCATTTTTCCGGAAACACAAAGCCCGCCTCCGCGGACTGATCCTCGGCTCGAATCGAGCCCGGCAGCCGTGGTTTGCTTTCCAGCAAACCGTGGCTGCCGGACTAGGATTCTTCCTCGTCTTCGCTCTCGTGTTTTAACTCGATTGTTCTGTGGGTGATCCGGATGTTGTGGTTGCGGATGCCGGCGAGGATGGCGCGACGCGTTTCCACTGGCAGCATTTCCGGAGCGAAGACGCCCGTAAGTTCCCGCGGAAAAGATTTGATGAAGAGCACCGCGACGTGCGCGGTGGCGTAGGCCACTGGTGTTGTAAAGCGGCCCTGCTGGCGGATTTGGTAGAGCGTGGGGAAGGTGCAGTCGCTGCGAATCAGCAGAGTCTGATCTTCTTTCGCACCGCGCTTGACGCCGCGCACCAGAACTGCCGCCGCAAACCGCGCGTTTTGCAAGATTCCCTGCCGGATCAGCTTGGCGATCATGCGTGGAGAAGACGTTTGCGGGAATTTCTGCTTGGGGATGCCGCGAGACTTGGAGAGTTTGCCTTGCTTGTACCAGCGGCGCAGACGGTCGAATTCGTTTCCGCCGATCTTCACATCCATGTTGCGTATGGGGATGGCGTAGGGAAGCGTAGCGACTTCGTCTTGTGCGGCGAGGACCACGTTGGCGCTGCCGATGGGATCGACGAAGCGAAACTTTTCGAGCTCCGCGAAGCGTTTCTCCATACGGAATTTGCCGTTGCGGTAGACGCGCGGATTGGAAATCGCTTCGTCGAAGGAAACTTCCGGCGACCATTGCGAAATGGGGTCGTCGCTCTCGCTGCTTTCGTAGAGGCGAATATGCACGCTTTCGACTTCATCGAGCGTCTCCGCCGCGCGCTTCACGAGCAGATTTGTGAGGCCAGGCGCGGCGCCAGCATTGATGACCGCGGTACGGTTCTTGGCTTCAAAGCGTTTGGCGAAGGAAAACTGCTCGGCTCTGAAAGGGTTTTTGGTGAGATGCGAGCTGAGATCGAGGTAATGAGCGCGGAGATGAAGAGCCGCGCGCATGACGATCAGGTTGAAGACCGAAGCGGAAGCGTTGACAATGAGCTGGCAGCCGCGGGCGGCGCGGATGATGCCGCGCAGGTTGCGGGCGTTCACTTCGGTGATGGCGATGGTGCTTTTCTTGCCGAGGAAACGCCGCGCGCGCTGAGGATCGCGGTCGCCGCACCAGACGGTATGTCCTTGGCGTTCCAGTAGTTGTGCGAGGAGCGAGCCGGTCGCCCCGGCCCCTAAGACGAAGATCCGCATGGCGTGGGCAAAACTCTATCACAGACCGTGCGCAGGGGATTCTCGGTCGTTCAAGATTGTGCAGGATTCCGAGGGGCCGGCGCTCCGCGAAGCAAACCTTCGGTACTCAGGTCTTCGTGCAAGTCCGGCCAATGGATACCATAACCACCACCCGCGATTTTCCAATGAGTTCGTTGCTCGGCCGTTGCGTGGAGCAACCTGGGGTACCAGGCCAAAGGCACACTGATCACACGCCCATCCATCAGCGAGACGGAAAGAGAGTCAGGCGTGAAACTCACGCTGGCGACGCGCTCGTCCGCTTTGGGTGCCAAAATGCCCATTCCAAACCCTTGACATTCTCCTCCAATTCTATCGGTTGTCTGCGGGATTATTCCAACTTTCGTATGGCCCTAAATCCGTTCGGCGTGGGTAGAAAGTCGTCGAAGCCATAGGCCATAAGCGCCAGTTTGAGCTTTTGGGAAAGCGATGTCCCGAACACTTCCATCTCGCTGTAGGGAGGGTCAGCGGAATCTGCGCCATGGTGGAGATCAATAGTGTTGAGTTTGCTTATCAGGCTCTCTTCGCGAGACGCGGCATGACCGATCTCGAAGGTGGTGATTCCATCGAGGTGACTGTCCGTCGGGCGCTCCTGCCAAAGGCGATGAGCAACAATTGTGTTAGCAGGGGTATTCACGATCCATACTGGCGCACTCCGTGGCAATGAGCCCAGGCGCTCTCCGAATTCTGGATCGACAATCACATAGACTTTATAAGGTTGGTTCATTATCCCCTAGAATCACACACGCCGCTTTAAAGTCGGTTGGATGGAGGAGCCCTCGCCGGTCCCACCTTAGTAGACTCTACCGAATTGCGCTCCTCTGCACACAGGAATACACTATGCGGGTAACTCCGATCCCTGCCGCCTACTGGAGAGATATCCAACGGCGCAGTGACGAAATCCCGGTTCCAAGGGGATTGAGGGTTCGGGTGGAAACGCCCGGGCCTCCCGCGTTTGGAAAGGAGCGACCTCACCGAAAATAGGTATATTTTCGGAGGGCGCCCGATTCCAATGTGCGGATCGGGTTTTTTATTTGACGGTTTGATTCGACGATTCGACGCCATGACCCTTCACGATAAATTCGGACGGCAAATTACCGACCTGCGCATTTCAATTACGGACCGCTGCAACTTCCGGTGCGTGTATTGCCGCTCTGCCGATCCGGAAAATTATCGAACGCACGATGAGATTCTTTCCTGGCCGGAGCTGGACAGGCTGGGCCGCGTTTTCCTGAGCTTGGGAATTCGCAGAGTGCGCATCACCGGAGGCGAGCCGCTGGTTCGCGAAGGCGTCGAAGAGTACATCGCGCGTCTGCACGCCCTGGGCGTTGAAGACCTCTCGATGACCACGAACGGGCATTTGCTGGCGGAGCGCTGCGAGCGCTTGCTGGCTGCCGGGCTGCGGCGCATCAACATCAGTCTGGACTCGCTCGATCCGGGAAAATTCGAGCGCATCACGCGCACGAAGTCTTTTGCCACGGTGATGCGCGGGATTGACGCGGCGCAGAATTCGCGGCTCGCGCCCGCAAAGATCAATGCCGTGCTGGTGCGCGGGCTGAATGACGACGAAGTCGAGGCGTTCGCCAACTTCGCGCGCGAGCGCGGCGTTATCATGCGCTTCATCGAGTTTATGCCGCTGGACGCCGACCGTCACTGGACGCGCGAGCTGGTGGTGCCCGCGGCGGAAGTTTACAAACGGATTAACGCGCGCTGGCCGCTCGAACAGATTCCGCACGAACGCAGCGAAACGGCGCGCAAATATCGCTTTGCCGATGGAGCGCCCGGCGAGATCGGCCTCATCGCTCCGGTCACGCAGCCGTTTTGCGGGCATTGCTCGCGCATCCGGCTGACCGCGGACGGCAAGCTGCGCACGTGTCTTTTCAGCAAGGACGACCACGACTTGCGCGCGTTGCTGCGCGAAGGCGCCTCGGACGAGGACTTGGTCACGTATATTCGCTCCGTAGTAATGGAAAAGGAAGAAGGACACCGCATCAACGAGCCGGACTTTGTGCCGCCCTCGCGTACCATGGTGTTTATCGGCGGTTAGCAGTAAAACTCACCAAAAGACGAGAAAACTCATCTAATTCTCAGAGGCGATCCAGAACCAAGACACATTCAGGAACGACAAAAACATGGGCCAACTTGTCTCCATTTTGAAAACACCGACGCTGATCGGAACCGAGCAGCCGGCGACGTTGCGCGCGCCGGAGATTGAAGCGGGAGTCGGCTGCGACTTCGATTCGTATTTGCTGGTTCCGGACAATACGCTGGACGAACGCATCGCGGAGGCCAAGGCGCGGCTCGGCACGGACGCCGTCATTCTCGGCCACCACTACCAGCGCGACGAAGTCGTCAAGTTTGCCGATTTTCGCGGCGACTCTTTGAAGCTTTCCTACCAAGCCGCCGAAGCGGACGGCCGCTACATCGTTTTCTGCGGCGTACACTTCATGGCTGAGAGCGCGGACATTCTTCGCCGCGAGCATCAAACCGTCATTCTGCCCGATTTAAATGCGGGCTGCTCGATGGCGGACATGGCTGATATCGGGCAGGTGGAAGCCTGCTGGGATGAACTTTCATCGGTGGTGGCCGCCGACAGAATTATTCCTGTTACGTACATGAACTCGACCGCGGCGATCAAGTCGTTTACCGGGGAACATGGAGGCGCGGTGTGCACCAGCTCGAACGCCGCGGCGGTGATGCACTGGGCTTTCGAGCGTGGTGAGAAGGTTCTCTTTCTGCCTGATGAGCATCTGGGGCGCAACACCGCTTTCCGCATGGGCATTTCGCTGGAGCAGATGATTGTGTGGGACCCGTTCCAGGAATTGGGCGGCAACTCGCCCGAGGCGATTCAGAACGCGCGGGTCATCCTCTGGAAAGGCTACTGTTCGGTTCACCAGCGATTTATGCCGCAGCATGTCGAGCGTGTGCGGCGCGAACATCCGGGGATTCGCGTGATCGTGCATCCGGAATGCCGGTTTGAAGTGGCGCAAGCCGCCGACGAAATCGGCTCGACCGAAGGCATCATTAAAACTATCGCGGCCTCGCCTGCGGGGTCGCAATGGGCCGTGGGCACGGAAATTCATCTGGTGAATCGGCTTAGCAAAGAACTAAAAGACCGCAAGGTCATGTCGCTGGACTCAAGCGTGTGCGTGTGCACGACGATGTTTCGCATCACGCCGCCGCACCTGCTGTGGGTGCTGGAAAATCTTGGCGCGGGCAACGTGGTCAACCGCATCACTGTCGATGAACGGACGCGACACTATGCGCGCGTAGCCCTCGACCGCATGCTGAGTTTGCGTTAGCATCGAATCAGTAGAGTGGGCCTTCCTCTGTTCCTATTCGCCCGCGCACCCAGCAGAACGGAAACACCATGGCAGACGAAGACGATCAGGAAAAAGACGAGACGCCGGAGCCCGAGCAGCGGCTCTTCACGTTGACTCAAGCCGAACGCGTTCGGCAGGAGCTTGAGCCGTTTCTCGTCGAGGCCATGGATTGCCGCAAGAAATTGTCCGGCCTGGAAGACGATCTCTCCGCGGTCTCGACGCGCATCATGATGATGGGCGGGGTGATCGTGCCGTACGAAAAGCTGGCCAAGCTGCGCATGGAGCATCAGCAGCTTCAGGACACCATGAAGTCCGCGCTGAATCGCATATTGGAAACCGGCTGTGTGATCAAGGATCTGGATGTCGGACTGCTGGATTTTCCGGCGATCATCGACAATCAGGACGTCTATTTGTGCTGGAAGCTCGGTGAGGACCGCATCCGTTTTTATCACCGCCAGGACGAAGGCTTCTCCGGGCGCAAGCCGCTGAACCCGCGCGATCTCGGGCCGGGCAACGTGGTTCAGTAGGACAGATCTTCAGCTCCCCTTCTCTTTTCTTAGAATAAAGGAACGCTCTTGTCATCCAACTCTGAAAACCGCCTGAAAGATTCCGCCAGCCCGTATCTGCGTTCCGCCGCACACCAGCCCATCGATTGGCACGAATGGGGAGACGCAGCGTTCGCGCGCGCGAAATCCGAAGACAAGCCCATGCTGCTCGATATTGGAGCAGTGTGGTGCCACTGGTGCCACGTCATTGACCGCGAGAGTTACGAGAACGCGGAAATCGCCAAGATCATCAACGAACATTTCGTGGCGGTGAAAGTGGATCGCGATGAGCGGCCGGATGTCGATGCGCGCTATCAGTCGGCCATCAGCGCGGTTTCCGGGCAGGGCGGCTGGCCGCTGACGGGCTTTTTGCTGCCCGACGGAAAACCATTCTTCGGTGGCACGTATTTCCCGCCGGACGATCAAATGGGGCGTCCCGGATTCAAACGCGTGCTCCTGGCGGTGGCGCATTCGTATCGCAACAAACGCGCTGAACTAGAACGCGCCGCGAATTCGCTTTCGGATGCAGTGGCGCAGGCGGAAGTTTTCACTGGCGCCCGCGGCGAGTTCGATCTGGGTGTCGTCGATGCACAAATCAGCTCTATCACGCAGCAATTCGATATCAAGAATGGCGGCTTCGGCCGCTCACCGAAGTTCCCGCACTCTTCTGCCATCGATCTGCTGCTGGAGCGCTATCAGCAAACGAAAGAAAAGCACTTGCTGGCCATGGCCGAGACGACTTTGCAGAAGATGGCCCGCGGAGGCGTTTACGACCAATTGGCGTTCGGATTCCATCGGTACTCAGTCGACGAGCGTTGGCTCGTCCCGCATTTCGAAAAGATGTCCTACGATAACTCCGAACTGCTGAAGAATTATTTGCACGCTTCACGAATAAGCGAGCAACACGATTGGGAAGCATCATTTGACGATACGGCTCAGGGCATCGTGCTTTGGGTAAATCGCGTGCTATCCGATCAAGAAAACGGCGGGTTCTACGCCAGCCAGGACGCGGACTATTCGCTAGATGATGACGGCGATTATTTCACGTGGACACTCGACGAGGTTCGCGCCGTACTTACTGCCGAAGAAAGCCGCGTCATCGAACTTTATTACGACGTAGAAGTGCACGGGGAGATGCATCACAATCCGGCCAAGAATGTCCTTTGGATTGCGCGGGGGTTCAAGGAGATCGCGGAGATTCTAGGACGCGATCCACAGGATATCGTGACAATAAAACTCCAGGCCGAATCCAAAATGTTGCAGGCGCGCCTGCAACGCCCTACGCCTTTTGTCGACAAGACGATGTATGTTTCTTGGAACGCGATGTTCGTGTCAGCATATCTCGAAGCGTCTCACGTTTTGGTGATGGATGAGATCCGCGCGGATTGCCGCGCGTTTGCGCTTAAAACGCTCGACCGCATGCTCCGGGAAGCGTGGAGCGAGACACGCGGTTTCGGGCACCGCATCGGCGGGCCGGCGCTAGAAGGCTCGCTCGACGATCAGGTTTTCGGCGTTATTGCGTTGCTGGATGCGTATGAAAACACGCTCGACGCGCGCTATTTTAGGGCAGCGCAAAAAACAATGGATCTGGCCGTAACACGTTACGGCGACGCGGAAGGCGGTGGCTTTTTCGATCGCCCGTCTGACGCCGCTCCCATGGGCGGCCTCGACGTTCGCCGCAAACCGTTTCAGGATTCACCTACTCCAGGCGCGAATTCCGTAGCTGCCATCGCACTGATCCGCATGCATGCCTTCACCGGCGATGAACGTTACCGCGCCTTCGCGCAAAAAACTCTGGAAGCCTTCGCGGGGATCGCGCCGCAATATGGCCTATTCGCCGCAACCTACGGCCTCGCGGCGACGCTCTTTGCGCATCACCCGATCCAGGTGGTAATCACCGGCGCCGCCGATGATCCCGTCGCCAAAGCGCTTGAAGAGGCCGCCCACAGCGTCTATCGCTTCAGCAAATCTGTACTACGCTTCAGTTCCAGCGATGGAGTCTTCTTGAGCAATCTGTCCGGCGCTCTCAGGGAGGTGGCCCCCCATCTTTCGGCCGAAAAGCCTTTAGCCGTTGTTTGTCTTGGGCAGACATGCTTGCCACCTACCAGCGATCCCCAGAAACTAAAGAACATTCTGCAGGATGGGGTCACCGACGCCGCCCTGGCCTAGCTGGAAAACCTCGCCACTCCTGCGTCCCTTCACTTCATCCTCACCAGTTCGAAGTTCTCGGAAAATGCTTCCTCGTCTTCGGAGTGCTCTTGCGCGAATTTGCGGAGATCTGCGGTCGAAGCATTCAGTATCGGGCTTTCGCCGGGCCCTGCATGAGCGAGCGTGAGCTTTCCCTCCTTCAACTGTTTCTTGACCCAGTCCTCACTTAGGAAATGAATACGAGCCTTGTCTTTTTCGATCCAGATGCGCCCGATCATGTGGCTCTCGATAACAGGGAAGGGAAGAGCATTCTCGTTATCGCCAGACGAATCCGTATCTGGTTCAAAGTCGACAAAAACTGCTTTTCCCAAATGCACAAGCCGCCCCTTGGCAAAAAATCCGCCTCGCTTGCCAATCGTGCCAACCCAAGTCTTATAGACGTTGGATTCTCCGTCTCGGAGGAATACCCACCGGGCATTCTTCTCCGATTCCGTTGCCGTTTCTGGAGTCTGTTGCCACTCTCCAACCAAGTTCTCGTCAAGGAACTTATCTTCTTTCGTGTACAGCGCATAGAGCGAGTTCACTGGTCCGCAGCCGGTCGCCGCGAGAATTCCGAGAAGAAGCGTTACAAGTACCGCTTTGTTTTTCATTGCGACCTCCAGCACAGAAAAAGGGGTGCAGCATTTTCACCGCACCCCTGGAACTTATAGCATTTGACTTCGTTAAGAGAATTTACTTCTTTGGCCGCGATTCGGGCGGGACCAAGCCGTTGCCGCGGTAATAGACGACCAACTGGCCGTAGTGTTCGCCGGAATGTTCGATGAGGCCGTAGGCGAGGTCGTACAGACGCAGCATTGTGGGCGCGCCAACAGCCACCTGCTCGTCCAAACCTTTGTCGCCCTTGGATTTGATGGCGTCGGCGCCGTCGGCAACGCATTTCTTCACGAAGGCCACCACTTGCGCTTTGGTTTTCAGTTCATCGCGTTTTGGATCATCGTTGTATCTGGGTTTTTTTCCCAGCGCCGTGTCAGTAAAAAAGTACATCGACGCCGAGGCATGTATCAGGTTAGCCGCAAACGTCCGCGAGTCCGGGTTCGGTTTGTACTCGTACTTGTCCTCTGGAAAATCCTCTGCCATAGCGATCAATTTGCGCCCGACGTCGTTCCACTGATCCAGGACTCCTTGGGAAAGGCTAGGCGCCGGTTTCGGCGGTTCCTGTTTCTTTGCCGCATCCTGGGCCAACGCCGGAAGCAAAGCCATCCCCGTCCCCAATATAAGACCTGCCACCACACGCCACATCTTCATAAGTTTTCTCCTCAATTTCGTCCGGAAGCCGGACTCTCACTACCTCAGACGGGCCGTTCCGCCGGACGTTTCCTGTTGTTTTGTTGATTTCAGGGCGACGACCTGCGGGGGTTATCTTACGCAGGGTGAGGGCTGCGGTCATGCAAAATCTGCGCGACCAGGCATGCTAAACTGGGGTATTGAAACTGAGGACAAATACACGGTGAACTGGGGCTACTTTCTGCTGCGCAGCGGCATGGTTTTGGGCATCCTGACGCTGCTTTTTTTGTCGCAGCGTTTTTGGTACCGCGCGCTGTGGCGCGTCTCCGCGAACTGGCGCGCGCTGTGGCTCCGCGTGGCGGTGAGGCTGGCATATGTCGCGGGACTTCTACTCATCATCCTCGCGACGGCCGATGCATTTCGCACGGGGCATGGCCTGTTCATCCCGCGTGGGTCCAAAATCTCTGCCCTTGCCGGGTTGTGGATGTTGAGCGCACTCCTTGGTTTTCTGGCGGTGAAGTTTGTGCGTAGTGTCGAACGGGTATGGATCTGGTTGCGCGCCGCGCTCCGTCCCAAGGCCGCTCCAGCGGCACTAACTGCTCCCGTATCCAAACCATCCGCCGCTCCCGCGAGCTTTGAATTGCTTGCCGATCCTTCACGCCGGTATTTTTTCCGTACGGTGACGGCTGCCGCTGGTGCGGCTCCTTTTCTGGGCGCGATGTATGGATTTGCCGCCGAGCGCTTGAACTATCAGGTTCGGCGCGTGGAAATCCCCATCGCGAATCTGCCTACCGCCCTTGATGGCATGAAAATCGCGCAGCTCAGCGACATCCACCTGAGCGCCTATATGTCACGAGCGCAAGTGCGCCGCGCTGTTGACATGGCCAATGACCTTGGCGCGGACCTCGCTTTCGTCACCGGTGACTTCATTACCGGCGCCAACGATCCGCTAGCCGATTGCATTGACGAAATTCGCCAGCTCCATGCGCCGCTTGGCGTCTGGGGCTGCAACGGCAACCACGAAATCTACGCTCGCGCCGAAGACGCGGCGCAGCTCCTCTTCGCTCAAGCGGGGATGAAGCTCCTACGCCACGAAAACGCGCAGCTCACTTTCCAAGGCGCGCAGTTTAATCTTCTCGGCGTCGATTACCAGCGCGAACGCACGCTCAGCGGGCACCGGCAGCAGGTCCTTGAAAACGTGGCGCCGCTCGTCCGCCCCGACATGCCCAATATTCTTCTGTCCCACAATCCCAATTCCTTCAATCGCGCCGCGGAACTGGGCATCGAGCTGACGCTTTCCGGCCACACGCACGGCGGGCAGATCCAGGTCGAAATCCTCGACCACCGGCTCAGCCCCGCGCGATTCATAACAGACTACATCGCTGGTTTGTACACCCGGCCACTGGGAGCGAGTGCTAAGCTGGTTTCCGGTGAGTTTGGAGCACCCGACAAACCATTCGTTCCTGCGCAGATTTATGTCAATCGTGGTCTGGGGACCGTTGGTGCTCCCGTGCGCTTTGGCGTTCCTCCCGAGATCACACTGATCGTGCTGCGCCGCTCTTAAGCCGCTCTGTAAGCGCAGGTTTCCCGATTTTCCCGAGTGGAGATTCCGTTTTTCGAAATACCTCCAACGCGAACTTTCAAGAACTTGTAGAACATACCTCCAGTTTTACAGCCGGGTAAACTGCCTTCGCGGCCCACGAGAACGCAAGTCTAGCCACATCGTACCGCGTGTCATGAATTTCTAAAGATTTTCTCCCCCTTCTACCCGCTGGACACGCGATTGCATCTCAAAAGCGGGCCAAGTCTGACGGAATCGTGTGTGTGTCTTCGCAAAGCAAGTTATTGGACCGAAATCAAGATCTGGAGGAAAACAACTAATGCAGTTCGCTCGTAAGTTCTTGCAATCTCTAGCGGTTCTCGCACTACCCATCTTGCTGCTTCCGGCCGTTACCCCGGCACAGCATTACAAACAAACGAATCTCGTCTCCGACCTGTCAAACCAGGGTGCCGCCCAAATCGACCCCAATTTGAAGAACCCCTGGGGGCTCACCCGTTCCGCTAGCAGCCCATTCTGGATCGCCGACAATAACTCCGGCACTTCCGTTCTATATACCGGCACTGGCGCCCCGGTCGGCATTTTCCCGGACCCGCAACCGGACTCGAATGGCAACGGAATCACCAGCACGCTGAACAACTTCATCATGGTGCCTCCGCCGGGTTTCGCCCCGGGCACTGCTTCCGCTCCCACCGGGGTGGTCTTCAACGGCAGCCCCACGGATTTTCTGCTGAATAAGGGCACACCGGCAGGGAAGCAGGGGGTTTTCCTTTTTTCAACCGAAGACGGCACGATTTCCGGATGGAATCCGGTCGTCAATGTTGCCCAAGGAGCGAAGCCGCCCTCCGTCAACGCGGTGCTCGAAGTCGACAATTCCGACAAAGGTTCCGCCACTAGCGCCGTTTACAAGGGCATGACATCCGCGGAAATCAAAGGCAACAAGTTTCTGTACGTCACGAACTTCCGAAGCGGCCAGGTCGAGGTTTACGACACGAATTTCAACCGCGTCAATCCCGGCGACGATGCGTTTAATCCCAACGGCGAGGGCGACCGCGACCGCGAGGATGACGACCACGATGGGGACCGCGTCCCGCGCGGTTTTGCGCCTTTTAACGTGCAAAATATCGGCGGAACCCTTTTCGTCACCTACGCCAAGCAGGATGCACCCCGGCACGACCCTGTAGGCGGCACCGGCCTCGGATTCGTAGAAATCTTTACGCCCGAAGGCAAGCACATCGGTCACCTCGAACATGGTGACTGGTTCAACGCTCCCTGGGGCGTAGTGTGGACCACTCGCGATTTTGGCGAGTTCAGCAACGCCATTCTCGTCGGCAACTTCCGCAGCGGGTGGATTGCCGCGTTCAACGGTTTCACTCACAAGTTCATCGGGTTTGTAAAGAATCCTGATGACTCTCTCGTGTTTATCGACGGGTTGTGGTCGCTCACTTTCGGCAACGACGCCACCGCCGGGCCGGCCAACACACTGTTCTTCACCGCCGGCCTCAACAACGAAACGAACGGGCTATTTGGCACTCTTACTCCCGTCGATGGCCTCGACGGAGACGAAGAGTAAAGCTTCGCAGCGATTTGTTTTTCATTCCTTCATAACCGGAGACGGCGGGGAACTCTTTGGCCTCCGCCGTCTTCTCCATTCGCGGCTGCTTTTCGCCCCATTCTTCCGGTAAAACATTCTCTGCGACTGTCCGGATTTCGCTTGCATGTATAATCATGCTCCAACATGAGCGACAAAACTCCTTTCCACCAGCTCGGCCCGGTTCGAGAGCAGCACATCTATACGCTTGGATTGACCGGCGGAACGCTCGGCGTTCCAGTACCAATTTCTCTCCTTGAGCAAAAGGCGAAAGAGATTCTTCCTCCGCGGGCGTTCGATTACGTCGCTGGAGGTGCCGGCGGTGAAGAAACGGTGCGCGCGAACCGCGATGCGTTCTATCGCTGGCGCATCGTGCCGCGCATGTTGCGCGATGTTTCGCAGCGCGACGCCAGCATCGATCTTTTCGGCGCGCACCTGCCGGCGCCCATCCTTCTGGGGCCCCTCGGCGTGCAGAGCATCCTGCACAGCGAAGCGGAAATCGCCACGGGGCGCGCAGCCGCCTCTTTGGGCATTCCATTCGTCCTCAGCACTGCTGCGAGCCGCAGCATCGAAAATGTAGCTGAAGCGGTGGGGAACGCTCCGCGATGGTTCCAGCTTTATTGGGGGAAAAATCCGGAGCTGACCGCCAGCATGCTGCAACGCGCCGAACGCGCTGGGTACACTGCGTTGGTCGTAACGCTCGATACGTTTGCCCTGGGCTGGCGCGAGCGCGACCTCCAACACCTCTATCTTCCGTTCCTTCACGGCGAAGGCATCGCCAACTATGTAAGCGATCCGGTGTTTCGTTCGTTGCTCCCGCAGCCGCCGGAGGAGAATCCTCTCGCCGCCGTGCAGCTCTGGAGCACGCTTTTTTCAAATCCGGCGCTCACCTGGGACGACCTTCCCTTTTTGCGCAAGCACACGCGCGTTCCCATCCTTCTGAAGGGTATTCTGCATCCCGCCGACGCGGCTCGCGCGCTCGATGCCGGCGTCGACGGCCTCATCGTCTCCAATCACGGTGGCCGTCAGGTGGACGGCGGCATCGCCGCTCTGGATGCGCTTCCTGGCGTCGTCCGCGAAGTCCAAGGCCGAGTGCCCGTTCTCTTCGATAGCGGCATCCGGCGCGGCGCGGACGTCTTCAAAGCGCTGGCGCTCGGCGCGCGCGCGGTTTTGATCGGGCGGCTTTTTGCTTATGGCCTCGCCGTCGCCGGCGAGCAGGGCGTTCGCGAGGTGTTGCAAAACTTGCTGGCCGACTTCGATCTCACGCTTGCCCTGAGCGGCCAAGCTTCCTGCCACGCCCTTGATCCATCCGTTCTCGCGCCGGCATCGTAAGCTCTTGGTGGGGCCAACTTTCAGAGGGGCGCCTGTCCTTTTCTGATAAAATCCGCGCGATGTCCAGGTCTGCCGGACCACGGAAGGCAGCCGTGCCAGGAGGTATAGATGCCGGCCAAATGTGCCAATTGCGGGATGGAGTCGGATGGCAGATTCTGTCCGCGATGCGGAATCGACAAGGTGAACCCGCCGGTCCCGGCCGGAGGATCGCACATCATCGTTCCGAACTCCCCTTCGATCCAGCCTTCACAGCCGGAACCGCGCCAGCTCGGCAACATGAACGTCACGGCGCCCATCGGCCAAATGCAAGGGCGCTTCAAGGAGATGGATGCCGGCTCGGTAAGCTCGCGCGGCGGAAGGCTGGTGACGGACGAGGGTATGGTGTGGGAAGAGAAGCCCAATCCCATTATTCTCGCTGGACTGGTTTTCAAATATTTTGTGGCGCTGATCGTCATTCTGTTTTTATTCGGCAACGTGTCTGGGCTTCAGGACGCAGGGACAATCCTTTTGTTGTGGTTCGTCGCAGCCGTAGTGCACGTCGGATTGCGTTTCTGGGAGATTCGTTCTACCAAGTACCGCATGACCAGCCAGCGCTTGGAAGTTACCGCCGGGCTGTTCAATCAGCGCACGATTGCCTATGAGCTGTTCCAGATGGCGCCGGCGGTCATCACCCGGCCCCTGCTGCTGCGGCTCGTGAAGACCGGGAACCTTACCATTTCTCCGCCGTTCATTGTGCTGCGCGCCATACGCAATCCTGAGGTTGTCCGCGATCTGATTCGCGACTTCGGCCAGAGCGAAGCCAGCCGCATGGACAAAATCCGCTGGCGCTGAGGCCTCGTTAAGGTCTGCCGCTCGCTCGATTCTTACGCTCTCACTTCGAAGCGGTGCGCGCATCCGCGATAAAATCTGCTCGTGGGCTGGGATTTGGGAATCTTCATGGACTTCAAGGACGCGGCCATCCAAATTCGCCCCGCGGCTCCCGCGGACGTTCCCGTCTTGCGCGAGCTGATTGAAGCCTCCGTGCGCGAATTGCAAGCGGAAGATTACACTCCGGCGCAGAGGGAGGCTGCCCTGAAAACAGTTTTTGGCGTGGACAGCCGGTTGATCGCCGACGGCACGTATCTCGTTGCCGAAGCAAGATTCGCCCGGTCGGACGACGCGATGCCAACAACGGCCATCGCCGGGTGCGGCGGCTGGAGCAAACGCAACACTCTCTACGGCGGCGACAACTGGTCCGCGCGCGAGGACGATCTCTTGGACCCGCGTCGCGATGCCGCCAAGATTCGCGCCTTCTTCATCCATCCCGAGTGGGCGCGCCGCGGCGTAGGCACGCTGCTTCTGGACGCCTGCGAATCCGCCGCCCGCGCCGCCGGCTTCACCCGCTACGAAATGGGCGCCACGCTCACCGGCGTAAAACTCTTCTTTACCCGCGGCTACGTCCCCATCAAAAACCTCGATGTTCCCGTCGGTGATGGCTTGACCATCCCCGTCGTCCACATGGAAAAACACGCTTAGTAATTCATACGCGCCACTTTTGCTCACGAAAGAATTGCACAACCTCAAGGCAAGGAATTGCCAACTCGTTGCATACATCTGGGATCTTTGGCTTGACCAAGCTACCAGAAGGTTTCTCAGCAGTGACAACGGCGAAACTGCGCGCCTGAGCCAGGGCAATCACCCATGGGTCACAACCAGACCTGTTCTTTTTTGTATCGACTAGCCTTGGAAAACTCTTCATGAGCTGCGCCAACTTCGTTTGGACGTCTTCATCGATAGAAACAATCATGGATTGACGGGCGACTACCCATTTGTAGATTTCGTCGTCTTTCCGTTTGAGCTCTGCAGCGACTTCGTCGATGACAAATATCTGGCCCGATATAGCTGCTTGGTCCATTCGTGCCCAAATACTTGGAAAGACGTCGGGCGGATAGTGGCGAACCCAGGCGTCCAAGATTGCACTAGTGTCGAAGCAGAAGACCACGTTCGCTTTCTAAGCCTCCCTCGAAAACTCGCCCTGCAGGTCTTTGAGGTGCTTCACACGAATCTGCAAATAGTCGCTCACGTCGCTAGCTGTAATCTTTTCTCTATTAAAATTCTCTACGACAAGGCTCGTGAACAGCGGGCCGGCGCTCGAAATCGCGATCACATGAGGTGGGGCAAAACCTTCTGCTTCCTGTTTCTTTTCTTGCTGTTCCCTATAAATCCTCAGAAACTCTTTTTTCATCCGCTCGTAGAAGGATTGCGTCGTAAGTTTAAGAGTCAATAGACGAACGAGAGCTGCTTCTCTGCTTCCACCAAATTGACGGGATAGCTCCTGCAACTCGTAGTCGCTCCATTGGGGGTCACCTTTTCTATGGCTACGAACGACGTTGCTGCTGACCAAGGCTTCCCTTGGAAATAGCGCTGCTCCAGCAACCTGATTACAAAATGCTTCTTCATCCGCATCGTGCAAATCGCAGATACCGCCGTCACTGAGCATAATGTGTGCGACTTCATGGAGCAGAGTGAAGATGCGCCCACGAGGAGCGTCCTTGATATTCACTACCACAACTGGAAGTGGATTCATGCTGATTGAGAAGCCCCGTGCTTCGTTCAGTTGAATACCGGTTGCCTGCAAGGCCAAAATCCCGGCCTCTTCGACAAGGATTCGCCAGTTTCTGAATGCATCGTGTGCGAAACGCCACTCTGCTTGACGCTCTTCGGTAATTGCGATGGCAGACCGGAGCCGTAGGGCTACTTCCTCGACATTCTCCCCAAGACGCGCTGTCGCATTGAACGTAGGAGGAGCCTCGTCGAGACTCTGCAGTAGCTCCAAAGCCCATTCTCTTCTGTCAAATGCTCTACGGACTTCGTAGGCGAGCTTGGGAGAATTCTCGTACGGAGTATCACCGGCTGAAAGCAGTCGAAAGTCGTGCATCACTAGAAAGCGCGGAGGAGCTTCGGACAAGTAGAAGGCGGCAAGCGGGCGACGGTAGATTGTCGCCAATTTTCGTAACTGGGGAATGCTTGGCCGAGAAGTTCCAGCCTCCCAATCGGAAAGTTGCTCCGGCTTGACAGCAGCTTTGCGAGCTGCGATTTCCAGTGACATCCCAGCAGTCGTTCTAGCCCAGACCAGAACGGTGGGAGTCGGTGTCGCTTCTATGCGCTTCATTTTCTATGCTATCTAGGGAGCACTTTTTCCTTGCGTCTTGCAGCCTAGCACTCCGGGTGCGGCGCGACAACAATAGACGCTGGATTGCATCTATTACCGCGTGCGAGTGAGGCGAGAGTCGAGGAAGAAAGGGCCAGGTTTGCCGATGGGGAGTTTGGAGAACTGGGAATGGGCGGGATTGAGGAGGAAGTTGGATTCGGAGGGGATGACAACGCTGGGGACTTGGAGAACGGGTGAAGTCGCACGGGCGAGCCAGGCATCGCCGATGGCGCGAGTGCTGGGTGTCGCTGGATAGGCGCGCCAGTTCTTCGGCAGAGAAGATGGCGGGAGGCGTTCGATCAGGTGCTGCGGGATAGTGACGGGAATGGCGAGATAGTGGCGGAGGAGTTTCTCGGAGTCGAGATGAACCAGGATTTCGAGCGCGGCGAGGGCCTGGGATTGCGCGGTGTAGATGACGGCGCAGCCAGGGGAGTTCCAGCGGCCGCCAAAGAGACGCGCGCCTTCACCCGTGAATGCGGTCTTGAAGAATTTGCGCTGGACGATGCGCCAAACGACCGTTTTCATCTAAGAGCGGCCAAACTCACGGAAAAACGCCGTGTTCGAGCTGGCCGATGAGGCTCTCGACCTCGCGGGCGCCGACTTCGGTGGCGGAATAGGCGAACGGAGAGGAACCAGCCAGTGTCCGGCGTGGAGTGCGGAGCCATGTGACGGCATCCGCCACGCTGCCATGGAATAAGCTGACAGCAAGTTCAAAGATGCGGGAGATACGCAGCAGGCGCTCGGATTCCGCGAGCGCCAGCCTGCCGGATACCTTGCGCCGCGCCAGGGTGCGCGGCGGAATCCCGACAAGCGGCGCGATTTCACTGACAGGAATGCCACTTTCAGACGATAGAAACTCCAGGGAGCGAAAGGGAAGACCGCGATGCAGCTCGCGGATGAGACTGGGCGCTGAATTGGCAGCAAGGCCAAGACTGGAGCCGGCCGTCTTGTAGCTGATCGAGCGACTCGCAGCCGCTCGTCCTTCTTTGCGCGCGAGTGATGTCCGCATAAAAATAGGCTACTCCCCTAGTGCCAATGTGTCAATTTCTAAGTGCCAGATGGCAGGGCATGCCTCTCACTGATTTTGAGAGTGGAGTCTTTTTTGTCTGCTAAAATAGATTATCTCAGAAAGAATCACAGGGATAGAGTCACGGCCCGCGGTCCTCTTTTACCGATTTCTGTAATAAAAGATCAGCTACGAGATGTCGAGGAGATGCACATGAAGAAGCGCAAACGAGTCATTGCCCGGCTCCTTCCACCGGAACCAGCCGCCCCTGCGGCCTTCCCGGACTTCCTCGCCCGCATGAAAAAAATCTTCGGTAAGAAACGCATGAAAGTTTCCGGTGCGGAGCAACTGGCCGCCGAGCGGGAACGGTTTTGACCGCTTACTCGGACACCGTATCAGTTACGCGCGGCTCAGTGGGCTCTACCCCTTTGTTTTCTTTGCTTTGCGCGAGCATTCGAACGCGTGTGTTCCTTTGTTAAAGACTAGTACTATATCTGTACTTAACAAATACAATATCCTACGATATCATGAGTTGTGAGTTCTGGACGGCACCTGGCCGGTTGTTATGCAGAATGAGCGCTGGTGACGGAGCTGCGTTACTTTGGACGGATGCCCGCGTAACTCTCTTAGAATGAACACTTGCAAAAGTGTGTGAAAACAAAGGATTTTATCTTGCTTTAGAATGAACACTTACGAGAAAACAGGGGGAGGGGGATGGCAAGCTCTCTCGCAGTGAAAAGTGAATCTGAAGAAATGTCTACAGCACCGAATCTCAGCGGGGGACGTGGCGCGCTTGCGGTGCTTGCCTGCCGTGTGCCGCTCGGTGTTGGCGGACTTGAGTTGCCGCGTCCATCTGCAGGTGCCATAATTCACAATTCCTGGTGGCCAATCGGCTTCGCTCAGGGGCAATGGGATGCGAGCCGTGCGCGTGGCCTTGCTTTGGGATCGACGTGATTTGAGGGGGTTTTATGGCGTTCCGCGATAGTTGGCTGGAGAAAAGAGAGAAGGAAGCGGCGGCTTCCAACGGCAACCGCAATATGTCGCAGATGCATTTTGCGCGGCAAGGCGTCATCACCGAAGAGATGCGCTTCGTCGCGGGCCGCGAAAAAATCGAGCCGGAGCTGGTCCGCAGCGAAATCGCCCGTGGGCGGATGATCATTCCCGCGAACGTGAATCACCGCAACCTCGAGCCCATGGGCATCGGCATCGCCAGCAAGTGCAAAATCAACGCAAACATTGGAAACTCGGCGACCAGCTCAAACATCGATGAAGAGCTCAAGAAGCTGCACCACGCCGTGCATTACGGCGCGGACACGGTGATGGATCTTTCCACCGGCGGCGACATTCCCACGATTCGCAAAGCCATCATTGAAGCTTCTCCGGTTCCCGTGGGAACGGTACCCGTTTACGAAGCAATTTCGCGCGTGCGGCGCCCTGAAGACCTCACGATTGGCTTGATGCTGGAAGTGATCGAAGAGCAAGCCGAACAGGGCGTCGATTACATGACCATTCATGCCGGCGTGCTGCGCGAGCATGTGCCGTTCGTACGCAAGCGCATCACCGGCATCGTGAGCCGCGGCGGCTCGCTGATGGCGCACTGGATGGAGCACCACAAAAAACAAAATTTCCTCTACGAAAACCTTGAGGACATCTGCAAAATTTTCAAGAAGCACGACGTGAGCTTTTCCTTTGGCGACGGCTTGCGGCCCGGCTGCATCGCGGACGCCAGCGACGAAGCGCAATTCGCCGAACTGAAAGTCCTGGGCGAGCTAACCAAGAAAGCCTGGGAGCACGACGTACAAGTCATGATCGAAGGCCCCGGCCACATCCCGCTCGACAAGATCAAGGAACAAGTCGACAAGGAAATGGAATGGTGCCACGAAGCGCCGTTCTACACGCTCGGGCCGCTGGTAATCGACATTGCGCCGGGCTACGACCACATCACCAGCGCCATCGGCGCCGCGATGATCGGCTGGCACGGCGCGTCCATGCTGTGCTACGTCACGCCGAAGGAACACCTCGGCTTGCCGAACCCGGAGGACGTGAAGCAAGGCGTGATCGCGTACAAAATCGCGGCGCACGCGGCGGACGTGGCGCGGCATCGTCCCGGCGCGCGCGACCGCGACGACGCGCTGAGCTACGCGCGGTTCCTCTTCGACTGGAACAAGCAGTTCGAGCTTTCGCTCGATCCTCCCACCGCAAAAGCCATGCACGACGAAAACCTTCCCGACGATTTTTACAAGGAAGCGAAGTTCTGCTCCATGTGTGGGCCGAAATTCTGCTCGATGAACATCACGCAGCTTGCCGACGCCGAAGGCGGCCACGATCAATCCGAACGCAAACAGAAATTCGTCGAGCTCCTGGCCAAGGTCAAAGAAGCCAGCGCATAGATGGGCCAGCCAAACACGACCGAGGTTTCCTCATGTCATTTTTGAGTGGCGGCGTCGCGGTCGTTACCGGCGCCGCATCCGGGATTGGCCGCGCGCTGGCACAACAGCTTTCCGCGGCAGGCTCCGCGCTGGCGTTGGCGGACATCGACGCGAAGGGATTGGCGGAGACGGCCGCTTCGCTGTCTAACAAAGTTGGAACAGTGTCGACGCATGCGGTCGATGTATCGGATGAAGCGCGCGTCAGAAGCTTTTCCGAAGAAGTCCTCGCAAAACATGGGCGCGTCACGCTTTTGATCAACAACGCCGGCGTCGCGCTGCACGGCACGTTCGAGGAAATCTCCCTTGAGGATTTTCGCTGGCTGATGGGCATTAATTTCTGGGGCACGGTCTACGGCGTCCGCTATTTCCTGCCGGCTTTGAAAAAAGAGGCTCGCGCGCACATCGTGAATCTCTCGAGCGTTTTTGGGATGATCGCCCCGGTGGGACAGACCGCCTATTCGACCAGCAAGTTTGCCGTGCGCGGCTTCACGGAATCCCTGCGCCACGAATTGGAAGGCAGCACGGTGAGCGTCTCTGCAGTGCATCCCGGAGGGATTCGCACTGCGATCGCCGCGCATGCACGAATCGGCGCGAATGCGCCGAAGGACGGGAAAGAGGAAGGCGTCGCGCTGTTTGAGCGTGTCGCCAGAACTTCGCCGGAAACCGCCGCCGAACGCATCCTGCGCGGAGTGGAACGCCGCGAGCCGCGAATTCTCATCGGATCCGATGCGCGGCAAATCGATATCATCCAGCGCCTGCGCCCAGGGACCTATTGGAAAACGCTTTCGCGTAGGATAGAGAAAGTCGGCGGTAAGAAGTAAAGAAACAAGACTGGGTGCGGCGGCTAACGGAGCGGAAAGAAAGTAACTGCTTGGATCGAGATTCCAGACAGGAGAGCTGAAATGGCATTCTTGAAAGCGGCAAAGACGGCGGACGTCGCGCCGGGAACGATCGGAGAGTTTCAGGTCGAGGGCAAGGCCATCGCCGTGGCCAATGTAGCGGGCAAATTCTATGCAATCAGCAATACCTGCTTGCACCGGGGCGGCCCGCTGGGCCAAGGCTCGCTGGATGGCAACGTGGTCATGTGTCCATGGCATGCCTGGCAGTATGACGTGACGACGGGCAAGGTGAGCGGGAACACCGACGTAGGAGTGGCTTGTTATCCGCTGGAAGTCCGCGGAGAAGACATCTTTGTGGATGCCGGGTAGTGGACGGCCGGAAGATGGAGCGAATCCCCAAAGTATCGCCGCCTGGCGAAGGCCAGAAGTTGCAGATTCGCAATGAAGCCATTTACGTCAAGTTAAGCGGAGAGGAGACCGCAGGGGCCTGCGCAGTCCTGGAAAGCTGGACCCCACCCGGAGGTGGCCCCCCGCGGCACCGGCATACTCGCGAGGACGAGTGCTTCTACGTCCTTGAGGGCGAGTATGAGTTCACGGTCGGCGGACAAACCGTGCGAGCTCCGGCGGGCACTCTAGTCTTTGGGCCGCGCGGTATCCCCCATTCTTTCAAGAACATAGGAGAAAAACAAGCGCGCATGCTGGCGCTAATTCAGCCTGCCGGGTTGGAGAATCTATTCAGGGAAGCCAGCGAGATGCTGCGGTCGGGAAAGGCCGATCGCTCGCAAATGGAGGCTCTCTCTGCCCGCTACGGAATCGAAGAAATTCCATAAATTCGTGCCCCAGCGGGCCTAACCCTCACATTTTGTTTCGCTTTTTCCCCTTCACCGTGTATATTGCTGCGGACTCGACGTCTCAATGGCAATTCCGACTGCGCAACGACACTACTGGATATTCTCCGCCGACCCGCATCACTACCACTGGGATACCTTATTCGTGAAAGGTAAGGAGATGTGGCACGGCGCAGGCTCCAAGCCTGACGCTATTCGCGCGCTCAAGCAGGTGCGCAAGGGCGACCGCGTGCTCTGCTATCACTCCTCGCCGGAGCGCTCGCTATATTCCATTGCCGAGGTGACCCGGGACCCTTACCCCGACCCGCACGACCACAAGGGCAAGAACCTGGTGGCGGACCTGCGGGCTTTTGAACGGCTGCCACGGCAGGTTCCGCTGGCCGAGCTGCGCGGGAACGCCGCGCTGAGGAAAATGAAGCTGCTGAAGAATGTGCGGCTAATCATTTCGGCGATTACAGACGTCGAATATCAAGAGATCCTGCGCATGGCGGGAATTGTGGCCATGCCCGGGATTCCTCTTCCCTGAGGCGCTTCCGGCCGGGGGCCAAGTGGGCGGCTAAGCCCGGTTGTCTTCCGCAGGTAATTCGCTGAGGTGAGAAATGGCTCTGTCCAGCCGAACGGGATTATTCGTCGTGTGCATGGTCACTTTCATGAGTCTGCTGCCACAAAATCCACGACACGACAGCTTGCTGGAAGGTGTGCCTACCGGGAAGACGCGAGTGATCGATCTCAGCTACGCGATCAACGACAAGCTGGTGCCTTGGCCGGGTGACAAACGCTGGTTCGAAACGCAAGTCAACGCCACCGTCGAGAAAAACGGCTACTTCACACGAAGTTTCTGGATGCTCGAACATTACGGAACCCATCTGGACGCGCCGATTCATTTTCCGCCGGGAAAAACCACCGTTGATCAAATTCCCGCGAAACAATTCTTCGGGCCAGCGGTGGTATTGGATGTGCGTGCCGAGGCTGCCAGCAATGCGGATTACCGGCTTCCCGCGGCGGGCATCGAGCAGTGGGAGAAACGCCACGGAAAAATTCTCGAAGGTGCGATCGTGCTTCTCCGGACTGGATGGGCTTCCCGCTGGCCGGATGTGCAGCGTTATCGCAATCAGGATGCGGCCGGAACCATGCATTTTCCCGGCTTTTCCGCGGAATCCGCCAAGCTGCTGCTCGAGCGCAAGGTCAGCGGGCTGGGTTGCGATACACTAAGTGTTGACTACGGAGCATCGGGAGACTTTGCCGTGCATCATCTGATCTTGGGAGCGGGGTTGTACCACTTGGAAAATCTCGCGGACTTAAATGAGCTTCCGGAAGCGGGAGCATTTCTGGTAGTGGCGCCCATCAAGCTGGAAGGCGGCTCTGGCGGGCCCGTTCGGGTGTTCGCTCTCCTGCCCTGATCGAAGAAAAATTCCAACAACGATTTATGAGTTTCATGCGTCTGACAAAGGTGGGTTTCTGCGCGAGGGTGGGTTCATGAGGGGATACTGGCTCCGCTGTGTAGCAATCGGGATGTTGTGCGCGCTGGTCCCGCTTGTGCCGCTGTCGAGGGCCCAGGAATATCCGGTCGCCGTGAGGACTCTGAAAAACGGAATGAAGGTCCTGGTGCAGACCGACCACAGCATCCCGAACGTGGCGCTGTACATTTTTTACCGCATCGGTTCGCGCAACGAGCGGCCCGGAACGACCGGCCTCTCGCACTTCTTCGAGCACATGATGTTCAACGGCGCGAAGAAATACGGGCCTGCTGAGCTCGACAAAGTGATGGAAGCCAATGGCGGCTCGAACAACGCCTATACAACACAGAACGTGACTGTATATCAGGACTGGTTCCCGCGCTCGGAGCTTCCGCTGATCTTCGACATCGAAGCCGACCGCATCCGCGACCTCAGTTTCGATCCGCAAAAAATTCAATCGGAGCGCGAAGTGGTGGCTTCCGAGCGCCGCCTTAGAACCGACAACAGCGACTACGGCCTGCTGGACGAGCAGCTCTGGGCGACAGCGTTCATCGCGCATCCCTATCAATGGCCGGTCCTCGGCTGGATGAGCGACATCGAACACTGGACGCTCGAGGATTTGAAGCACCATTTCGAGATGGGGTATTCGCCCAACAATGCCACGATGGTGGTGGTGGGAGACGCGAGCTCCGAGGAAATTTTTCAGCTGTGCGAGAAATACATCGAGCCAATTCCCTCGCACGAGCCGCCACCTCCGGTGACAACCCTCGAACCGGAGCAGCTCGGCGAACGCCGTTTGGTCGTACACAAGCGGTCGGAGCTGCCGCTGCTGGAGATCGCCTACCACGTTCCGCAGACGAATAGCGCCGATTTCTACGCGCTGAATGTTTTGCGGACGGTGATGTTCCAGGGCGAGAGTTCACGCATGTACCAGCGTATCGTGGACAAGGATCAGAGCGCGCTTAGCGTTTCCTCGTCGATGGATCCAGCTCTTGATCCAACGCTCGCGGTTATCGTGGCCGTGCTTAAACAGGGCGTGGACCCGCAGACTTGCGAAAAATCGATTTATGACGAGCTGGAGCGGCTGAAGAACGAGCCGATTACGGAGCAGGAGCTCGAAAAGGCCAGGAACATCCGGCTTTTGGAGTTTTATCACCAGATGCAAACGATCAGCGGAAGGGCCAATACCATTGGAATCTATGAAGTCTTTTTCGGAGATCACACCAAACTCTTCGAAGCGGCCAGGAACTACGCCGCGGTCACCAAAGAGGACGTGCAGCGCGTCGCCAAAACGTATTTTGGCGCGAACAACCGCACGGTGGCGGCGCTCATCCCGGAGAAGACGAAACAATGAGATTCAGGAAATACTTCGGCCGCATAACGGCGCTGGTGGTCGTTTTCGTCTTTGCCTCTGAGGGTCTACGCGCTCAATCGATTCATTTGCCGCCGCATGAAAAAGCCACCTTGAAAAACGGATTGACGCTTCTGCTGCTGGAAAAACACGGCGTGCCGCTGGTGAGCTTCGCAGCCATCCTCAAAACGGGTTCGGCCGCCGATCCCCCGGGGCAAGAGGGGCTGGCTTCGGTCACCGTCGATCTGCTTCGCAAGGGCACGAAAAAGCGCACCGCGCGCCAGTTTTCCACGGAACTCGACTCCATCGGCGGAGCACTCGGCACCGCAGCGGACCTCGATTCCACGAATATTTCGGCGGAGTTTCTCACCAAGGATCTCGCGCGGGGGCTGGACCTGTTTGCCGATGCGCTGCTGCACCCCACGTTTCCCCAGGACGAAGTGGATAAGCTTTTGGCGCAGAATCTCGATGGAGTGAAGGGCGCGAAAGACGAGCCGCAATCCGTGCTCGGAACTTACTATCAGGGCTATCTCTATGCTGGACATCCCTACGGGCGGCCCGAAGGCGGCAACGAAATATCGCTGAAGCGAATTCAGCGCGACGCCATCGTGAACTTTTACGAAGCGAACTACGCGCCGGGCAACACCATCCTTGCAGTCGTGGGCGATTTTCAGACCGCGGACATGAAGAAAAAGCTTGAAGAAGCGCTGGGAGGCTGGACGGCCAAGCCGGTTGCAGCAGTCGCGATTCCCGCAATGGCGCCCGTGCGGGGCAAGAAACTCCTGCTCATCGACAAGCCCGACGCTACGCAAACTTATTTCGCATTCGGCAATGTGGGGATCGCGGAGAAAGACCCTGACCGCGTGCCCATCGCTGTGGTGAATTCCGTTTTCGGCGAACGATTTACATCTATGCTGAACGAAGCGTTGCGCGTGGAATCGGGGCTGACTTACGGCGTGACTTCGTCGTTCGAGGAACGCAAGGCGCCGGGACCGTTTCAAATCTTGAGTTTCACCAGGAACGAAACCACCACGCAAGCCATCGACCTGGCGCTCCAGGTGCTCGCAAAACTCCACAAAGATGGTTTAACCGCGGAGCAGCTTGCTTCCGCGAAAAGATACATCAAGGGACAGTTCCCCCCATCGATCGAGACGTCCTCGCAACTCGCTTCGCGCATCGCTTATCACGAGTTCGCAGGACTCGATGACAACGAAGTGAACCAGCTCGAAGCGCGCGTGGACGCGGTCACGCCGGAAATCGCCCGCCAGGTGATCCAGAGGCATTTTCCGCAGGAAAATCTTGTCTTCGTCTTGATTGGCAAGGCTTCGGCGATTGGCCCGGCGGTAGAAAAATACGCCGAAAAACGCGATGCCCGCGCGATTGGTGAACCGGGTTTTTGGCCCCCGCCGGCCGCGAAAAAATAGTACGGATTTCGGACTCCCATCGGGTGATTGTAATTTTGTTCTTGGAGGAAAAATGCGTGTTCGCATCTCGCTCTTGATCACAGGGCTCTTCATCGCCATGCTCGCCTTTGGTGGCCAGGCAGGCGCCGCAGAAGATACGCCGCTGCTGGTGCAGTCTCCCACGCTGAGCCGCACGCAGATCGCTTTCGGTTACGGCGGATATCTCTGGAGCGTTGCGCGCGAAGGAGGAGAGGCCCGGCAACTCACCACGGGCGGCCACGAGGGCGGCCCCATATTTTCTCCCGATGGAAAATGGATTGCCTTCACCGGAGAGTACGACGGAAACATCGACGTCTTTGTGATGTCCGCGGAAGGTGGAGAGCCGCGGCGGCTCACCTGGCATCCGGGCGCGGACGTTGCCGTCGGCTGGACTCCCGACGGCAAGAAAGTTTTGTTCCGCTCCGGGCGCGAGGCCTATGCCGATATCGACCGGCTCTATACCGTGCCGGCGGAGGGCGGCGTGCCGGAAGTGCTGCCCATGTGGCGCGCCGAAGCCGGCTGGTATTCGCCGGACGCCGCGCGCATTGCCTACGTCCCGAACCTGAGATGGCAAAACGCCTGGAAGCGCTACCGCGGCGGGCAGACCACTCCCATCTACATCGTGAAGCTCAGCGATCTGTCGCTCGAAAAACTTCCCCGGGAAAATTCCAACGATTCCAGCCCCGCGTGGGTTGACGATACCGTCTTTTTTCTTTCCGACCGCAATGGCCCGGTCACACTTTTTTCCTATGACACGAAAACGAAAACCGTGAAGCAGGCCGTGGAGAACAAGGGCCTCGATTTCAAGTCGGTTTCCGCCGGGCCCGACGCGCTCGTCTACGAGCAATTCGGCGGGATTTATCTCTTCGATCCCAAGAACGGAAAGTCCAGCAAAGTCGAGATTCACATCGCGGGCGACCTGCCGGCTACACGCCCGCACTTCGAAAAAGTTGCGGAAAAGATTTCCTCCGCCGCACTTTCCCCCAGCGGAGCGCGCGCGGTGTTCGGAGCGCGCGGCGACATCCTCACGGTGCCTGCGGAAAAGGGCAACGCGCGGAACCTCACGCGCACAACCGGCGTTGCCGAGCGCGACCCGGCGTGGTCGCCGGACGGAAAGTGGATTGCCTTTTTCTCGGATGAGTCCGGCGAATACGCGCTGCATATCGTCGATCAATCCGGCCTCGGCGCGGTGAAAAAAATCAATCTCGGCAATCCGCCATCGTTTTTCTACAACCCCAACTGGTCGCCGGACAGCAAGAGAATTTCCTACACCGACAAACGCCTGAATCTTTGGTACGTAGATGTGGAAAAAGGCACGCCAGTGAAGGTCCATACGGAGCGCTGGGAGGACTTCGGGTCGGCCGTGGATCCCATCTGGTCTCCGGACAGCAAGTGGCTGACCTACACAAAACTCCTGCCCAACCATCTCCACGCGGTCGAACTCTATTCGCTCGAGAACGCTAAGAGCACGCAGATCACCGATGGCCTGAGCGACGCACGTTATCCGGTCTTCGATAAGAACGGCAAAACTCTGTATTTCACTGCGAGCACCGACGTCGGCCTGTCCGTGGGCTGGCTGGACCTTTCCAGTTACCAGCGGCCCATCACTCGCAGCGTGTATGCCGTGGTCCTGAAAAAGGGTGATGCCTCTCCGGTGGAACCCGAAAGCGACGAAGAAAAAATCGGAGGCGATAAATCCGGAGATGCGACAAAGGACAAAGACGCCGCCAAATCGAAGGATGCCGGCAAGACTAAAGAATCGGACAAAGGAAAAGACGACAAAGGCAAGGAAGGCGAGAAGAAAGAAGAACCCGTCATCGTTACGATTGACTTTGACCAGATCGGCCAGCGCATCGTAGCCATGCCCATCAAAGCAGCCAACTACGTCGGGTTGACGGCGGGAAAAACTGGAATTCTCTACCTGACCGAAATCCCCGAAGTCCCTTCGCTGACTGCCCCGACCCTGTCTACCGTAACGAAATTTGATTTGAGCACGCGAAAAACCGAGCCGTTTCTCAGCGGCATCAATGCCTTCGCGATTTCCGCGAACGGCGAGAAAGTCCTGTATCAACTGGGGCAGGGACCAACATGGTTCATCACCGCCACGGCGACGACTCCGAAACCCGGCGAGGGGGCGCTGAAACTTGATGAGATGGAAGTCTATGTGGATCCGCGCGTGGAGTGGAACCAGATGTATCACGAGGTCTGGCGCATCCAGCGTGATTTTTTCTATGACCCCAATCATCACGGCCTGAACCTTGCCGCGGCGGAGAAAAAATACGCTCCTTACGTCAAGGGCGCGGGCGGCAGAGCCGACCTCAACTATCTTTTCGAGGAGATGCTCGGCGAAATAACCGTCGGGCACATGTTTATTTTCGGGGGCGACGTGCCCGAACCCAAGCGCGTGAAGGGCGGCCTGCTTGGCGCCGATTACAAAATCGAGAACGGGCGCTATCGCTTCGCCCGCATCTACAACGGAGAAAACTGGAACCCCGAGCTTCGCGCCCCGCTCACCCAGCCTGGCGTGGACGTCAAAGTCGGCGACTATCTTCTCGAAGTGAATGGCCGCGAAGTGCGTGCGCCCGTCAGCGTGTACAGTTATTTTGAAAACACCGCGGCCACGCAGATCAAAATCAAAGTCGGCCCCAACGCCGACGGCAAAGACGCGCGCGAAGTTACCGTCGTGCCGCTGCCCAGCGAATTCGCACTGCGCAATCTCGCCTGGGAAGAAGACAATCGCCGCAAGGTCGATGAATGGAGCGGCGGACAGGTCGCTTACGTTCACGTACCGGATACCAACGTGGGCGGCTATCTCAACTTCAATCGCTACTATTTCGCGCAGGTCGGCAAGCAGGCGGCCGTCATCGACGAGCGCTACAACCACGGCGGCCAGGTCGCGGACTACATCATCGACCTGCTCGAGCGCCCGCTGCGCAATTGCGCGATCTCGCGTGAAGGTGAAAAGTTCTGCTCGCCGCTAGCGCAAATCTACGGGCCGAAGACAATGATCATCAATGAAATGTCCGGCTCCGGCGGCGACGCCCTTCCGTGGATGTTCAAGCAGGACAAGATCGGCCCGCTTGTCGGCACGCGCACCTGGGGTGGTCTCGTGGGCATCGGGTTTTATCCGCCGCTGCTTGACGGGGGCGGTGTCACATCTCCGCGCGTGGCCATCTATGGGCTGCATGGGGCGTGGGAAGTCGAGAACCATGGAATCGCGCCGGACATTGAAGTGGAGAATGACCCTGCGTCGGTCGCGGCAGGTCACGACGCGCAGCTCGAAAAAGCCGTGCAAGTCACGCTCGAGGCTCTAAAGAAGAATCCCGTGGTAATCCCGGATCATCCGCCGTATCCGGACTATCAGAAAAAGTGACGCGTGTTCTGATCTTGCGATCACTATTTTGTTTTGGCCACGGCCAGCGACTTGGACAGCATCCAGGTCATCAACTCCGGCTCGGCATACGCTTTATCCCACGAATCGTGTCCCACGCCGGGATATTCCGTGTAGTGGACTTCTCCGCCGAGCGCCTTCATGGCTTCGGCCATGCGCCTCGACTCCGTGACCGGCACGGTGTCGTCGTCTCCGCCATGGAAAATCCACACCGGCGTCCCGCTGCCGATTTTCTTCGCGGCATCCTCGTAGGGTTTGTTGTCCTGCGCGGCAGGTTCGCTGCCGCTATGAGGCGGGATGATGCCGCCGCAAATCGGGACGATAGCCGCGAACCTTCCGGGATATTTTCCTGCCAGGTGCCACGTGCCGTAGCCGCCCATCGAGAGCCCAGTGAGATAAACGCGCTGCGGGTCGCCGTGAAACTCCTGTTGCGATTGATCCAGGGCTTTCATGGCCACCTCGTCCATGGGCGCCACCGGCCACCAGCCGTCTTTGCGGCACTGCGGCATCACGATGATCGCGGGAAACCGGCTGCGGGCTTGGCGAACTGCACTGCCGAGGCCTACCTCGGTTTGCACCAGCCCGTCGTCGCCGCGCTCGCCGGCGCCGTGCAGAAATAGAATCACCGGCCATTCTTTCCCTGCGGTCCAGTCCTCCGGGACGAAAACCTGAAACTTGTATGCCGTTCCCTGAACCGTCACGCTGCGGTCAAGAAAACCGGTTTCCGGCTTCTTTGCCAAAGCGCTCGCAGAGAAAAGGAGAAGCATCAACAGGGGAAGACTTAATTTTCGCAATGCAGCGGGCACCGGACACCTCCGAGCGTTGCACTTTACCACGAGCATTCCGCGCAGCGCACCGGAAGTGGCTGCGCGCGGAGCCCAGCAAGCGTCATCTGCCGGCAATATGATATTTTGTTAGCGATTCTTTCATGCCCGAACTTCCTGAAGTCGAGACCGTAGCCCGCGGATTGCAGCTCACCATTCCCGGCCGGCGCATCGTTTCCGTCACGCTGGGCAAAACCGATTTCATCGACGATCCCGCCGCGCTCGAAGAACACCTGCCCGGGCGCACCATCGAAAAAATCGAACGCTACGGCAAGTTCATGCTGTTGCGCCTCTCGCCGGCGAAAAGTGCCGTCAATGGCGGCGGCAAACCCGCGTCGCTGCTGGTCCATCTCGGAATGACGGGGAATCTCGCGCCAAATGCAGCCGCCGTGCCGCGCGAAAAGCACACGCACGTCTGTTTGCTCCTCGACGATGGCAGGGAGTTGCGCTACACGGATGCCCGGCGCTTCGGCCGGATCGCATATTTGGCAGAAGGCTCCCTCGAGCAGGAATTACAACCCTTTGGCGCGGACCCTCTCGAAGTCACGGAAGAAGAATTCGCGCAGCGCATTACTTCGCGGTGCGCGCGCATCAAAGCTCTGCTGCTGGACCAGAGCGTTCTGCGCGGCGTCGGCAATATCTATGCCGATGAAAGCCTGTGGCGCGCGAAAATTCATCCCGCGAAGCTCGGCGCACAGCTAAGCAAGAAACAAGCGGAAGCGTTGCGTCGTCTGCTCCAGCAGATATTGCGCAAAGCCATCACTTTGCGTGGCTCGTCCATCTCTGATTTTCTTGACGCTGCGGGTGAGCCAGGAGAATATCAGCGCCACCACCGGGCTTATGGTCGCGAAGGGAAACCGTGTTTTCGCTGCGGAGCAGTGATCCGCCGCGCGATTGTGGCCGGGCGCAGCAGCTATTACTGCCCGAAATGTCAGCCGGCGCCGCGTGGGTGCCGCGCCTTGCCTCTTGCGGCAGCCGCCAAGAAAAGACAAACTGTCAAGAATCCCGCAAACTCCAGGAAATCTTGAAACACATCGTCTGGATTTGTGCGTCTAAGGAGCGTAACAGCACGGTCGGGGCGCGAGCGAGCCGGACGGGTGGAACGAAGGCAATTTCGCATTTCCAGACAAACTTTGTTTTTCAATCGAAGGAGAAAGAATGAATTCACGTCGAGTGGCTGCATTTGTGTTCGCTGCACTGATCGTGTTGGTCGCAGTACGCGCGGGCTTGGCGCGCCCCGTGCCCGATGATTCGAATCCTTTCGGGGAAGCTGACCTGCGCATCCTCATTGAGGTTCACGATCACAGCGAGGCTATGCAGAACCTCGAGCATCTCTCCGACGCCATCGGGCCGCGTCTCACCGGTTCGCCACAGCTCAAGACCGCCAACGACTGGACCGCAGAAATGTTCACGAAGTACGGTCTGACCAACGTGCACCTCGAGCCGTGGACCATCGCGCACTCGTGGATTCGTGGCGCTGCCAGGGCGCGCATCGTTTCTCCAACCGAGCATCCGCTGACCATTGCCGCGGCGGGATGGTCGCCCAACACTCCTGGCGTCGTACGCGGCCCGGTCGTTTATTTCGACGCCCAGAAAAAGGAAGATTTCGAGAAATTTCACGGCAAGCTGAAAGGCGCGATTGTCATCTATCAGGAGCCGGCCAGCCTTTCGCCTCCCAAGCCGGAAGATCCCTTTAACGAAATCATTCGCCCCATGCAAGCCCCGCCGCCCCCGCCAGGCCAGCCCTCGGTCCCCTCTCCGTTTGCTTCGCAGATTGAGGCCGCCAGGGCTCGCTCGGCATTTTTCAAGGACGAAGGCGTCGCGGTCGTTCTGCGCGATTCCAACAAGCCGCACGGCTTGCTGAATATGACCGGAGTTGGCGGGGAGAAGTTCGACATTGGTCCGATTCCGACGGCATTTATCACCGGGGAAGGATACCGCTTGATCTTCCGCATGCTGAAGCACGGCCCCGTAGAACTTGAAATCGAAATGACCAATACCATCGGCGACAAAGCGATGGATGTCTACAACACCGTTGCCGAAATCAAAGGAACAGAGAAGCCCGAGGAAGTCGTCATGCTCGGTGCGCACCTCGATTCATGGGACCTCGGGACGGGCTCTACGGACAATGGGACGGGCTCGATGGCCGTGCTCGAAGCCGCGCGCACCCTTGCGAAACTCGATCTCAAGCCCAAGCGCACCATCCGCTTCGTCTTGTTCTCCGGGGAAGAAGAAGGCCTGGTCGGCTCGAAAATGTACGTCGCCTCGCACAAAAACGAACTCGATAAAATTTCCGGAATTCTGGTGCACGACACCGGCACTGGCCGCGTTCTGGCCCTGGGATTGCACGATAACTATCAGGACCGCGAAATCGTCGACCAGGTGCTTGCTCCGCTGCACGAACTCAAACTGCTGGAACCCAGCATGCTCCGGCAATTCGGAACCGACCACGCTTCGTTCAACGACGCAGGCGTGCCGGGATTCTGGGTGATTCAAGACGGCGCGGAATACACGAAGACGCACCACAGCCAGTCGGATACTTTCGATAAAGTGTGGAAGGACGACCTGAACGAAGGCGCGCAAGTCCTGGCAGCCTGGGCGTACAACACCGCGCAGCTCCCGGCGATGTTGCCGCGCAGGCCGGTACAGCCCCGTCCTTCGACGGATGCCACTAAGCCCGATGCGGCGAAAGCCGAAGCGCCCAAACCCAATCCCATCGAGGAGATGGACAAAAAAATTCTGGAACAGGTCAAGGCCGGCGAAGCCGACCTGAAAGCAAACCTGCAATTCTTGTCCGACAAAATCGGACCACGGCTGACCGGCTCACCTCAACTCGATCGCGCCAGCCACTGGACCATGGAACAGTTCAAAGCGCTGGGTCTCTCCAACGTTCATCTCGAACCATGGACCATCGCCAACAGTTGGACTCGCGGCCCCGCTACGGGACGCATCCTCTCGCCTACGGAAGGAGTGCTCACATTGGCCGCCGCGGGATGGTCCCCGGCCACCAACGGCCCCGTGCGTGGTCCGGTGGTCGGCGTTTCCTACGACAACCTCCAGGACCTCGACAAGTACAAGGGAAAACTCAAGGGCGCGATCGTTCTTCTCGGACGCACCAGGGAAATGGAATCTCCCGGAAATCCCATGCTCACTCCCTGGGGCGAGGAAACCGTCCCCGTTTCCCATCCCAAGGGCGAGGCGCCTTACGTTTCGGGCGACTATCGGAGGATTCGCATGGCCCTCGCCAAAATGATTTCCGAGGAAAAGCCCGTTGCCGTTCTGGTCGGTTCCGAAAAAGAATATGGGCTCCTCAACATGGGCTCCTATTCCCGCGAATATCAGCCCTCCGGCGCTCCCGTCGCTTTTGTCGCTCGCGAGAATTACAGGCTTTTGTGGCGCTTGCTCGACGACGGCCCCGTTCAAGTGGAAGTCAACATCGAGGCCAAGCTCGGCGGCAAGCACGTGGAAGTTTACAATACCGTAGCGGAAATTCCGGGAACCGAGAAGCCCGAAGAAGTTGTCATCATCGGCGCGCATCTCGATTCGTGGGATCTCGGCACTGGCGCCACCGACAACGGCACCGGCTCGATGGCCGTGCTCGCTGCCGCGCGCGCGTTGCAGAAGGCCGGCGTCAAGCCCAAGCGCACCATCCGCTTCGTGCTCTTCACCGGCGAAGAGCAGGGCTTGAATGGCTCCCGCGCTTACGTAAAAGCCCACAAAGACGAACTCGGAAAAATCTCCGGAGTCCTCGTGCACGACAGCGGGACGGGGAAAGTCCTGACCATCGGACTTATGGGAAACTACGCCGTGCGGGAGACCATCGATCGCTCCCTCTATCCCTTGGCGCGCGCCAAGGAAGTTGGATTGCTCGAGCCGACCCTCCGCACCGAGGGCGGCACCGATCACGTTCCATTTGATGAGGCCGGCGTTCCCGGATTCTGGTGTGTGCAGGACAACGTGGACTATGCGTTGACGCATCATTCGCAGGCGGACACGCTTGATCGCGTGCGTTGGGATGATCTGACGGAAGGCGCGCAAGTGTTGGCGGTCTTCGCTTACAATGTCGCGGAACTCCCGGAAATGTTGCCGCGCAAGCCGGCCAAGCCCGACAAGGCGGAGTAAGTGCTGAAACGAAGATGAGGGCTGTGCTGCAAAGAGTAAGCCGCGCGCGCGTGACCGTCGAGGGTCACGTGACGGGAGAAATCGGCGCCGGGCTGATGATCTTGCTCGGCGTCGGACGCCTGGATACTTCCGCAGCGTCCGCGATAATGGCGGAGAAAGTCGCGAACCTTCGCATATTCGAGGACGAACAAGGGAAAATGAATTTGTCGCTGCTCGATGTGAAAGGCAGCGCGTTGGTCGTTTCGCAATTCACGCTGTACGGCGACGCGCGCGGCCAGCGGCGCCCGAGCTACATGGCGGCGGCGGCCCCGGAAACTGCAAAAGCTCTGTACGAAAACTTTTGCGTGGCGCTGCGGGGCCTCGGCGTCAGCGTAGCCACCGGCGTATTTCAAGCCATGATGGCCGTGGAGTTGGTAAATGAAGGACCGGTCACAATCCTCCTCGACTCCGACAAAGCGTTCTAAGAGCGCGCGCAGTGGAAGGATTGCCGAGCGCTGGACCAAGACAGCCGTATTGCGCGAACTGAAAGAGGTCGCCGATCCGCGCGTGCGCGAAAAAATGGCGTACTTCGGCGTGAATGTTCCGAAAGCTCACGGCATCTCCGCGCCAGTGCTGCACGCATTTGCGCGGCACATCGGAAAAGATCACGAACTGGCCGAAGAACTCTGGTCCTCCGGGATTCATGAGGCAAGAATCCTCGCTACTCTGATTGGGGAGCCGGAAAAAGTTACCGCCGCGCAAATGGAGCGCTGGGTGCGTGATTTTGATTCCTGGGACGTGGTCGACGCCGCTTGCTGCTATCTCTATGCGTCCGCCGCTCCTGCGTGGGACAAAATTTATGAGTGGAGCAGCCGCTCGAAGGAATACGAGAAACGCGCGGCCTTTTCCCTGGCGGCTTATCTTAGTTACAAAGACAAAGCGTCTCGCGATGCGCGCTTCGAGAGATTCCTGCGCGTGATTGAACGCGAAGCGCATGACGAACGCAACTTTGTCCGCAAGGCCGTGAACTGGGCGCTGCGGAATATCGGCAAAAGAAATGTCCGCCTGAATCGCGTGGCGATCGCCATGACGGAGAAAATCCGCAAGCAGGATTCGAGCGCGGCACGGTGGATTGCCGCCGATGCGCTCCGCGAATTGAAAAGTGACGCCGTACAAAACAGATTGCGCAGGAAAGCCGGTTGAAATGAACGAAAAATATCCGCAAAGAAGCTCCGTGAAAATCAGGCTCGCGAAGCGTGGCGACACAAAGCAGATTGCAGATCTTGCGGGACAGTTGGGCTACCCCTCGACGCCGGCGCAAATCGCGCAACGGCTCCGCGGCTTGAAACCGGCGAATCTGCACGCGCTATTCGTCGCCGAGTTGCCAAACAAGACGGTCGCCGGGTGGCTGCATGTGAGCGTTGCAAACCTCATGGAGGTTGAAAAACGCGCGGAAGTAAACGGCCTGGTTGTGGCGGATGGGCAACGCAGCCTGGGCGCCGGAGCGCGCTTGCTGGAAGCTGCGGAAATCTGGTCGCGCAAACGCGGCTGCAAAAGCATGTCCGTACGGTCCAATGTGATTCGCGAGCGCGCGCACAAATTTTACGAACGCAATGGGTACGAGCACTACAAAACGCAGAAGGCGTTCCGCAAGCCGCTCTAACTCCTGTAAGCCTTCAGAGTCTTCCCCGGCAAACTCTTCTCCCCTCTCGTTAATGCTGCGCGCCGACCCGCGCCGCTGGCAAGGTATATCGTATTACGATAGACTTATATCATGGCTGGGGATATCACCGCGGACGAATACCGGGCCCTGGCGGAGTTGCGCTACCGCATTCGCCAGTTCCTGCGCGAAGGCGACGCCGTGGCGCGCACTGTGGGTCTCGAGCCGCAGCAATACCTCCTGTTGCTAGCCATTCGCGGGCTCCCGGAAGGAGTCGAAGCCACCATCCGCGCCCTGGCGGAGCGGCTGGCGCTGAAACATCACAGCGTCGTGGAGCTGATCGACCGGCTCGAAACCCGCGGGTATGTTCGCAGGAGCCGCAGCCGCGACGACCGGCGCCGCGTGCTGGTGTCCCTGCTGCCGCGTGGCGAAAAGCTTCTCGAACAAGTGGTGCGCAACCGCATCGATGAATTGCGCACCACCGGAACGGCCCTGGTGGAGGCCATTGGGGCCCTGCTGGAGCGCAAATTGAGCATTGGAAATAAATCTGGAACCACGAAACACAAGCGTTCCCCCCGCGGCCATCATCGGCGATAATCTTACGAAAAAACCAAGTAAAATCGGGACTGGCAAATCATGAGCGAAGCTGTCGCACAAACCAGGGGGAAGTGGTGGGAAGGGCCGTCGCGCGGCTGGGCGGCGTTTTTGAACGAGCGCGAAGAACAGGTTTTTCTCGTGCTGACGCTGGTGATTGGAGCGTTGGTCGGCCTGACCGTGGTTGCGTTCATCCTGCTTACGGAGCGATTTGGCGCGCGGCTGTACCCCATGGGTGGCGCGCCGTGG